>Ga0207716_100062_pt1 | contig 156183 bp, 124 predicted proteins | sample TtaePargueraPR_FD_187739 | JGI IMG/M metagenome (GOLD analysis project Ga0207716, IMG submission 187739) | Aerobic enrichment media microbial communities from Bioluminiscent Bay, La Parguera, Puerto Rico - Tt and P2 (5) (SPAdes) | ecosystem: Environmental > Aquatic > Marine > Unclassified ... | reverse complement strand
ATCTTTTGGAACTAGCTTTTTCCCTCCTGTGAAATAACTATTACACGCTAAACATTTATAGCGTTGCTTACCTGATCTTAGTCCATATTTTCGAGTTATGGAACTATTGCAAATTGTGCATTTTTTTTATTCAAAGCTTTTGATTTGCCTCAAAGCTATGTATAGTAAGTGATTCAGCGATTTTTATCAACCATTTTGTCTATTACGCCAGATTTAACAATGACAAAATACACTCCGGAAGCTAAAGCAGAAACATCAATTTGTAGTTTACTCTGAGGTTTTGCATTTGTTTGCAAAACTTCTTTGCCACTTATATTTCTTACGCTTAATGCTAAATTATCTTTACTTTGATTACTGAGATACAAATTATTTTCTACCGGATTGGGATAAAGTTTTAGCTTTGATTCAAATTGACTTTGGCCTTCGTTTAAACTTACAGTCCTTAAGCCAACAACCCGAAAGTCTTCAATATAATATCGATGTGTACCAACTCTCCCAGGGGTGCTTACGGGACTATCTTCTAAATTAATCCTTACTTTAATGGAGTCAGAACCCGATGTCTGAATTAAATTCGCAATATTTGAAAAGTTCTCTTTCGCCCAAATAGCATTTGAATTCGTCCAGATAAATGAAGTATCATTTGTTGGTATAAGTCTCCAGTCAACTGGACGACTAATTTTACAAAAGCCAAAATTTTGTTTCATAAATGAACTGCCGTTGTAATGACTGGTGTCCAAGGTGATCCAATTACTGCCATTGTCCAAAGATATTTGCACAAAAACATTGTCAAATTTTTCAATATAAGCTATGTGGTGAAACTCAATAGCAATATCTGCATAAGTTGAGATATTGCGAATTATTGGTGTTGTTAAATATGATTGCACAGGAGTTCCATTCATTTGATGTATACCTACAGTATCTGTCGCAGAATACAAACTGTTATTTAAGGTAACGACTGAATCATACTCAAAAAGCGGAGCAAATAGAAGATTGCCGCTTCTTGTCATTTGCCAAGGCCAACTATCAAAGCTTTCGTAAAATAAAGTGTCGGTTTGTTGTTGAGCACTTATCGTAATTGCATTTAAACTAATAAAAAGTGTAAAGAGGAGTTTAATTCGCTTCATAGGTTTTAGTTAAAGATATAAGTACAATATTATTGAAAAAGTGCAAAAGCTTCTCATTGAACCAAACTTTATGGTTTCTTGAAGAATTGAGAGAATAGAACTTCTGATTAAGTATTAATTTTGGCTGCATTTCAACATTAAGAAGTGAAGGCCAATTAAGGGTTTCATTAAGATAAAAAGTTATTTGGGGATATTCAACTAAACTTAACTTCAAGTACTCTAGGTACTTAGAAAAATATGAAACAGTGAAAGTTGAAAGCGTCTCGCTAGGACGAGAATTGGGTTTTCTTTACAGACTTATGTGGAAAAAGAAAACCTTCAGACGCTTTGCTCCTTTGAGTTAAAAAAATCAATCCTCCTCCACAATCACAAAAATCTCCTCATTCTCTTTTTTCATGAGGTACTTTTCTCGAGCAAACTTTTCTAGCGTTTTTGGGTTTCGTTCTAAGTCATCTAAGTCTTCTAAAATTACTTTAATCTCTTCTTTGTAAAACTCTCTCTCTTCTTCTAGTTTATTTAACTCCATACGGTATTGAATCTGAGTTATGAGATTGTTTTGATCAAAAAAAGTAATCCATATTAAAAAGACAAATGCCGTAAGTGCAAATTTGTTCTTCAATAATTTCGGTATACGGAAAGGTAATTTAATCTGCACAAATCAATTTTTAAAGGTCTGATGTAACTTACAAAATTTTGTTCATACTTGATTTTAACGTTCAGATGTCAAAATTATTGGTTGTTTCACTTTACAAAGATTCACCCAAAAGTTGGAATAAAAAAAAGCCTGCTGAAAAAGGTTCAACAGGCTTTTGTTAGTTATAATTTATTTTACAAACTAGCCCATAAAAGGATAGCGGTAATCTTTAGCAGGAACAAATGTCTCTTTAATTGTTCTTGAAGAAACCCAACGCATTAAGTTTTGCATGGCTCCGGCTTTGTCATTTGTACCGGATTTTCTTGCACCTCCAAAAGGCTGCTGACCAACCACTGCACCAGTTGGCTTGTCGTTGATGTAGAAGTTTCCTGCAGAGTTTACCAATGCTCTGCAAATATAGTTGATAACATGACGATCTTTTGCAAAGATTCCGCCGGTAAGGGCGTAGCTATTATCATCAACCAACTTTAAGGTTGCTTCAAAGTCATTTTCATCGTAAACATAAATGCTAATAACAGGACCAAAAATCTCTTCACACATAGTAGTGTATTTTGGGTCTGAAGCCAAGACAACGGTTGGCTCAATAAAGTAACCTTCCGATTTGTCATAATTTCCTCCGGCAATAACTTCAGCCGAATCAGCTCTTTTAGCATTGTCGATGTAATTGGCAATTTTATCAAAAGCTTTCTCATCGATTACTGCATTCACAAAATTGCTAAAGTCTTCCGGAGAACCCATTTTAACCGACTTTAAGTCTGCAATTACAAAGTCTTTCACTTCATTCCATATCGACTTAGGTATATATGCTCTACTTGCCGCAGAACACTTTTGACCTTGAAACTCAAAAGCACCTCTAATGATGGCTGTAGCCACTTGCTTTGGATCTGCCGATTCGTGTGCAAAGATGAAATCTTTACCACCTGTTTCTCCAACAATTCTCGGATAAGATTTATACGTTTGGATATTGTTTCCAATGGTTTTCCAAATGTTTTCAAAAACACCGGTTGATCCCGTAAAGTGAATTCCCGCAAATTCAGGATGAGTGAATATTTCATCTCCGGCAGTTGGCCCGTCAACGTAAATCAGGTTGATTACACCATCCGGTAAACCTGCTTCTCGCAATACTTCCATAATTACCCAAGCTGAGTAAATTTGAGCGTTAGCGGGCTTCCAAACCACTGTATTGCCCATCATAGCAGGACTCGCAGGTAAATTTCCGGCAATAGCGGTAAAATTAAATGGAGTTAATGCAAAGATAAATCCTTCCAACGGACGGTACTCTAAGCGGTTCCAAACCCCTTCAGAAGATTCCGGCTGTTCCGTGTAAATTTGTCGCATGTATTCTGCATTAAAGCGGAAAAAGTCGACAATTTCACAAGCCGAATCAATTTCAGCTTGATAAGCATTTTTAGACTGTGCCAACATCGTTGCAGCATTCATTTTTTGACGGTATGGTCCTGCAATCAATTCAGCAGCTTTTAAAAACACTGAAGCTCTTTGCTCCCAAGGAAGCTCTCCCCAAGCATGACGAGCATTCAAAGCTGCATTAATTGCTGCTTTTACATGAGATGCATCGCCTTTGTGATAATGACCCAACAAATGCTTGTGTTGGTAAGGAGGATGCATGCTCACTTTGTTGTCAGTACGAACTTCCTTTCCGCCAATAAACATTGGAATGTCTCTTTCCTCTGACTTCATAGAAGCAACAGTGTTCTGCAACTCTTCTCTTTCGGGAGTACCCGGAGCGTATGATAAAACCGGCTCGTTAATCGCTACCGGTGTATTAAAAATAGCGTTCGACATATTCTTTCTTAATTTTAATTTATTGTTTCAGGCATTTTTTTTATGCCAAACAAAAGTAAGCCTTCAATTAAGGAATTCCAAGCTGCTAAAATAAAGTCTCAAGGACTTATTATTCTTTAACAACTGTTTCATTTTTAAACACCAATTGAACGCATGCATTTTTGCCAAATAGAGAAGCAACAAAGTCGGTAGCAACAAAGAGTGGAAAGCTCAACCAATGAAATAACTTTTGAGCGAGAAGGCTAAGTGCGGAGTACTCTTTCGTATAAAGCTGATTGCCTTTTAAATGTTCATATAGCACTTCTCTTTTCTTACAAAAAAAATTGAGAATCGATTGTTGCGCCCCAAAAGGATTGTATTGAGGAGAAAAATAACTTTTGCGAATGCAATGAAAGCCTCTTTTATCAAGTTCTTGAATCAATACTTTAGGCGACATTAAATTCAAATGCCTCGGAGGATCTAAATGCAACCATTTTTGCTTGAACAAATTAGCTTGCCATGAATCGATATTGGGGATTTCGATGAGTATTGTACCATTCCCTTTTAAGATCTTTTGAAAAATATCCAAACTTTGCCGAGGATTGGGCAAATGCTCAAATACGTGAATTAAGCTAACGGCATCAATCGACTTGGGTTCAAAAATATCTTCTTCTAAAAAGCCACGAATAAGTTGAATTTCGTCATGTTTTTCAGCTCGATCAGCTGAACTTCCCTCCGGCTCTATTCCAACTAGATTAAAATTTCCGGCTTTGCCTAAGTAGCTTAAAAAGTTCCCATTTCCGCAGCCTACATCTACTACAGTACCTCTACCACCAAAAAGTCGAGCCATTTTTTTAGCATTCTGCATTCTAAAAAAGTCAATTACTTTTTCTACCAAAGGTGAAAACTTACTTTCCCCTTCTCCATAATAAGAAGAGTCATAAGCTTTTTTTAATTGAGTATTAGTGGGCTGTGGATGCAAGAAAAAAGTGCGACATTTTACACAACGATAGGCTTCATATTCATCAGCATATTGATCTTTTATGGGGAATTGATGTTTTACATCTTCGCTCAAACAATAAATGCATTTAGGGACGGGCATACATACTACTGTTTATCAATTTCCACTTTTGCAAACGATGTTTGCAAGAAGTTTTTAATACTCCCAATCCATAAACGATACTGTTTTTTAAATTAATGGAAGAACCTTCGTCAAAGTATTTTGTCGGGCAAGTAACTTCGGCAATTTCATAACCTCGGTAAATAATCTGAGAGAGCATTTGGTTGTCGAAAACAAAGTTGTCTGAGTTTTCCATATAGTTAATCGACTCTAAAAGTTCCTTTGAAAAAGCCCTGTAGCCGGTGTGGTACTCCGACAGTTTTGCACCAACTAGTAAATTTTGTACAAATGTTAAAAAGCGGTTAGCAATGTATTTGTATAAAGGCATGCCTCCTTTTAAAGCTCCGCTACCCAAAATGCGAGAACCCAAAACAACTTGAAACAAGTCGTTGGCAATCAGATAGCACATAGAGGGTATTAGCTTTGGAGTATATTGGTAATCCGGATGAACCATAATCACGATGTCTGCACCTAACTGAAGCGCAGTTTGGTAGCAGGTTTTTTGATTTCCTCCATAACCTTTGTTGTCTTTGTGTTGGATTACATGCTTAATGCCTAATGCCCTTGCTTTTTCCGCGGTATCATCTTTGCTGCAGTCATCTACTACAATCACTTCATCCACCAAATCCATTGGAATTTCACGATAAGTATTTTCCAAGGTTTTTGAAGCATTGTAGGCTGGCATTACCACTACTACTTTCTTTTGGTTGATCATTTTTTATACAGCTCTAAAAAGAAAGTGTAAATATAAATTTTATGGCTCACAAGTTGAGCTAATTGGAGAGATTGCTGAAAATGAAAAAATAAGTCCTAGGTTCCAAATAAACTTAAAAATATAAATAACAAACACTTACACTATAAGCGAATTAAATTAAAAACTCAATCCATCACAATATTAAAGATTATATAACTTCACTTACAAACTAACAATTTATGCTAAAAAAGAAAAACTTTTATGATGACTTTCTGTTTTAAAAATCTAGGTACAGAAATTGAAAGGTAAGATTGAGAATTTTTCTTTAAATTCATCAAAAATTTTATTATGAAAAAGATACTACTATTACTAAGCATTTTTACCATTGCACAACTTGGCTTTTCACAAGAAGAAATTTCGGGAGTTACTCCAGCCAAAACAATTAAAATAGGTGAAGAAACCTTAAACTTTAATGGTGCAGGTATTCGTGAAAAATTCTTTTTAGACCTTTATGTTGGCTCCCTTTACTTAAAAAACACCGGCAAAGACAGAAATTCTGTAATGAACGATGATGAAACGATGGCCATTACGCTAGACATTGTTTCATCCATGATTACTTCTCAAAAAATGATTGATGCCGTTAATGAAGGCTTTAAAAACTCTACAAAAGGAAACACTGCTCCATTAAAAGACAAAATTGAAACCTTCAAAAGTTTTTTTAAAGAAGAAATCAATAAAGGCGATCATTACGTCATCGCTTATCAAAAAGGTGTTGGCGTTGTCGTGAGCAAAAACGGCAAAAAAATGCCGGCTATTAAAGGCTTAGAATTCAAAAAAGCACTTTTCGGAATCTGGTTTTGCGATGAACCTGCTGATGAAGATTTGATGGAAGGGATGTTAGGGGAAGACTAGTTAGATTTTAGACCTTAGAGTTTCTTTCATCTTTTGTTAGCGCAAAAGATGAAAGAAAATAGAGAAGCGTAGATTAGGTTCTGCGCTTTTTTTGTTTTAAAAATTTTAAATCGCAAATTTCAAATGGAGACGCTCATCCAAAATGAAATATTCATATAGAAATGCGTCATCCTAACGAAATATCTTTATAAAAACGCGTCATCCTGAACTGGTTTCAGGACAGGATCTGAAGCAATCTAGACCTATGTTCTATAGAATAATCTTCCAAGCCATAAACAGACCCTGAAACTAGTTCAGGGTGACGCGTCTCCGGGAGATATTTTCGTTCAAACATGACACGTCGCTCTTAGGTGCTTTCGTGTTGTACAAGCCGCCTCCGGTAGGACATATTGTTGAAGTATAACGACTCGCTGTAAAGTATTTGTCAATTGTTAATCATCTTGACTCTTGCAGCGCAGCAATCTTGCATCTAAAAATCTAAACCCAACATCACATATTCCTTCTATACTGTCCTCCTACTTCGAAGAGCGCATCGGTAATTTGTCCTAAAGAACAGTACTTAGTCACTTCCATTAAAGCTTCGAACATATTGCCGTTTTCTATCGCCACCTTCTGAATTTCATTTAGCTTCTCTTCAGCCGTATTTTCGTTTCCTTGATGCAAGTTTTTCAGCATCTCGATTTGATATTCTTTCTCTTCTTTAGTCGCGCGAATCACTTCTCCCGGGGTTACTGTGGGAGAACCTTTTGAGCTCAAGAAGGTGTTAACTCCGATAATCGGAAACTCTCCACTGTGTTTTAAGTTTTCGTAATACAGGCTCTCTTCTTGAATCTTGCTACGCTGATACATAGTTTCCATGGCTCCTAGCACTCCTCCTCTTTCAGTGATTCGATCGAATTCAGTTAAAACAGCTTCTTCTACTAGGTCGGTTAACTCTTCAATGATAAAAGAACCTTGTATTGGGTTTTCATTTTTTGCCAAACCTAATTCGCGGTTAATAATCAACTGAATAGCCATGGCTCGACGAACTGACTCCTCGGTCGGTGTTGTAATTGCCTCATCGTAAGCATTCGTATGCAACGAATTACAGTTGTCATAAATCGCATACAGCGCTTGTAAAGTAGTTCGTATATCGTTAAAGTCAATCTCCTGAGCATGCAATGAACGTCCCGAAGTTTGTATGTGATACTTCAACATTTGTGCTCTGGAGTTAGCCCCATACTTCAGCTTTAAGGCTTTTGACCAAATTCTTCTGGCAACTCTGCCAATTACCGCATATTCAGGATCAATTCCATTGGAGAAGAAAAATGACAAGTTAGGACCAAATTTATTAATGTCCATTCCTCGACTCAAGTAATACTCTACATAAGTAAACCCATTTGCCAAGGTAAAGGCCAACTGCGTAATTGGGTTGGCTCCTGCTTCTGCGATATGATAACCGGAAATGGAAACCGAATAAAAGTTACGCACAGCATTTTCGATGAAATACTCTTGAACATCACCCATTAAACGCAGGGCAAATTCAGTAGAGAAAATACAAGTGTTCTGCGCTTGATCCTCTTTTAATATATCGGCTTGTACCGTTCCACGAACCACCGCAATGGTTTCTTTTTTAATCTTTTCATAAATCGAACTCTCCAATACCTGATCCCCGGTTACGCCTAATAACATCAAGCCCAATCCGTTGTTACCTTCAGGCAATTCTCCTTGGTAACGAGGACGCTCAACGCCTTTTTCTTTATATATTTTTTCAATTTTCGCTTCAACTTCTTTTTCTAAACCATTTTCTTTGATGTAAATCTCACATTGCTGATCAATGGCTGCATTCATAAAAAAGCCGAGTAACATTGGTGCAGGACCATTTATAGTCATAGAAACGGAAGTCATGGTATCCGCCAAATTAAATCCTGAATAAAGCTTTTTAGCGTCATCTAAACAACAAATTGACACCCCGGCATTTCCAATTTTCCCGTAAATATCAGGTCGGTAGGCAGGATCTTGACCATACAATGTAACCGAGTCGAAAGCCGTAGACAAACGCTTTGCGGGCAAGTCCATAGAAACATAGTGGAAACGACGGTTTGTTCTCTCCGGTCCACCTTCTCCGGCAAACATTCTCGTAGGATCTTCGCCTTTGCGTTTAAAAGGGAAAAGCCCTGCGGTGTAAGGAAACTCTCCCGGAACATTTTCTTGTAAGTTCCACTGCAGCAAATCGCCCCAAGCTTTGTATTTTGGAAGTGCCACTTTCGGAATCTGCGTATGCGACAATGACTCCGTATGCGTTTCCATCTTAATTTCTTTATCTCTAACCTTAAAGGTATAAATTTCGTCGCTGTATTTTTTCTGCTTTTCCGGCCATTCTTCAATCAACTTTAGGTTTTTAGGATCTAAGTTGAGTTTTACTTTTTCAAAGGACTCCTGAAGGTTTTTCAACAAACGATCTTTGTCTTCCACCTCCATTTCTTTGATTGTATCCATCGACTTTTGCAAGCTGTAAAGTTGCTGAGCCACCTCGGCTTGCTCTTCCGACCATTGATCGTAGGAACGATTATTCTCGGCAATTTCAGCAAGGTAACGTACACGCTTTGGCGGAATGATAAATACTTTTTCAGACATCTCATCTGATATCTCAAAAGTACTTTTCAAATCCACTCCCGTTCGTTCAACAATAATGTCCATTAAATGCTTATAGAGTCGGTTAGTCCCCGGATCGTTAAACTGAGAAGCAATGGTTCCATAAACCGGCAAATCCTCATCTTTAGCTTCAAACAATTGATGGTTTCGCTTAAACTGTTTGCGTACATCTCGAATCGCATCTAAAGCACCTCGCTTATCAAACTTATTGATAGCAACTACATCGGCGAAATCCAACATGTCGATTTTCTCCAACTGTGTAGCCGCTCCAAATTCCGGCGTCATTACATACATACTCAAATCGGAGTGATCTGTAATTTCTGTATCAGACTGTCCAATTCCGGAAGTTTCCAAAATAATTAAATCAAATTCGGCGGCTTTTAAAATTGATACCGCTTCTTTCACATGCTTCGACAAGGCTAAATTACTCTGACGAGTAGCCAAGGAACGCATATACACGCGGTCGCTGCGCAATGAATTCATGCGAATTCTATCTCCCAACAAAGCCCCTCCGGTTTTTCTTTTAGAAGGATCAACCGATATAACTCCCAATGTTTTCTCAGGAAAGTCAATTAAAAATCGACGAATTAATTCATCTACTAAAGAAGATTTTCCGGCACCACCTGTACCTGTAATTCCCAAGATTGGCGTTTTAACTTTTTCCGCCATTTGGTGAACTTCTTCCAATTGGCTTTTAGCCTCTTCAGGATAGTTTTCTGCAGCTGAAATTAATCGTGCAATTGCCGAACTCTCTTTTTCCTTAAGCTTCTTTGTCTCCTCCTTTAAGTCTTTTCCTGTTGGAAAATCACTTTGCTCTACCAAATCGTTGATCATGCCCTGCAAACCAAGCTCTCTTCCATCATCCGGGGAGTAAATTCTGGTAATTCCATATTCGTGAAGCTCCTTAATTTCTTCAGGGAGAATTACTCCACCGCCACCACCAAAAACCTTGATGTGACCTGCTCCTTTTTCCTCCAATAAATCTTTCATGTATTTGAAATACTCCGTGTGCCCACCTTGGTAGGAAGTCATAGCAATGGCATTGGCGTCCTCTTGAATGGCGGTGTCCACTACCTCCTGCACTGATCGGTCGTGACCCAAGTGAATCACCTCAACACCAGTAGACTGAATAATTCTGCGCATCACATTTATCGCAGCATCGTGACCGTCGAATAAAGAGGCGGCAGTTACAATTCTAATTTTATTTTTGGGTTTATAAGGAGCTGCTTGCTTCATCTGTCTTGATTTTTAGGAGTGCAAAGTTAACATTTTCGTAATGGAGAAGCAATATCCATCAAAGTATAAAAAACTGATTAGTCATTCTCCTTTGAGCTCTCAGTCTCTAGGAAAAAATTTCAAATCGCAAATGTCAAATGGATAGTGGATTTTAAGAAAGATGATAATGTGTCACATTAAATCGGAAAAGTAATTCAATATACAAATTTTGTAGAAAAACAAATTACGTACATTTGTAAAAATATTTACGTACGCTATGAAAATAAGTCCGACTGCATTAAGAAAAAATCTCTACCAACTGCTCGACCAAGTGCTGGAAAGCGGCGAGCCGGTTATTATCGAAAGAAAAGGAAGAGAGTTAGTCATTAGCGAAAAAAAACGCAAAGACATTTATCAGATAATGGATAGCAGAATTAATGAAGTGAATGAAACAAAAACCGAATTAAATGAGAAAAAGCTGCAAGCGCTTGATGAAAACTGGGAAGCCAATTGGGAGAAAAAATGGGATGAATGGTTGAGCGAAAAATAGTTTTTCTGGATACTCATGCCGTCGTTTGGCTCTATAGTGGAAAAAGAGTCTTTGGTCAAAAGTCACTTCAGTTAATGAATGAGTCGGACATGCGCATCTCACCCATTGTTCGCTTGGAATTGATGATGTTATTTCGAAAAGGTAGAATTATTGATCCTTTTACAATTCTTAGTTCACTGAAGAAAGACTTTTACTTTGACGAAGACCCCATTGACTTCGGAAGCTTAATCACTAAAAGCATGTTGATTGAGTTTACGAATGATCCTTTTGACCGATTGATTGTCGCTCATGCTACTTTGAGAGAAAGTTATTTGATAAGCAAAGATCGGGACATTTTAAAAAAATCTAATTGGGCGGTTTGGTAAAGGGGACTATCCTAAATTAAAAAAACCCTCGAAGAAATTCGAGGGTTTTCAATGAGAGTCACTAGACTCTATATTTCAATATAACTTAGTTTACTGCAGCCTGAAACTCTGCATTGTCTTTGTAAGCTGTAAACTCTGCATCTCTTTTTGCTTTCTCTTTTAATGAAGAGTCTTTAGCAATAGCAGACTTTAAATTGCTTACTACCATATTTTGATCATTTTGTCTTGCTCCAATTACCGCTTTCAAATAGTATCCTGCTGCTTCATCAGCTGCCGGAGAAGCATCAATTGTTTGTAAAGCTGTTTGATAATCTTTATTTAAAGTTTGTGCTAAAGCAGCGTTAAATGTCTTCACATCTCCGTAGTTTGATACAGCAGATTCGTAGTCGCCGGCTAGCATTTGCAAATAACCCATATTGTTTCCAACTTCAGGACTAGCACCTTCAGCCATTTCATAGTATTCCATGGCTTTTTCGTTGTTACCTTTAGAGCGCTCATAAACACCCATATTATTCATTACAACGGCATTGTTAGGGCTTAAGCTATTTGCCTTATCAAATTCAGCTTTAGCTTCTTCCATTTTGTTTTGCATTACATAAACATATCCAACATTATTTGGACCTCTCCAGTCATCTGAATGAAGTTTAGAATAGGTTTGGTAAATGCTCAACTTCTCATCTAAATCTTCTGTCATAGTAGCGGCGTAAAGCAACTCTTCAGTTGACAAGGTATCTGGATTTGATTTTGCGTATTCTTTAATTTTTTCATCAGAGAAACTTACTTTTTCACCTTTAACAGTAACGATAGATCTTCTCAAGTCAGGAAGAATTTTCTCTTTAATTACTTCAAATGTTTCAGCTAGGTTTCTGATTTCTTCTTCGCGCTTCGACTTATCTTCATACATTTCAAGAACACGTAAGATTAAATCCTTGTCTTTAATGTCAGAAGCTTGCATTGCTTGCTTGAAACCATCCCAATCTTCACCTTTACCAACAGTATTGTAAAAATCATTGTTTGAAGCATCTTTCACACGATTTCTTCTCAACATACTTTTAGCAGCATTTGCTCCGGACTTTGCTCTTTGATCTGCTAAATTTTCGTTTAAAGACATTTCACCTTCAGGAGAAGCATAAGCTACTACATCTACTCCTTTAAAGTTGAACATTGGATGTTCAGCCCACTCTTTAATCCAAGCAGCTAATTCTTTCATATCTTCATCTCTCAACTCAGAAGAGCGAACAACAGGACTGTTTACTAAATAATTAATAATAGCTTGCTGCTCCTTTGGAGTAACTTTAGTGAATTTATCATCTCCTAATTTAGGCATATCATCTTCCATAGCCCAGCTTGGAGTAATAATTGTACCTGTAGCAATTTGCTCAGCAGGAAACTCTTTTTCTTTGCCTTTGTATTTACCAACACCAACTGCGTCAAGTGTTGCTACATCCATACCTTCTTGGTAGGCAATTTTATCATTATATGAGAAGTTACCTCCTTTTTCGTAAGGAATTTTTTGACCTTCTACTTCAGAATCCTCTCCTACAAGAACCAACTTTTTAAAAGTAGTTACTTGCTCTCCATACTTAAGTGTTGGAGTAATGTCTACTGACACTTTAGCGTTAAAGAATTTTGGCGGAATAGTTCCTGAAATACTTACTTCGATACTATCTCCGTGCATTTCCAAAGGATTAGGAGTTACTGAATAGGTAATCTCCTCCGCTTTCTTGGTCATATTGTTTAACGGGTTACAAGCAACCGTAGTTGCTGCCGCTAAGCCAATTAATGCGTATGATCTAAAAGTTTGCTTTTTCATTGGTTTTAAATCTAAGTCAATTGTTTATTGTGCAATATTAGTTAATAATGTTAATTCTGACAAAAAAAGAAGTATATTCAATCTTTAAATAAACTGAATTTCCCTTCTATTCTAACTTTACTACCTTCAAATCATCCTTGCAATCAGCTACAAAGTCAGCAATTTTCTTATTTCCGTTGTAAGGAAGAAAATTTGAAGCTATTTCATTTAAAGGTTGTAAAACGAAATTTCTGCTGCTCCAATACGGATGCGGCAACTGCAATGTTTCAGTTTTGCAGCTAAAGTGCTCAAAAAAAATCAAATCAATATCAATCAACCGGTTTTCGTATTCTTTTGCTTCACTCCTACTTCGACCTAAATTACTTTCTACTTGCAAGCACAAATCCAATAACTGTTGTGGACTTAGCTTTGTCGCAACCTCAACCACCATATTGTGAAAATCGTTTAAACTTGAACTCCCCCAAGCTTCTGTCACATACATAGAAGAAGATTTAAGCAAACTAACATTTTCATTTTGCTGAAGCTTTTCAATAGCGCGCTTAATATTTGCCGAAGCATCTCCCATATTAGAGCCTAGAGCCAAAAAAACAGAGGAAATCCACTCATCCTTTTGTTCAACCATGTATGTAAATCTATCTTTTAAACAAGCAAAACTATTGTATTTTTGTTTCAAAATCCATCACAACGAACACTTGAAGCTTTGTTTGCTTCTAAAAATTAAAACCCATGAAACAATTTTTGAAATTTATGTTTGCCTCCATGTTTGGAGTATTTTTAAGCATTCTTCTTGTAAGTCTTGTTTTTGCAGGAATTATTGGCTCAATGATCAGTGCCTCTCAAGAAAGCAAAGAACCATTTTTGGCAGAAAAAAGCATTTTGCACATTAAGTTAGAGACACCCATTCAAGATCGCCCGAGTAACAACCCATTCGACAATTTTGACTTTAGCAGCTTTGAAGACCGCAAACCTTTGGGGTTAAAAAACATTATAGACAATATTGAAAAGGCAGCTGATAATGAAAAAATAAAAGGAATCTATTTAAACATTGGCTGGCTTCAAGCAAATATGGCAACTACTGAAGAATTGAGGAAAGCCCTTCTACAGTTCAAGAAATCCGGCAAGTTTATTATTAGTTATAGTGAAAATTATGGTCAAAGTGAATATTACTTATCAAGCGTAGCTGATGAAATTTACTTAAATCCTGCCGGCGAAATGACCTTTAAAGGGCTAGCTGCAAACCTTATGTTTTTTAAAGATGCATTAGATCGATTAGATATTGAAATGCAAGTAATTCGTCATGGGAAGTTTAAAAGTGCCATTGAGCCTTTTATCAGAAACGATATGAGTCCTGAAAACGAAGAGCAATACAAAGAATTGATTCAAGGTATTTGGGACAATCAACTTCAAAAAATTGCTGACAGCAGAGGTATTGAAATTGCTGAATTAAATAAAATTGCCGACAGTTTGTCGCTTAGAACTGCTGAAGATGCTATGAATTATGGTTTTGTTGATGGATTAATTTATGAAGACGAGGTTCAAAAAAGGTTAAAAGAATTAGTTGAAGTTGACCAAACAGCAGACTTAGATTTTATTGAACTAAAGAAATTTAACAAGACTAAACTTCCAATTGAAATTGCTAAAACTGGTAGAGAAAAATGGAATTCAAAAAATAAAGTGGCTATAATTTTTGCCGAAGGTGAGATTGTATCTGGTGAAAGCAAAGATGGCTTAATGGGCTCTTCAACCATTGCCGAAGCAATTCGAGAAGCAAGAAAGGACGATGATATCAAAGCCATTGTATTAAGAGTAAATTCTCCCGGTGGAAGCGCCTTGGCTTCTGATGTAATGTGGCGAGAAGTTGTTTTAGCAAAAGAATCTAAGCCGGTGGTTGTTTCTATGGGAGATTTGGCAGCAAGTGGTGGTTATTACATTTCTTGTGCTGCTAACCGAATCTATGCCGAAAGTTCTACCATTACCGGATCAATTGGTGTTTTCGGATTAATTCCAAATATTCAAGGCTTTTTGAAAGAAAAAATTGGCGTACACACCGACAATGTAAATACCAATGCTTATTCAGATGGAATGAATATTCTTCGCCCTTTAAGCACACATGAAAAAGAGGCATTGCAGGAGATGGTCGAAGACGTTTACGACGATTTCACCTCTAAAGTAGCAGAAGGCAGAGGCATGACACAAGAGCAAGTTGATGAAATTGGCCAGGGTAGAGTTTGGAACGGACTTAGCGCAAAACGAATTGGCTTAGTTGATGAAATCGGTGGATTGGAAGAAGCTATTGTTGCTGCTGCAGATATTGCAGAATTAGAAGATTATAAAATTGAAGAACTACCCGAACGTAAAGACCCTTTTGAAAAAATACTAACAGAACTTGCTACCGAGGCTCGTTTAAAAATAGTTGGCTCTGAACTAGGTCAGGCTGAAAAATATTATTTAAACATCAAGAACACATTAAATCGTAAAGGTATTTTTACTAGAATGCCTGTGGATGTGATTATTGAATAACAAAATACAAAAGCTCTCCCAAAGCCCTTTTCTTTTTGAGAAGGGCTTTTTTATTAAATGAATGTCCATTTATTTATCTAAATTGATTGGCAACCAACTAACTTTCTTTTCAGCATTTAACTTTACTTTTTTCCATTGATGAAAAAAGTAAACAAAAAAATCTAGGCCTGTTTCCTAATTCAAGTCTTCCGCTCCTAAATGGCGATGATTTCAGTGATCTCCAAAGGTTCACTTTGGAGCTTCTTCAATCATTAGCCCCATTTAGTTCGTTCCATCCTTAAATTATGAAAATGGCCATCCTTCTAAATAAAATTCAAATAATATTTAAATAGTTTTAGGTATAATTCCGAACATTCATATTTTACTATATTCATTGTATGAATTAAAGAAAGGTTTTTAAAAATTAAATTACTTTTATAATTCATTAAAAAGCCTTCTAAAAAAACAACTTATGCCAATACTCAATTCCATTTTTTCTTGGTTCATGAAAAAACGCATGCACCAAATTGAGTTATTTATGAAGTACCCTATCGAAGTTCAGAATGAATGGTTTGACGACCTAATAAATGATGCTAAAAACACAGAATGGGGCAAGCAATTCGACTATAAAAACATTCGGTCGGTAGATCAATTTAAAGAAAGAGTTCCTGTTCAAGATTACGATGACATAAAAGATTATGTAAGCCGTTTGATGAAGGGCGAGCAAAACCTTTTATGGCCAACAGAAACTAAGTGGTTTGCAAAGTCGAGTGGAACAACCAGCGATAAAAGCAAGTTTATTCCGGTTACCAGAGAGGCCTTGGAAGAGTGCCATTACAAAGGTGGCAAAGATATGTTGAGCATTTATTGCTCCAACATTGAAGATACCGAAATTTTTACCGGTAAAACCTTAGTAATGGGAGGCAGCAGTCAATCGATTGACCCTTCTATCGATTCTTATCATGGTGATTTATCATCAATTATTATTAGGAATTTACCTTTTTGGGCTGAAATGCGCAGAACTCCCGAACTGGAAATAGCTCTAATGACCGACTTTGAAGAAAAGCTGGAAAAAATGGCAAAAATCTGTTCAAACGATAATGTTACCAGTTTATCCGGTGTACCTTCTTGGATGCTAATTCTTCTCAATAAAATTTTAGCACACAGCAACAAAAAAGACATTAGTGAAATTTGGCCTAATCTAGAAGTTTTTTTTCACGGAGGTGTTGCTTTTACTCCTTACCGAGAACAATTTAAATCTATCATATCCTCCAGCAAAATGCACTATATGGAAACCTATAATGCTTCAGAGGGCTTCTTTGGCATTGAAGATTTATCGCAGCCTGGAGAGCTATTATTAATGTTAGATTACGGCATTTACTACGAATTTTCCCCTTCTGAAGAATGGGATAAAAAACATCCTAAAACATTGAGCTTAGATGAAATTGAGCTGAACACTAACTATGCGATCATTATTTCTACCAATGGTGGATTGTGGCGGTACAAAATTGGCGATACTATACAGTTTACCTCAAAATATCCATTCAGAGTTAAAGTTTCAGGTCGCACTAAACATTTTATCAATGCTTTTGGTGAAGAAGTGATTATTGACAATGCCGAACAAGCTTTAAAATTTGCGTGCGATCAAACAGATGCAAGCATTGAGGAGTATACTGCCGCTCCGGTTTACTTAACCAACAAAAAAGCCGGACGACACCAATGGATAATTGAATTTTCTGGCTCTCCAAATAGTTTAGATAGCTTTAGTAAGGCTTTTGATGAAAAATTAAAATCAATAAACACCGATTATCAAGCCAAGAGAAATGGAAATATGGCTTTGGAGTTTCCAGAGTTCATTGTTGCGCCCAAGGGCACTTTTTACAATTGGATGAAAAAAAGAAACAAGCTTGGTGGGCAAAACAAAGTACCTCGCTTAAGCAACGATCGAAAATATGTGGAAGAGATTATGAATTTGATTGAATTATGAATTATAAGTTATGAATGATGAATGATGAGTTTTAAATAAGAATGGACTATGAAAAAGAACGTAATAAAAGAAAAGTCATTCCTTTTTGCCATTGAGATTCTTAACCATTGTTTGAAAAAAATGAAACAATTACTCTTAATTGTACTTATTCTCGGACTAACAAATTGCTCTGTTGGACAACAGAAATTATCAGAGGACAAGACAATTAGAAAGTTTTTCTCAGAGACCGAGATTCAAGACTTGCAACCATTGTACAACTTCTTCATCCAATCCATTTGTTCTTCAGACAGAGAGTTAGAGAGCTGCTATGATGACTTTTTTAAAAAAGTAAAGCAAGCGGCAGATTCAGGCTCAATACATCTTCAAATACCATTTGAAGATCAAAAAGAAATTTATAATAATTTTCAAGACTCAACATTTTACCAGATTTGGGCATTCGGTAAAACATGGACACGGGAAAATCCAAATGAAACATTAAGTGAAGTGTATTATCGATGGGATGGTAAGTTTATGAACTTTCTAAAGGAAGTAGGCAAAAAAGATGAATTCATTAGGACTTATCATGAATCCGTTGAAGCTGCAGGCGGACCTCCACCATCTTTAATTGCAGGAATTATAATGAATTATGAGAAGTTGAATATTGAAGATACCAAAGTAAGATTTGTAATTGCAATCCACTACCTAACTTTGAATGACCAGTATAAAAGAAAAGAGAAAATTAAAAATCAGTAGATAAGAAACCTAAAGCATTACATTTCAAAGCAAGCGAACTTATTAAAGTACTAAGAACCATTATATTAAACACAAAAGACGAAAATTAATAATTCATCACTCATAATTCATAATTAACAAGATGATATTAAAACAGCTCCCCCTTCTACTCTTTACACTTTTTAGCATTGCTTTATCAGCACAAACAAAATCTTCATTAAAACAAATAGCTCAAATTGAAAAAGAAGCCGAGCTGATTAACACCGATCGCTTGGGAAACCTATACATCGTAAAAGATAATTTTTTGTGGATGTACAACAAGAATGGAGATTCATTGTATGCTTTTAATTCTAAAAGATATGGCGAAATAAGCAGCATAGATTGCTCCGACCCTTACAAAATACTCGTATTCTTTCGTAATTATGGAATAATCCACTTTTTAGACAACTACCTAAGCGAGAATGGTGATCCGATTGATTTGCAAGAGTTGGGCTTTGATCAAATTACTCAAGCTTGCCTCTCTCGAGAAAATGGCTTTTGGGTATTTGATCAAATGCGACAAAGAGTTTATCATTTGAATGACAACTTTAAAGTCACTCATGAGAGTGTAAATTTTATGCAATGGTTTGGCAAACGTCTAAACCCTTCTTTTATGATCGAATATAACAATCAACTTTTTGTTAATGTACCGGAAGAAGGAATTCTGGTTTTTGACCATTTTGGAACTTACATAAAAACAATTCCACTCAAAAACTTAAAAGAACCACAAGTTTTAGATGGTAACATTAACTTTGTAGCCGACAATCAATTTTGTCAGTATCAACGGCAAGAAATGGAAAGAGTTTGTAGCCCAATTGACTTTAACAAACTAACTCAAGCTCGCATTGAAAAAGGCAGACTATACACTTTCGACGGAAAAAGGTGTACCATTTTCAAGACAAATTAAATGCATTTAGCCATTTGATTTTATTATTTTAGTAGACGATTAAAAAATAAGATATGCACATTGCAATTGCCGGAAACATCGGCTCAGGGAAAACCACACTTACTTCGCTTTTGGCGAAACACTACAAATGGGAAGCGCACTTTGAAGACGCTGATGAAAATCCTTACTTAAATGATTTTTATAACGATATGCAGCGTTGGTCTTTTAACCTGCAAGTTTATTTCTTAAATAATCGCTTTAGTCAAATTCAAGAGTTTAGAAACAGCGGCAAAAGTGTTATTCAAGATAGAACCATTTACGAAGATGCTTATATTTTTGCACCCAACTTACACGCTATGGGACTAATGACTTCGCGTGATTTTGAATCGTACTTCTCGCTATTTAAGTTGATGGAGTCATTTATTCAACCACCGGATTTATTGATTTACTTAAGAGCTTCTATTCCTGTTTTAGTGGATCAAATTAGCAGCCGAGGAAGGGAGTACGAAGAAAGCATTCGACTTGATTACTTAAAACGACTAAACGAGCGCTACGAAGCTTGGATTAGCACTTATAAGGAAGGTAAACTTTTAATTGTAGATGTTGACAATACTAACTTTATAGAAAGTGAAGAGGATTTAGGAAAAGTAATCAGTAAAATCGATGCTGAGATTCATGGGCTGTTTTAGAAATTGATAAACAAAAAGGCCTTCAAGGTTTTTGAAACCTTGAAGGCCTGGCTATAAATTGTTTGCTTCAATTAATTCGGTAACTCGGCAATAAACTTTGTTTTAATATCGAAGTTATCGTAAATAAACTCATCCAATAAAGCGTCTACGCTTTTCGACTTGTAAGTAATGTCGTACTTTGTTCTATCTATGGTTAAATATGCACTTGCTTTAATCGAATTCGGAGAATTCTGCTCAATAGTGACATCAAATCTTACTTGATTTCGAATTCCCTTAATGGTCATATCTGCCATTAACACTTGATGTTTACCACTTCCGTCGATTGAGCGAAAATCCAATGTAGCATACTTATGACTCTCTACATCAAAGAAATCTTCACTTTTTAGATGTCCAACTAATTTAGCATTTTTTTCTTCATCTCTAATATCATTCACTTGAATTGTTGACATATCAACTTCAATAGATCCTTCAATAATTTTGTTGTTTTCAACTCTTAGTTTACCATTGCTGATTTTAACAACACCATGGTGCTCTCCACCTACTTTTTTAGCATTCCAACTAACGGAATACTCTCCTTGTGGCAAATAGTAAACACCATCCTTAATTTGCCCTTCAACAACCTCAGTTTGTTGCTTATTCATTTCTTGATTTACATTCTCATCATGAGCGCCATGAGAACTCACTGAAATATGAGGAGCAATTACTAATGAAACAATCGACATTAACTTAATTAAGATGTTCATAGAAGGGCCTGAAGTATCTTTAAATGGATCTCCGACCGTATCTCCTGTAACGGAAGCTTTATGTGGCTCAGAACCTTTGTACTCCATTTTTCCGTTAATCATTACTCCCTTTTCAAAAGATTTTTTAGCATTGTCCCATGCACCGCCGGCATTGTTTTGGAAAATTCCCATCAACACACCAGAAACTGTAACACCGGCTAACAAACCACCTAACACTTCCGGTCCGAATGCAAAACCAACAATAATTGGAACGATTAACGCAATAGCTCCGGGCAACATCATTTCTCGAATTGAAGCTTTAGTAGAGATCTCTACACATTTGTCGTACTCAGGCTTGGCTTTGTACTCCATAATACCTGGAATCTCCTTAAACTGACGACGAACTTCTTGAACCATATCCATGGCTGCTCTACCCACAGCTGCAATCGTTAATGCAGAGAAAATAAATGGAATCATTCCACCTACAAACAAACCTGCTAAAACATCTGCCTTATAAATATCAATCGAATCAATTCCGGCAACGCCAACAAAAGCTGCAAACAATGCCAAGGCAGTTAGTGCAGCAGATGCAATGGCGAATCCTTTACCTGCAGCGGCAGTAGTGTTTCCAACAGCATCTAAGTTATCTGTTCTTCCGCGAACTTCTTCCGGTAAACCACTCATTTCGGCAATACCTCCGGCATTATCTGCAATCGGACCAAATGCATCGATGGCCAACTGCATAGCAGTAGTTGCCATCATACCTGCAGCGGCAATAGCAACTCCATATAGTCCGGCAAATTCAAAAGAAATATAAATACCTGCTGCTAAAACAATAATTGGAATCACAGTCGACTGCATTCCTACAGCTAAACCACCAATAATATTTGTAGCATGTCCAGTAGATGATTGTTGCACTATAGAGTTTACCGGCTTTTTGCCCATGGCAGTGTAATATTCTGTAACTACACTCATAATTGCCCCAACAACTAAACCTGTTAGAATGGCAAAAAATACATTTATTGAAGTAAAGTTCTCTCCACGAATAATCATATCCTGTGGCATTAAATAATCCACAAGAAAGTAAGAAGCCACTGCTGTTAATATTATCGACAACCAGTTCCCTATATTTAAAGCTCCTTGAACACTACCTTCTTCACTTTTTACTCTTACGAAAAAAGTTCCGATAATGGAGAAAATCAATCCTAATCCGGCAATGATCATTGGCAGTAAAATGGGTGATAAACCATTAAAAGCATCTTCGGCAATTACCTCAGCTCCTAGTACCATAGTCGCCAAGATTGTTGCTACGTAAGAACCAAACAAATCAGCTCCCATTCCGGCAACATCACCAACATTATCACCTACATTATCGGCAATGGTAGCGGGATTACGCGGATCATCTTCAGGAATTCCGGCTTCAACTTTACCAACTAAGTCTGCTCCAACATCAGCAGCTTTGGTGTAAATACCACCTCCAACACGCGCAAAAAGAGCAATTGATTCGGCTCCCAAAGAAAAACCTGCTAACACCTCAATAGCAAAAATGTAACTTCCTTTTTCTACAAAAGTTGCATCAGGACCAAACATGCCCAATAAAACGATAAAGATTCCGCCTAAACCTAAAACAGCCAAACCGGCAACTCCAAGTCCCATTACGGTACCGCCGCTAAAAGAAACGTTCAAGGCTTTTGCCAAAGAGGTACGAGCGGCTTGTGTGGTTCGGACGTTTGCCTTGGTGGCAATGTTCATCCCAATCCATCCTGCAAGAGCAGATAAGAAAGCTCCAATAATAAAAGTGATTGCAATTACAGGATGTGAATTGTCAACTTGTGTTCCTGACCAGGCTAATAATATAGCTGCAATTACCACAAAATAAGACATCACTTTCCATTCTGCCTTTAGAAAAGCCATTGCTCCTGTGGCAATGTGTCTTGCCAATTCAGCCATATTAGCGTCTCCAACATCTTGTTTGGAAACCCATGCTGATTTTACAGCCATGACAATTAATCCAATAATTCCCAAAAATGGGACTAGGTAAAGTAAAATAGTGCTCGTATCCATAATTTAATTGTTAAAAAAAGTAATATTATCTAAAAGTTCTTGTGTAAAAAGCCGCAAATGTATATGTATTTGAAATGATATGCAAAAAATAATGCCGAGCTCAATTGAGTCGGCATTAAATTCAACTTTACCAGGTATAAAAACTATGCGTTAATATACATCACATCTTTTACTGCATCAATAACGTCTTTGGTATTTGGCAACCAAGCCTCCACCAAAGTAGGCGCATAAGGCAATGGAGTATCTTTAGTATTAATTCGGCGAATTGGAGCATCTAAATAATCAAATGCATTTCGCTGGATCATATAAGTTAACTCTGTAGAAATATTTCCCAAAGGCCATGCTTCCTCCAAAATAACCATGCGATTGGTTTTCTTTACAGACTCAATAACTGTTTTGTAATCGATGGGACGAATAGTTCTTAAGTCGATTACTTCTGCTTCAATTCCATCTTTTGCTAACTCTTCTGCAGCTTCTAAAGCCACTTTCATGATTTTTCCAAAAGAAACAATGGTTACGTCACTTCCTTCTTTAACAACTTTAGCCGAACCTAGCGGAGTTAAGTATTCTCCTTCCGGAACCTCTCCTTTATCGCCATACATTTGCTCCGATTCCATAAAAATAACCGGATCGTCATCGCGAATAGCAGACTTTAATAAACCTTTTGCATCAGCAGGGTTTGAAGGAACAACCACTTTTAAACCGGGTGTGTTTGCATACCAGCTGTCAAAAGCTTGTGAGTGCTGCGCTCCTAATTGACCGGCAGAAGCTGTTGGTCCTCTAAAAACCATTGGCGCTCCGTATTGTCCTCCCGACATGCTCAACATTTTAGCAGCTGAGTTGATTACCTGATCAATAGCAACTAAGGAAAAGTTAAAAGTCATAAACTCAATAATTGGACGCAAACCGTTCATTGCAGCTCCTACTCCAATACCGGCAAAACCAAGCTCTGCAATTGGTGTATCGATTACTCGTTTTTCACCAAATTCGTCTAACATACCCTGACTTACTTTGTAAGCTCCGTTGTATTGGGCAACTTCTTCACCCATCAAAAACACTCTATCATCCCGGCGCATTTCTTCGCTCATGGCTTCTCGCAGGGCTTCTCTAAATTGTAACGTCTTCATCTTTAAATCATGTTTTGTAACTAGCCGGCTAACAAAAAATCAATTTTATGATTTCATTTTTTGCATCACTGACAAACTAATTCAAGCCTTTATAGGCGGGCTTCAAAATTATTAAATAAACAAATGCACAACAAAGAAAAAATTCAACTGTTCATATCTTAAAAAATAAGAAGCTAAGCACAATGAAATGAGTTAAATTCTTTGGATTTTAGTTAGTTTTGTATTCCTTTTTAGTCTATGTGGCTTAAGCCATTTAAAATAAACCAAATAACAATTAATACATTATTATGAAGATACTTGTATGCATCAGTAAGGCACCGGACACAACAGCCAAAATTGCCTTTACTGATAACAACACCCAATTTGATACTAATGGTGTACAGTTCATCATTAATCCTTATGATGAATGGTATGCTTTAGTAAAGGGGCTTGAAATTAAAGAAGCTCAAGGCGGATCGGTAACTGTAATTAATGTTGGAAAAGCAGATAACGACCCAACTATTCGGAAGGCACTGGCTATTGGAGCTGATGATGCTGTAAGAATTGATGCCGAGCCAACCGACGCATTGTACACGGCTAAGCAAATAGCCAAGTATGCAAAGGAAAATAATTTTGACTTGGTACTTTGCGGCAAGGAAACCATTGACTATAACGGCTCACAAGTTGGTGGAATGATTGCTGCAATTTTAGATCAACCTTTTATTTCCAATGCCTCTAAAATGGAAATGGATGGCAACAAAGCCACTGTTCAAAGAGATATACAAGGCGGTAAAGAAGTAATTGAAGTTGAAACTCCATTTGTGCTAAGCGCTGCGAAAGGTATGGCAGAAGCTAGAATCCCAAATATGCGAGGAATTATGGCAGCTAGAACAAAGCCTCTTAATGTAGTTGAGCCTTCTGAAGCAGAAAACGCTACGGAAATAGTTTCTTACGAACTTCCTCCGGCAAAAGGCGACTGCAAATACATAGATGCAGACAATGCTGCTGAATTACTTGAATTATTAAGAAACGAAGCTAAAGTTATTTAAAAAGAAAGAATTATGTCAATACTAGTATACGCCGATTCGGCAAATAACAAATTACATAAATCAGCTTTTGAAGCAGTTTCTTATGCTTCTCAAATGGCTGATGGCGACCAAGTAGTGGCTCTAGTAGCCGGTAAAGCTGAAGGTCTTGAGAGTTTAGGAAAGTACGGTGCAGATAAAGTGCTGCACTGCAAAAATGCTGCTTTAGCAGACTTTCAGCCTACCTTAATTGCTGCTGCATTAAAAGCTGCTGCCGAAAAAGAAGGTGCTAAAACCATTATTTTTCCGCACGACTTGAGCGGAAAGTCAGTTGCTCCTATTCTAGCAGCTAAAATGGATGCCGGTTTAGTTTCCGGAGCAGTGGCACTACCTGAAACAACTGATGGCTTTGTTGTTAAAAAGGCAGTTTTCTCCGGAAAGGCTTTTGCTCATACAAAAATCAACTCTGAGTTCAGAATTATTTCTGTTATGCCTAACTCTATTGAGAAAAAGAAAAACGAAAAAAGTGCTACGGTTGAAGATTTTAGTGCTGACTTAGGAAGCTCAAAACTTCAAGTTAAAGAGCAAAAAATGGAAGAAGCTGACATGCCATTAACTGAAGCTGAAAAAGTGGTAAGTGCCGGTAGAGGTTTAAAAGGTCCTGAGAACTGGGGAATGATTGAAGACTTAGCAAAAGAGCTAGGTGCTGCAACCGCTTGTTCACGTCCTGTAGCCGATATGGACTGGAGACCACACCACGAGCATGTAGGTCAAACAGGAGTAGCCATTCGTCCAAACCTTTACATTGCTATTGGTATTTCAGGTGCTATTCAACATTTAGCCGGTGTAAACCAAAGTAAAGTGATCGTTGTGATTAACAATGATCCGGAAGCGCCTTTCTTTAAATCTGCCGACTACGGTATTGTAGGCGATGCATTTGACGTGGTGCCTAAGTTGGTAGAAGCCGCAAAATCGATGAATTTAGATTCTAACGCATAAAATCCACAGTAGGGGCGAATATTTTCGCTCCTACTTTCTAAAATGATTTGCAGCAGATGAAGAAAATTGCACTAGATATCGTCGGACTTTCATACAGCCAAACACAATCAGGTGCTTATGCCTTGGTGTTAGCTGAGCAAGATGGCAAACGCAGATTACCTATTATAATCGGCGGATTCGAGGCTCAAGCCATTGCCATTGAATTAGAAGACATGACGCCTAGCAGACCTTTAACTCACGATCTTTTTAAGAGCTTCGCCGAGTCTTTTAAAATCGACATTAAAGAAATTATTATTTACAATTTAGTTGAAGGTGTATTTTACGCCAAACTAATTTGCTTACAAAACAATCAAGAAGTTGAAATTGATACACGAACTTCTGATGCCGTAGCTTTGGCCGTTCGCTTTAAGTGCCCGATTTACACTTATGAATTTATCTTAGAGAAAGCGGGAATTGTACTTGAAGAAGATGCCGTAGCAGAAGCTCCCGCTCCAAAGAGCAAAAAACCTAGAAGCACAAAACAAAAAAAAGGCTTAGATTCGCTGTCGATTGATGAATTAAACGAGCGCTTACAAAAAGCCATCGACACCGAAAATTATGAGGAAGCTTCCAGACTTCGTGATGAAATTCAAAAACGCAACTAGATCTAAGCTTAAGCATCAACTTACTTTTTTGAGACCAAAAGCACTCCTACTTCTTCTCATAAGCTTAATTCTTTTTAATCAAGAATTCTTTGCTATTGAAGCAGACAGTATTAATGAATCAATTGCTCAGATTGACAGTTCGTCTGCTACTCAAAGTCAAACTACGGGAGCAGTTAGTCCAAAAGAAATAAAAGCACTTTCCGGCTTCACCTTTACTTCATTTTTTAGAGGGTTGCTCGGCATGGCATCACTCCTGCTTCTCGCTTTTTTATTTAGTGAAAACCGCCGAGCAATTAATTGGTCGCTAGTGGGCAAAGGCTTACTTATGCAAATTGTGTTAGCTCTTTTGGTGTTAAAAGTGCCTTTTGCAGAGCAATTTTTTGAAATGATTAGCCAGTTTTTTGTAAAGATCATTTCCTTTACCAATGCAGGCACAGCCTTCCTTTTTGAGTCTTTCGTTACTCAAAAAATTGAAGTAGGCTTTATCAACTTTGTTGTACAGGTGCTTCCTACCATTGTGTTCTTTTCCGCTTTAACCAGTCTGCTTTATTATTGGGGAGTTCTTCAGAAATTCGTTTATGGTTTTGCTTGGTTGATGAAGCGACTCATGAAACTTTCAGGAGCTGAAAGTTTAGCAGCAGCAGGAAACATTTTCTTGGGTCAAACCGAGGCCCCGCTTTTGGTAAAACCCTATTTAGGAAGCATGACAAAATCGGAGCTACTCTGCTTAATGTCAGGCGGAATGGCAACCATTGCCGGAGGAGTTTTAGCAGCCTACATTGGTTTTTTGGGCGGCGGCGATGAAGCCGAGCAAATTTACTTTGCTAAACACCTGTTGGCTGCTTCGGTGATGTCAGCACCGGCAGCTGTAATTGCCGCCAAAATGTTGGTTCCGGAAACGGAAAAAATCAACGACAAAATGGAAATCAGTCAGGAAAAAATTGGTGGTAATGCTTTAGAGGCTATTGCCAATGGAACCACCGAAGGAATTAAACTTGCCGTAAATGTAGGCGGTATGCTTTTGGTTTTCATTGCTTTTATCACCATGGGCAATTACATTTTAAAAGACTTAATTGGTCATTACAGCGGACTGAATACGATTATTACTGAGCACACTAACTTCAATGGTTTGACCTTTGAATTTATTATCGGTTATACTTTTGCTCCAATCGCTTGGTTGATGGGCGTAGCAAAAGAAGACATGATTTTAGTGGGTCAGCTTTTAGGGGAAAAGACCATATTGAATGAATTTGTAGCTTATGTTTCTTTAGGAGACATGAAAGCATCCGGAGCATTTGCCGAACAAAAAAGCATCACTATGGCCACTTACATACTGTGTGGCTTTGCCAACTTTGCTTCCATTGGCATACAAATTGGCGGCATAGGCGCCCTAGCTCCCACACGCAAAGGATTATTGGCTAAATATGGTGTAAAAGCCCTTATCGGCGGCACCTTAGCTTCTTTATTTACTGCGGTGATAGTGGGAGTGTTGTTGTAGAGTTATTTAACCACGCAATCAATGAAACACTTGTTCCTCATCTCTTTACTTCTAACATTTTCAGTTATTACGAATGCCCAAGTCTACAAGCTTAATAAAGCAATCAGCCTAGACACACTTCACCTCTCTGTTGAGTTTTCCGATAAATTCGAGCCAGACTTAAGTAATCAATTAGTGAATCAAATTAAAAAAGGAGTTGATCGTTTTAACAAAAAAGAGATTGGGTTTTATGCTACATTAGACACAAACAAAAGCGATGATTATATCATCATGCAGTTTGATAGCATCAAATATGTCGAAAGAAAACACAATATAATTTGGACAGGAGTGGGGTTGCTTACAATTGCTGCCAATGCATATCTTATCTCCACGGCAAGTATAATATTGCCTTTTGTTTTAACCCCTGCAGCAATTGCAAAAGGCAATTTGAAAACTTCTAAGGACTTACTTACAAACAAATACAGAAAATTTTGGATTAACCCCTCCGGTTATTTACGCAAAAAAGAAAAGCAGAAAGAAAAGATTGTTAACTATACTGAAAAGAAAACCTACCATTTTTTAAAAAACCTTGGAAAGCAGGATTGGCGGAATAATTAGGTAGGATTTATACCATATACTTAATTCAAAAAATGCCTAAAATGAAAATTTGATTTTTCATTTTAGGCATTTCCCAACTCTAGGAATTTAACCATTCGCTTCTCCCTTGAACTAGCTCCACCAACCTTCTCACATTCTCCTCCGGTGTCTTAGGTAAAATACCATGTCCGAGGTTAAAAATAAAGCCCGGACGATTCGGCATACTATCTAACAGCTTTTTGGCTCTTGCCTCAATTAATTCCCATTCGGCAAACAGTAAAGTCGGATCTAAATTTCCCTGAACGGCAACTTCGTAGTTAAGTTCTTTCCAAGCTGACGGCATATCTGTTTTCCAGTCGATGCCGATTACATCTGCTCCGGTTGATTTCATGTCTTGCAATAAATGCGAAGAATTAGTTCCAAACATCACCACAGGAACATTGGTAGCAGATTTAATCTCTTCCACCATTTTTTTCATGTGTGGTAAAACAAATTCACGATAATCTTCACGATTTAAAATACCTACCCAAGAGTCGAAGATTTGAACAGCCATGGCACCGCTTTCTACTTGAAAAAGCAGATACTGCGCCATGTTTTTCGCTAGTTTGTCCATTAATAAATGCCAAGCCTCTGTTTCACGGTACATGAAAGACTTCATTTTAATGTAACTCTTCGAAGGACCGCCTTCCAGCATATAGGATGCTAAAGTAAAGGGTGCGCCTACAAAACCCAAGCAAGGCACGTTCAACGCTTTTCTCAAAATCCCTAAAGACTCACCGGTATAGAGCAAATCTTTCCCAAAATCCAAATCCTTCAGATTTTCAACATCCTTTTTATTTTTGATTGGATTATTGATTACAGGGCCAACACCTTCTTTGTACTCAAAGTCGATTCCCATGGGTTCCAAAGGAATCATAATGTCTGAAAAAACAATGGCAGCATCAAAACCAAACTGCTCAATGGGTAAAAGCGTTACCTCCGCACAAACCTCGGGAATTTTACAAATCTCTACCAAACTGTGTTTTTTGCGAATGGCTCTGTATTTTTCTTGATACCTTCCGGCTTGGCGCATAAACCATACTGGTGGCCGGTCAGTTTCCTCTTGTCTGCAAGCTTTTAAAAAGCGATCGTTAAATGCTGTCATCTTATTACTTTATGGCTTGAAAAGCCGCGTGAATTCGTTTAATTATTTCGTTTAATTCCTCATCGCTAAGCACAATGGGTAAAAACCAAGCCTCAAACTGAGAAGGTGGTATGTACAAGCCATTTTGGGCCATGGCCCAAAAGAATTTTGCAAATAGTTCCGTATTTGAAGTTTGTGCACTATTGAAGTCAGTTACTTTTTGACTGGTAAAAAACGGATTAACCATCAAGCCAAATTGATTCACTGTCACCTCCACTCCAGCTTCTGCAGCAGCAACTTCTAAAGCGGCTTTCACCTTTTTTCCTAATTCATCAGCGCGTTGATAATCATGATTTTTTAACTCCTTCAAAGTTGCCAAACCACAAGCCATGGCAATTGGACTTCCACTCAAGGTTCCGGCCTGATAAACACCACCTAATGGCGCAACCAAATCCATGATCTTTGCTTTTCCGGCATAGGCTCCCACAGGCATTCCTCCACCAATCACTTTTCCCATACAAATGATATCGGCTTCAATGCCAAAATAGTCCTGTGCGCCTCCGAATTTATGTCTAAAGCCGGTCATTACCTCATCAATAACCAAAGCAATGCCATGTTCTTTGGTCAATGCGCGAAGTTCTTTCATAAACTTTTGCTCCGGCACAACTACTCCCATATTTCCGGCTACCGGCTCAATGAAAATTCCCGCAATTTCGTTTGGATACTTTTCGATAATGGCTTTAACGCTTTCAATATCGTTGTATTGAGCAATCAAAGTATCTTTTACTGCTGCTTCCGGCACGCCCTTACTTCCGGGAATTCCCAAAGTAGCTACTCCTGAGCCTGCCGCTACCAAAAGTGAATCAGAATGTCCGTGATAACATCCGGCGAATTTTACAATCTTATCTCTTCCTGTATATGCTCTTGCCAAACGAATGGCGCTAAAAACCGCTTCCGTTCCCGAGTTCACAAAACGCACTTTGTCCACTTGAGGATAAGCTTCTTTAATCATTTCCGCCATTTCCACTTCGCCTTTCGTAGTGGCACCGTAAGTATAGCTTTTATCTAGGGCTTTTTTTACTGCTTCATTTACTTTCGGATGAGCGTGACCTAGAATCATGGGACCGTATGACCCCACTAAGTCAATGTACTCATTGTCATCCACATCAGTGATGTAAATGCCTTTGGCTTTCTCGATAAATAGGGCATCACCGCCCACAGAATTAAAAGCACGAACGGGACTATTTACTCCACCAACTAAAGACTTATTGGCGCGCTCCATCAAGGCTTTTGATCGATCTAACTTCATCTAAATATCTTTTTTTTAGCAAGAAAAACATTGGTGTTTTGACTGCTAAATTTTGATGCAAAAGTACGTTTGAATGCTGAAAGCAAAAAGTGAGAATTCTTAAAGATTACAATAATTTTGCAGCCTCTTTCGCATGGTAGGTCAAGATCAAATCGGCTCCGGCCCTTTTCATGGAAATGAGCTTTTCCATCATCACTTTTTCACCGTCAATCCACCCTTTGGCAACGGCGGCTTTGATCATGGCATATTCTCCACTAACGTTGTAGGCTGCCAAGGGCAAGTCGTGTAATTCTTTTAATTCACGAATAATATCCAAATAAGAAAGTGCCGGTTTTACCATTAAAATATCGGCTCCTTCTTCCACATCCAAAGCAGCTTCTTTCAATGCTTCAATGCGGTTGGCGGGATCCATTTGGTAAGTATGTCTATCGCCAAAAGAGGGCATAGAGTCCGCAGCCTCGCGAAAAGGACCGTAAAAAGCAGAAGCATATTTAACGGCATAAGACATAATGGGTATATTCGGGTAATCATTCAAGTCTAATGCATCGCGCATGGCGGCAATCATGCCGTCCATCATACCCGAAGGAGCCAATAAGTCTGCTCCTGCTTTGACCATCGATAAGGATTGTTTTTCTAAATTGGTTAAGGTTTTGTCGTTATCTACGTCGCCATCAACAATTACGCCGCAGTGGCCGTGATCAGTGTATTCGCAAAAGCAAACATCAGCCATCACATAAAGGGAAGGATAGTTCTTTTTAATGTACCGAATGGCCTGTTGAACAATGCCTTCGTCATTCCAAGACTCCGAACCCTCAGCATCTTTCTTTTTGGGAATGCCGAACAACATGATGGATGGAATACCTAAGTCGACCACTTCTTTTAATTCAGCATCGATTTGATCTAATGAATAGCGAAAAATGCCCGGCATGGAAGAAATTTCTTTGCGGATATTTTCCCCTTCTTCCACAAAAACGGGATAAATAAAGTCCTTTACATTTAAGTGGTTTTCCCGAACCATTTCGCGAATGGCTAAATTTTTTCTCAATCTACGCGGTCTGAACATGACGGTTTAATTTTATAATGGATTCAACAATACCTTCAATTGTGTGGGGATTAGCAACAGCAGCTACTGAATAGCCTAAGTCTTCTGCGGCTTTGGCAGTTGTCGGCCCAATACAAACCAACTTTTCTTCATGCAAGTGCAATGCAGCCTGCTTTAAATTGGCATCAAAAGCCACTACAGCTGAAGGGCTGGCAAAAGTAAGGTAGTGAAAGTCGCAAGCCATAAACTCCCGCATAATTTTAGCAGAGTACTCAAGTGGATGATTGTCGTAGATGGCAATGGCTTCCACCCAAGCACCTCTTTTTTCAAAGACCTTGAGGTATTCATCCGAAGCTTTTGCAGAACGCGGAATCAAGACTTTTTTTCCTTCAATTTCGGGATCCATGTTTTCAGCCAAAACCTCAGCCGTGTATTGAATGGGAACAAAGTTGGTGCGATAGCCCAACTGTTCTAAGGTAAGTTTTGTTTTCTCTCCCACCGTAGCTATTTTCAAATCCGGATAAAAATAAAACTTCACTCCAAAGTTTTCGGCAGCTTCAAAGAAAAACTTCACCGCATTGGGCGAAGTAAAAACCAGCCAATCATAGGTTTCCAATTGATTAAAAGCAGCATGTAAAGCACTTAAGTCTTTCATGGCTTTCAACTCAATCATGGGGAGTAAAAATGCCTCACCACCTTCTTTTTCTATGGCTTCATGTAATTCTTTTGCCTGTCGCCTTGGTCGAGTAACCAGCACTCTGCGGTCTTTAAGCTTCTGCTTCACGATTTATTTCTCTTGATTTTTCAGTAACTCTTTGGTGTAAATCTTGCGCCAACTTATGCGCCAACTGATGCGCAGAACCTTTGTGCCCTTCTATGCGATCCACTTCTACTACCGAGCCATCGGCAGCTGCATAAAGTCCACTTAGGTACAAGGCTTGATCTTCAATTTTCGCATAAGCCGCAATCGGATAATTACAACCGCCTCCCAAAGCCAATAAAAAAGTACGTTCGGCATCTGTCGCTATTTTTGTATCCTCATCGTTCACTTTTGCTACTAAAGCCGCCGTTTCTTTGTCGTTATCTCGCACTTCCAAAGCCAAAGCACCCTGACAGACTGCAGGAATCATTTCCTCTTCACTTAAAATTTGTGTCGCCTGCGCCAACATACCCAAGCGCTTTAGCCCGGCAGCCGCTAAAATAATGGCGTCGTAATCGCCTTCCATCATTTTCTTAATTCGGCTATCCAAGTTTCCTTGAATAAACTTCACTTCCAAACCGGGACGAAGTTCTTTTATTTGTAATTCTCTGCGCAAGCTTCCGGTTCCAATAATGGCACCTTCAGGGAGATCACTCACTTTTTTACCATGTTTTGAAATCACTACATCTCGCACATCTTCTCGTTCAGAAATTGCGGCAATACGCAAACCGGGCACTTGCTCAATGGGTAAGTCTTTGTAACTGTGAACCGCAATATCCACTTCACCATCTAATAAAGCGCGTTGAATCGCCGTGGTAAAAGCGCCCATCACTTCAATATTTCCATCGTCCCCACTAGTGCGAATGACTTTAGTAACGTATTCATTGTTCGGCTCTTTTTCTCGAAGCTTCTCGATCATGTGGTGCGTTTGAGTAAGCGCCAACTTACTTCCTCTAGTCCCAATTACCACTCGCTTTTTGGGAACAAAAATGTCTACATCGTCCAAATCAAATACTTTTTTAACTGTATTAATGGGATTATCTCTATGGTGAAGGTTTTGCGCAAACTTGTTCAACTCCTCCAAAGGCTTTTTGGAAACCTTGCGAATTAATCGATGTGCAAAACGCTCAATTACTCTTTCTTGCTCCGAACTTAACTTACCCAACTTCGGCATTAACCACTTTAGTTCATCTTCTTTTGTATCTAACAAACTCTTCCAGTAAGCCTCAATTACCGGAGAAGCCTTGCGGTGGTAAAACCACTCCATGAACTTATCGGTCTCCTCATCCACAATTTCTTTCACTTGTGGAATCTCTTCGTAGCGTTTCAGCAATCCTTCAAAAGTCATTCTTTTAATGTCATCCAAATCGTAAAGATGTACATTGTCGAACTCCTTTAAAACTGGATTGAAATTTCGCGGCAAGCCAAAATCTATCAACAATTTAGGTCGCTCCGCTTGAAAAGCAAACTGCGCTCGGGTGCATTTACTGTCTTTAACCGCTTTTTCACTCAAGAGATTAACTTCGCCTTGCGTACCGCCAACAATTATATCCACTTTTGCTAAATACTGCTGAAGTTGGGAAACATGAACCGCTTCACCGCCCCACTCCTCAGCCATTTTTGTGGCTCTAGACAAATTATGACTGGCAACAAAAAGCTCTTTTACAGAAGTTCTGTCGAGCACGGTATTCACTAAGTTGGCCATATTTCCGGTGCCCACTACCAATAAACTACATTCTTGTAATTTATAATCGTGTTTGTTGATGAGCTCAAAGCCCACTGTTGCCAAAGAAGCCGAATGTTTTCCAATATTGGTCTCCAAGCGAGCTCTTTTTCCGGCATGCACCGCCATTCGAATAAATTCATCTAAAATCGGACCGATGGTTTTTTCTCTTCGAGCCAAGTCTAAGGCTTCGCGAATTTGCCCTACAATTTGGTGCTCGCCGATTGCTTGAGACTCTAAACCAGCTGCCGTAGAAAACAAGTTCTGAATGGCAATTCTCGTATCCGGCAACACACTTAAATATTGTTTGTAATCGCCAAATTGCTCTAAGTAATCTTCAAGATGCAAATAGTTATCACCATAGGCATAAAGCGACAAACGATTGCAAGTAGAGATGATAAACACCTCTTTGTAATGCTTGTTTAAAGTACGAAGCGCTTGGGTTGTTTGCTCCTTGTTAAAAGCCAATTGCTCGCGAACGGCAATGGGGGCGTATTTGTGACTTAACTCAATTCCAACAATTCGATCCATGAAGTGGGATTCCTCTTTGATGGGCAAAATTAACCATTAGTTGAGGACTGATTGCAAAATAGTAATTACGCATTTTTTAGAAACTAAAATATAGAATCAAGATCGCTTCGCTGTTAGAAAAGTAAATCAGATTAAGGATGAAGGAGAAAGGATTAAAGTTGAAAGCAGATTTTTTTCACTTAATGGAACAAAGTGTCTGAAGGTTTTCGTTTCTAACAAAAGTCTGCAAAGAAAGCACCAACTCTCGCCTTAGCGTGACAGTTTCAACTTTCACTGTTTCATGTTTCATATTTTAAAAGAGAGTGTTAAAAGTGCCTATAGTTTAAAGTTAGTTGAATATCAATATCTAAATAAAAACACACCTTAATGAGCCCCTTAATTTGCCTTCACTTCTTAATGTTGAAAAACAATCCACGCTGAACTGACTTCTGCAAAGGCTCTATGTCAATTCTGAAACATACTTCATATAAAAACAGGTTCGTTTAAGAATAAGCCGACTACTTCTAATTTCCTCCCCTCAAAAGAGTCAACAATCTTAAACAATGCCTTATTTTCTATCCTATAACACTCCAATCGACGAACGCACAATAAATACACTTTAACCCCTTTATATTAAAAACAAAAAATTCGAAGTACACAATGCCAAACTAAAAATTGTTGAAAAAATTTGTTGAAAAATCCACGAACATCCGATTGAATAAGCAACCAAAAATTAAAAGTGATTTGTTGAAAAAAGAAAATGTAAAGGATTGAATTAAGAGGTATGAGTAACTACCTTGGTCAAGGTAAAATTACTATTAATCATCTCTTCGGAGACAACCGCCAATTTATTGAAAATATGAAAGAAACAGCCGAGACAACAAAAGAACAACTGAGCGCATCCACCGCCAATGCCGAAAACAAAATGAGTAATTCGAGAAACATATACACCTATGAGGAAGCTGTAAAAGGAGCGACTGAATATTTCAAAGGTGACGAACTTGCAGCAAATGTTTGGGTGAATAAATATGCCCTGAAAGATTCTGCCGGAAACATCTACGAAAAAACTCCGGACGATATGCATCGTCGTTTGGCAAGTGAGATTGCTCGTATCGAAAACAAATATCCGAACCCTTTAAGTGAAGAAGAGGTTTACGATCTATTAAAAGACTTTAAATACATTGTTCCACAAGGCGGACCAATGACTGGAATTGGCAACGACTATCAGATTGCTTCATTATCTAACTGTTTTGTGATTGGAAATAAGGGCGTGGCTGACTCTTATGGCGGAGTAATGAAAATTGACGAAGAGCAAGTACAGTTGATGAAAAGAAGAGGTGGCGTTGGACATGATTTATCTCACATTCGCCCAAAAGGCAGTCCGGTGATGAATTCGGCACTAACCTCAACGGGAATTGTTCCTTTTATGGAACGCTACTCCAACTCTACTCGCGAGGTAGCTCAAGACGGAAGAAGAGGCGCATTAATGTTGAGCGTTTCTATTAAGCACCCTGATGCGGAAGGCTTTATTGACGCTAAAATGGACGGCACAAAAGTAACCGGCGCCAACGTTTCTGTAAAAATTACAGATGACTTTATGAAGTCGGTTGTTGAAGGCAAAAACTTCAAACAACAATACCCTGTTGATAGTAATGAACCTACTTATGAAACTGAAACCAATGCCCAAAAGCTTTGGAATAAAATTGTACACAACGCATGGAAGTCTGCTGAGCCCGGAATTTTATTTTGGGATACAGTAATTAACGAATCCATTCCAGATTGCTATGCTGACCTAGGATTCAAAACAGTTTCTACTAACCCATGCGGTGAAATTCCACTTTGTCCGTATGACAGCTGTCGTTTGTTAGCAATCAATTTATTTAGCTATGTAGAAAATCCATTTACGGAAGAAGCTACATTTAATATGCCTAAGTTTAAGAAGCATGCTGCTTATGCTCAACGCATCATGGATGATATCGTAGATTTAGAGATGGAAAAAATTGATGCCATTATCAAAAAAATCGAAGACGATCCGGAAGGTCTTGACATCAAAAGAACGGAATTGAATCTTTGGAAAAAGATCAAACAAAAGTGTATTGAAGGTAGAAGAACAGGTGTGGGAATTACAGCTGAAGGCGATATGTTGGCCGGTTTAGGTAAAATTTACGGCACCGATGAAGCACTTGACTTCTCTGTAAAAGTTCATAAAACTTTGGCTTTAGAAGCTTACCGCTCTTCTGTAGAAATGGCAAAAGATCGTGGAGCGTTCCCGGTTTACGATTCTATTCGCGAGGAGAAAAACCCAATGATTAACCGCCTTAAAGATGCTGATCCTGGATTGTACGAAGACATGGTTAAGTATGGCCGTAGAAACATTGCTTTATTAACCATTGCTCCAACCGGAACAACAAGTTTAATGACGCAAACCACTTCTGGTATTGAGCCGGTATTTATGGTTTCTTACAAGAGAAGAAGAAAAGTTAATCCAAACGATAAAAGTAGCCGCGTAGATTTTACCGACGAAGTAGGCGATGCTTGGGAAGAATATCACGTATTCCACCACAATTTTAAAAATTGGTTAAAAATCAAGGGCTACAATGTGGATGAAGTAGCTACACTGCCGGAAGAAGAATTAAATGCCATCATTGAAAAGTCGCCTTACTATCAAGCTACTGCCAATGATGTAAACTGGGTAAACAAGGTAAAAATGCAAGGCGCCATCCAAAAATGGGTAGATCACTCAATCAGCGTTACCGTAAACGTTCCTGAAGACATTTCAGAGGAAATGGTTGGAAAAATTTACGTAACTGGATGGGAAAGCGGCTGTAAAGGAATTACCGTTTACCGAGATGGTTCTCGTTCAGGAGTTTTAGTTAAAGACGACAAAAACAAAAAAGAAGAGAAAGTAACCATTATGGAAACGCATGCTCCAAAGCGTCCAAGAGTTTTGGAAGCAGACATTGTGAAATTTAACAACAACCACGAAAAGTGGATTGCCGTAGTTGGTTTAATCGAAGGTAGACCTTATGAAATCTTTACCGGTCGTGCCGAAGATTCATTCTCTATTTTAGGTCAGATTGACAAAGGATGGGTAATTCGCAGCAAAACGGAAGATGGGCGTTCAAGATACGATTTCCAATACGAAGATAAAGACGGTTATAAAACAACCATTGAAGGGCTTTCAAGAACCTTTAATCAAGAATATTGGAACTATGCGAAATTAATTTCAGGTGTATTAAGACATGGAATGCCGATTGCTTTTGTTGTGGATATGGTGAACAACTTACACCTTAGCGATGAAAGCTTGAATACTTGGAAAAACGGTGTTCAGCGTGCACTTAAAAAATACATTCCTGATGGTACGAAAGTAGAAGGACAAGTTTGCCCTGACTGTGAGTCAGAAACCGGACTTATGTTTAAAGAAGGCTGTCTAACATGCTCCGATTGCGGATACAGCAAATGTGGATAAAATAAAAATTCAAATTTAATTGAGTTTTGTGTGTCATAGCCTCCCAAGCTGATCAATTTAGCTTTGGGAGGCTTTTTTGTTGGTACTTTTGTCCTATGAAGTTGAAAAACATCTTTTACTTTCTATTTCTTAGCATCTTTTTGACATCTTGCGCTAGCGGAGCCAAAGGCTATAAACGCAAAAAGAAAAAGGGCTGTGACTGTCCTTCTTGGAGTATGGAGCAAAAGCAAACTGAGTTTTATAAAACCGTATAGATAAATACAATGGAAATAAAATCTTCAGTTGGCTTAATTGACAAAATCGAATTTAGCAATTATGAAGATGATGACACCTACCCCAAATCAATATACAGCTGTTCAAAGTGCGGCAAAGAAGTTCAGTTTTCATTTAAAGATTTCAAAAAACATCGTTTCTCCTATTTTTCAAACTTAAATCATGAAGACCAGAAGGTTGCTAATCAGTTAATATTATCAATTATTCCTAAATATAAACTAACAAAAAGCAAACAATTAAAACCACTAAATACAAAAGATCAAATAATTGTATTCTTACAAAGGTTATACCTACACCTTACCGGAATAAAAAAAATGTTTCCACCTATTCCTAAGTTAGGCGAAAACGTTCCTGACTCATTTATAGACTATTATTGTCCAAAATGCAAAATTCCAATCAGAATATATTATTTTAGTTTTATAGGCGGAAGACATTCTGAAATGGGGTTTATTTTAATGTACGTAATGATTTAATAAATATTATCATTTTCTTCTAACCTCTCTACCAGATTCAGGGTAGATTATTTACCCCAAAGTAGGGATGCGATTTACCTTCATTAGGCGATTGATTGAGCGAAAGCTCTCCTCTAAATTTGCACAAAAATTTTGCAAATCAATCCCCTATACCCATGAAATTAAAAAATCTAAAACTATTTACTCTTCTTTTTAGCAGCTGCTTAGCAACTACCTCCTTCAGTCAAGATGACAAAAAAGCATTGGATATTCAAGCCATTAAAGCAATGGAAGGCTGCTACAATGTGGAATTTAAGTACACGGAAACATTTGCTCCTGAAGTGGATTATGAAAAAGCTTACGACTACACTTCAGCTGCTTTTGAATGGGCAAAAATCATTGAAGAAACGGATGATAAAATTGTTCTACAACACTTACTGATTATAAATGATAGTACAATCATCAAGCATTGGCGGCAAGACTGGACCTATGAAAAACAAGATGTTTACCGCTACGACAAAAACAACCGTTGGGTGTATGAGCCGCTTTCTAAAAAAGAAGCAGAAGGCAAATGGACACAAGAAGTGTTTCAAGTAGACGATAGCCCAAGATATACGGGTACTGCCACTTGGACACATGTTGATGGAAAATCTACTTGGTACAACAAAGCTGACTCCCCATTGCCAAGAAGAGAGTACAGTAAAAGAGATGATTACAATGTAATGAAAAGAGGTAATCGCGTTCATATTTTAGAGGACGGATGGTTGCACGAGCAAGACAACGACAAAGTGATTCGCGAAGACGGAAAAGAAGATGTTCTACTCGTTCAAGAAAAAGGATACAATACCTATGAGAAAAGACCTGATCGAGATTGTGAAGCAGCTCAAGAATGGTGGGAAGCCAATAAGGAAAAGTGGTCGGTTGTAAGAACTGTTTGGGATGAGATTTACGCAGAAAAAAAGCCGGTTGAATTAAAGGAAAAGGTGGATAGCATGCGATTGTACCAACACCTTTTTAATCCAAATCAATACAACAAAAAAGCAGAAATTGAAGCATTAATTAAAAAGTATGAAGTCAATTAATCGATTAAAAAAAGTTCTCTTTTCAGCTTTCTTCTTAACTTCTTTATTTCTGCAAGCACAAAACAATGATTGGTCGCCGGTGCTAAAAGAAAAAATTGAAAAAGCGATGTTCTCCCTTTACGAAGCGGAGAACATTCATTTTGAAAAAGCTCCAATCGAAAAGGAAACAAACGAAGACTTAGCAAAAGGCTTGCACAAGTTTTTTATAGACAGTAAATTCAAAGGGTATATTTATGTGGCGCAGGCTCCAAGCATGAAAAATGTATTTGACTATTTGGTCATTTTTAATCCTGATTTAGTCGTTGAAAAAGCAAAGGTTTTAATTTATCGGGAACAACACGGTCGGCAAATTGGTTCAGCCAGATGGTTGAATCAATTCAAAGGAATGAATACGGAAGATCGTCCTCGATTGGGCAACGAAATCGATGGCATTTCAGGGGCTACCATTTCCTCCAAAAGCATGACTAAAGCCATTAACAAACTGCTAACTTCACTCGCAGCAGTGAAAGAAAAAGGGGTATTGTAAATGATACAAGCCGGATTTATTGCTTCATTTTCAAAGGAATTAAAAGTCTTAACGGCTTTTTTCTTAATCACACTATCCATTGGATTTTATCTGGGATTGGGCTTTGTTAATCACACAACTGATGCACAAGCTCAAGGAATCATTGAAAACTACAATGGTAATGAAGATGACCCGGATGCTGAAATAATGAAGTTTAAAAAGTCAGAGCACGAAATGTACAACATTTTGCACACGCACTTTTTATCACTTTCCGTCATCTTCTTTCTTTTGGGCATTTTGGTTTATGGGGTAAAGATGAATTCCTTTTGGCGAAAGTTATTAATGATAGAACCGCTCGTATCTGTGCTGTTGACATTTAGTGGAATTTATTTCCTCTGGCAAGGATTGGAATGGATGGTTTATGTGGTTATGATCTCCGGCTTTTTAATGACTTTGAGCTTTAGTATTGCTATCTTAATGATTTTCATTAGTCTTTTTAGAAAGGGAATAAGATCTTTTGAATAGTTCCACATTATTGATTATTCTGAAGGTCAACTTTAAACCTTTTTTGATGCCGTCCCTTCAGGACTGCTTTATTAAGTCATTTTTTGCGATATAGATAGCAATCAGCAAATAAAAATAACTCCAAACTTTAGGCATTTCAAACTTCTTACTTCAAACAACGCAGCGGTCTTGACTCTAGATTCTTAAAAGAAGCCACAACTACCCATTATCTGGTAGACAAAATACCCCAATCAAGCTATGCCATTTACCATAATTCGGCGATTGACAAGGCTTTGCTTGTCAACTACTTTTGTACCCTAAATCACTATTTAGAATTATTTAAAATAAGAAAAATGAATAAACCTATACTACTATTTTTTACTACATTAGCAATTGCATTTTCAACTAAAGCGCAAACCACAGACACCGTTTCTACAGGCGCAAGCTATGCCAATCAGGTATGGTACAGCTTAGAAAATGACGAACAGGCAACAGTCTCCGGAACTGCTTGGGACTTTGGGTTCCAAATCAACGGCTTTTCAGCTTCAATCTTAGCCAATACCGCCTACGGAGCTGAATTATACATCTACCCAAACGGTGACACAGGCAGCTGGTCAACTTTGGACACCAATGGAATTAGCAACTGGACTGCTTGGCACAACCCTTCTACTACTTGGAATCAAGGAGCATTTAATATGGGAGTTGACACGAGTGATTCCTTTGATTTAGGCTGGGGGAAATACAATATGATTACGCATCATATTACAGGAGACAGTTTATTTGTTTGGAAAACAGCTAATGGAACAATTTATAAAGTTTGGCTTCAAAACTTAGCCTCCGGTACATACAACTTTTTAGTTGCTGATTACAGTGGGAACAATATTGACACTGTTGCTTTGTCAAAAAGCAATTTTAGCGGTAAAAATTTTGGCTACTACTCCATTGCTAACGATAGTATTCTCGACATCGAACCCCTTTCTAACAATTGGGATTTAGTTTTCTCAAAATACATGGAAGAAGTAGACGGAATGCCCTATCCGGTAAGTGGAATCCAAACCAATATAGGAATTGAGGCAGTTAAAGTTTATCCCGTTGATGATGTAAACACTTACGATTACGACAGTGCACAAACTCAACTTTATTCTTCAGAAATTAACGTTATCGGTCATGATTGGAAAGAATTTGTATTCTCAAACATGAGCTATGAAATTGAAGATAGCACGGTCTACTTTATTAAAAAAGACACGATCTACTGGAAGCTTGTAATGAAAGGATTTGGAGGCAGTGCTAATGGAAACTACATCTTTGAGAAAACAAAGCTAAATGCTGTAACCGGGCTTTTTGAAAAACCGAACAAAAACAATGGCTCTTTTAAAATTTACCCTAATCCGGCAACAAATGGAAACATTCATATAGAAACTGATCTGCCCAAAAGCGTTAAGAGTGCTAACGTAAATATTTACAACATTAATGGTCAGCTTGTAGAAAGCAAAAGAGTAGAGGTTAATAATCAAAAAGAGGGTATACTATACTCCTTAGACAGTCACAAAAGCGGCATCTTTTTCATTCAAATTAACCACGAATTAGGTTCACTAACTCAACGATTAATTATTCAATAATTGAATTTAATTGCGCTAGCAGAGTAAAATCTAATTATTACTCTGCTAGCCTTTTGTCTTATATGGGAACTATGAAATCGACTAAAAATAGATTTGAAAAGTTGAGCTTTTTCGATAAGCAAAAACTGAAAAACTTGATTGCACGATCAAACTCTAATGGCATGAGTCGATTTTATATGGCATTTGATAAAAAGTCGGAAGAAAATAGTCATGCATTAAAGCACAGCAAAAGATGACTAAATGTTTATTCTACCTATTTGGATTCTCAGCATTTTTACTTCTAACTCAACTCAATCAACTTTCTGCACAAGAAATAAGAGTACTGGAAAGTGAAAATAACCAACCCTTAGTAGGGGCTACTGTAGAAATAATAAAGGACAATAATTCATCGGTTATTCTCAGTACCGATGAAAACGGAAAACTAAAACTCAATGAAGCATTATTTAATCGTGCTTCATTGCTTTCTTTTAAAGTTTCATACATTGGTTATGAAGCAATAACAGACACTATCTCACCAAAAGAAAGCAAAGCCATTACGCTAAAACCAAAAGACTATCTCATTGATGATGTAGTGGTAACTGCTCAGTACTCCCCTACTTCAATTGAAAACTCTGTGCATAAAATTAAGGTGATCAGCAGCCAAGAAATAGAAAATATGGCTGCAGTCAACCTAAAAGACGTATTGACAAATGAACTAAACGTTCGTATTTCACAAGACAATGTTCTAGGTTCAGGCATGAGTCTACAAGGCATTAGCGGACAAAATGTTAAAATTCTTATTGACGGTGTTCCGGTCATTGGTCGCTTAGATGGACAAATTGATTTAAATCAAATCAATTTAAACAATATTGAGCGGATTGAAATTGTTGAAGGGCCGCTTAGTGTGAATTACGGTAGTAATGCTTTAGCCGGAACCATTAACATTATCACCAAAAAAGATCAAAAACAAAAAGTAAGTGTAGGAATTGACTCCTATAATGAAAGTATTGGAAAATTCAATTTAGAAAGTCGCCTAGGTTTTAAATTAGCTAAAAACCATTCCTTAAGTCTTTCTTTAGGAAGAAACTATTTTGACGGATGGAGTCCAAATGATGAATTTTTACCTTCATTTTCTGCCCAACTAGCAGACAGCAATAGAGTGAAACAATGGAACCCCAAAGAGCAGTATTTCGGACGTTTACAATACCATTTCAACTATAAAAAACTAAGATTTAGCTATAAAGGGGAGTATTTTGACGAGGTTATTCGCAATTACGGAGCTCCCAGAAGAACGGCAAACTCCTACATTGCTTTTGATGATTATTATCACACCCATAGAATCGACAATGCCCTATTTGCCGAAGGACAATTAACTAAAAACTGGCGAATTAACTGGACAGCCGCTTACAATGATTTTGAGCGTATTAAAGAAGCACGTCGAAAAGATTTAGTGACTCTAGAAAGTCGGAGAATTCCGGAAAGCGCTAATAATGACTTGCAAGATACAAGTACTTTTAATTTGTTTATGACAAGAGGAAGTATCGCTCGAACGAAAGACTCTACTTGGATCAACTATGAGATTGGCTATGATATTAATATTGAAAATGCAAGTGGAAAGCGAATTGAAGGCGGTGAGCAACAAATTGGTGATTATGCGCTTTTTGTATCTTATGAAGTAAATTTAATCAACGGCTTAATTGTTAAGCCGGCAATTCGATACAGCTACAATACTCAGTACGATGCGCCTTTAACGCCATCTTTAAATTTAAAATACGCACTGAATAAAAGTGCCTTTCGATTCTCTTACGCCAAAGGCTTTAGAGCTCCTTCTTTAAAAGAATTGTATTTCAATTTTAATGATGTAAACCACAGCCTGTTTGGGAACTCCAACTTAAAAGCAGAAACTTCTGACAATTATTCTGCAGCCTTACAACAAAAATTTCTCTTAAAAGAGATATTGCTTAAAGCAGAGTTATCGGCTTTTTACAATCAAATTTACAATCAAATCAATTTTGCCCAAACTAATCTCGGTGGTGATTCATTAGAGTATTTTAATGTAGGTAAAAGTCAAACCAAAGGCTTGAACTTAAATCTTACGGTTTTGTATGAAAATTTACAGTTTAATCTTGGAGCTTCCTATACAGGTCGTTCTAATCGGTTAGCAGAAGACAACCCCATTGATCTATTTAGTTATACAACAGAATACATTGCCAACTTTAGCTATCGATTTAAGAAACCTCAACTAACAATTGCAGCCTTTGCCAAGCATCAAGGAGAGTTGCCTGGCTTTGGCTACAATAGTGATGGCGAAATCAGCAAGCAAACCATAGACAGTTACCAAATCTTTGATGCCACTATTTCAAAGTTTTTCTGGAAACAACGACTTAATGTAGCCCTTGGTTGCAAAAATATTCTCGATGTACAGAATGTTCGTGCCAGCCTTTCGGGAGGTGGAGCTCATAGTAGTGGCGGGAGTTCTATTTCAGTTGGAACCGGCAGAACACTCTTCCTTAAACTTAGTTTGAGTTTTAAAAAACAATAAGATGAGAAAATTACTTTTTCTAACCTTCCTTACCATCGCACTCATTAGCTGCGAAAAAGAAGAAACTCCAATGACAGCACCCACTAGTAATCAAAACATACCCATTGATACAAGTGGTGGAGAATCGCTAATAGCTAAAGGTGTAACTGTAAGTAAAACCGTAAGCATGGGCGCTGATTATGCCCAACAAATATGGTTTGACTTAGGAACAAATTCAATCGTTAAAACCAATTTACGCAGCGACTGGGATTTAGCTTTTGATTGCCGCATCGGAAATTACAATTTATACCTCAACTCTACCTTAGGTGCATCAGTTGCTTTTACTAATGAAACTGACTTTAGCAAAGTAAACTCTGACGCCGGTTTAAACTATGCCCATGAACACCACAGTGGCAATGAAGCACTTTTAGCCATTGGAGATGTTAGTCAGCAGTCTAATGTTTTTATCATAAATAGAGGAGTTAGTCCATCAAACAAAACTTTGGGTAAGTGGAAAGTTCAAATTACACTTGTACAAGATGAAGAGTTTTACATGACTTGCTCTAAGTTAAATGGCGATAATTTACAAACTGCAATTATTTCAAAAAAGCCACAATATAATCGTGTAGCCTATTCATTTGCTAGCCAAAGTGAGTTACAAATAGAGCCTCCAAAAAGTGATTATGACTTAGTTTTTACGCAATACACCCACCTTTTTGAAAATCCTCCAATGGCCTACTCTGTCAATGGAGTATTAATTAACTCGTACAACACCGAAGTAGCCGAGGAGTTTAGCGTATCCTATGAAAACATTACAAATAGTTATGCCCAAAGTTTATTTTACTCAAGAGACTTAGATGTTATTGGCTATGATTGGAAAAACTTTAGCTTAAATGATAATACCTATACCATTTACAGCAATCAAAACTACTTGATCAAAGATGCTTCCGGTAATCTATTTAAACTGCACTTTATCGACTTTTACGATGAAAGTGGAATAAAAGGGAGTCCTTCTTTTGAATTTGAGCGAATGTAGGAGAGGAAGAAAATAATTAGGGTAAACAAACGTTTTAATAGTTAGTGATTTATTATAACAAATACTCTAAAAAAAATGAAAACCAAACGACTAACGCTCATTCTAGCAAGCATTCCACTTTTGCTGCTTATTCCTTTTATTGCTATGCAGTTCTCGCATGAGGTAGTGTGGGACGAAACCGACTTTATTGTGATGGGAATGCTACTTTTGGCGGTTGGCTTAGGTATTGAAGTAGTATTGAGAAAAGTAAAAAACAACAAAAAGCGCTTTTTGTGGATTGGAATTGTGCTTTTTCTCTTTATATTAATATGGGGCGAACTGGCGGTTGGTATATTCGGAACACCCTTTGCCGGATCATAGTCAATGAAGTTCCTTTGCGTTCTACGCGCTTCCCCTGTCTCCCTAGAGTCGAGGCTTGCCGGCTTTGCGGTTAAAAATAAATTAATACGCCTAAAAGCGAGCAGCTACAAGGATTATTGAAGGCTTTTATTTTTTATGCTTATTGCGCACAAAAAAAGCCACCTTTATAAGGCAGCTTTTCTATTTCGTAAATTCCGATATAAAAATTACTCTTCAGTTGCTTTTTCAGCTTTCTTATCGAACTTTTTGTATCTGTTCTTGAACTTGTCAATTCTACCGGCAGTATCAACCAATTTCATCTTACCAGTGTAAAAAGGGTGAGAAGTATGAGAAATCTCTAACTTCACTAATGGGTATTCATTACCATCTTCCCACTTAACGGTTTCTTTGGAAGCTGCGGTAGATCGAGTCAAAAATGAATAATCATTCGACATGTCTTTAAAAACTACCATTCTGTAATTTTCCGGATGGATATCTTTTTTCATCTGTATTCTGCCTTAAAAAATTGGAGGGCAAATATACGATTTTTCAAACAATCAAAAGTGAAAAGCTTATTTTTATTCAAAAGAAAAAAATAAACGCTCAAAAGTAGGAAATGAGGCGGCTACAATTACCGATTTTCAATTAAAATTCGCAATTTTGAGTGCCAATGAAAATAGCTAATCAAAATAACCCAAACACATAAAAAAATGACAAAAGTTCACAATTTTAGCGCAGGACCGTGTATTTTACCACAAGAAGTTTTGAAAAAAGCTTCAGAAGCAGTGGTAAATTTTAACAATTTAAATCTTTCGCTTATCGAAATTTCTCACCGAAGCAAAGACTTTGTAGAGGTAATGGAAAATGCGAGAAATTTAGTCAAAGAGCTATTAAATGTGCCCGAAGGATACCAAGTGCTATTCTTGCAAGGTGGAGCTAGTTTGGGTTTCTTGAAAACAGCCTACAACTTTTTGCCAAAAGGCGAAACAGCGGCATACATTAATACCGGAACTTGGGCATCAAAAGCGATTAAAGAAGCAGAGCAGTTAGGGAAAGCCAATGTAATAGCAAGCAGTGAAGATAAAAACTTCAGCTACATTCCAAAAGGATATGGCATTCCAAACGATGCAAAATATTTACATTTCACTTCTAACAACACGATTGCGGGAACCCAATTTAAAAACTTCCCAATCAGTCGCATTCCTTTGATTTGCGATATGTCGTCTGATATTTTTAGCAAAGAAATAAACGTAGGCGACTTTGATATGATTTACGCCGGCGCTCAGAAGAATATGGGTCCTGCAGGAACCACACTATACATTGTTAAAGAAAGTGCTTTGGGCAAAACAGGAAATAATATTCCAACCATGCTCGATTTGCAAACGCACATTAAAAAAGACAGTATGTTTAACACACCTCCTGTTTTTGCTATTTATGTAAGTATGCTCACTTTAGAGTGGCTAAAAGGTTTAGGTGGCGTGTCTGTAATTGAAAAAATGAATCAAGAAAAGGCAGATTTATTATATAACGAAATTGATCGAAACGGATTGTTTAAAGGAGTGGTTGAGAAAGAAGATCGCTCGAATATGAACGCTACTTTTGTGCTAACTAACGATAGCTTAAAAGATCAATTCGATGAAATGTGGCAAGCTGCCAACATTAGCGGCATTAAAGGACACCGTTCAGTTGGCGGCTACAGAGCCTCAATGTACAATGCGCTTCCAAAAGAAAGCGTGCAAGTATTGGTAGACGTAATGAAGTCCTTTGAAGAGAAATACGGATAAATAATTTCTAAAAAAGATAATTTTATGAAGGTATTAGCAAACGACGGTATTGCAGCTTCCGGAAAAACTGCCCTAGAAAATGCAGGTTTTGAAGTAATCACTGAAACAGTGAGCCAATCTGACTTAGTAGATGTAATTAATCGAGAAAAATACGAAGTGCTTTTAGTGCGCTCGGCGACTAAGGTTCGTAAAGACATTATTGACAACTGCCCTTCCTTAAAAATGATTGGCCGCGGTGGTGTTGGTATGGACAACATTGATGTTGAATATGCCCGTTCAAAAGGAATTGAAGTATTTAACACGCCTGCCTCCTCTTCGCAATCTGTTGCTGAATTGGTAATGGCGCATTTATTTGGCGCAGTAAGGTTTTTGTACGACGCTAATCGTGAAATGCCAACGAAAGGAAATTCAGACTTTAAAGTACTGAAGAAAAAATATGCGAAAGGCATTGAATTAAGAGGAAAAACCATTGGAATTTATGGCTTTGGCAGAATTGGTCAGGCTTTAGCTTCATACGCATTAGGTTGTGGAATGCACGTAATGGCGCACAACCTTCAAGGTGACTCTTTTGATGTAGAAGTAGAAGTTGGCGGACAAAAAGTAGTAGTTGAAATTGAAAACCACAGCTTGGATGAAGTATTGAGCAATTCAGACATCATCAGTATGCATGTTCCAAGTACAGATCAATATTTAATCGGGAAAAGTGAATTGGAGAAAATGAAAGATGGAGCTATTTTGATCAATGCTGCAAGAGGTGGCGTAATTGATGAAAAAGCAGCTTTAGAAGCATTGGGTTCGGGCAAGCTAGCTCACTTAGCCTTAGATGTTTTTGAAGGTGAGCCGGAACCAAGTTCAGCTGTTTTACAGCATGAGAAAGTTTCATTAAGTCCGCACATTGGAGCAGCTACTTTAGAAGCGCAAGACCGTATTGGGACTGAGTTGGCAGACAACATTATTGCTCATTATAAAATTGAAGTATAATATTCATTTCAATAATTTTCAGCCGATGTTTGCCCGTCATGCATCGGCTGTTTTTTGACTAACATTTAACAGAAAAACCTTGGCACACGTTCAACCATTTAAAGCTTTTCGTCCGGCGAGAGACAAAGTTCATTTAGTAGCTTCACGCTCATACATAACCTACACAGCTAAAGCGCTACGGGCAAAACTCGATGAAAATCCTTATACCTTTTTACACATCTTAAACCCGGAATATAAGAGCAAACAAAAAACTGACCCAAACTCCAAAGAGCGCTTTGAAAATATTCGCAAAAAGTTTGATGACTTTGTTGAGCAGCAAATAATTATTCAGGACGATAAGCCAAGTTTTTACATTTACCGACAAATAAAGGACGGGCATCCTTACATTGGAATTATTGGTTGTGCTTCAGTAGAAGATTACTACAATCGAGTGATAAAGAAGCATGAAGCCACCATTGCCCGAAGAGAAGAAATATTTAAAGAATACATTAAAACGGTTGAAATTAATGCCGAGCCGGTTTGCTTTACCTATCCAAACCATGCTACCATTGATCGTATAACGCAACACAAATTGATGGAAAGAGCTGAATACGACTTTACTACCAGCAATAAAGTTCGCCACAGTTTTTGGATTATTGATGAGCCGGAAGAAGTTTTGGCGATTCAAGAAGCATTTACAGAGGTTGATTCTCTTTACATAGCCGACGGTCATCATCGTTCAGCCTCCTCTGCTCTTTTGGGAAAAGAACTAAAGGAGCAAAACCCAAATCACTCGGGTAAGGAGAAATACAACTACTTTATGGGTATATTTATTCCGGAAAATGAATTACAAATTTTTGAGTTCAACCGTTTGGTAAAAGACATCGACGGCTTGAGCGAAAAAGCGTTTTTGAAAGCGCTTAATCAATCATTTGAGGTATTGTTTGTAGACCAGCCGATTTTCATTCCTCGTAAAGTGCATGAAATAGGAATGTACTTTGAAGGCAAGTGGTATTGCCTAATCCCCAAAGAAGGACTTTGGGATGAGAATGACCCGGTGAGTAGCCTTGATGTTTCCATCTTAACCAACCATCTATTAGCTCCCATCTTAGAGATTGACGATTTACGTACCGATGAACGAATATATTTTAAAGGCGGCTTAGAAGGTGTGGAAGTTTTAATGAAAGAAGTGGACAGTGGTAAAGCAAAAGTGGCATTTTCTCATTTTCCGGTGAGCATGGAACAACTAAAAGCCATTGCCGATGCAGATCAAATTATGCCTCCTAAAAGCACTTGGATTGAACCAAAACTAAGAAGTGGGTTAACTGTATACAGTATTAACGAAAAAGAAGATTAATCATGGACATTGCAGCTAATTTGAAAAAAATCAAGGAAGAACTAGGAGAAGCAACACTGGTTGCTGTTTCCAAGACAAAACCCAAAGAGGACATTCAAGCTGCTTACGATGCCGGGCAGCGTGTTTTTGGTGAAAACAAAGCACGAGAAATAGAAGGAAAAGCTGAGGCTCTTCCCGATGACATTCAATGGCACATGATTGGTCATTTGCAATCTAACAAGGTAAAATACATTGCTCCTTTTGTCAGCTTAATCCACTCAGTAGACAAGCTTAAATTACTGAAGGAAATTAATAAACGTGCAAAACAAAACGAAAGAGTGATTGATGTTTTGCTACAAATTCACATTGCCAAAGAAGAAAGCAAATTCGGCATGGATGAAGAGGAAGTTCGCGAACTACTCCAAAGCGATGCCTATAAAAAATTTGAAAATATTAGGGTAGTTGGTTTAATGGGAATGGCTACCTTAACCGAAGATCAAGACCAAATAAAATCAGAATTCAACTACCTAAACTCTATTTTTCAGCAAATTAAAGACGACTATTTCTCAGATAAAGACAGTTTTAAAGTACTAAGCATGGGCATGAGCGGCGACTATAAAATTGCTCTAAGTTGCGGCTCAACTATGGTTAGAATTGGCAGTGCTATTTTTGGGGAGCGGGAGTATCATTGATAACAAAAAAATAACTTCTATAAGTCGCTGTTTTTGCCTAGAAAGCAACTATCTTTGCGTGCCCAAAATAAAGACATCAAAATGGCAAAATTTAATCCTTGGCATCACGTTTCTCCGGGCGAAAACACTCCCGAAATTGTTAATGGTATTATTGAAATTCCAAGTGGCAGCAGAGCCAAATACGAACTTGATAAAGACAGTGGTTTGTTGATCCTCGATCGCGTTTTGTACTCTTCGGTATACTACCCTGCCAACTATGGTTTCATTCCAAAAACATATTGTGAAGATAATGACCCATTAGACATTTTGATTTTGTCGCAAATTGATGTTGTTCCACTTTGCGTTGTTCCGGCTCGAGTTATCGGAGTTATGCGCATGTTAGACAATGGTGAGGCAGATGATAAATTAATTGCCGTGGCTGAAGGAGATCCTAGCGTTAACCACATTCACAACATCGATGAAATGCCTCCGCACTTTATTTCTGAATTACGTAACTTCTTTGAAGATTATAAGAAGTTAGAAAAAAAGACAGTTGTTGTAGAAGACTTTCAAGACAAAGAAACTGCTATGCGCATTTTGAACGATAGCTTTGAAATGTATAAGAAGTATAGGGAGAAGAAGTAAACTCAATCATTTTTTATTCCTACCTCCTCGGCTTCTTATACAGCGGCACAGTCGAACAAGGCTCGCCATACATGATGATCTTAGCATAGGGACGAAGCATTTCAGTGAGTTTGACATAAGCGGATGGAGGAACCACTTTGTCGCTGCAGCCTTTAATCACTATGCGAGCATCTTCGTAATCTTCCGCTTTGATGTTTTGACTGATTGATTCTTCAAACAAAATAGTTTCTAAAGTATCCAAATCGCCAAACACCACTTTATTCGCATAAGGCTCCAGTTTGGTGGCTAAAAGCATATACGCCCAAGTAGGCACAATCGCATCTACCGAGCAGTGCAAAGCCACAAATTTACCTTGGTATTGGCTCCAATCGTGTTCCTTTACAAAAGCTCGAAAATCTTTTTCTTTGAGGGCAATGCCTTCCCAAAGATTATCTTTAATGTCGTACAAAAATCTCTCTCCTTCAGGGTAAAATTCCTCAAGGTTTAATGTAATCAGACCACTCTTGGCCACACGATTTACGATTTCTTCTTCCATTTTATTTCTATTTTATTCTGACTTTAAGTCCGCGCTAGCTGAATTTCTGAATTAGAAAGCTCAAAATGAAGCCTGCACAATTTTGGTTGTACGAAGCCATTTTTTGATTTCACGGACTCAAGGTCAAGGCTTGCGAAGTATAGAAAACCAAGGAGTTTACCTTCGTAAACGACTGTTTTCTATACAAGCGTAACGAAGAGATTGAGTTCGTGAAACAAAAAGCTACATGAAGCCAAGCTCCAACATCGCCTCCTCACTCATCATTTCCTTTCCCCAAGGCGGATCCCAAACAATTTCCACTTTGGAAGTTTTCACCGACCACAATCCGCCAACTTTAGTTTCCACCTCATTGGGTAATGACTCAGCTACCGGACAATTGGGTGAGGTCAAAGTCATTTCAATGCGCACATTGAACTCATCGTCCACATGTACAAAATATATTAGCCCCAAATCGTAGATATTTACCGGTATTTCAGGATCATAAATGGTCTTTAGTACATCAATTACTTGATTTTCTACATCTTTTTGACTTAAGTCTTTCAATTCTTTTTTCTCCATAACTCTAAACTTTTGTTTGGTACGCAATGGCATACATTTTCATTTGCTTAATCATGCTGACTAAGCCGTTTGAGCGGGTAGGTGACAAATGTTCTTTTAATCCAATTTCGTCTACAAAGAACAAATCGGCTTCGGCAATTTCAGCAGGAGTTGCATCACTCAACACGCGAATCATTAGAGAAATGATTCCCTTCGTAATTACAGCATCGCTATCAGCTGTGAAATGCACCTTACCTTCTTTTAAATCAGCGGCTAGCCAAACTCTCGATTGACAGCCTTTAATCAGGTTCTCATCTTTTTTCTCAGCATCGTCTATAAGTGGCAACTCTTTACCTAAGGAAATGATGTGCTCATATTTATCCATCCAATCGTCGAACATCGAAAACTCCTCAATTACCTCTTCTTGTCGTTCATTTATACTCATTATCTCAACATTTTTATTGCTCGATTCAAGGCTTTAATAAAAGTATCAATCTCAGCTTTGGTGTTGTAAAACGCAAAGGAAGCACGTACTGTTCCTAAAATGCCGAAACGCTCCATTAAAGGTTGTGTGCAATGGTGCCCGGTTCTTACGGCTACGCCCATTTTGTCCATAATTACTCCTAAGTCGTATGCATGAGTTCCTTCTATAACAAATGAAATGACAGATGCTTTTACTTTTGCTTCTCCAATAAACCGCAATCCATCAATTGTTTTCAGTTGATTAGTTGCATACTCCAACAATTCTTTTTCATGGGCACGAACAGCCTCCCAATCCAATTCATTCAAATATTCTACTGCTGCTGCAGATGCAATTCCTCCGGCAATGTTGGGCGTACCTGCCTCAAACTTATGCGGCAATTCGTTGTAGGTGGTCTTTTCAAAAGTTACGGTTTTAATCATATCGCCTCCGCCTTGATAAGGTGGCAGTTGATCCAACCATTCCTTTTTGCCATACAAAATACCCACTCCTGTTGGGCCGAACATTTTATGCATGGAAAAGGCATAAAAATCACAATCTAAAGCCCTTACATCTATTTTTTGATGCGGAACGGCCTGAGCACCATCAATTAAGACAGGAACGTTTTTTTCATGTGCCAAATCAATCATTTCTTTGACCGGATTAACCGTTCCCAAAGTATTGCTAATGTGAGTAATCGAAAGCAACTTAGTTTTGCTATTTAGCATTTGCTTAAATTCATCCATGATCAAGTCGCCTTGATCGTCAATTGGAATGATACGCAATTTAGCACCTTTCTCTTCGCAAATCATTTGCCAAGGAACAATGTTCGAGTGATGCTCCATGGCTGAAATAATCACTTCATCGCCTACCTTTAAAAAGTGTTTGCCAAAAGATTGGGCAACTAAATTAATACCGTCAGTTGTCCCTTTCGTAAAAAGCACCTCCTCGGCTAGTTTAGCGCCAATGTATTTTTGAATTTTTCGCCTTGCTTCTTCATAAGCAGAAGTTGCTTCTTGGCTCAAAGTATGAACTCCCCGATGAATGTTGCTATTTTCGTAAGAATAATAGTGATTCACCGCATCAATTACAGACTGTGGTTTTTGAGCAGTAGCACCATTGTCGAAATAAATGAGTGGTTTGCCATTCACCTCTCTTGAGAGAATAGGAAAATCCTTTCTCAATTTTTCAACATCAAACGTATGGTTTACCAATGTGCTCATTTTTATTTTATTCCTTGATAATGGCTGTCGATAAAAGCTTCAATTTCTTCTTTTACGCTCTCTACTCCAATGTGTTCAACTACATCTGCGGCAAATGCATTTAACAAGACCGCTCTAGCACTTTTTTCAGACATTCCGCGTGAACGCAAGTAAAACAATGCTTCTTCATCTAGTTGACCGGTGGTAGAACCGTGTGAACATTGAACATCATCGGCATAAATTTCCAGCTCCGGTTTGGAGTTTATGGTGGCATCATCGGTTAAAACCATATTGGCGTTTGACTGATAAGCATTTGTTTTTTGAGCTTCTCGATGAACAAAAACTTTTCCGTTAAAAACACCGGTGGATTGATCATCCATAATGCCTTTATATAACTCATGCGATACACAATTCGGCTCTCTGTGGAAAACGTGGGTGTGATTATCAACATGCTGTTTGCCTCGCAAAAGATACAATCCGTTCAACCAAGTTTCCGTATGCTCGCCTAATAAGTCAATGTTTAGGTTATTTCTAACCAAAGCGCCATTTAAAGTAAAGGTATTAATCTTAAAATGACTGTCTTTTTTCTGCTCTACTTGCTCGCAAGCAATCTGATAATCTTGCTCGCCTTCTTCCTGAACCTTGTTGATTTCTAGGTTTGCATTTCGATCCACAAATACTTCCGTCAACATATTAGTGAAAGAAGTCCCCTTTTGCGTAGAAATAGTCTTTAAAACCACTTTTGCACGGCTTCCTTCCTCCATAATAATCAGATTTCGAGGATTGCTTAAAGCACTCTCAGAATCAGAAATATGAATAATATATAGTGGTTCAGAGGCAACTGCATTCTTTTCTAGATGTAAGAAAGCGCCGTCTTGATGATAAGCTGTATTCACAGCTGCAAAAATCTCTTCCTGATCTTTTGAAAGTGTAGCAAATTTCTTTTGAATAATCGAGCTCTTCTCTTTTGCCTCAGAAAGAGAAGAAAAATTTACTCCTTCCTCATTTGCAAACCAACTTAACTCTTTGCTGAAATAACCGTTAATGAGTACAAGACAATTTCTCGAAGGAATTGACAAATCAATATCAATCTCTCCTTCGGGGAAGTTCATTTTGTAATCTCCCTTAATGATTTTATTCACACGAGTATATTTCCAGTACTCCGTTTTCGAAGTTGGAAAATCTAACTTTTTTACCCATTTTTCAGCCTCATCGCGCTTTACTTTTGAAAAATCTACATCAAACGAAAAATCCAAATTGCGAAAATGCGCTAGAAAATGGTCTTTATTTTTAATTGCTAAGGTTTCGCTCATTTTCTTCTATTTTAAGCAGTAACACCTGCGTCGTCCTTAATCCAGTCGTAACCTTTTTCTTCTAACTCTAATGCTAGGTTTTTATCCCCAGTTTTTACAATTCTGCCCTTGTATAAAACATGAACAAAATCAGGAACAATGTAATCTAACAAACGTTGATAGTGAGTAATTACTAAAGTAGCATTATCCTTTGTTTTCAATTTGTTAACGCCGTCTGCAACGACTCTTAAAGCGTCGATGTCTAAGCCGGAATCCGTTTCATCCAAAATGGAAAACTTCGGTTCTAACATGGCCATTTGAAAGATTTCGTTTCGCTTTTTCTCTCCACCTGAAAAACCTTCGTTTACCGAGCGGTTTTTAAGTTTTCCGTCCAATTCCACCAAAGCCGACTTTTCTTTTACTTGCTGAAGAAAGTCTTTTGCACTTAAAGGGTCTTGTCCTCGCTTTTCGCGAATTTCATTAATCGCCGTTTTTAAAAAGTTTATGTTACTTACTCCAGGAATTTCAACAGGGTATTGGAAAGCTAAAAAAACGCCAGCTCTAGCTCTATCTTCCGGCTCTAATTCTAGTAAATCTTCCCCTAAAAAATTAACCGATCCTTCAGTTACTTCATATTCATCTCTTCCTGCTAATACACTAGCCAATGTACTTTTCCCTGATCCATTTGGCCCCATGATTGCATGTACCTCCCCAGCCTTAATCTCTAAATTAATTCCTCTCAATATTTCAGTTCCTTCAATTGAGGCGTGTAAATTTTCAATTTTTATCATTTCCTTTTTTCAATTTTATTTATCAAAATGTAATTAGCCTACTGAACCCTCAAGGCTTATTTCTAATAATTTTTGAGCTTCTACAGCAAATTCCATAGGAAGCTGATTCAACACTTCCTTCACATATCCATTTACAATAAGATTAATGGCGGTTTCTTCATCCATTCCCCTTTGCTTGCAGTAAAATATTTGATCTTCACCTATCTTTGAAGTGGTTGCTTCATGTTCTACTTGAGAAGACTTATTTTTAACTTCGATGTATGGAAAGGTATGTGCCCCGCAATTATTTCCCATTAACAAAGAGTCACATTGCGTAAAGTTTCTACTGTTTGTAGCGTTTTTACTGATATGTACTAAACCGCGATAAGAGTTATTTGCCTGCATGGCCGAGATTCCTTTCGAAATAATCGTACTCTTGGTATTTTTACCCAAGTGAATCATCTTGCTTCCGGTATCTGCTTGCTGGTGTTTAGAAGTTACTGCTACCGAATAAAACTCCCCAACAGAATTATCTCCTTTTAATACACAACTCGGATATTTCCATGTAACCGCTGAACCTGTTTCAACTTGTGTCCATGATATTTTAGAGTTTTCCATGCAAAGGCCTCGCTTAGTCACAAAGTTGTAAACCCCCCCTTTGCCTTCTTTGTTACCGGGATACCAGTTTTGAATGGTCGAATATTTGATCTCGGCATTGTCTAAAGCAACGAGCTCAACTACAGCAGCATGTAATTGGTTTTCATCACGCATTGGCGCTGTACATCCTTCGAGGTAACTAACATAACTGCTTTCGTCAGCAACTACCAAAGTTCTTTCAAACTGTCCGGTATTGGCTTCGTTAATTCTAAAATAAGTAGAAAGCTCCATTGGACATCTCACTCCTTTTGGGATGTAGCAAAATGAACCATCGGTAAAAACCGCTGAGTTTAATGCAGCATAAAAATTATCTCCGGGAGGCACAACCGTACCTAAGTATTTTTTCACTAATTCAGGATGTTCTTGAACTGCCTCACTAAATGAGCAAAAAATAATTCCTAATTCAGCGAGTTTATCTTTAAAAGTCGTTTTCACGGAAACGCTGTCGATTACAGCATCTACCGCCACACCTGTTAAACGCTTTTGCTCGTCTAGTGAGATCCCCAACTTTTCGAAAGTTTCTAATAACTCTGGATCAACTTCATCTAAACTTTCTAATTCCTTTTTCTTTTTTGGTGCAGAATAATAATGTAAATCCTGAAAATCCGGTTTTGGATAATTTATATGAGCCCAATCCGGTTCTTCCATTTTTTCCCAATTCCTAAATGCCTTTAATCGGTATTCCAAAAGCCATTCAGGCTCATTCTTCTTCGCCGAAATAAAACGAATAATATCTTCATTTAAGCCTTTAGGAGCTTTGTCTGATTCAATATTCGTAACAAAACCGTATTTATATTCACTGGAGGTGATCTCCTCTAATAATTCTTCTTCGCTAGCCATTACTGTCTATTTTTTTAGATTGAAAAACTTTCGCCACATCCACAAGTTCTAGATGCATTAGGATTAATAAAACTAAATCCCTTACCATTAAGTCCGTCTGAAAAATCGAGCTCTGTACCTACTAAATACAAAACACTTTTCTTGTCAACAACGATTTTAACCCCATTGTCTTCTATCAGCTTATCTTCTTCTTTAAGTTCTGAGTCAAATTCTAAGTTGTACATTAAACCACTACACCCTCCACCTTTTACGCCAACACGAACAAAACTGTCAGCAGGCTTTCCATCTGCAGAAAGTAGACTGAGAATTTTCTCCTTAGCACTGTCTTTTACTTTTATCATGTATTTGTTTTTTTGGTCGCTGCAAAGTTACTTATCTTTATTTAGATTATGTCTAAATAAGGAATAGATTTCAGAACTACAAACAGTAGACTTGCGGCTTTGTTTACAGAGAAGAATGACTTTAACAGCTGAGTAGTCACAATGCTTTGATTAATTTTGCATCATGAATGAAGAACAAAAAGAACCAACACCTTTAACAGAAGTAGGTGAATTCGGACTAATTGAACGTCTCACAAAAAACATAAAATTTCATCAAAAAAGCAGTTTAGTTGGTGTAGGCGATGATGCTGCAGTGATTAAAAATGAAGATGAAGTAACTGTGGTTACAACTGACATGCTTATTGAGGGCGTTCATTTTGACTTGCTTTACACTCCACTTAAGCATTTAGGCTACAAATCGATTGTCGTAAATCTGTCAGATATATATGCAATGAATGCTAAACCTAAGCAGATTACAGTTTCAATTGCAGCATCCAACAGAATTTCAGTAGAAGCATTAGAAGATATTTACGAAGGTATTCAACTGGCTTGTGAAATTTACAAGGTGGACTTAGTGGGTGGTGATACGACCTCCTCTTTAAGTGGATTGGTTATTAGTATAACAGCAATAGGTACTGCTTCTGAGAGTAGAATAGTGAAGAGAAATGGAGCTAAAGAAAATGACTTAATCTGTGTAAGCGGTGATTTGGGAGCTGCATATGCGGGACTTCAAGTACTAGAGAGAGAAAAATCGGTTTATCAAGAAAACCAAAACATGCAGCCTGATTTAAGTGGTAAAGATTACATTTTGGAGCGTCAGCTTAAACCGGAAGCAAGGATGGAGCTTGTTCAGTTTTTTGAGAAAGAAGGCATTCAACCCTCTGCCATGATTGATATTTCTGACGGCTTGTCTTCTGAGTTGATTCACTTGGCAAAAGCTTCAGAGGTGGGTATTCAAATTTATGAAGATAAAATACCTATTGATCCAACGACGGTAACAACGATGGAAGAGCTGAATCTAAATCCAACCTTAGCGGCTCTTAATGGGGGAGAGGATTATGAACTACTGTTTACCATTCCATTAGATTATCACGATAAAATAAAAAACACGCCCGGTGTTAGTATTATTGGTCATGTAACTGATAAGAATGCAGGGTATTTTATGGTTGCCAAAGGAACTGAGTCGATGGTGGAAATAAAAGCACAAGGCTGGCAGTCGAATATGAAGGATAAGTAGAAATTTAGAGTTTTACTATGAACTCTTCAAGGCTCTTACTATCTAAGTTCATCTTTCTCTTGAGTCTATATTTGTGTTGATCAACGCTTCTAATGTTAACACCTGAAAGACTCGCAATCTCTCTATTTGTAAGATTTAATTTCAATAGAGCAGCTAAACGGAAATCACTCTTAGATAGTTGTGGGTAATTAGTGCGTAGTTTTTTATAAAACCCAGGATTTACATTTTCAAACCTCAGCTTAAACTCCTCCCACTCTACATCCGCTAATTGACTAGACCTTAACACTTTCTTAACTTCATTAACTTTATTGTCTTCAGTCTCCAGCTGACCAACTTGTTCTTTTAGCTTATTAATCAATTCGGTTTTCCTGACCAGTGAAAGTGTATATGAAGCCAGTTCTATCTGTTTTACCTCTAAATCATTACTGAGTTTCTCTTCTTTAAGTTTTACATTTTCTAGTTCCTCTTCGGCTAGCTTTATCCGTATTCTTTCATTTTTTGTCTTTAAGCGCTGTCTGTTAATTACAGCAAAAGAAATTACTCCAATTAATAATAAACCAATAAGTAATAAAATTATATATGTGTTTTTTAATTTTTCTTCTTGTGTTAGAATGGTCAACTCTTTCTCTTTTGCCAATAGAGTTACTTCTTGCTTTTCTATTGTTTCTTGTTTCAATTTATTTTTATACTTCTCTTCTAACGTAATTACTTTTTGAGAAACCCTATAGTCATAAACACTATCTTTCAATTCTGCTAAACGTAAGGCTGATTCGTATGCCTCTTTGTACCTTCCTAACCTAGCCAAGGAATTTGCTTGAGTATATTGTGCAAGTGCGCGATAGCTATATAATTTTCCATGTTCTTTTCCAATTGTGATTGCACTATCAGCAAATGCAATTGCCGAATTATACTCTTTAGCAAGAAAAGCTTGAAATGCCTTTCCATAATAAATAGCTGTCTTCTGCTCTTTATGTTGAACGTTAACTCCTAAGCTATCAATAATATTTGTTGCCCATGCTATGGTTTTGTTATCCTGATATTCTAAAGCCTTATTGGAGATGTTAGACGCCGCTCTAAAGGCCCAAAGTGGTTCATCATTTGACAGCGCAGTATGGATGGCCTTCCTTGAATAAAAAAGAGCACTATCATAATTTTCCATTTCTAGCTGAAAGGTTGAGGCAAAATTTAAATACATAACTGCAGTAACCTCATCACTTAACGCTACGGCTTTCCTACTATAATCATTTGCACGCTTCCACTCCCCTAATCGTTGAAAAACTGCAGACAAGTTACTGTATGCTTGTACACCATCCTCTAACGCCCCTTCTCTGCTAGCAATATCAGATGCCTTTAAAAAGTACTCTGAACTTTCTAAAAAGTCTTGAGCATAAAAGTAAAAGTTTCCTAGATCAGAGGCATAATTATAAGCTAATTTACCTTGAGCGTGTTGAAAATTAGCTTGGCATACTTTTAATAGGCTATCTGATTTCTTATCCTGACTCAAAAAATAATAAACCAACAGCTTATTTGTTAAACAATAAGCCTCTAATAAGCTATCTTGGTTCCTTTCTTCAAGCTCTTCTAAGTAGTCAAGTAAATAAAGAGATATTTCAGGTTGATTGTATTTATATTTCCAATTAAGATTCTTGAGCTCGGCAATTTGACTTTCCTGATCCAACTCTTTCACAGATTGTATTAAACTATCGACAACTTGCTCTTGTGATTTTAACCCAGTTAAAGAAAATAAAAAAGCGAGTGAAAGAAAAATAAGTTTTTTGAAACTATTGATCATTTTACATTTTAATAAACTTGACGGTATGCCTATCTGTTGGGGTGTCGAAAATAATGAAATAGTTCCCCTTTGCCAAGTAGCTAACATCTATCTTTTGCTTATGGATTAACCTACTCCCAACACTATTAGATTCTATCAAATTCATTTTTAAATCATAAATATGGTAAGTTAATTGATCCGCTTTTGCCAATCGAACTTTATAAGTTAATTGATTAACTGTCGGCACAGGATACAAATCAACTTCTTGTATAAAGGCTGATTGATATGGATTCTGATCTGTATCAACTATTTGTTTTTGGCGCTCATTAAGGTTTCTAATAGCAATCTTTTTACTTATGGAATCTATACAACTGCCATTATCTACTACCAGAGTTACCCAATAATATGAGGTATCTCCCTCCGTAACAAACCTGCTATTATAACTGTGGATTACATCTTCAGTAGCATAAATAGTGCTATCATCCATATCCCACAATGGAGATGCTCCACGAGGTGCCGAAATATTAATAAAAACTATAGAATCGCCAGAAGTTGCATAACTAGCACTTAGATACCTAGCAAATACCGGATTTCCATCTGTTGAAATTGTGTAACTTCCACTCGATTGACATCCTTTTGCATCTACCAGGCTTACAGAGTACCCCCCTGCTAATAAGTTATCAGTTATAGATGTAGTATCTCCATTACTCCAATTATAAGTATAAGGCTTTGTTCCTCCTGTTGTTTGCAACTGAATTGAACCTCCATCAATTTCATCACCACAACCAATGTTTGTGATTTGAGCATTCAATTGAATCGGTTGTGGATTAACAATATTATAACTTCCAGTTATAAAGCAATTATTCGCATCTGTAATGGTTACCGCATAGTTTCCTCCTGCTAAACTGCCAATACTATCCGTAGATTGCCCACTTGACCATTGATAAGAATAGGGCGTAACACCTCCATTTACTGTTAATTGAATACTACCGTCTGCTGTGCCGGAACAACTAACATCTTGCAAAAAATCATTAATTTTCAGCTGATTAGGTTCAATTATGGTATCTGTTTTAACAATTGAACAATTCGATTGATCTGTAATGGTAACTGAGTATACACCCGCTTCTAAATTACTTCTATCTTGTCCAGTATTCATGTCATTCCATTGATATGAATAAGGAGTGACTCCTCCACTTACTGTTAATTGAATGCTTCCATTTTGATCTCCATAACAGCTAATATCAGTTGTTGTTAATTGCACTGAAATCAAAGTATTCTCTTTCACTTGAGCAGAGTCTACTTCTACACAGCCATTCGCATCATTAACTGACAAAGTGTAATTTCCAGATGAAAGACTGTTTATATCTGCAGTAGTTTCATTGTTACTCCAAGTATAGGTATAAGGTGTAATTCCTCCACTAATTTGCGAGCGTATACTACCTGTAGAATCACCAAAACAAGCAACATCTTGAGCATTTAACAAAATACTGATAGGCATTGGCTCTATTATGGTATAGCTAGCCGTTTTACTACAAGTATTTGCATCAGTCAAAGTAAGTGAGTAAGTGCCTGCTGATAAATTAGCTATCGAGTCATCACTGGCGCTGTTACTCCAATTGTAAGTGTATGGTAGTGTCCCTCCGTTTACAGTCACACCAACACTACCTGTTGAATCTGAACTACACAGAACATCTATTAAAGTTGACGTTATTTTTAGCGTATCGGGTTGTGAAAGAACTACAGAGTCTGTCGTAAAACAATTATTCGCATCCGTTAATGTTACTACATACTTTCCTGCAGGTAAATTAGATATATTTTGAGAAATTGATGTATTACTCCAATTGTAGGTATAAGGAGTTGTCCCTCCAAGTGGGTTTAGTTGTACTGCCCCATTAAAGTCTTTAAAACAACTTAAATCTGTACCTACTATATTTGCTTGCAGCGAATCCGGTTCATTTACAGTTACGCTATCTTCAAGTACACAACCTAAACTATCTGTTACGGTTATAGAGTAAGTTCCGGCAGATAAGTTGTTTATTGTCGGTGTGTTTTGAGCATTACTCCAATTATACGTATATGAGCCATTCCCTCCTGTTGCATTTGCACTAACTGCTCCATCTAAGGCATTATAACAACTGATATTTGAAACCATTAAACCTGCTCCAATAGAATCTCCTTCGTTCACATTATAATTAACCGTCGCAATGCAACCAATATCGTCTGTTAATGTCAATGCATAATTTCCGGCGGCTAAGTTTGATACATCCTCAGTTGTATCTCCATTTGACCAAATAAAACTAAGTGGTTGTGTTCCACCACTCACGTGAATGGCTATACCTCCTGTTGTGTCATTAAAACAGTTCACATTTTTAATGCTATCAAGTGTAACTTGAGGGCCTGAAATATTCCCCACACTAGCAGTAGTTGTTTGGGTGCAACCCAGAGCATCGGTAACTTGAACTTGATAATTGCCTGCTGCTAAATTTGAATCTGCAGCCGTGGTAGTGTTAGTTGACAACCACAAATATGTGTAGGGCGAAATTCCTCCACTTGCAGAAACATTGGCTATTCCATCTGCTTGATTACAATTGGCATTTTGCACTGTTGTGGTTAATGCAATTGCAGTATTTTCAGTTAAATTAACTGTATCTCTGATACTGCAGTTGCTGGCATCCGTAATGGTAACAGAATAGGTTCCTGCAGCAAGATTGTTTAAATCTTCGGTTGTTTGACTATTAGACCAATTAAAGGTATAAGGCGAAGTTCCGCCGTTTACAGTTAAGTCAACTGCTCCAGTGCTTGCTCCGTGACAATCAACATTATTAACCTGAGCAGTAATTGCTAGTGGTGTTGGCATATCAACCTGAGCTGAATCAACTGTAAAACACCCCTTGTTATCTGTAATGGTAACGTAGTACTTTCCACTATCTAAAGCAGATAAATCTTCTGCACTACTATTGTTGCTCCATAAGTAAGTATAGGGCTGCACACCTCCACTTACATTTAAATCTAGACTTCCATCCTGCAAGCCATTACAACTTATGTCAGCAATTAAAATATTACTTGACAATATAATTGGTTCTGTAATTGTAATTGATTGAACAACTTGACAAGCAGCACTATCTGTAACCGTTAAGGTGTATGATCCTGCACTTAAATTACTTAAGTTTTGAGTAGTTTCATTATTGTTCCAACTGTATGTGTACGTACCCCTTCCGCCACTAACTGATGCAGAAATACTCCCACTACTATCTCCATTACAATTCAAATTTGTTCCGTTTAAACTGAGAAGCAAAGCAGGAGGATTTACTACATTAATTGTATCTCTATATGAACATAGATTTGCATCTTCAATTAATACAGTATAAACTCCGGCTGACAAACTCGTTTGTGAAGAGCCGGTTGCACTATTGCTCCATGTGTATGTATAAGGAGCAGTTCCACCACTTAAGCTATAGCTGATTGAAGCATCATTTTGATTGTTGCAGCTAATATTGCTGAAGTTTTTACTAACCGTAAAACCATTAGGTCGACTCACCCTAGCGGAATCTATAAGCGTACAACCATTGTCATCAGTTATGGTAACGGTATATGTTCCGGCCACTAATCCATTTAGGTCTTCGAAAATATTATTTCCTCCCCAATAATAATTGTACGGAGCTGTTCCACCATTTACAGTCAAATCAATCGCTCCATCCATTCCAAAATTGCAAGACTCGTTGGTTACAATGAAGCTTGCTTGCAAAGAATCGGGATGACCTACGTAAATACTATCTTCACTAGCGACACACCCAATATTATCAGTCACAGTTAAAGCGTAATATCCGGTATCTAAATTATTAATGTAATAGTTGCTATCTCCAGTAGACCAATTGTATGAATAAGGAGCCACACCGTTAATTCCTTCTTTCTGGATAAACCCACTCTGATCTCCATAGCATCTCACATCATTCACAATTCCACTGTTAACTGACAAATTACTTTTCACTACATCAATGGTATCATTTGCAGTACAGATTCCTCTTGTTACAGTAACTGAAAAGGTTGAGGTAGATTGAATATTTATAGTTGAAGTAGTATCATTCGTAGACCACAAATAAGTTGCAGAAGCGTTTGTAGCATCTAATGTTAAACTATCATCTTGGCATAAACTGGTATCATTTCCTAAGTTAACCATTGGCTGGCTTAGTACTTCAACAATTGAGGTATCATTTGCCACACAGCCCATCAAATTAGTAGCAGTAACAATAAAAGTATCTACACTTACCTGATCCAGTGCTACACTTAATGTATCTGTAGTGTCGGCAGTATTCCATAAATAAGTATAGCCTTCCGCTATAGAGGATCGATTTTTAAGTACTAAACTATCTATGCCACTACAAAGTGCTGTATCACTAACGTAAATCAGAGAAGGAATTTCTGTTCCTGTAAAGTTGATACTATCCACAGCGTAACATCCATTACTTCGGCTTACTGTAACAGAATAGCTCCCATGTGCTACCATAATTTGCTGAGAAGTGTCACCTGTGTTCCATTCATAACTTAAGCTAGGGTTACCGGCATCCAGTAGAATAGATTCATTCTCACAGATTATACTATCATTGCCTAAGTTCAATTGGATGGGGTTTTGCAAACAAATATCATTTGCTAATGCCAATCGAGCCGGTAATTCAACATTTTGTTGGCTAAAAGCATTGTTACTACTGTCATTAACTCCATTTACCAACCCCCAGGTTGCACCCTGATCTTTAGAGCTATATAATTGCAATCGACTTTTACCAACCTCATTCAATTCGTGATTTAAGTAGGCAAAAGAAAACTGCTCTACTGAATCAGTAAATGACGGCTGAATATCATAGTAGCGAAAAATTGAAGTATCTGCAGCACCTTGTTCTTTATGCCCTCTAATAAATGTGGTATTTCCAAAATTTTTGGAAGTTGTAAAAGTTGCTCCTAAGCCACCAATATTCTTACTAAATCCACCCGGAGGAAGGTTTAAGTTAATTTTAATTCTACCTGAGTCTCCAAATATGTAACTATCATTGCTTTCTCCAACAAGGTAACCGCTGTTCACTAAGTTAATCTCATAGCCATTTAAGTCAAGCTTTCCATTCAGCAATGTTAAGCTGTCGAGAACCGATATGTTCTTTTGCATTTGCAAGGAATCAGTAATATTATCGATTACTAGACGGTAAAAGTTTAAGCTATCAGTTCCACCAATCAATTGAAGCATTGAACCTTTTAATTCTACTGTACTGCTATCTGAAGAGAAAAATAAGGGCGCATTTCCATTATTGATTAAGTTTCCGCTAATAATTATATGAGAACCCAGTGAGGCAGAATAATTGGCATTGCCACCAAAGCTAGCATTATTGTAAAAATCTGTTCCAACAAATAAAGTTGCTTTATTTACGATGGTCACACTAGCTCCATTATTGACAAACTGCGCTCGAACATCTATCGAGGAGCAAACTAAAAAAATTAGAGCTAATGCAATTACTGACTTAAGAGTATAACTATTCTTCATTACGGTAATTTTATAGATTGAACCGGGCTCAACGAAAGCTGACCATTAAGTCCATAAGTTCTAATTTGATAACTGTAATTGATTCCTTTTTTAAGATTTTGATCCTTATAAAGTCCTTCTTTCAGTAGGTTAGAAACTGGTTTCCAACTAGCTTCATCTGACTTTCGATAAACAATAAAACCTCTGATTTTATCCAACTCTTGGGCTGGCCAACTAATAGATACTCCATTTTCATCCTCAATTGCTACAAGCTCATATTCGCTAACTGCCTTGGGTTTTTCCTTAACAGCAAATTCTGCCGTCAACGTTTGAGAGCTACTTGAATAGTTATTGCTGCTATCTACTGCAAACAAAGAATAAGTTAACTCCGTATTTTTAGGTACACTCTTGTCTTCAAAAGTAATTTCTGTGGGAGAAAATGTACCTATAGTGTCAGTACTTTCACCTTTTCTAATCAGCACATATCTTTCTAGATCTGCTGTTGACAATGGTTTCCACTTAACTAAAATACTACTAGCCAACACCTCCAGTTCTGACAAGAAAGGAGCCTCAGGAGGAATAACATCAGGCATTGCACCAATAACAACTTCTGAAGCTTCACTTTTGTTATCATTCGTGTCTAAGGCTACAATATAGTAACGAAAAGCATTCTTAGCCTCTTTGGGCAATTGATCAGAGAAAGCAGTTTCTCGGATGGGTTCACTGGTCAGCAGGTTAAATTCTTTTTTGTCTTTTGCTGTAGAACGATAAACCCAATAGCCTTTAAAGTCATCTTCTGTATTAGCATTCCAACTAATGGTAATTTTTCCACTCTCTGCACTTAACTCAATTCCACTAGGGATAGCCGGTGGCGTAAAATCTCTTATTTCACCGAAGTTGCTTTTTGTTCTACTAACTTTTCCATTCTTTCCAACGGCTTCCAAGATGTAGTAGTAAACACCCGCCTCCTCTGGACTATCCTCAAAACTTGTAATTTCCGGACTAATCGGGACATTGTTCAATTTTTGATGATCCCGATCATATTTATAACTTCTATAAATAGTTAGCTCCTTAATCTTGTCAATTTCCTTTATGTCCCAACTAAGTGAGATACTCTCTTCGCCACTACTAACCTCAATTAATTCAGGTAAAACCGGTGCGCTATCATCTACCGGGCTTACCGCAACTTCTTTAGTATATGCAGATTTTTCTCCAAAATAATCTATTCCGGAAATGCGATACGAGTAGGTTTTCCCATTTTCTACCTTTTTATCGGTGTAGAAGTACTCATTCTCTCCATCAGTTGAAGCTAAAAACGGCTCCTTACTTAAACTTTCATATGCTCCACCACCTTCACTTCGCTGAATTTCATAGGCATAAAACTTACCACTCTCAATCCTCAGGTCTATTGTTACAAACTTATTCCCTGCCTCCACTTTCACTTCAGAAGGCTTAGGCAAATTGAAATTACTAAGGTCAATAGTAGTTTCTGCTAGAACATTATCTTTCTCATCTAACAAACGGTAGGTTGACTCTCCACTTATTGGATTTTGATCAAGAAAATAATTTCCTAAGTAAGCAGAAAAATCATTTTCCTTTATTGAATAGATAAATAAAGTAAGTTGAACTAAGCCTTCTAACTCATTATAAGAACTATTATCAACAATATCCTTAATAGCATTTATCTCATCAGAAGGTGGATTGAATGCTTGACCTGCAAATTGAATTGGAGTTTGGTTAATGGCTTCAAACTTTCCATTAACTTTTCGCTCTAAGGTGTAGCTTTTATCTTTATTATATAACTGTTGCGTAAACCATTTGAGTTGTATTTGTCCCTTATCATTCGGTTTAGCTAATAGCTTATAGGAATTATCACTCTGAGCAACAATCAGTTTACTCATTAACAATACGGCTGTTATAAAAACGAACTTTTTCATTATAACTTATGATTTACGGGTAAAGTAAAATTAAACTTAGCCAACCCCTCTAAGACAGACACATTACCGTTGATTCCACCTTCAAGTTTCACTTCTGGTTCAAAATGCATGTCAAGGTTTCCAGATAAATTAACATTAGCAACTGAAAGTGTGCCTTCGAAAACAGGAGAGTATACTACAACATAAACTCTTGCATAGGCATTTACCCATAAGCCGGCTTTCTTAAATAAAAGTTTCGGTCGATACTGTACATTTGCAAGAACACCTCCATCAATGCCTACCTCAGCATATGGCCTCACTTGTATAACAGGGGGAATTTTTATAATTCCGGATTTAAAATCAGCTCTGGCAACAACCCCAACTGCTAATTCAATTTCCTGAGTATTCACATGCAGATACCCCAATCCACCAAATCCCGGACATTGGGGAATTACGGTAATTTTATCATCTTTTGTTCCAAGCTTTAAGTCAAAAACTGTTGGACTCACATCAATAAATACAGTCCCACTAACACAAAAGCCTTTTTCTATATTGGCTGATAACTGGGCGGTAAATCGCCTTTCAGGAACATTTAGTTTCAAGTCACCACTGACTCCAATGGCAGATTCACTCATTCCCTTTTTACCAATACTAGTTTCTGTAGTTTGTTTATTTCCTAAACCAACTTCTGCCGCAATGGCCAGTGTATTTAATCCTGCAGGGCTAAATGTGGCTTCAATAGCTCCCTTTACTTTAAAGGCTCCTCCTTCACTAACAGCATCAATCATCGTTACCGCAGCATAAATTCCGAAATCAACCATGGGATCCGGAACATAGTCTACATCATTAGTTCCACCTCCTTCTTTATGACTCATGTGATGATAGATTCTACCTTCAAAGGCAGTTAACAGTACCGGACCAATAGGCACCCCTTTAAACTTTTTAGCTTCGGAGTTATTATTGTTAGGGTTGGGGCTAGGATTAGGATTGGGTGTTGGTCTTGCAGGAACAGTTCGCTGTTGTGCAGCCGCCGCTGCAGCTGCCTCAGCTTGTCTTTTACGCAATGCACTATCTTTAGGGAAATTACTTGCCAAGCCTGCAGCCGCTTGGGCAAACCAATATTTGGTTCCGTCTTTTTCTCCAACTATCACTTTTACTAAAGCATTAAAGCGAATGGGAACTTTTAGGCTTGCACTGGCATAGGTTTGTACCGAGTTTCCATACTCAGGATCTCCATGCGTATAAACAAACCCCGCTCTAAACTGCACCGGTCCAGTTTTAATTTCAACCGGCGTTGATATTCCAAACTTCGTTAGACTGGAGTTTGATTCAGCATAATTTTCAAGTTGATTATTGCTCAACTTATCTGTAAACGGGGCAGTAAAATCTCCTTTGATTGCACCATTTGAACCGGCAAAATTATCGGCGATAACTACTTCTCCTTCAACCTTAAATCCATAAACACCTTCTTTAATTTTGTGAGCTTTAATTTTATTTGCCGTAAATGGGAAAACCTTACCCAAGTCACCATTAATCTGATTTTGTAAGGTTTTAGACTTACTTGACCAATTATTAAAGGCTACATCTCCACTACTTTTGTAATACAATTGGTCAAGATCTTGAAAACTTAATCTATAAGCAGGAAAATCTAGGTCAACCGTAAAGTTAACATCCCCGGAAGTAGCGAACTGTGCTGACTTAAAATTAATTTGTACTTCTTCTAAACCACCTGAATTAAAAGTTCTATTTAAATCATGAAAGTCAGTTGTATTAAGCGATGCAATGTTTACTTTATTCGCATCAATACCGGTTGAGAAGCTAATTTTCTTCGAAGTGCTTGCCAGTGGTAACAACAATTCTCCACCTATATTCCCCCCTTTAAAGCTCTCTTCTACAATGGAAAGCGCATAGAAAGTCAACTCTCCTTTAAATCCATGGTAATCTAAATAATCATCTTCAATAGAGCTATGTGAATACTGATTAACAACATGATAAGTTACCCCCCCATTGTCCAGATAAAATTTATTGTTGCTTTCATCCTTTACAGCATCTACCAATTCACTATTTAATGTATAATCACTCGAACCATCAATTTGTGTTTTAATAATATTTTCAAACTCTGTAAAGTAAGCTCCTTTCCAAAATGCAGCACTATCTAACAGCCCGGGACTAGTATTTTCATCAAAATCAATAATAACTTTTTGAGGTTTAACTGCTATCCCTACATGACTAATCAACTGAATACTTGAAACTTGACTAAAAGAATGATGAATGGTTAATAGCGCATCTTTTTCGCTAAAAGGCACCTCAATGGGAGCAGTTTGTTCTCCAAACTTTGGCAAGACGATACTTCCGCTATAGTTAAACTCACTTGATTGTTCTTTAATCAATAAATAAGATTCTGCTGAAAGTTTTACATCAAAACCATTAGGATCTAAAAGTTCAAAAGTTGGATTATTCTCTACAAATAAGGTATCCACAACTTTGTAGTCAGAGTAGTTCACCCATCGGTCCTTAAAATCAACTATTGCTGCTCCTTGAGTTGTTGCCAAAGGTAATGTCCAACGCTCTTCACTTAAGAAAACGTGCATACCTTCTCGATCAACTTTTGCAGAAGTTGGCTTCAAATCATAAGGCTCATTACCATTTTGCTTATTAATACTAAAGTTGCTTAGCTCAGTTGTAGCATTCCCATCATCAATTACAAGTGAATCCCCATCTGCCTTCAACTTTATTCCTTGAAAATCTGCACTTACAGTATCACTTTCTGAGACTAAAAACCAGCTTTCTCCCGATAAGGAAGCTTCACTGCCAAATGCAAGCGACTGTGGTTCCAAATACAGTGGAAAGCCCGATCCACTAATTTTATTCAAGTGGTAATAAGCATAAGCCATGCTATCACCACTTAATGGAATGGTATAATCAAAATTGTAATCACCTATTGATGCTGCATAAGAAAAACCATTAATTCTACTATCTTGAACCTCATTATCGCTAACGGTTAATATAATCCTACTGAGCTCTCCACTTAAGTTTTTAAAATTCGCATACTGAGTTTCACCAATTGAACTGTAATCATGGTCAATCGAAAGGTTGAGACCAAGCTGATCTATACTTACGAATTCTTCCAATGAATTATGTTGAGTGGCTTTTCTATTGATCTGTAACCCCGACTCATGACTCTGCTCAAAATCATGCATCAAATCGTACTCAGAGATATACAATCCATTCCAACTCGCATTATTACTCATACTTCCCGGACTCGTCAAAGAATCATAATCCAAAGTGTATTTAGTTGGTACAATAGATAAGCCATCTAAATTAACAACGGCTATCTCTTCGGTAAAAGATGAGTTACTTTCATCAAATGCATCTAAAGATGAATGGTTTGAAAATGTTAGATAAACCGCCTCATTTATCGGTGATGCAATTGTTTGTGGTAATTTAAAGTGCCCATTAAAATAAGCCTGACTATTGCTATTTGTCAACGTAATTTTTGAAGGCTTATTAAGGCTTAACTCAAAGTCAGTTAACTCTAAAATCGAAAACTTGCTCTCATCGGGAATAGTTAATGTTCCAGTTATGCGGTAATTATCAAAGTTTATCCATGCAATCTCTGATTCAATATTTCTAGGCAAGGTTTTGAATGGCGTTGGATAGGCAAGCTTACCCTTCAACATTAGCCCATTATTATTTAGCTTTAATTCTTGCGTTAAAAATTTTGCAGTATCATTTGAGTTAGGAATTTCAACTGAATGAACTTTATTCCAATTTCTTCTAACTTCTCCGCTGTTAAGCACCCATCTTCCGGCCACTCTACTAATGTTCAATGCAGAAAAATCAACTGAAATCTTATTTCCATTAGAAGCAATTTGAATTTCTCCCTTTCCTGCCAAATGACTAGGGTTGGGATTTGTAATTTCCTTTACTAATAATTCATGTCCTTTAATAAAGATTCGATCAATATCTGGAGGTGTAGAAAAACTATAAATTGGGCTTTCTGCTACCTCAATATCAGACACTAATGCTTTTACTTGCCAAGCATACTTTTTCCCACTTTCTAAGTCATTCATTAGGCTGTGACTATAGCCCGATGTAGAATATAATGCAGGAGTTTCTTCCGTAAGAACTTCTACATTATTAAGCATTGCTTGACGAGGAGTTTGGTTTTGATTCACCTCAACTAAACTTAATTGATAAACGAGTGGCGTTCCTGCAATAGCATTTGATGGCCCCTGCCACTGAAAATACATATTGCTTTTTTGCTTTGTGGAGCTATCTGCAGGCAATGCAAGTGGAATGTTGCCATTCAGAGGGTATCCGTAAGTAAAGGAGAATACCTGACTTTGACCTTCATTTTCGAAAATTGCTTGGTTGTTTTGGTCATAGGCCTTAACTCGCCATGCATAATTCATTCCCATGATCAGCTGCTCATCCACTGCACCATAATTGTACACGGTACCATAAACTGTTTTAGCATCTAAAATTGGAGTGCCGGTACCATTAACTGCATCATTAGGGTTAATTCCTTCAGGAACTTGCACCAGGGTAAGCTCGTAAGCAGTATTAATGGTAGCATCAGAAACTGCTTGCCATTGAAACAAAATATTTTGAGGCTCAATTACCGGAACAGAAGACTGGTCGGATGGCATAGTTAGTAACGGCGGCATATTTTTCACTAACAGTGCAGAACCTATGGCTGTGTTTGAAATCAATCTACCGCTATTTATTTCTAAGAACTCGATTTTAAAGGTGTAAAACCCTTCAGGCAAGGCTCCACTTCTAATTAATTCTTGCTTAGAAATCCCGCTAGCATCCAAATTATTAAACGAAAAATACTGTTCTAATATTTGCGGATCTACAGCATTTGCTCCGGGATATAAGGTAAAAGTAGCACCATTAAAGTTTGGTTTTGTTCTTAAGGTTAATCCACTACCCTCAATAGTCACCCTAAGTTTTACATCAACAGAAGTTTCATTAAAGTCGTTAAAAACTGCTGCCAATTGCATACGTTCACTTCCTGGAATAAAGAAGTTTGACAGGTAAACTGAATAAGGTGGCTGAATGGTAAAAGTACCACTAACCGGTTGCAAAACTTGCGCATTTGTAGTGAGCGGAAGCTGTGCTGAAAGCATAAAAAGCACAGTAACAATTAATTGATGTGATTGTAGTAGTCTCTTCATTTTAAAAACTATATTGATACCTGAAAGTCCCTCGTACTTCAGAAAATTCACTTGAATTATTGACCTGAGCTATTCGAATAAGGTAGTTGGATATTAAGCCAAAACTGTGCTTTTTCATAAACCGATAATTAGCACCTAGCTTAATTATATTTACAATGTTTTGATTGACTCCATTATTGGTTTGCTGCAGTACCGTATTGTCAAGTGAAATCCGGACCTTCTTTTTCTTCAACTCTTTAGAAACTCCAACCGTTGGTCCTACATTTACTAGCTCTTGTTGTTGCGAATTAATTTGGGTATAATTTAAGCTGGCATTGAGTCCAAGCCCTCTGCTTTTAATTTTATACCTGTAATTTAAATTGGCATTTCTAAACGATGTTTCTTGATCTGCTATGTTGTACTCGCTTCTAGCATTAGCTTGCTGATAGCCTAGATTTAGAGACAAACTTTGAGCAATTTCCTCTGTTCCAAAATTGTAATTACCAATAAAGTTGGTGGTATGAGATACCTGATAAAAATTAATGCTATCAGTTACCTGATCTCTAACAACCTGCAAATTGGAAGTATAATTAGAGTAATTAATTCCTGCATTCAGCTTTTTGTTAATCATCCAAAAAACATTAGCCGACCCAATGGTTCTCACCGTTTGGGAAAACTGTTCTTCCTTTAAGTTATTTCGCTGAACTCCAAATGAACCATTAAAAGTTACCTTGTTCTTGAAAAAAGCACTATTAAAGTTCAATGTCACATCCTCAAGATCATTGTTAAAAAAGTACGACCCCATTGAGCGGTAATTTCCTTCAACTCTTCTATACTTTAATGCTGCTTTATATTTTTTGGGATTAAAATTCAGCCCGGCTTTATAGGCATTATTATAAGAAGTACTTGCCCTTGGGGTAAATAAAGTTCCAAAACTTTGGTAAGTAGCTGCTCTACCTACGGGATTATCCATAGCATCAGATCGAATATCTTCTGAGAATGCCGATTGTGCAATTTCAAATTCAACAGACAGCTTTTGTGATATTTTTCGCTTACCATTTATGGCAAGCACTAAATTTTCTCCAGGTAATACTCCCGAAGAATCGATAGGGGTACTTACCGAGTTCACTTCATCTTTGCCTTTGAATAGAATGAAGTCAACAAATCCATTGTCATCTCCAACACCCATCTTAAGAGCATAGCCCATTCTTTTGTAAGAAGGAATTAAACCTTGCTCATCTTCTAAATCAACTGCTTTTCTAAATCTTCCGTAAACAAACCCAAAACGAAAAATTGAAGGTTCTAGCTCTATTCCACCACCTAAAAAAGTATGACCAGCTAGTGAAAAGTCAGACCAACTTAAACTTCGATAACCCATATGTGCTGTCGCCCATTTATAAGAAGGACTAACTCCAAAGCGATTAAATGGCTGTCTAAAATCGCGATTTTGGTTAGTGAAATAGAAGCTAAAAGGTAGATTAACTTCCATGGTCTGCACATTTACATTTGCAGATACAGCGTAGTTATATGGATCTCTTCTGTATGACTGTCCCCAAGTGCTATATAAGGTGTGTGAAGTATTAAAATTACCACTCAATTTAGTGTTTTCTTTTACATACTCTGCAACGCTTATAGAATCACCTCGCTCACTCAAGCCGGATAGATCTTGAGCAATGGATTGATAAACTACACTAAGAAGTAGTAGAATAATGGCAGTAGACTTTTTCAAAATTGCTTTGATTAAAGTTTTATGATGTAAGCTAATGTGTAGTAGGGAGGGCGGTTTTCATGCGCCTGACCTGAACCTGCTGAAGCGGTATTGCCACTTATGGTATGGCTATGATCTCCGTTAGTTGCAGTTGTACCATTGTATGCACCTCCTGCATTATTTGTAATAAAGTTTGGCATTCTGGTTATTGAACCTAATGATCCGCTTCCTACTGCTATTGAATAGGTATGATTATGCCCTCCTGCGGTATTGGTTCCTAGTGAACCACTACCATGCGAGTGAGCTGGCATTTGAGCTTGACTAAGTGTTACAGTTTTCGCTCCGCCATTATCTCCAACGGCATTATAATCACCGTCACCTGCGTCATATCCAACTACAAATCTTCCTCTGAGGTCTGGTCTTCCACCGCCACCATCACAAAGTGCCCAGCCTGCAGGTATGTTTGATGGATTTCCACTCCACATAACGATTACTCCAGCAGGAATTAAGTCGTTACCATTTTCTTGGATTTTGCCATTTGCCGAAATATTTCCATCAGCAGAAACATCCGTATTTGTATTTACAATACCGTTTCCATTAGTACGAAACACAATGTCTCCGTCTGTTAGCTCATTATTGAGTTCAAAAGTTGTAGCACCATTAGTGCCATATCCCAAGAAAGCTGATCGAACAGATGGTCCATCTCCAAAATATTCAATAAAAACGTGTCCACCGGGATTATCTTCTAAACGAATAGAACGACCATTTGCTTTAATATGTAAACCAACAAGAGGGCTCCTTTTACCTATTCCTACATTACCGTGTTCCCAGAATAAATGGTCTCCATTTTGTTGCATCCCTACACTTCTCCAACTAGGAGTTAGCGGAGTGCCTAAATTATAATACAATCCCGGAAAGCTATCTGTTTGAAACAAAACAAGTCCTTCTGCAGGTTGATTTATTCCATTTCTTTGTAAATAAGTACTTCTTGGAAATAATACTCCTTTAGAGTTGCCATGAATATCCAGTGCAGCAGTTGTATCGGGGTTAAAAGTGTTTATGCCTATTTGGGCGTTACTATTACTTGCTAGAAAGAAAGTACAAAATAGAACTAAAAATAACTTAAATGAAAATTCTGTAGGCTTCATTTTTTGAATATATTAATTTGCAGGGCAAACATATATTCAATTCGGAAAAACACGCAGAAAAGGTTGTCTACAAATTGTCTACAAAGTAAAAAAACTCCAACACGCCCCTAATAATTAAACACTTAAATTTTTAACCAAGAAAAAAAGATTAAAATCTATCAGTCATTTAATTTCAAAACCGCCAAAAAGGCATTTTGTGGTACCTCTACATTTCCAATTTGGCGCATTCGCTTTTTACCTTCTTTTTGTTTTTCAAGTAATTTACGCTTCCGGCTAATGTCACCACCATAACACTTAGCTGTTACATCTTTTCTTAATGCTTTTACTGTTTCTCTGGCAATAATTTTAGCACCAATAGCCGCTTGAATTGCAATATCAAATTGCTGTCTTGGCAGTAACTCTCTCAATTTTAAACAAATCTTTTTTCCCAACTCAAAAGCTTTGTCTTTGTGAATTAAAGCAGACAGCGCATCAACTTGATCGCCGTTAAGGAGCAAGTCCATTTTTACTAATGCAGATTTTTGATATCCAATAGGGTGATAGTCAAATGAAGCATAACCTCTGGAAATGGTTTTTAATCGATCATAAAAGTCAAAAACAATTTCTGCAAGTGGAATATGAAAAGTCAATTCAACCCTGTCGGTAGTTAAATAAACTTGGTTCTGAAGCTCTCCTCTTTTTTCAATACAAAGATTCATTACTGGACCGACATAATCGGCCTTTGTAATAATTTGAGCTTTAATGTATGGTTCTTCAACATGCTCAAGCAAGGTGCTTTCCGGCAAATCTGAAGGGTTGTTAACTATAATTTTTTCTTCGGGATTTCTGACTAAAAAGGCATGGTAAGATACGTTAGGTACAGTAGTTATTACTGTCATTTTGAATTCACGTTCTAAACGCTCTTGAATAATCTCCATGTGAAGCATGCCCAAGAAACCGCAACGAAACCCAAAACCAAGTGCAGCGGAAGATTCGGGTTCAAACGTCAAAGAAGCATCGTTGAGCTGCAATTTTTCCATCGCATCTCTCAGCTCTTCATACTCATCTGTGTCAACCGGGTAAATTCCTGCAAAAACCATAGGTTTAACATTCTCAAAACCTTGAATCGCTTTATCACATGGATTTTTTACCGTGGTTAAGGTATCGCCGACTTTTACCTCTTTGGCTGTTTTAATTCCGGAAACGATATATCCCACATCTCCGGTTTTTATGACATTACGTGGTTCTTTTTTTAGTTTTAAAACTCCCACCTCATCGGCATCATATTCTTTTCCTGTGTTGACGAATTTTACTTTATCGCCTTTTTTAATTTCACCATTAATCACTTTGTAATATGCGTGAATCCCTCGATAAGAGTCAAATACAGAGTCGAAAACCAATGCCTGTAGTGGTGCGTTTGGATCGCCTACAGGATGAGGAACACGATTAACGATCGCTTCGAGAATTCCTTCAACTCCCTCACCGGTCTTCCCACTGGCTGCTAAAATATCATCACGGTCGCAACCGATTAAATCTACAATTTGATCTTTTACCTCTTCAGGCATTGCGCTAGGAAGGTCAATTTTGTTTAAAACCGGAATAATTTCTAAATCGTGTTCTAAGGCTAAATATAGATTTGAGATGGTTTGTGCTTGAATTCCTTGTGATGCATCTACAATTAACAAAGCTCCCTCACAAGCTGCAATGGAACGAGAAACTTCATAGGAGAAATCAACGTGACCGGGAGTGTCAATCAAATTAAGGATGTATTTTTTATCATCCTTAACATAGTTCATTTGAATAGCATGACTTTTAATTGTAATACCACGCTCGCGCTCCAAGTCCATGTCGTCAAGCGTTTGCGCTTGAAGCTCGCGCATGGTAATGGTGTTTGTTTTTTCTAACAAACGGTCTGCCAAGGTGCTTTTCCCGTGATCAATGTGTGCAATAATGCAAAAATTTCTAATCTGCTCCATCTCTATAATTTCGTGCGGCAAATTTAGTGTTTTATAAATTCCAAATAATATAAGTGTACAATGCAACTAAAAGATTTTTTGTTGCGTCAAATGACTTAGAATTGTGCTGAAGTATTGTAAAAAAATATAAATTTACGTTTCTTTACAAATTCTGCTAGAACTATTAATTAAATCATTATTATTGATGAAAAAGATATTTGCTTTATTAGCTGTTGGATTATTTATTTTACCCTTCTCTCAAAAAGCTGTTGCTCAGTCTGAAATATGGGCTGCCGGTTATGTGAGTTTAGAGTTTGTAGATTATGTGCCAGATGGGGATAATAGCACATGTAACGACAGTACCCTTTATCACGTAGAACTTAAATTCTATAGAGATTATATTCCGGGCGGTGCTGATTTAGCAACCTCAAAGAATGTATTAATAAGAAATCTTGATTTAAACATTCCTTTCTCTGCAATTCCTGTCGACCTTTATGATGACGGAGTAGTTGATCAATTTTGCCTGGTAGGTAATCCGGTGCAAACTGAGTATGGATGGTATAAAACCACTACACCTATAAAGCTACCCCGAAATGACTCTTGGGAGTTCTTTTATGCCGGTCAATATCGCTCAGATGAAAACAACAACATTTTTCCGGGCCAAACTTTTTCAGTTCGAACAACACTAAACAATCTTCCTTGTGAAGACACAATAGTTAATCCAAACAACTCAAATGATAAAAGAGTAAACCCTCCTCCTACTTCTTCACCTGAATTTTTGAGACCTCATCCGGTACTCTCTTTTTGTTCCGGAATAGACAAAAGGTACAATTATGAGTTTCCCGCAATTGATCCTGACAATGCTAATGGCATGGTAGACAACTTGAGTTACGGATTTACAAATGTAACTGATGGATTATTAAAAAAAGTCACATATGATCCTATGTTCCCCAGTTTTAGAGAGCCCTTCCCTTCTAAAGATAAAATCAATTTAAAGTCAAATGGAGTTCTTTCATTTACACCCGAAGATATTTTCACATCTGCAACTTCAATTAAGATTACAGAAACCAGAACCTGGAACAGAATAGAAAATGTTCAAGGCCAAAATCGATTGGTTTCTTCTTCTATTCCAATCTCAACCATTCAAATAGATTATCGAATTATTTTCGATGATGATTGCGACCCATTTCTACCTGATTTCGTTGGGGTTGACAGCGTATACAATAACCAATCCGGACAATATAATTTGATCTCAAACTACAATTCAACCGAAGATGCTTATGAATTTGATTGTGGAACAACTCTAATGACTTTTCAGCTTTCAAACCCGATGTACTGCAATACACTTGACAAAAATGACTTTAGAATTGGATATAGTTATGGTGGGACAGACTCAATTTTTACCGTTATTGATAGAGTTACTTACCCAAACTGTACTCCAGAAGGTGAGTTTGATCAAATTACTATAGAGCTTCACGACCCTATTGGTCCGGGAGAGTACAATATCTTTTTCCGCTATGGTAGCAATGACTCAACAACTATATTAAATCGCTGTGATTTTGACTTACCAATTGACAGCCCATGGGTAAAGCTTTATGTAAACAACAATTACACTTACGAACATCCATATACAGACACCGTATACTGCGACCCTGCGAATATTAATAAAAAACTGGGACATAAAGGTATAAAAGTTCCCACAGGTTTCATTACAGGTAACTCTTATGGTTATGGTAAGGCCTTTTTTACCTGGAGACAAAACCCACTTGATCCTAATTCAAAAATTGACACAATTCTGCCTGGTGATAGTGAATACAGAGTTCGAGGTGGAGCTAGAAAGTCCATATATGATGTATGGGTGGAGGATGATAATAACCCAAACACAAAAGTAACTGATGTGATTTGGCAGGTAGGTGCAGGTTTAGACTTTAGTATTTACGACCCCTTTACGGGTGATACTATTTTAGAAAGAATCTGTTACGATACTGACAATTTCTTACTTACTAAATATAACAATCCTCCCGTTGAAGTACCTGATTATGATTTATGTCCTGATGATGATTGGCCTTTGGTTGACTTAGACAGTATGAGATTAAAACATAATGCACGTACAGAAGACTATAGCTGGGAAGCTTTCAGTGAATTTCCTCTTGATCGTAATAAGGCAGATATAGCAGATAGTAACAAATGGACAGTTGTAGAAGTTGGTAAAACCAGCCTACAGTTGCCCGGAGCAATGGTGAATAGATATAACTTTTTCATATCTAATGTACCTTTAGAAATCCAAGGCTGGACTTGTATTGAATCCGACACTTTTATTGTTGTTAAAGAAACCGTAGAAGCAAATATTGGAAATGACTCTACAATTTGCCCGGGAGAACAATATGTACTTCGCAACGATTATGATTACCTAGTTCCTGACAGCATGACTTATGAATGGTATTACAACGACGAATTAGTTGTAGGAAACGATACCGATACGATGATGATTGACAAAAGAGGTGAATATAAACTTGTGGTAAATAAAAGTACTATGGTTGGCACCTACTGTGTAGGAAAAGATTCGGTTTATATTAATGTAGCAGATAGTTTATACTCTCCAGAAAGTGCTTGTCAGGAAGTAACTTTTGAGAATGGAGTTGTTAAACAAACTTTCGGCTGGAGTGTAGTTGAAGGAGCTGATGGTTATGAAGCCAGAGCTATTGACATGGCAGGAAACGAAGGCCCTTGGGAAGAAGCAAATGGAGAATATGGAATTTACCATGATGTAAACGGTGCTCAAATGACTCTTCAGTCAAGACCATATAACAACGAAGTCCCTGAAGATGCGGTTTGTCGTTATGGTCCGGTTTCTAACATTGCACAAGCATGTGAAGTTATTATAAAGCCAACCAACGTGTTTACACCTAATGGTGATGGTGTAAATGACTATTTAGCATTTGATTTATTAGAGCTTTACCCCGGTAGTAAATTGCAAGTGTTTAACCGTTGGGGTAAATTAATTTACGAAGACGATAGTTATTATAATGATTGGGATGGTGAAGATTACCCGGCAGGTACATACTTCTACGTTCTAGATATTAACGATGAATCTTACGGAATATTTAAAGGTTCTTTCACCATCATTAGAGATTAACATTAACGTAACTACTACCTACTACTTAAACTACTTAAGCAAAAGCCCTTTTCAGTGAAGAGGGCTTTTGTATATTTGCCAACTAATTTTTTTGCCGTGCAAGTGATCGAACGACTTAGAAATACGAAGAAAACATTATTTTCATTTGAGATACTTCCTCCACTAAAAGGAAAAAGCATCCAGTCCATATACGACGGAATAGACCCTCTGTTGGAGTTTGACCCTGCTTTTGTAAATGTAACTTACCACAGAGAAGAATTTATTTATAAAAAGCGTGAGAAAGGTTATTTGGAAAAAATTGCCATTAAAAAACGCCCTGGTACAGTTGGAATTTGTGCTGCTATAAAAAATAAATACAACATTGAAGCTGTACCTCATTTAATTTGTGGCGGCTTTACCAGAGAAGAAACAGAAAATGCACTCATAGATTTAAATTTTCTCGGAATTGATAATGTTTTAGCACTGAGAGGCGACCCCATTAAAACAGAACCTCACTTTATTCCAGAAAATGGAGGTAATAAATATGCCGTTGATTTGGTTAGACAGATTGTTGATTTGAATCAAGGAAAGTACATTGATGAGAACATTGAAAATGCTACCCCTACAAACTTTTCAATTGGTGTAGCCGGCTATCCGGAGAAACACTTTGAGTCTCCGAATATGCAAGCTGACATTAGAAGGCTAAAAGAAAAAATTGATGCCGGAGCCCACTATGTAGTAACACAGTTGTTTTTCGATAATAAAAAGTTCTTTGCATTTGTAAAAGCTTGTCGAGATGCAGGTATAGATGTACCCATCATACCGGGAATAAAACCGATTGAATCGCTGCGTCACATTACCTTTTTACCTAAGTTTTTTAATATCGACTTGCCTTCAGAACTAACTGATCAATTAGAACAGTGCACAAGCAATGAGGAAACGAGGGAGGTAGGAACAAAGTGGGCAATTCAGCAATCAAAAGAATTGGTAGAATTTGGTGTGCCTTGCATTCACTATTATACAATGGGGAAATCTAAAACTGTACGACGTATAGCACAAGCCGTATTTAAGAAATAACTACTGATGTAGTCTAGCGACGTACTTCCCTATTATATCAAATTCAATATTCACTTCATCATTTAGCTTGAGTTGATGAAAACTGGTGTGTTCAAAAGTGTAAGGAATAATTGTTACAGTAAAGTGTTTGTCATCTACCTGGAAGGCCGTTAAACTAACTCCATTCACGCAAATGGAACCTTTCTCAACAATTAATTTAGAAGGCTTATTCAATTCAAAAGTAAAAAGCCAACTGCCGTCTTCTTGTGTAATCTGTTTTACCTTGGCAACATCATCAACATGACCTTGAACAATATGCCCATCTAAACGGCCGTTCATTTGCATGCAACGTTCAATGTTCATCAAGTCTCCCTCTTTAACTTTTGCTAAGTTGCTTACCTCTAACGTTTCTTTAACTGCAACAACTTCATAGTCCTCGCCATTAATTTTTTCAATTGTTAGGCAAACTCCATTGTGAGCAACACTTTGATCAACTTTTAATTCTGTGCTTAAAGTTGAAGAAACTACTATTCGCAAATTACTACCTTCAGTTATTATCTCCTTAACTTTTGCAACTTCCTCAATTATTCCCGTAAACATATTTATTTGTATGATCCATTAAAGTTTTTATCTCCATCTCTAAGAGTTACATTACCTCGAATAGTTCTAGGCTTAACTCCGCTTAAACTGCGCTCATAAACGATACAATAATAATAGTATACCCCATCTTGCAGCATTTTGTCCTCTGATTGATGAAAACCATTCCATTTAACTGCAGGATCACCTGTTTCAAAAACCAGTTGTTGCCAACGATTATAAATTTTTAAATCAATAGAATCAATATCTCTATAATTAGGAGTTGTAGGATTGTTGTTTGGTGGAATAGGTTCAAATAAATCGTTCACTCCATCGCCATTGGGGGTAAATATGTTGGGTAGTTCAAAGTATGGACAATAATCAATACAAATTTTCTCTGCCAGTTCACTTTGATTTCCGGCAGAATCAAGCGAAGCAATGGAATAACAACCCGAGTTTTTTTCTAAATCAGGTACATAATCAAAAGTTTGACCATCAACTTGAGCAATTTGTTCTAATTCTCCATCTAAAGTTGGAGAGTAAAAAATTCGATATGCTAAAAATTGCTCTTCACAATCATCAACTGTCATTTCCCATAAAATCTTAAGCTCATCTTGATCGCAGTCAGACTCTACTGTAAATGGCGGAGGGCAAGGAGGAATATTGTCGATCGGCTCAACACAAATTATTTGTGAAAAGTTTATTAAAGGCATTTGAACAGAACCCAAATTATAACTTCCTCTTGACTCAATGTAATAGCAATACTTTAAATCATTTGTAAGTCCGGTATCTAAAAAGTTTTTATAAAAAACAGTGTCAATAGGACTAAATAAATTTTCGCTTGGGCCTTTTCGGTGAACAATAAAAGAATCTTCACGCCAAGCAACATCAGAATTCCAACTTATGGCAATCTCTTCATCAGTAAGATTAGAGGACAAAAAGACTGAAGAAGACTTTGCCGAACTTCCAGCTTTGACTCTGCCGTTACCGAAGCTCCACAATTCAACAAAAAAGTGATGTTGAACACTATCTGTTTGTTGATTGGTCAGTAATAAAGTAGTATCGTTGATGCTTAAAGTAGAATCAATCAAATTGTAATTTTGATTTTCTTTTTGATAAATCAAATACCGATAAGGAGGAGGAAAATCTTGTTGATTAATCGTATCGGGTGGTGACCAAGCTAATTGAATTCTGCCCTCTTCAGCGTCGGTGGAATCGATAGAAATCTTTGTCATTACCGGAACCACTTTTCCTACTTCGGCACACACTTCTACAGAAGCATAACTTTCTGCACCATCCTCAAAAAAGGAATGAATTAAGTAGCAGTATTTTCTGCCTGGCACTAAACCTTCCCCTTCATTGTCATCTAAAAAACTTGTGATATTTACATTGTTTATTTGCCCAATAGCTTCATAGCCGATTCCTTCCGGAACTCCGGTCATACAACTGTCGGGAACAAAGCCGGAAGAGTCTGTTCTTCTATAGATAACATATCCTTCAGCTTCACTACAATTACCATTACTCCAGTTGAGTTGAATGGTATTTCGGATTGGATTAGCTGTAAAGTTATCCGGTGCAGGTGCAATTACGCCAATACTAATCGCTTTATAGGAAGTTAAATTAACACTACCAAAGCTTCCTCCATTATCTTCTGCGCGTACACTAATGGAGTAAAAATCTTTGCGAACATGTTCACAAAGCGTATTCCATGAAACGGAAACATTATTTGGATTTGAAGCGGATGAGTTATTAAAAGTCGCAGGACTATTCGTGAATTCAAAAGGAGCTCCGGTAACGGAAAGTGCAACATTTTGATTGGACTCAGGGTCTACGGCTTGTATTGGAGCAATCAAGCTTTGTCCGGCTTCAATACAGTACTCTTGTCTACTCAAAATATTTGGAGGTCTGTTGTTGCAACCTGGGAAAGCTTGAATTTGTATATCCCTTAAAATAGAACCTAAATAAACGCCATCTCTATACTCTTTAATGCGAATAGCGACATTTACCAACATCGGTTCATCAGGGTTTGTCCAACTTAAATCGCCACTAATTGGATCCACACTCATGTTAGCCGGAAAATAAAAGCCGGGCGCAATGGTACCTCCAATTCCTCTACTTCTAGCAATTTCATAGGCCAATGAATCTCCATCCGGATCAAAAGCCCCGGGATTGTGCACAAAAGGCTGACCTACACAGGCATCGTCGATTGGATAATTTAAAAGCTGAGGGGAATTATTTTTAAAACTCCCCAAAGGACTAATTCTCAATTCTGTTTCTAAATAAAAAGGAACACCAACAGAATTAGAAATATTATCCACTCCTGAATTTCTATTCGGATCTGAAATGCTAATTGAATAGGTTCCGGGACCGGGAAAAGTATGGTTTCCTCTCCAAATCCTTCTAATAACAGACCTGTCGGGCTCAATATCATCTTCACTAATTACAGTCAAGGAGTCTCTTCCTAAATTATCTCCCCAGTCTACCTCTATGTCTTTTCTTCCAATAGCAGGGCTGGTTCCATCTGCAAAAATGGTAACCGTAAATTCATAAGTAAGTCCTGAAATGTGGCGATACGTAATCTCTCCGGCGCGGTTATGCGTCGCTTGTGCTATTAAGGCAATGCCCCATAAGAACAAAAAGGAGAGTATTTTTCGCATTCTTCCAACTTAGACGTTAATAATTGATGACTTGTTGCTCAATATTAGTTGGTAATTCTCTAAACTCATATTCTTGAGTTCTGAGCTGAGGAGTAAAGCCGGCCTCTTTAATCGCTTCTTGAATTCCTTCTGCGGTAAAGCGATGTGGAGCTCCTGCAACAGAAACCACATTTTCTTCAATCATAATTGAGCCCATATCATTCGCACCGGAATGCAAACAAATTTGCGCAACCTCTTTTCCTACGGTTAACCAGCTGGCTTGAATGTTTTCAATATTCGGAAGCATAATTCTCGAAATGGCTATCATTCGGATATACTCGTCGGCACTCACTTGGTTGCTGATGCCTTTTACTCTTTTCAATAAAGTTCCATCATCTTGAAATGGCCATGGGATAAAAGCTAAGAATCCTTTTGCATCTTTTGGCTTTTCACTTTGAACATCTCTTAACCAAACCAGGTGCTCAAAACGCTCTTCTAAAGTTTCAATATGTCCAAACATCATGGTTGCCGATGTGGTTATGTTCAGCTGATGAGCTGCACGCATAACGTCCAACCATTCTTGACCGGTACATTTTCCCTTAGAGATTAAACGTCGAACACGATCATTTAAAATTTCTGCACCTGCACCCGGTAAGCTGTCTAAACCGGATTCTTTTAAAGCTGAAAGTACTTCAGTGTGCGACTTTCCTTCTAACTTACAGATGTGTGCAATTTCAGGAGGCCCTAAAGCATGGAGTTTTAAATTAGGATAAAGCGATTTTAGTTCACTAAACAAATCACAATAGTATTGCAAACCCAGTTCAGGATGATGGCCGCCTTGAAGCAAAAGCTGCTCTCCGCCGTAGCGCATCATTTCATCGATTTTTTGTTTGTATTGCTCAATTGTAGTAATGTAAGCTTCCTCGTGTCCGGGAACTCTAAAAAAGTTGCAAAATTTGCAATTGGCAATACACACATTGGTAGTATTGGCATTCCTGTCAATAATCCAAGTGACCACTTCTTCGCCTTTTTTGCTCTTCTTAATTTCGTTGGCTACCCAAGCTAAATCTGTTGTGGCAGCATTTTCGAACAAAAACTGACCTTCTTCGGCAGTTAAAAATTCTTGTCGTAATCCTTTCGCTAATAAGTCTTCTGTATTCAATGGAAATCTATTTTAATGATAACTAATTTGAACGCTTCAAATTGTGTTAGATTTGCAAATGTAAAATTACGCAAATAAGCTTGCTTGATAAGTAAACAGATAGAAGTTTAGCTTGTTCTGTACCAATAGATATTTAGAAGTATGGCAGCAAAAAAAAGTTCAAAAGTTAAAATTGGTTTTTCCGTAGGCGACCTCAACGGTATTGGCATGGAGATTATTCTAAAAACTTTAGAAGACAATCGCATTTGCGAATTATGCACTCCTATTATTTATGGTTCTCGCAGATTAACGAATTACTATGCGAAGGCTTTTAACCTAAAAAACCTTAATATAAACTACATCGACAGTCTTGACAAGGTAAAAAGTAGCAAAGTGAATGTACTTAATGTTTGGGAGGAAGAAGTAAACATTAATGCCGGAGAAGCTGATCCAACTTCCGGAAGCTATGCCTATAAGTCATTGAAAGCATTGGCAGATGATGTAAAGGCAGGAAATGTGGATGCAATGGTTACTGCGCCAATCAATAAAAAAGTAATTCAGTCGGCAGACTTTGGCTTTCCGGGACATACCGAGTTTTTACAAAAAATTGACGAAGCAGAGGATGTTTTAATGCTTATGTTAAGTGAAGAAGCGAGAATTGGGGTAGTTACCGGACACATCCCTCTAAAGGAGGTAGCTAATCAGCTAAACACCGATTTAATTTTGAAAAAAATTACACTTCTCAATAAGTCTTTAAAAGAAGATTTTGGGATTCGCAAACCTAAAATTGCTGTAATGGGCTTAAACCCTCATGCCGGCGACAACGGTTTGTTGGGCAAAGAAGAAATTGAAATTATTGAGCCCGCCATTAAACAGGCCAAGAGTATTGAAATTTTAGCATTTGGTCCTTATCCTGCAGACGGTTTCTTCGGTTCGTCAAAACACAAAGATTTTGATGGAGTAATTGCCATGTATCACGATCAAGGATTGATTCCCGCCAAGCAATTTTCTTTTGGCGAAGGAGTAAATTTTACAGCAGGTTTAAGCATAGTAAGAACTTCTCCGGATCATGGAACGGCATTTGAAATTGCCGGTGAAGGAACAGCAGATGAAGGTTCGCTTAGAAATGCATTGTATAAAGCAATTGACATTGTAAAACAGCGAAAACTAAACGAAGAATTGAAAGCAGGAGCATTAGAAGAAAATAAAAAATAAGCAATCTTCGTCCCTTCATTTTATTTTATTAAATTTGCCCCCTTTCTTTGAGGCGAAAGGATTTATTGAGATGAAGAAAATGAAACAGCAGTTGATTATTCCTTTCAGTGGATTAAAAGAAGGTTTACATCAGTTTGATTTTGATGTAGATTCAACGTTCTTTGAGCAATTTGAAAATTCAATTATCGAAAATGCAGAAGTGCATGTAGATGTTGATTTTTTGAAGAAGAAAAACATGTTGCAATTAAACTTTTCAATGAAAGGCACAGTTCATACCACTTGTGATCGTTGTACTGAGGAGATTGATATTGATGTTGAAGGTGATGAGGAGTTAATTGTAAAGTTTGGCGATGAAGAGTTTGAGCAAACCGATGAAATAAAAATTATTCCGGTAGGTGCTTATGAGCTAAATATCAGTAAGGAAGTATATGATTATATTCACTTACTTTTGCCAACTAAAATTGAACATGAGAAGGAAGAAGATTGCAACCAAGAAGTAATTGCTAAGTTAAAAGAACTAAGCATTAAAAATAAAAAAGAAGACACAGAACATACAGACCCACGTTGGGCTGCATTATTAAATTTGAAAGACAACAGCGAAAATTAATAGATTATGGCACATCCTAAACGAAAAATCTCCAAAACGAGAAGAGACAAAAGAAGAACGCATTATAAGGCGGAAGCTCCAACCATTGCTACTTGTCCAACTACTGGAATGCCTCATTTATACCACAGAGCACATTGGTATGAAGGCAAGCTTTACTACAAAGGTAAAGTAGTTATGGAAAAATCTGAAGCTTAAAATAATACACAAGTTTGTGCGTCTTAAAAGATAAGCAAAATTCAATTTCAAAAGGTGAAATGCGAAAGTATTTCACCTTTTCTGTTAAGCTATAGTTCTAATTATGATTTTTTGCAATTTAGACCTACTTTAGCCGCAGAAATTTCTCCTGAATTGATGAACAAAAGGACAAAAAAATGACAAAAACCCGAGCAGCCATTACTGCTATTGGCGGATATGTACCTGAGTACCGTTTAACCAATGAGATTTTGGAAACAATGGTAGACACTAATGATGAGTGGATTACCAGTAGAACCGGAATTAAAGAAAGGCGAATTCTAAAAGGAGAAGGTCTTGGCACCTCGGATATGGCTGTAGAAGCTGTTAACGAGCTGTTAAAAAAACGAGGAATTTCTGCAGAAGAAATTGACTTATTAATCTGTTGTACAGTTACACCTGATTTAGTTTTTCCGGCTACAGCCAATATAATTACCGACAAAATTGGAGCAAAAAATGCTTTTGGTTTTGACTTAATGGCGGCCTGTTCAGGATTTTTATATGGATTAACTACTGCTTCAAAATATGTAGAGTCAGGTCAATATAAAAAAGTAGTGGTTGTAGGAGGCGATAAAATGTCGTCGATTATCGACTACTCCGATCGTACGACTTGTATTATTTTCGGAGATGGTTGTGGAGCTGCATTGCTAGAGCCGACCGAAGATGAAATTGGCATTATGGATACCATTATGCGCAGCGACGGTTCAGGGCGAGTGCATTTGCACCAAAAAGCCGGCGGTTCTGTAAAACCTGCAACTCATGAAACGGTGGATGCCAAAGAGCACTTTGTATATCAAGAAGGTCAGCCGGTATTTAAGTTTGCCGTTACCAATATGGCAGAGGTTTCTGCTGAAATTATGGAGCGAAACAACTTAAAAAGCGAAGATATTCGTTATTTAGTTCCTCATCAGGCTAATAAAAGAATTATTGATGCCACTGCTCGAAGAATGGGTGTTGGTGAAGAACAAATGATGTTAAATATTCACAAGTACGGCAATACCACGAATGGAACGATTCCACTGTGTTTGTGGGAGTGGGAAAATGAACTCAAAAAAGGAGACAATCTTGTGTTGTCGGCTTTTGGTGGAGGATTTACCTGGGGAGCTATATATTTAAAATGGGCATACGATAGTTCCTCAAAGTAGTATTGCATTCTAATAAAGAATTTATAATTTTATCTTTCATTACAATTAGTATTCTAAAATCAGAGCAGTAAAATTAAATTTGTTTACTGTGAAAGATGCCTAAAAATAAAACGTAAACCTATGAAAATTAGCGAAATTCAAGAACTGATTAAATTCGTTTCTAAGTCGGGAGTTAGTGAAGTAGAGATTGAAGACAAAGACTTTAAAATCAACATTAAAACTCCTCCTTACAAAAAAGGTAAAAAAGGTGAGCCTGAGCCTCAGCAAGTGGTAACGCAAATGATTCCTGCTCAGCAAATGCAAGGCATGCCTGCTCAAATGCCGGCACAGCCTGTAGCTCCTGCACCACAGCCACAAGCTGCAACTGCTGAAGAGAGCAAAGCTGACAAAGCTGCGAAAGAAGAGAAAGAAAAAGAAGCCAATTATATTGAAATTAAATCTCCAATGATTGGAACTTTCTACCGCAAGCCATCGCCTGACAAACCTGAGTTTGCAAAAGTAGGTGATACTGTAAATCAAGGCGACACAGTTTGTGTAATTGAAGCCATGAAGCTTTTCAATGAAATTGAAAGTGAAGTTTCAGGAAAGATTGTAAAGGTTTTAGTTGACGATGCTACTCCGGTAGAATACGACCAACCTTTATTCTTGGTTGAGCCTGCTTAATTAAGCTTTTAATTATTGTATTACCTAAAAACTATATAAATAATGTTTAAAAAGGTATTAATTGCCAATCGAGGTGAGATTGCGCTTCGCGTGCTTCGTACTTGTAAAGAAATGGGTATTAAAACAGTTGCTGTTTATTCTACCGCAGATAAAGATAGTTTACACGTGCGATTTGCTGATGAAGCAGTATGCATTGGTCCGGCACAAAGCGCCAATTCCTATTTAAAAATATCCAACATCATAGCAGCAGCAGAAATTACCAATGCTGATGCCATTCATCCGGGTTATGGATTCCTTTCAGAGAATGCCAAGTTTTCTAAAATTTGTGATGAGCACGGTATAAAATTTATCGGGGCATCTCCGGAAATGATTGATGGAATGGGCGATAAAGCTTCTGCAAAAACGACTATGATCAAAGCAGGAGTTCCTACTGTTCCAGGTTCTGAGGGTTTATTGGAGGATTTAAAACACGCCAAAAAATCAGCCAAGGAAATAGGTTATCCGGTAATGATGAAAGCTACTGCCGGTGGTGGTGGTAAAGGAATGCGCATTATTCGCAGTGAAAATGACCTCGAGGCAGCATGGGAAAGTGCCCGAAAAGAAGCAGCAGCAGCTTTTGGAAACGACGGCATGTATATGGAGAAGTTCATCGAAGAGCCTCGACACATTGAAATCCAAATTGCCGGTGATCAATTTGGCAACTATTGCCATTTATCTGAGCGTGACTGTTCCATTCAGCGTCGTCATCAAAAGTTGGTAGAAGAAACTCCTTCTCCATTTATGACGGATGAACTTAGAGAAAAAATGGGAGAAGCCGGAATTAAAGCAGCTGCAGCAGTTAATTATGAAGGCGTAGGTACAGTTGAGTTTTTGGTTGACAAAGACCGAAACTTCTACTTTATGGAGATGAATACGCGAATTCAAGTTGAGCACACCATTACTGAGGAAGTAATCAACTTTGACTTGATTAAAGAGCAAATCAAAATTGCAGCCGGGCATAAAATTTCGGGTAAAAATTACTATCCGCAAATGCACGCTATTCAGTGTAGAATTAATGCAGAAGATCCGTTTAACGACTTTAGACCAAGTCCTGGTGCGATCACCACTTATCATGCACCGGGTGGTCATGGAGTGCGAATTGACACGCATGTTTACGCCGGTTATGTGATTCCTCCATATTATGACTCAATGATCTCTAAGCTGATTACCGTTGCACAAACGCGAGAAGAAGCTATTGAAAAAATGGAAAGGGCCTTAAGTGAGTACGTTATTGAAGGCATTAAAACGACCATTCCATTTCATCAACAATTGATGAGGGATGAGAAGTTTAAAGCCGGAGATTGTACAACGAAATTTATGGATACATTTAAATTAGAACCTCCTCAAGAGGATTAATTTGAATGAAAATAATAGCTAAAAGCGCCCCTGCTATCTTGCAGGGGCGTTTTTATTTTATGCCAAAAAGCTTGCTAAAAACTGGAAGTGACTTTTGAGTATAATCTTAGCACAAACTCCGCTCCTATTTTGGGGCGGAGCCGTCTACTTGATTAGCATTAGTTTTTTATTTTCATGTCATTGGTCATTGGGATTGCTTCAATTCGATCATTTAAGTACAACTCTAGTTCACGATCACTTTCAAGAAAATCAATTGTTATTCCTTTGTCTTTTAAGTGTTTCAATGTTTCTCCAAAATTGTATATATCCATTGCAGGCATTAGAGTAAGAGTCTCTTTATTTGTCTTTAATTTGAAAGAAAAGGTTCTATACGCAGCAGGTTTGATGTATAGTATTGAATTAATCTCTTTAAATTTTATCAACTTTTTATCAGTCCGTCCAAAAAATGAAACCCTGCTGAGGATTACTGAGTCCTCCTTTATTTCCCAACCATCAAAATACTTTTCAAATAGTTCTAAAACTATCAAATAAAGAAACACTACAAATAGCCCAATTGAGGTAACCAATAGTCCACTATATAAACCATATCTGAAAAATCCATAAATCGAAGCTATTGTGATAGCACCTATTCCGATTTTGAATTTACTTAGAGGGTATACTGGTTTCTTTGATTGAATCAAGTCGTTTTGGTAATTAAATGCTAACGGTCTCGTATAACCGTCAGTTACGGGTTAATATGCGTTAATTTTCGGTTTGGCCCTGACTTTAGCAATTCCGAGTGGATTCGGACGTAGTCGAATCCGCCGTAATTGCGGTTGTACATTGTTGGCAACTGCTTTTTATTTAATTTCTTCTTCAATCTCAATTTCCACTGAACTGTCCCAATATTCATAGTTTTCCGAAAACCAACTTAAATGTTTCGAAAGTCCTTCCAAGTCAGGAAACAAATTCAAATAATTTATTCCATATTGATTTAGCATAAACACTATGTCTTGCTTAATTTCTTTCTTGATAATTAACCTTTCTAGTATTCCAATTTTGTTTTTCGAGTTTAAATCAAGTTTTGGATTACTATGAACTGAAAAATAGCCTAATTGATTAATTATTCTTTCTGATGATGAATTCGGTTGGTGAAATCCAATCGTTATGCCATTTTCAGAGAGTTCAAATGGACTCAACTTCTCTGTATTGATTACTTCAATCGGTTTGTAAACATATATAGAACCATCAAATTCAACGTTGTCAACACAGGCGAAAAAAGCCGATACTAAAGGATTATGTGTCCAATCTAATAATCGCGTCGGTAAACCTGTATGCTGTGCGATAGCAAGTAATTCCCAACTTGATTTATTATTTAAATCAATATGAGCCATTGCTCTCCTTTTCCAATGCTTAAAAATTTGTTCATCGTCAACATTGGTATATGGTTTTCTACCTGCTTTTGGTATTAACTTCCATTCTGCATTACTTTGACCACGAAATTTATACCAACTTGATTTTCTATATATCTCAAATTGATTGTGAAGCTCACTAATATTAGATATTATTATTTCTTTCATTTCTTGTGGTCGGTTCAAGTTGTTGCCAACTAGTAAATACCCGCAAAAACATAGTACTTTTTTATGCTTTTACGCTTTATTAATCTGTTGAATTATCGGTCAATAAACAAAAGCTGATTTATGTGCAGAATTTCTTCCTTAATTAAATAGCAAGCTGCAATGCGCCTTCAGGCTATGGGGAGAATTTCTCGCTTGCTTTAAAAAGCGGCTCCCTTGAAAATTCAGAATCAAAGATATAAAAAAACTGAATGATACCTAAAATTGATTTAAATAGATATTGAAACATTTTTAATGCAGGATGGCCATTTTCATAATTTAAGTTTGGAGCGAACTAAATGGGGCTAATGATTGAAGAAGCTCCAAAGGAAATCTTTGGAGATCACTGAAATCATCGCCATTTAGGAGTGGAAGGCTTAAATTAGGAAACAGGCCTAGATTTTTTGTTTACTTTTTTCATCAATGGAAAAAAGTAAAGACAGAGGGGCATTAACAAGGCAGTTTAGTTGTTATCTAATCAATTTAGGTAAATAAACGAACATTCAATATAAAAAAAGCGGGAAACCCTTTTTAGGAAATCCCGCTTTTTAATTTTTAACCTTTAACTGATCATTTTATCGATTATAAGCTACCGGCTCAATTTTTTCAATTCGATTTTTATACACCTTAAGTTTTATTCTATAAACCAAATAATAACAAACCGGAACAATGACCAAAGTTAAGAAAGTAGCAAAGGTCAAACCGAAAATTACGGTCCATGCTAATGGTCCCCAAAACATTACGTTATCACCACCGGTATAGATATCGGGATTAAAGTTGATAAACAGTCCTGAAAAATCAATATTTAATCCGGTTGCTAATGGAATTAAACCTAAAACAGTGGTTATGGCAGTTAATAACACCGGGCGTAAACGCGCCTTACCGGCTTGAATCACAACTTCTATCACTTCTTTCCGAGGAAGCAAAGCATCATAATTTACCCCAAGTTTTTCCTGCCTTCTGCGTAATAAAATGTCGGTGTAGTCAATTAATACTACACTGTTGTTTACCACAATTCCGGCTAAAGAGATAATTCCCAACATGGTCATCATGATTACAAAGTTCATGTTGAAAATAGCGATCCCAAAGAATACACCGCTAAAGCTCAATAATATAGAAAACATAATAATGAGCGGCTTAGAAAAGGAGTTGAACTGCAATACCAACAACATAACAATTAATGAAAGCCCAATTCCCAATGCACCTAATAAGAAGGACATATTGTCTTCCTGCTCTTCAATCTCACCTGTAAAGGAATAGCTAACATTATTTGATACCTCAAAGTTTTGCAACTGCTGCTTTACTTGAGTGACAATTTCATTTCCATTAAATCCGGGTAAAACGGCAGAATATAAGGTAACTACACGCTTTGTGTTTTTGTGTTTAATAGCGCTAAATGAAGACATGTATTTCGGCTCAGCAACGGTAGAAACCGGAATTTCTTTTAAAACCCCTGTGGCGGCATCTCTAAAAGTTATGTTCTGGTTAAACAAAGAACTCATATTGTAACGGTTCTCTTCGTTGAAACGAACGTAAATATCATAATCGTCGCCATCTTCTTTATAAACTCCCGCTTTAGAGCCAAAAATAGAGTTTCTCAATTGGTTACCAACTTGAGAAGCAGAAATACCAAGCTCTCCGGCTTTTTCACGGTCGATTTCCACTTCCATCGCAGGCTTTGACTTGTTCACATCAATTTTCAACTCTTCAATTCCCGCAATATTTGTAGAATTGATAAAAGCTCGCATTTCTTCAGCTGTTTTAATCAACTCAGTATAATCATTTCCTGTAATTTCAATGTTCACCGGATAACCTACCGGAGGTCCAACTGCATCTTTTTCTACAGAAATGGCAACTCCTGGATAAATCCCTCTTAAAGCTTCTTGAACCTCTAAGCGCATGTTCTCACTGCTGTAACCTCTACGATACTTAAACTCACGCAAGGAAACTGTAATTTTTCCTCTATGAGGCATTTCGGCTTGTGATCCACCATCTTGTTGAGGGTTTCCGGCGCCTTCGCCCACTTGAGATACTGCAGATTCTACCATGAAGTTATAATCTCCATCGGTGTATTTTTCTCCTAAAACCACATCATAAACTCTTTTTTCAATAGATTTTGTGATTTTATTCGTTTTATCAATGTCAGTACCTTCAGGATACTCTATGTAAACAATGATTTGGTTCGGTTCGTTTTCCGGAAAAAATTCCACTTTTGGAGAAACTACTGCAGTAGTAATTATGGAAAGTATGAAAATTCCAATTGTTCCGAATAAAAAGACATAAGCCATTTTACCTTTCAGGGCAAAGCGTAAAGAGCTTCTGTATTTTTCCTCTAAAATTGGGAGGAAGTTTCGCTGGAACTTCTGTGTGGCTCCCATAAGAAAATACTTGTAAACCCACATTAAAATGGCAGTAACCCAAAGTAGTGTTCCCAAACCACGAATAGCTGAATCGGCCATAAACATTAAGCCGCCCAAAACAAGGAAGATAATAGTTACTTTAATTAAAGGTTTTTTGCCAATTGACTTTTCTTCAACACCCATTAATCTGGAAACCAAGACCGAGTTAAAAAACAAGGCAACAATTAATGAGGAACCTAAGACTACAGATAGCGTAATCGGGAAAATCATCATAAATGAACCAATTACTCCCGGCCAAAAACCCAAGGGGAAGAATGCGGCTACCGTTGTTAAAGTGGAAATAATAATGGGCAGAGCAATTTCTCCAACTCCCTGCTTTGCCGCCTGAATTCTACTCATGCCTTCTTCGTCCATTAAACGATAGACATTTTCAACCACTACAATACCATTATCCACTAACATTCCCAAGCCCATTACTAAGGCAAAAAGCACCATGGTATTAAGTGTATAGCCAATCATGCCAATAATCATAAACGATATGAACATAGACATTGGAATGGCAAACCCCACAAAAAGGGCATTTCTAAATCCTAAAAAGAACATTAATACAGAAACCACCAAGATGATTCCGAAAATAATGTTGTTTACTAAGTCATTAACCTGATTAATGGTTTTTGTAGACTGATCGTTGGCAATGGTAACGCTCAAATCTTTTGGAAAATCATTGGCAACAGTTTCCTCAACAATTTTTTGAATTCGCTGAGCTGCCTCAACCATGTTTTTCCCACCGCGTTTTTTTACATCAAGCATAACAACACTCTCACCAAATTCGCGGGCATAAGTTGTTTTATCACCTTCTTTAAAGCTCACTTTTGCAATGTCTCTCAAATACACTGCACCATTTTGTGTTTTTACCACAAAGTCATTGAGCTCTTCCGGTCTTTCAATTTCACCTAAAACACGAATGGTTCGTTGCTGTCCATTGCTGACTAAGTTACCGGCTGAAATTGTCATATTTCCATTAGAAATGGCAGAAACTACATCATTAAAGCTTACTCTGGCGGCCATCATTTTGTATAGATCAATGGCAACTTCCACTTCCTTTTCATCAACCCCACGGATATCAGCTTGTTTAATTTGTGGTACGTCTTCTACCTTCTCTTGTAAATGCTCGGCAAACTCTTTTAATTGATCTACAGTATAGTCTCCGGAAATATTAATGTTGAGAATGGGCATTTCCTCTGAGAAGTTCAAGTCGAATACATTAGGTTCCACTTTAGCACCATTAAAAGTTGGCCAGTCTTCGCCTGCTTTAATGGCGTCCACCTCATCTTTAACTTTTTGCTTGGCTTGCTCAACAGTTATGTTTTCGTCAAACTCTACTGTAATAATTCCATAGTCTTGCTGAGAAGTAGAAAGTACTTCGACTACATTACTAACGTTTTCAACCTCCTCCTCAATGGGATCAGTAATCAAACGCTCAATGTCTTCGGCCGTATTTCCGGGATATGGAGTACTAATGTATATTTTAGTTTCCACAATTTCAGGAAAACTCTCTCTCGGCAAATTGGAATAAGAGCTAATTCCGGCAATCAGTAACACAAAAATGAGTACATAAATAACCGTTTGGTTATCAATTGCCCAAGACGAAGCTTTAAATTCCTTCTGTGCTTTTTCCTTTAAATCGCTCATGGAGTGCTTAGTTTAAAATTTCTACTTTTTGTCCGTCGAGCACTATGCGTGCTCCTTCATTAATGATTGTTTGTCCGGCAGTAAGTCCTGATTTTATTTCGTAATAATTCCCTTCAGAAAGGCCCAATTCAACAAACTGCTTTTTAGCTTCTGCTTTATTTCCTTTGGCATTACTTGCTAAGAAAATATACTTTCTACCCTCAGCATCTTCTGAAACTACATTTTTAGGAACCAACAAAGCTGAATCATTTACGTAGTCAGCAATGCGCATTTTGGCAATCATGTTTGGCTTTATCGACCAAGAATCATTCTTTACTCTGGCTTCTACTTTAAAAGTTCTGTTTTCAGGATTGATAAAGTTGTTCACTTGCGAAATTTCTGCGTCAATAGTATCTCTTAATACAGGTACATATAAATCTACATTTTTACCGGCTTTAACACTGCTTACATAAATCTCAGGAATGTCGGCCTTGGCGTACATTTCATCTAAATTAATGATGCGCATAATGGCGCCGCTTGCCGGAGAAACCATATTGCCCTCTTCAATTAATATTTCATCGATTACTCCGGAAAATGGGGCTTCAATTTGAGTTTTTTGCAACTGCTTTCTCAACTGCTCTACAGCTCTTTGCTGTGCTTCATAATTGGTTTTCGACTGTAAATACTGCATTTCTGAGCCAATGTTTTGCTTCCAAAGTTTCTGTTGACGCTCATAGGTAGTTTTGCTCAACTCAGCCTGAACTTCAGCTTGTAACAATTGTTGAGAAAGTCCTCCATCGTCAATTTTAGCTAAAAGTTGTCCTTTACTTACTTTCTGACCTTCTTTTACTAAGATCTCGGTTAATATACCGTTATACTCCGCAAAAAGCATCACATTTTCTTCAGTATCAAAGCCTGCTTGTACCTCAATATAATGCTTGAAAGTTTGCGGTTCAATTTGCAATGCACTCACCAATGGCATATTTTTATTGCTGTCTAATTTGGCTATCGCCGAAGAAACTTTTTCAAGTTGAGTAATTAATTTATGTTGCTTTTGAGAAAGTTCTGCTTTCAATGATTTTAGTTCGGCAATATCATCGCTTTGAAGTACTTTTTCAATGTTTCTCTCCTCTTTTTTCTCGCCGCAGCTAATGGCAAAGGCCATAATTCCCAAGAGACTGATTATCGTTAGTTTTCTCATCGTTAATAGTTATTTAAAGCTTTGTCTAAGTTTGATTTTGCATTAATTAATTGCAAGGCTGCATTAATGTAGTTGCCTTGTGTATCTAAAAGTTGATTGTTGGCTTGTGTTAAGTCCATGCTGCTGTCTACACCTTCTTCGTATTTGATTTTTGTTTTGTTGTAAATACGTTCCGCCAATTTCAAATTACCCTTTGCGGTATTAAATTGACTGAGTGCAAAAGTGTATTCAGAACGAGCATTTTCAAGCTGAATTAAAAGTTGTTGCTCCATTTGTTTTTTGGCAACACCAACTTGCTCCATTTCAATTTTTGCTTGCTGAATTCTTTGATTTCTGCCAAAGCTGGAGAAAATGGGCATACTAAAATTTAATCCTACTACTTCTGTTGGAAACCAACGAGAGTCATCAAAGAAATTAAACTCATTGGAGTATGAATTCTGTTGATAAGAAGCAAAAGCATTTAATTTTGGTAAATAGGTTGATTTTTCTTGCTTAAACAACAATTTTGACGCCTGTTCTTGAGTGCTCAATACTTTGTAATCTATGTGATTTTTAACGTCAAATTCAGTATTTAATAAACTTTCGCCGGCATTAGAAACGGTAATTTCATCTAACTTGTCAGTTAGTTCAATTTCAGAATTTATGTCAATTCCCATCATAAACTTTAGCTGATTGCGACTAATGTCTTTTTGTCTTAGTGCTTGTTCGTAAGCATTCTTAGCATTTGCCAAAAGCAATTCCAACTGATCTCTATCTTGTTCCTCGGCAAAACCATTCTGGAAAAGTGCTTTGGTTTCTTCCAATTGACTTTGGAGATTTTCCATGTTTTGCTTCAAGATTTCAATGTTTTCTTCCGTAACCAATACGTTGCCATAAGCCTGAGTTACCATTTGTTTGATTTCAGTTTCCGTTTTTCGCTGGTCGTTTTTCGAAAGCTCCAAGTACACTTTGCTAGCTTGTAATCCGACAAAGTACGATCCGTCAAATAATAACTGTGTAGCGCGAAGGTCAAAACCCATTTGCTGTTCAGTACCAAAAACAACTTCGGCAAACTCGCCTTCTTGACCGCCAAAAAACTCTGCAGGTACTAACTGACGAGGTAATTCCAAAAAGTTTTGATAGCTGGCTGTTGCGTTAACTTGCGGCAAACCGGTAGAAATGGTTTCCTTTACTTTTCGTTGAGATTTTTCTACTTCTAAGTTCGCCGATCGGGCTTGGTAGCTATGCTCAACGGCATATTGCTGTGCTTCTTCCAGACTAAATTGCTGCGCATTAACAACAGAAATAGAGATTGAAAAAAGGCAAAGCAAGCTCAACTTATGCAATAATTTACTTTTCATTCTTTTCCATTTTAGTTTTGATGTATTCAATTCCTTTTTTACTCAATACCGCTCGAATGTGGTACTTGGTCATTTCATTATGCAGTTCTTCTTTTGAAAATTGATCAGAAGGAAAACTCTCCGGATCAATTAAAGCATTGGTCATGCCCATGTATAAGCGAGCAACCAAGTCGGGCTTTAAATCTTCGCGATAAAGCCCTTCACTCATGCCCTCCTCTAGGTTTGACTTTATAGTTGTATAAATAAATTCCTCTTTGTGCTTGTTTAAATAACCCCAAGCTTCCGGATGGTATTTCTTTAGATCAAAAATGACTGAAGGATGCAATGAACGCATGTGCTGATTCACAAAAGCGCCGATTTCCATTAATTTATCGATGGCGTTTCCCTCCGCGCTGTGCATTTCACAAATACAATCCTGCTGATTGTGTATGTGCAGACTCATCACTTTTTTTACCAGGTCTTTTTTGTTCTCTACAAACTGATAAAGCGTTTTTTTGGAGACTCCCATTTCCCGGGCAATATCATCCATGGTCATGCTTTTAATGCCATATTTGACAAAAAGCTCACCGGCTTTAATGATAATGTCCTTTTCTTCCATGTTTACATTCTTTATTTTTTATGCTAGTAATCAATTCCAAGTGGTTGCTTGAATCATTCGCATAAAAAATTTCGCTGCAAAAGTAGGATACATTTTTAACTTTGGAAACATTTTTCATTTTTTTTGTTTCCGCGGTTTTATTTTAGGATAATCGGTCAAATAATACAATTTAAAGATTGAGATGGTCAATATCTATTTAATACAATTTTCGACTAACTTTATCACCAATTACCTTTAGTTATTTTTCCTCATAAATGCGCTAAGATGAACAAAAAGTGGATTTGGATTAATTCGGTTTTGCTAACTGCAATTCTTTATTTGAAGTATTTCAATAAAGTTAGTGGAGGTTATATTGAAGGTTATCATTTTTTAGAGGCAACTTCATCTTTCCTGGTTTTTTACTTGGCTATTATTTTGCTTTCAAACATTGTAAAATTCATTTACTCTAGGAAACACAAGATCCCAAAGAATCAAAAAAACAACGTTTATTTTGGAGTTGACAACCTTGCTCGTTTTACAGCTACTATTGGCTTCTTTCTCTACTTACTAAGTGTTTTTGGAGTTAATCCATTGGAATTTGTCACTTCACTTACAATTGTAGCGGCAGCAATTGCAATATTAACAAAAGAGTATATTGTTGACTATATGAGTGGCTTATACCTTAGCTTTTCCAACACTTTTGAGGTAAATGATTATGTGAAGATTGCCGACCAAAAAGGTAAAATTATTGAAATCAGTATGCTCAAAGTAAAACTACTTAACGATGATGACGATTTGGTAATTATTCCCAACTCAAAAGTGCATTACAATGAGATTATCAATTACACTAAACGAGATGTGCGCTTAATGAGTATTGATTTTCAAATAGCCTTAAAAGATATTGATAACATAGAGCAATTGGAAAAGGAAATCATTGCTTCGTTAAGGAGTTTTAAACAGTATATTGAACCTAAGTCATACAATCTAAAGGTAGTAGAAATGAAAATGGATCATTTAGACTGCAAGTTTCAGTATACTTTAATTCAAGTAGATATGGATATGCAACGAAAAATAAGAAGAAAGACGATTCGAGAGGTGTTTAATTTTATTTCGAGCATGAAGGAACACTCTGAGGAAGCTAAAAAAACACCCTAATGCGCAAACTCCTATTCTCAATTCTAGTTATCCTCTGTCTTTCAAACTTTTCACAAAGCGACAGTTTAACTCAAGCCTTCAAGAGTAAAAAAAGTATGTTGTAGGTATTTCACCTTCATTTGCCGGGAATATTTATGGAACTGCTCTTGACTCGGTGAGCTCTGAAGTAACACCAAAGTCATATTTAAATGCCTAGCAAAAGATCAATGGTTATAAAAAGGAAACAGTTGCTATAGTCAATAATCAAATGGATACTTGAATACCCCTGTAGCTTCATCGAGAAATCTACTTTTAAATATCTAATTTGGGATGACGGTTCGCTATTTCAAGTTTTCCCTGAATATAAACCCACCTCCTTGATACATAAAATCAATAATAAGGCGCTATCATCAAATAAACAATCACTCCGGTGATCGTAACGTAAAGCCAAATCGGCAAAGTAATGCGAGCAATTTTCTTGTGCTTGTCGAAGCGCTCTGCCAAGGCTTGTACAAATGTGATTAAAACTAGTGGTACAATAGCGATTGCCAATAAAATATGTGTAATTAAAATAACAAAATAGAGCGTTCTAAGCGCTCCTTCGCCTCCATAAGGAGTTGATTCTGTTAAAGAGTGATAAGTAACGTAAGAAAGCAAAAAAAGCAGCGACAAGCCTAATGCCGTTAACATTAGATTTCGGTGAAGTTTAATGTTCTTTTTGCGAATAGCTATAAAAGCTGCTATTAATACCAAAGTGGTTAATCCATTAATAATCGCATTGAATTTAGGAAGTATTAAAACTTCCTCTCCTACTTCCCAACCTTTTGGCATTAAATAAAGAAAAGCCACTACAATTGGAATTAAAAGCGAAACCACAAAAATATAGGGAGTATAGTTAAACTTTGAAGCCATCTTACTTTTCTTTTAAGGGTGCAAAATCTTCTTTGTATAAAATTTCAATTGCATCCATCAAGTCATTCGTTTCAACAGTGCTCGTACCGTCAAAAATCCCTCTTATTCTTCCTTTACGGTCGATTAAAAAAAGATTTGAAGAGTGCAAAAAACCTCCGGGGGCTAACTCATCCTCCATGGCATTGGCAAAATAACCTTTAAATGCAATTTCGTAAATCTTCTCTCGATCTCCGGTCACAAAATTCCAAACAGAGTCGATTGCATGAACTTTATCAGCATAATCTCTCAAAACCTCAACGCTATCATGCTCCGGATTAACGGTATGTGATAATAGTTTAAAGTCCTTACGATCGTAAAAGTGTTTTTGCAGCTCACCCATGTGTACTGCCATTTTAGGACAAATCGTTGGGCAAGTAGCAAAGAAAAAATCCGCTACATAAATTTTCCCTTTATAATCCTCCTGCGTAACAGTTTCCCCGTTTTGATTGACAAATTCAAAGTCGGGAATTGAATGGTAAATGGTATCTGTTTCTGAACCTTCAGCTAACGTTTTCGGTCCGTAAAAAGGCAATCTTTTAAATTGATTTACCCCGGTGTTCAATAGTAAATAAAGCAAAGAAGGTAGTAATAAAATGGAAAATAATATTACTACCTTCTGTATTTTTCGTTTGTTCATATCACTTACATCAGCAGGTGATCAACCTCTTCATTAAGGTAAATAGCCTCTATCAATATTAAAATAATGAAGTATACCGTTAAAACAATGTATGGTATAGAAACAATCATTTTAAAGTTCTTGTATTCGTGTTTTAAGTGCATGTAGTAGGCTACAATATAGTAAGCTTTTACCAAAGTTAAAATGATAAATGTCCACTTCACTAATAGCCAAGCTAAACCTAAATCTTTCCAAACTAAACCAAGACCAACTTCAACAGTGGTAACTGCTAACAGCACCCAAAAGATAGCCCATATAGTTTTACGCATTTTTACACCTTCCTCTTCTGAGTGGTGAGCTGCATATTCTGCTGTACGATCAAAATCTGACATCTTATCTAAATCTTAAAATATTATACTAAATAGAAGAATGTAAATACAAATACCCATACAAGGTCTACAAAGTGCCAATACAAACCTACCTTTTCAACCATTTCGTAATGACCTCTTTTCTCGTAAGTACCTTTTAATACATTTACAAAAATGATAAAGTTCAATACCACCCCACTAAAAACGTGTGTTCCGTGGAAACCGGTAATAAAGAAAAAGAAATCGGCAAATAATGGTAAGCCGTATTCATTTACGGTTAGGTTGGCACCATATACTTCGGTTCCACTTTGTATTAAAGCAGCGGCTTCTGCGCCAGTTACCTCAACACCTGTCGGGAGAACTAAGGCATCCTTAGCATCGCTCATCCACTGTGCAATTGTTCCATCGGCTAGTTGTAATGCTCCTAACTCAGTTCCATGAATAAAGTGATACCATTCCCATGCTTGAGAACCCACGAAGATTAGACCCCCAACAATGGTTAAGGCCATCCATAATACAACGCCTTTTTTGTTCATTCGCTGTCCTGCTTCTACAGCCAAAACCATAGTTACAGAAGACATAATCAGAATGAATGTCATTAAAGCTACGTAGAGCAAAGGATGGTCGCCGTGCATAAAAGGGAAGTGGGTAAACACTTCTTCAGCTACTGGCCAAACTTCTGCAAAACGATGTCTCATGAAACCGTAAGAAAGTAGGAATCCGGTAAAGGTTAATGCATCAGAAACCAGGAAAAACCACATCATGATTTTCCCGTAGCTTAACTTAAATGGTGAAATCCCACCACCCCAAAGTGTTTTTGTGTCAACAGAAGGAGAATGTCCCGCCATAATTTGGAAGTATTAGTATTAAATAACTGTTCTAAAAAATAAATATAAATAAATCCACATACCTCCTAAAAAATGCCAGTATGTAGAACTTAGCTGCAAACCTAATAATTTTTTTGAGTTGTATTTACCTTTAAAAGCATTAAAAAGTACAATTAGTAATGAAATTATTCCTCCTGCTAAGTGTGCCAAATGCGCCCAACTTATAATATACAGGTAAGAACCGGATGCGTTATGACCTTTCCCGGTAAAATAAACTCCCTGATTATACAATGCTTCATAGCCTTCAAACTGAAAAAAGACAAACAACAATCCCAGTAAAAAAGTAATGGTCAAGCTGCCTTTCATTTTACTTAGCTGGTCTTTTTTTGCAAAACGAATCGCTAAAATAAAACTGATACTACTTATAAAAATAACAATTGAGCTCCAAATAAAAGCATCGGGTAATTCATAATGCGTCCAATTTCCATCGCCTTTTCTAACAATAACCGCACTAGTCAGGCCGGCAAAGAGCATTACCATGCTAATCATTCCAAACCAAAGTAGTGGTTTTGCTACTCGATTTCTTTTTTGCTCCATGAATTGTTTACGGTCTGCGGTGATTTCCTCCATGATTATATTTTATCTAAATACCAGGCAATTAAAACAATTGGAATGTATATGAATGAAGCAAACATTACTTTCATCGCTTCTTTATCTGTTTTTGAACGAAATAGTCGGATCGATGGCCAAATCATAATTAATCCGGCAAAAAGTGTAACGTAAAGAGCCACATTTCCAGCTAAGCCAAAAAGAAATGGTAAAAGACTCACCAACAATAAAAAAAGTGAATAAAGTAGGATTAAGAATGCTGACGTCATGTCTTTGCCTCCCTTTGAAGGAAGTAATCGAAAGCCTGCTTTAGCATAGTCTTCGTCCGCTTTCCAAGCAATTGCCCAGAAATGAGGAAACTGCCACATAAACTGCAATGCAAACAACAATCCTGCTTCTAATCCAAATGAATTGCTATAGGCGACATAGCCCAACATGGGAGGAATGGCTCCGGGAAACGCACCTGCAAAAACGGCCCATGGAGTAATTTGCTTTAAAGGCGTGTAAACAGCTACATATAAAAACAAAGCCAAGGCACCCAAAACTCCTGAAAGTGGATTAAGCATAAACCACAAAATGGTAATTCCCAAGAAAGCTGCAGTAGCGGCTACCCAGTACGCTTCAATCACCGACATTCTCCCGGTAACCAAAGGTCTTTTATTGGTTCGGCTCATCAATTTATCTAAATCCTTTTCGATGATTTGATTAAAACCATTAGAGGCTCCTGTAATGAGAATCCCTCCGATAACTAAAAAAATCAAGCTCATCCAATCTACACTCTCTGCCGCTATTAAATAGCCAAAAATGGCAGAAAAGACCACCAAAGAGGTTAAGCGCATCTTAAAAAATGCGGCATAATCAGCAATCTTTACCATTAAAAGTTGTGGAATGCTAAGTGCTCTTGATGAAGATAAATTCATTCAGAAATTCTTTTGTGGGGCAAAAGTACAAAATAAAGAAGTTAAAAATCGAAATATTGATTGAAGAGGTTTGTTCTAAATCGCAAATAAAGCATTCGCTCATTTTGGATCCGACTTTGTAATCTTTCCTCTCTCCATAAATAGCCTAAACTCAATGTGGCTTTCCAGTTAGGAACAATCAAGTAAGAAATATTGGCATCTAAATAGTTTACTCTGCGCTCTACACCTTGACCAATAAAGTTTTCATATTCCTTTGTTCTGCTTACATTTGACAACTGTAAATTATCTCCATAGTTAGTCCCTTGCGGAGAGTTTCCCGAAAGTGATTGATTGTAGCGAACTGCCATTCGCCAATACTTTTTTTGATAGGAAAGTAATGAGACAAATTCATGAAAGTTAGCTTCTAATGGATGTGCTAATGATAAATTATAATGAGAGTAAGATTGTGATGGATTAGTATGTGCGTAGGTATATGGACGAACTAAGTTAAACTCTGCTAAAGCACTTAAACCATTAATTTTAAATACACTATTGGCCTTCCATCCCAACTGGATTCCATATTTATTTGCCCACCATCCCGAACGAATATCTTGATCCGGACTTCTCCATTGATTAAAGTCGGCTTTCAATTCATCTAACAAAAACTCATCGAAGAGCAATTGAAAATATAGTGTATGGTTCTTTATGGGCTTCAACTTTAAATTTGCACCAATCATTACATTATCGGCAGAACCTGTGGAAAATTCAACCGGACGGTAAAAAATTACCGGATTGAGGTAGTTAACATCAAAGCCACGATTGTAACCTCCTTGATTGTTCTGCCAAATGACTGTTTCAAATAATCCAATGCTAATCCATCTGGCGATTTTCCAATCCAAAAAATGGGTGGCAGAAAATTTTCTCTGATAAAATTCTTTTTCACCTTCTATATTGTAAATATTTTCGTGAATGGCAAAAAGATTAGTATACTGAATATTCCAAAATGAAGTTTGAATTTTTAAATAAGGAGAAGCATTTCCAAAGTCTGAGCGAAGTAATGATCTATAACCTTCCCCAATAAACTGCCTACCATAACCCAACTCAAAACTAAAGATATTGCTAGCCTTAAAGTTGACAAAGGCATTCATATAGTTGGCTTGAATTTTATCCTTTCCTGAGCTTACGCCCATTGCCGGAACAACTCTGTTCTCTCTGATAAAATCTGTTTGATATTCCAAATATTCGCCGCGACTATGCATGTAGGTAAAACCTGCATCCCACTTTTTATGCTTAAGCTGCAAGTCCGCTCCATAGCCTAATCTACTTATATTTTCAGACGAACTTCCATACAATAAATCAAATGCAGGGTTAATGTTTATTTCGACTTTATTTCCATCAATGTTAAACAGCCCATTTTCATCCGTTTTAACAAAAGTTGGTCGAAAAGCAGTATGACTAAAATTTTGATTTTCGGGAAAAAGCAAGTTATGTTGAAGGCTTTCTTGAGCAGAAACATTTGCGCTCAAGCCTAAAAGAATAAAACTTACTTTCAGCCAAGTTTGCATTAGTTGATTGAATCTCGCTTAATTGGCACTACGAACAAGATTCCCATGAGCACAAAAACAATTCCTGCCAAGGAAATAAATGTCCAGCTAGTGCTTAAATCTTGTACTAAAACAGAATATAAAATCACAGCAATGTTAAAGAAGTAAATAAGTAAAACTGCTTGCGCATGATTTAGTCCCAATTTGATTAAGCGGTGATGAATATGATTATTATCTGCTGCAAAAGGTGATGTTCCTTTTAAAATTCGATAGATAAATATGCGAAAAGTATCCAAAAGTGGATACACCAAAACTGACATGGCAAAAATGGGTTTTGAGATTTTCATCATGTTTCTTGGAATAGCATCGGCATCAAACTCGATTAAACGAATAGCTAAAACACACAGTATTAAACCAACGATTAATGAGCCGGAATCTCCCATAAAAATTTTCGCCGGATGAAAATTAAATCTCAAAAAACCTAAAAGTGCTCCTGCTAAAGCAAATGAAATAATGGCATCAACGGTACTTCCAATTAACAAAAACCAAACTCCAAAAGCCGTTGAGGCAATGCAACCCACACCACCTGCAAGTCCATCAACTCCATCAATAATATTAAAGGCATTGATAATTACTACAAAAGTAAAAATAGACAAGGTGATACTAGCCCAATCAGGTAGCTCGCGCACATCAAAAATGCCATAAAGACTTGTAATTTTAATTTCTGCCATGAGCACCATAATAAAGGCCACCATTAAGTGTCCAATCAGTTTTTTTACTGCAGCCGTTCCAATGATATCATCCTTAATCCCAATAAAAAACATAACAAGTAGACTAGGGATTAAGTACTTTATGTAACCGATATCTTCTGAAGGATAGCAAATCATAAAAGAAAAAAGAGTTCCGGCAAAAATCATAATCCCGCCCATTGATGGAATCCTGTGCTTATGGAGTTTACGAGCCTCCCCGGGTTCGTCAAAAAGGTTTTTGATCTCCGCTACTTTAATAAAAGAAGGCGTTGCCAAGAGAACGATAAAAAAGGATATTAATACAGAAAGTGCAATTGCCATTGGAGTTTGTCTTTGACTGCAAATATAATTCTTATTAATAGTTAAAATAAAGGTTTTGCAAATTGGTACTCAAACTAAAATAAAGGTAGAGGGATTCGTTTTGATAAACTCCAATTGAAGAGCCGTTATTTAAATTATGCAATACTATTTCCGACTGAAAATCATCTAAGGACTTTTCTCTGTATTGTATGCCAAAGTTTAACGTTAAGTTGTAGGAAGGATTAACAATGTATGATTGCCTGAAATCAAGAAAACTAATTAACTGATATTCGCCTAGTTGAATGTTATTAATGAGAAGACGCGACATCCAACGATTTTTATGGAAATAAACACCTCCTAAAAATTCTTCATAATCACTTTGATATGGGTGAGTTAAACTTTCATTGTAGTGATGATAAATGGATTTTCGACTTTGCTTGGCACCTCGATTGTACTCTAACTGCAAAGTAAATCCTTCTCCTAAAAATAACTTTCCCCCGAATTGATATCCCAACTGACTAAGTTGTTCATCAAAAAAGCTCCACTGACTATAGAGTTTTAAACGCTGAAATATATGTGCTTTGGCATTGATTCCCAAATTAGAATTCCCTTCCCGCTCATCACCTTTTAACATAGTATTTAAACCAATAACTGGTGCCCAATAATTCAATGGAACATCAATATTTCCTGAAGAATCTAGTGAAGGATAGATAAATCCTTCAAACAGTCCGATGCTAAATCGGCTGTCGGGTGAAAAACTCAAAAAGTGAAAAGCCGCTTGTTTGCGTTCAAAAAGCCCTTCATTTAAACCGCTATTTTCCAAACGATTCAAATCCTGAAAAAGGGCAAAGACATTCTGATAGTTCAATTTTCCGTTCAACCAATCCGACTGCACCCTTAAATAGGGATAATTAAAGGCAATATCAGAAAGCAAAAGTGAGCGATAACCTTCTCCCACAAAGTGCTTCCCATGTCCGGCTTGCAAATTAATTTTATCTGAAGGCGAATAACTCACATAAGCCGAAGCCATGGCAAAATCGAATCCATAGTCGCCAAAGTTTTTTGTTCTGCCTTGTCCGTAAGCTACTCCGCTCAAACGTGTACGCTGATCTAAGAAACTCGGTAAAACTGCCTGATTTTCTCGAAAAGTACTTCCAACTGAAACATTGTCCCCTAAATTTAAGCGTGCGACAAAGCCGCGCATGTTTTTATAATAATTTCTTTCTGCTAAGCCTTCGTCTCTAATATCGTCTCCAAACTCAACATTAATCAAAGGATCAATGCTTAACTGAACACTTCCGCTATCCAGGTAAATCAAATGTTCGTGAAAAAGCTTGCGGGCGACCCAAGAGCGTTTTCCTTTTTTTATGGAACTTAAATTGGGAAACAAGAGTGAATCTGACTTCCCAACTTTTTGTGCTTTTCGCTGCAAAAGGGGCTTAAAGCTAGTATGAATAATTTCGTCAGATTTAACTTCCTCTCTTTCGAATTGATGATGAAACTGATGGTTGAGTGGCACATTTTGATTTTGTGCCAACAAAGTGCTAAGTTGGAAAACAGCAAGTCCAATTAAGAATATTGCAGCTTTATACCATTTCAAAATTCATCTTTTTAACCTCTTCATAAACCAAACGAATACCTTCTTTCAGCTCAATACGATGTTTCCAACCAAAATTATGAAGCTTACTCACATCCATTAACTTTCTTGGCGTTCCATCGGGCTTAGAAGCATCAAAACGAAGCTCTCCTTCAAAACCAACTACCTCTTTAATCGTTAAGGCTAAGTCTTTAATGGAAATATCTTCTCCGGTACCTACGTTTAACCACTCTTCGCCCTCGTAATTTTGCATCAGTTGATAGCAAGCGTCTGCCAAGTCATCCACATGTAAAAACTCGCGTTTTGGACTTCCGCTACCCCATACCTCAACTGATTCAGCACCCTCTACTTTGGCAGTGTGAAACTTGCGCAATAAAGCAGGAAGTACGTGAGAATTATTTAAATCGTAATTGTCGTTTGGCCCATACAAATTGGTGGGCATCACCGAAATGAAATTATCGCCATGCTGTCTGCGGTAGTTCTCGCACAGCTTTATACCGGCAATTTTTGCAATGGCATAAGGTTCGTTGGTCGGTTCTAGTTCATCGGTTAATAAGTACTCTTCCTTTAATGGTTGAGGAGCCATTTTGGGGTAAATGCAAGAAGAGCCTAAAAACATCAATTTCTGCACTTTATTTTCATGAGCCGCATGAATGATGTTAGCCTCAATCATTAAGTTATCGTACAAAAAGTCGGCGCGATAAATGTTATTTGCCTGAATACCGCCTACTTTGGCTGCTGCTAAAAATACATAAGCCGGCTTTTCTTCGACAAAAAACTGATTTACTTCGGCTTGGTTTCTCAAGTCTAATTCGGCAGAAGTCCTCAAAACCAAATTTTCAAAACCTTCAGCTTGCAGCTTTCTAACAATGGCCGAGCCTACCATTCCACGGTGTCCGGCAACGTATATTTTATCTGTTTTATTCATGAAAATCGTAAACTTTATGTCCGCCTTCCATTAGGTATTTGTCTCTTTTAAATAATGCTAAATCGGCTTTCACCATATCTTTCACCAGTTCATCAACTCCAAAATTTGGCTTCCAACCTAGTTCAGTTCTCGCTTTGGTTGAATCTCCAACCAATAAATCTACTTCCGTAGGACGGAAATATTTTGGATCAATTTTTACAATCTCAGCTCCTGTAGCTTTATTGATTCCAATCTCATCTACACCTTGACCTTTCCATTCTACCTCGATCTCCAACTCTTTAAATGCTTTGGTCACAAACTCTCTCACTTCAATAGTTTCGCCGGTAGCCAAAACGTAGTCGTCTGCTTTTTCTTGCTGTAACATACGCCACATACCTTCTACGTAATCTTTGGCATGCCCCCAATCGCGTTTAGCGTCAAGGTTTCCTAAATACATACAATCTTGCAAACCAAGTTTAATTCTCGCAGCTGCACGAGTAATTTTTCTGGTTACAAAAGTTTCTCCACGCAGCGGACTTTCGTGATTAAATAGTATTCCGTTACAAGCATACATATCATAAGCTTCGCGGTAATTTTTTACAATCCAAAAAGCGTAAAGTTTAGCTACACCGTAAGGACTACGTGGGTAAAAAGGCGTTTTTTCCGTTTGTGGAATTTCTTGCACTTTTCCGTAAAGCTCAGAAGTAGATGCTTGATAAAATTTAGTTTTTTTCTCCAATCCTAAAATTCGAATCGCCTCCAATAATCGCAATGTTCCAACTGCATCAGAGTTTGCTGTATATTCAGGTGTTTCAAAAGAAACTTTTACATGCGATTGAGCCGCTAAATTGTAGATCTCATCCGGTTGTACCTCTTGAACAATGCGGGTTAAGTTCGAAGAATCTGTCAAATCTCCATAATGCAATTTGAACTTTACATTTTTTTCATGTGGATCCTGATACAAATGATCAATTCTGTCAGTATTAAAAAGCGAACTTCTTCTTTTTATTCCATGAACTTCATACCCTTTACTTAGCAACAATTCAGCTAAATATGCTCCATCTTGCCCGGTAACTCCGGTGATTAATGCTACTTTACTCATTTTATATTCTTTAGAAATGCAATATTACGTTTTTTCAATCGCTTAAAGCAAGCTTAAGCTGTCAGTAAAAGTGTAATCAATTTTATAGCTTGTAATTTCTCAAAACCTTCTTGCAAATAACTAACTTATTAAAAGAGTATTGAACGTCCGTTTATTTAACTAAATTGATTACCGAACAATTAATCTACTTTGTTTATAGCATTCTGTCTTTACTTTTTTCCATTGATGAAAAAAGTAAACAAAAAAATCTAGGCCTGTTCCCTAATTTAAGTCTTCCTCTCCTAAATGGCGATGATTTCAGTGATCTCCAAAGGTTCACTTTGGAGCTTCTTCAATCATTAGCCCCATTTAGTTCGCTACAAACTTAAATTATGAAAATGGCCATCCTGCTATAAAAATAGCCCAACATCTATTTAAATCAGTTTTAGGTATCATTCCGTATATTCAATAAAGAATATAAATTGCGAAAAACGAATTGCGTTTTTACGCTGATTAAACATTAAGGCATTAAGAAATTTAAGAGATACATTAAGTCTTAAAAATGAATCTATATTCTTTACTCTCTTCTCTATTTTCCTTTTAAGCAGAAAAGTGATTTCAATTATTTAGTCCTCATTTGGCATTTCAAATTTGACACTTGACATTCAGCCATGTTTAGGCTGTCACCAAAAACCAGTCGTTTAATAAATTTTCTCGATTGTAAAGCATCGGACTTTTTGTTTTCCAATTAATTACCGTTCCTCCCATAGCTTCCACAATGGCTTGTCCGGCGGCAGTATCCCATTCCATAGTGGGCGCAAAACGCGGATAAGCATCGGCTTTCCCTTCAGCTACCATGCAAAGTTTTAAGGAACTCCCAACGGAGATTATTTCCACCTCTCCTTTCTCTTCTTTTTTTTCGTTCATGAAATCTTCCGTCTCCGCTGACATGTGCGAGCGACTACCCACAATGGTATATTTTCGATCAATCTTTTTCGGAAGCTGATTGTCAGTTGACATCAATTCACCAATGCTATGATTCACTTTTGTACTATACGCTTCTACTTTAAAAGCTCCTACACCATTCACTCCAATGTACAATTCATCTTTTACAGGAACATAAATAACTCCCATTAGTGCTTTTTGCTGATGAATTAATGCAATGTTCACCGTAAACTCACCATTCCGCTTGATAAACTCCTTGGTTCCATCCAAAGGATCTACCATCCAGAAATACTCCCAATTTTTACGCTCCTCGTAAGGGATGTCTCTCCCCTCTTCACTCAAGACCGGATATTCCGTTTCATCTAGTTCTTTAGCAATGGCTTGGTGCGCTTGCTTATCTGCCTCCGTCAGTGGCGACTTATCATCTTTATGCTCTATGGCAAAATCAGAGTCGTACACCTTTAAAATTGCTTTTCCACCGCTAAGTGCTGCTTTACAAATCAGTTCAACTAATGGTAATTTTTCGTTTTCTGTCATTTTTTAATTGCTCTTAATTCAAGTATATATAATTCAATATGAGTGCACTCACAATCATGTACAAAATAGTCAGCGGCATACCCACTTTCATAAAATCTTTAAAGGAATAACCTCCCGGACCGTAAACCATAAGGTTCGTTTGATAACCGATGGGCGTAATAAAGTTAGCTGCTGCTCCAAAAGAAACAATCAAGATAAAAGGAATCGGATTAAATCCTAAATCTGCCGCTAAGGCAATGGAAATTGGAAATAGAATCGCCACCGCCGCCTTATTGGTAATGTATGCCGCCAAAATATTTGTAACAATAAACATGATCATCAAAAAGCCAATGCTTCCCACATAATTATTCAATAACATAAAAAGGTCGGCAATGTATAGCGAAGCCCCCGAGTTAATCATGGCTTTACCAAAGGCTAATCCAAAAGCAATCAGCATGATTAATTCAAAGTCCATTCCTTTTCTAATTTCATTTAGCGGCACAATTTTCATAAAAATAGCCAGCATAAGCACCACCGACAGACCTATAATTAAAGGAATTGTAGTAGTGGCTGAAATAATGATGGAAACCAATAAACTTAGAAAAACTAAGCTGACTTTTGTAACGTTTATATCTTCCGGCTCTTCAGTATGTGTTAAAATATAAAAAGCTTGATTGTTTTTAGTGCGGCTCAAGAAGTCGCTTCCGCTGAAAACCAATAAAACGTCACCGGCTCTCAATTCAATCTCACCAATTTTTCCACTCAGCTTTTCTCCATTTCGGTGAACCGCCACAATAGCTGCATCAAAGCGCGCACGAAAGTCAGTATCCATTACCTTTTTGCCAATTAAAGAGGAGTTAAAAGAAACCACAATTTCATTTATGCTCGACTTTTTATCAATCATTCTCTCCACCGTTTTAGGTAAAGTCAAGCCTAAATCACTTTTACTGATTTCCTCTACAGCAGTAGTTTCTCCGGCAAAAATCAAGGTGTCTTCTTCTTGTAAAATTTCATCCGGACTTACCGGTGTAATGCTGTGTTCATCGCGAATTAATTCTACTAAATAAAGTCCTTTCAAATTCCGTAGCCCTGCATTTTCAACTGTTTTTCCCAAGAGAGGAGAGTTGCTTTTGACCATTGTTTCAATAAAAAACTCTCGACTTTGTTTGTACAATTTTTCGGCATCAGTACTTTTTGAGGGCAACAATTTATTTCCAAACAGACTAAGGTAAAGAACTCCCAAAATTAACATGGGCAAGCCAACGGCGGTAAAGTCAAAAATCCCTAAAGGTTCAAAGCCGTTATCTACCGCCATACCGTTAACAATTAAGTTGGTACTGGTTCCAATTAAGGTAACACAGCCCCCCAAAATAGCCGCATAAGAAAGTGGAATAAGCAGTTTAGAGGCAGATACCTTCTTTTGGTTTGACCAACGATTCACATAAGGCATCATCATGGCTACCAAAGGAGTATTGTTGAAAAAGGCAGAGAAAGACGCCACCAATAACATCATAGAAAAACGAAAACGAGAAAGGCTATTGCTTTTTCCAAAAAGCTTATTAAAAAGAACGTCAATAACAGAGGATTTTCGAAATATATCGCTGATAATCAATAATAATATAATCACTGCCAACTGTTCATTCCCGAAGCCATGAAGCGCCTCAGAAGGAGTTAAAACTCCGCCAATTACCAAAAAAAGAATGGCAATAAAAAAAACTACCGTTGGTCTGAACCACTCCAAGTAAAGTGCAGAAAGCAGAAAAACAATGGAAATTAAAATCAGGATTACTGAGGGAGTTAACATAAAGCTTTCAATTAATAAGCCGGGGCAGCACCACCAATTTGTTCAATCGGATGCCAAGTGGTTTTCACTTCAGTAAAGTCTTTAATTACAAATGGATTTTCAAAATTTTCGTTTTTTAGTTTATCCGGCGAATAGGCTCTAAAGCGCTTTAAGTTAGCAGCAGCTTGCAATTCTGCATCTTTGATAATCTCATTATTTGAACCAATGTAAAACAGTGCATTTACATCCATGTGAGAAGCAAAATGGGTGTAGAGTTCTTCCGTTTTTCCGGTTAAAATATTCACTACACCTCCGGGCAAGTCAGAATGATGCAAAACCTCAGCAAAAGTGATGGCCGAAAGCGGTGCATTTTCATCAGCTAAAACCACCAAAGTGTTGCCTGAAGTAATTGTAGCCACAATACTTGCCAACAAAGCGTCAAAGCCACCTTCGTGGCAAATGGCGGCAACAACTCCTGTTGGCTCAACCATAGAAAAGTTAAAATGGCTGGAAGCTACGGGATTCACATTGCTAAACAGTTGTTGGTACTTGTCAGCCCAACCTGCAAAATAAATCAATCGATCGATTTGACTTTCTACCTTTTCCAATGCCTTTTTAGCGGATAAATTTTCTTCTTTTTGAAGCAGAGCAGCAAAATCATTTTTGCGACTTTCCAAATTTTCGGCAATGCGGTAAATAATTTGAGCAATGTTATAAGCCGAGCGTCCTGCCCAAGCCGACTGCGCTTTGCGTGCCGCTACAACGGCATTTCTAAAATCTTTTCGCGAAGACAAGCAAATGTTGCCCAGTACTCCGCCTTTTTTGTTTTCCGGCTTGTAGTATCTCCCCGACTCTGTGCGAGGAAAACTGCCGCCAATGTATAGTTTGTAGGTTTTCAAAACTTCAATTCTACTCATTTTTCACTCATTGATTAGTCACAACTAACAAAAGTCTGTTTTTTATTTGAAAAATGGGAGGATTGAGGGGGATTTACTATTCCTTAACTACCACTTGAAACAAAGTAGTTTTGTCCCGCACTTTTTTTAATTGAACTCCGTAATCATTAAGGAGTACTTCTTGGAGTTTTTTAAAGTCATCCAAAGGAAATTCAAAATCATACCTTAAATCACTTTCCATAGTGGTTTGTGCAAGTATTTCATATCGGTTTTCCAAAAATCTTAGCAAGTCACTTATTCTTATGCCTTCTCCTTCCCACCTTTTTTTATTTGAAGAAGCTACACTACTTCCGGTTCGTGCGGATCTATTTTCTGCTAGTTTACTGCTATCCTCCACGACCACCTCATACAGTAAGGTATCTACCGTAAGGGCTATGAAGTCAAAGCCAAGTGCCTCGGGCAATAAATATTTGAGCTTTTCTTTTGCGGCCCCGCCTTTCGCTTGCTTATCAACTAATTGCAAACTAATATCGTAGGCAGTATTTAGCAAATTCGTATCACTTTGAATAATTCGCGCCTTGTTAATATCAAAAGTACTTGCCAAAATACTTTCTAAACTTTGGTTGAGCATTTCAACATCATCAGGGTTGTGATGAGAATAAGCCGACTCTCCCATTTCCAAATTATGGACTTTGTAGGTAAAGGATAAGATATCATCCGGCAATACCATTCCTTCTCTATTTTGCATAGATAAAATCGACTTTCTTTCCACATTCAACAATTCATTCAAATAGTCACTTTCAAGATCAAACGGGCTTCCTTGCCATCGAACAATCCCATTGCTATCAATAACAAAAGTTGTGGGATATAATTTCACCTCATAGTTGTTTATCGTAGTTAGAGACGAATCCAAACCAACCGGATAATTCAACAACATTTTATCCAAAAAGGCATTCATTTCCTCTTTTCGGTCCGGAGATATGGAAAGAAAAATAATTTCGGGATAAAGCTCAGTGAGTTTATTGAGGTGCGGAATAGAAGCCACACAAGGCGCACAGCGCACAAACCAAAAGTCCAAAACAATGACTTTCCCTTTTAGCGAATCAATCCTCAACTGCTCCGGCAAGCGATTGAGAACACCCGAAGTGTTCAACCATTCGCTCACAAAAATATCTTCTGCTTGCTGTCCAACAAGATTATTTTCTTGCGCTTTTGTAGCACCCAAGGCAACTATAAAGAGTAATGTAATAAATGTCAATCTCATGACTCAAATGTAAAGGATTTAGCCAAGGTTTTAAAATTATGATCTTTTGCAAACCAATGAATCAAGAATATAGATAGGTAGCGCATTTGTTGGGTAAGTACTCAATAGTTCCGTATATATATATTAGCAATATACAAGAGTATGTTTTAGCAATAAAATGTAAAAATAAACACACAACAACACCCCTTATTTTTACAAAAATGTCAAAATAGTGCATTTTTTTGCTAATAAAGAGGCTTATTCTGACCGATAATACTTTTTAAGGACTGCGCTTCCTACTCCCCCTTCAAATACCCTTCCAATCCCTGCAGTCCGCCTTCTCGGCCAAAGCCGCTTTCTTTGTAACCGCCAAAGGGAGAAGTAGGATCAAATTTGTTGAAAGTATTGGCCCAAACCACACCGGCTTTGAGTTGCGCACTTAAGTTAAAAGCTTTGGAACCTTTGTCGGTCCAAACCCCGGCAGACAAACCATAAGGGGTGTTGTTGGCTTTTTCGATGGCTTCATCCACCGTTCGAAAGGTTTGAATGGCGAGCACCGGACCGAAGATCTCTTCCTGCGCCAATCGACTTGATTGTGCCACATCAAAAAACAAAGTTGGATTGCAGTAGTAGCCTTTTTTGGGCAGCTTGCTTTTCACTTGAAAAGACTCCAAGCCTTCTTTTTCGCCGATTTTTAAATAGGCTTCAATGGTTTCCAACTGCTTTTTGGAGTTGATAGCTCCCACATCGGTGTTTTTATCCAAAGGGTCACCCACAATGAGCGTCTCCAAACGAGCCTTGAGTTTGCGCTCCACTTCTTCTTTGATGGATTCTTGCACAAACAAGCGTGAACCGGCGCAACAAACATGTCCTTGATTAAAGAAAATGCCGTTGATCACACCTTCCACGGCTTGGTCAATGGCCGCATCTTCGAAAATGATGTTGGCCGCTTTTCCGCCCAACTCTAGGGTAGCTTTTTTCTTTGTTCCGGCAATGGCGCGTTGAATGATCTTGCCCACTTCCGTAGAACCGGTAAAAGCAATTTTATCGATGTCTGGATGTTCCACCAAGGCCGCTCCGGTTGTTCCAGCTCCGGTGATAATGTTTACTACGCCATCAGGCAGACCTGCATCTTGGATTAATTCAGCTAATTTGAGTGCCGTTAGCGGAGTGGTTTCTGCGGGTTTCAACACCACTGTATTTCCACAAGCTAAGGCCGGTGCTATTTTCCAAGCAGCCATTAAAAGCGGAAAGTTCCAAGGAATAATTTGTCCCGCCACGCCTAAAGGTTCAACCTTTCGGTGTGGAAAAGCGTATTCCAATTTGTCGGCCCAACCGGCATAGTAGAAAAAGTGCGCTGCTGCCAGTGGAATGTCTATGTCCCGCGCTTCTTTGATGGGTTTTCCACCGTCCATGCTTTCAATCACGGCAAATTCCCTTGCTCTTTCTTGAATTAATCTGGCAATTCTAAAAATATATTTGGCTCTTTCTTTTGCCGGCAGTTTCGACCATTTTGGAAAAGCCTTTCGAGCGGCTTTTACGGCTGCATCCACATCCTTTTCATCGGCTTCTGCCACTTTTGAAATTACTTCCTCATTGGAAGGATTAATCGTTTCGAAGTACTTTTTCGACTTTGGTTGAACGAACTTACCGCCAATGAATAAGTCATATTTATCTTTAATTTGAACGTGCTCGCTGCTCTCTGGAGCAGCTGCATATTGCCAATCGGTGTCAAATTTTAAAGAGAAGGAATTCGTTTTTTGTGTCATCGCTTAATCTTTTGAAAAATAATCTGCGCTTTGATAAGCGCCACTTTCTTGTTTCGCCAACTGCATTAATACATCGTTTGCCAGGCGGCTGGCACCAAAGCGAAACCACTCATTGCTCACCCATGCTTGGCCGAGCGTTTCGCGCAACATCACCAAATACTGCAAAGCCGTTTTGGCATCTGAAATGCCACCTGCGGGTTTCATGCCCACCATTTTTCCGGTGGCGTAATAATGATCGCGAATAGCTTCCAACATTAACAAAGTAATGGGCATCGTCGCTGCCGGGGAAATCTTCCCGGTGGAGGTCTTAATGAAATCCGCTCCGGCATGAATGGCCAAATCACTGGCTCTTCTCACTTGATCCGGAGTTCCCAGCTCTCCGGTTTCCAAAATCACTTTTAATCTGGCTTTTCCACAAGCTTCTTTAATCCTTGCAATTTCATCAAACACAAAATCGTATTCCCCTTGATGAAATTTTCCTCGAGAAATTACCATATCAATTTCATCAGCTCCGGCATCTACTGCCATTTTGGTATCTGCTAATTTTACATCCAAATTGCTCATACCAGAAGGAAAGGCTGTAGCCACAGAAGCCACTTTTACTCCGGAATTACCCAGTGCTTTTTTTGCAGTAGTCACCATATTCGGATACACACAAACGGCCGCTACATTGGGCACATCCATGCTTTCGTGCAAATGCGTGGCTTTGTAACACAATTGTTTTACTTTCCCCTCCGTATCTTTTCCTTCCAAAGTCGTCAGGTCAATCATATTTAAAGCCAATTTTAAACCAACAATTTTGGCTTCCTTCTTTATGCTTCGCGTTTTAAATTTATTCGCCCGCTCAATTAAGCCCAATTGGTCAATACTTGGCGAACGACTTATATCGTATTTCAAACTACTCAAATTCTTAGTTTTTATTATGGTTCAAAGATAAGGCTTCTGATAAATTTTCAAGAAATTATGAAAACAAATAAAAATATTGACAAAATTTATCAAACTTAATAAAAATTGACTAAATTTGTATTGTGGAAAAATTAGGAGACATATTAAAAGCCGCAAGAATCAAATCAAACAAAGCACTTAAAGAAGTAGCCAAAGAAGTGGCACTTGACTACAGTCTATTAAGCAGAATAGAAAATGGCAGCCGAGCGGCTACAAAAAGTCAGATTTTAACCCTAGCTGATTATTACAAAATCCCACCAAAAGATTTAATGATTCACTGGTTAAGTGATAAACTCTATCTACAACTTAAAGATGAAGAAGGGGCAATTGAAGCGCTTCAGTTGGCTGAGAGCCGTTTGTCATATCATGTCAAATCATTTAACAATCAATCTTTATTAAAAAAAATAAATAGCCTAAAACAAGAATTAGACAAGCATCGTCCACTTGACGAAACTCACTTACAAAAGCTAATCAACTACTACAAAGTAGAGTACACCTACGACAGTAATCGAATTGAAGGAAACACTTTAACTTTAAAAGAAACCGCTCTTGTTATTGAAAAAGGAATGACCATTCGCGGAAAATCTGTTCAAGAGCACTTTGAAACGGTTAATCATGCTGAGGCTGTAGATTTACTTTATGATTTTGTTCAAAAAAAGAGCGAGCTTAATGAGTTTCTCTTAAAACAAATTCACGCCTTGGTTTTACGCGGCATTGACAAACACAATGCCGGCAAGTACCGCAATGTAAATGTGAGAATTAGCGGGAGCAAATACGAGCCACCTCAACCATTTATGCTCAATAAACTCATGGAAGACTACTTCCTTTTTTATCAAGAGCAAAAAAACAAAATGCACCCAGTGGTATTAGCTGCTGAAATGCATGAACGTTTGGTTACTATTCATCCTTTTATTGATGGTAATGGTAGAACCGCTAGACTTGTAATGAACCTTGTTTTGATGCAAGCTGGCTTTCCCATTACCAACATCAGCAGTGAGCAAGAAAATCGCTTAACCTATTACGAAAGTTTGGAGTTGGCTCAAACCGAAAACAATAAAAACCCCTTTATCGAATTTATTTGCAATCATGTAAACAAAGCACTTAAAGAGTTCTTAAAGTTAACTTCTTGAGTTTTTTGAACCTGAAAATTAAGCCAAAAACTTGCCTTAATTTTACTAAATTTGCCCGCTTAGCTGAAAGCTTTATCATTTTTAATCAAAATTTTAACGCTAGAGCAATAGCAAAGCATTCATGAAGGACGAAGGCAATAATATTTTTTCAGTTTTTGACGAAATTCTTCCGAGAGGAGAAAAGGAAAGCCTTTTAAAGCAAAAGTCCAAAGTTATTTGGATGACCGGCTTAAGCGGCTCAGGAAAAACAACTATTGCAAAATACTTAGAAAGATACCTTCACGAAAATGGTTATTTAACGCAATTGTTAGACGGTGATAACATTCGAAGTGGAATAAACAATAACCTTGGTTTTTCAGATGAAGATCGAAAAGAGAATATTCGTCGCATTGCAGAAGTTTCAAAGTTATTTTTAAACTGTGGAGTGATTACAATAAACTGCTTTGTAAGTCCTACAAAAGCCATTCGCGAAATGGCGAAGTCAATTATCGGTGAAGATGATTTTATAGAAGTTTTTATTGACACCCCGCTTGAAGTTTGTGAAGCCAGAGATGTTAAAGGACTTTACAAAAAAGCAAGAGCAGGAGAGATTAAGGATTTTACCGGCATTAGTGCTCCATTTGAAGCTCCGGAAGATGCTTTACGCATTGAAACAGCAAACTTGAGCATTGAAGAATCAGCTAAAAAAATTATAGATTACCTTATCCCAATTATAGAAAAGAAAGCGTAAAAACATGCAAACGTACAATTTAACGCATTTAAAAGAATTAGAGTCAGAAGCCATTTACGTAATTCGCGAAGTGGCTGCACAATTTGAAAACCCCGTACTCCTATTTTCAGGAGGAAAGGATTCAATTGTTTGTGCTCATTTAGCCAAGAAAGCTTTTTATCCGGCAAAACTGCCCTTTCCACTTATGCATGTGGACACGGGACACAATTTCCCGGAGACCATTGCCTTTAGAGATAAGTTTATCAAAGAATTAGGTGCAGAGCTCATTGTAGCTTCTGTTCAAGAGTCGATTGATCAAGGGAAAGTAGTTGAAGAGAAAGGCTTTAATGCGAGTCGTAACGGCTTACAAACAGTTACTCTGCTCGACGGAATTGAAAAACACAAATTTGATGCTGCCATGGGTGGTGCAAGGAGAGATGAAGAAAAGGCTCGAGCAAAAGAGCGTTTCTTCTCTCATAGAGATGAGTTTGGTCAGTGGGACCCTAAAAATCAGCGTCCTGAGTTGTGGAACATTTTTAATGGCTTTAAAAACTTTGGTGAAAACTTCCGTGTTTTCCCAATTAGTAACTGGACAGAGATGGATGTTTGGCAATATATTTTAGCTGAAGGCATTGAGCTGCCTCCACTTTATTTTGCTCACGAGCGTGAGTGCTTTGTAAGAGATGGTGTAGTTATGTCTACTTCTGAATTTATTCCTCAGCGAGATACTGAAGAGACCAAAACCATGCAAGTTCGTTTCCGCACCATTGGCGATATGACTTGTACCGGCGCTGTTGAGTCTGATGCAGATACTTTAGAAAAAATTATTGAAGAAGTGGCTGCTACGAGAACTACCGAAAGAGGAACTCGCTCCGACGACAAACGCTCGGAAGCAGCGATGGAAGATCGTAAGCGACAAGGATACTTTTGAAAATAGGAAATATGAAATCGGAAAGTTGAAAAAATTAGAAAATTTAAAAATCAAAAGTTTTTAATTAATTAGAATGCCTTTTTCAAATTCACATACCGATCTAAAAGATAGAACAAAGCAGTTTGCTTTAGCAATTATACAATTAACAAAAAACTTAAATCAAAATTTAGCTGAAAGAGAAATATCAAAACAATTAATTAGAAGTGGAATGTCGGTTGGAGCAAATACAAGTTCTGCATTTAGAGGTAGATCCTCAAAAGAGTACAAATCCAAATTGGGAGTTGTAATCGAAGAGGCCGATGAATGTATTTATTGGATGGACTTACTAATTGCATCAGGAGCAAACGTTGACTCTAATTTAGTTAAGAAGCTTCAAGTTGAAGCGAACGAACTAGTTTCCATTTTCATTTCTTTAGTCAAAAAGAGTGATTAGGACAATTTCCACTTTCATATTTCATACTTCAGCTTTCATATTTTAAAACTATGAGTTCATACTTAGACATGGAATTGCTTCGCTTCTCGACAGCGGGGAGTGTAGACGACGGAAAGAGCACCTTGATTGGAAGATTGCTGTACGATAGTAAATCCATTTTTGAAGATCAGTACGAGGCGATTGAGCAAACGAGTAAGAAAAAGGGCGATGAGCATGTAAACCTGGCTTTGTTAACCGACGGACTGCGTTCTGAACGTGAGCAAGGAATTACGATTGATGTGGCTTACCGCTATTTTGCTACGCCAAAAAGGAAGTTTATCATTGCTGATACTCCCGGGCATATTCAGTATACCAGAAACATGGTAACTGGTGCTTCTACTTCCAACCTTTCCATCATTTTAATTGATGCGCGAAAAGGAATTATTGAGCAAACTCACCGCCATACTTTTATTGCTTCTTTGTTGGGCATTCCTCATGTTGTGTTTTGCATCAACAAAATGGATTTGGTAGACTACAGCGAAGAAACCTTTGAAAAGATTAAAAAGGAAGTGGAAGCTTTTGCCAGTAAATTGGATGTAAAAGACATTCATTTTATTCCAATTAGTGCTTTAAAAGGCGATAATGTGGTAAATAAGTCTGAAAACATGGGCTGGTACAAAGGAAGCACTTTGCTTTATTTGTTGGAAAATATTCACATTGGCAGTGATCATAACCACATCGACTGTCGTTTTCCGGTGCAGTCGGTTATTCGTCCGCATTCAGACGAATTCCACGATTACCGCGGATATGCCGGAAGAATTGCCGGAGGGGTTTTTAAGAAAGGCGACAAGATAATTGCACTACCTTCGGGCTTTAGCTCAAAAATTAAAAGTATTGACACAATGGATGGTGAGCTGCAAGAGGCTTACGCACCGATGTCGGTGAGCATGACCTTAGAGGATGAAATTGACATTAGCCGTGGAGATATGATTGTTCGGGAAAATAACCAGCCCAATGTTTCTCAGGACGTTGATGTAATGATTTGTTGGTTAAACGACAAGCCACTTCAAGCCGGTGGAAAATATGCCGTAAAGCACACCACCAATGATGCTCGATGTATCATTAAAGATGTTCGCTATAAAATTGACATTAATACGCTGCACAGAAACGAAGAAGATAAAAATATTGGCATGAACGATATTGGCAGAATTGCCATTCGCACCACCAAGCCATTGTATTTCGACTCTTACCGTAGAAACCGCAACACCGGAAGCTTAATTATTATTGATGAAGCTACTCACGAAACGGTAGGTGCAGGAATGATTTTGACTTAAAAATCAATTTTGAATCAATGAAAGAGGGAGCTTTTGCTCCCTTTTTTTGTTTGCATTCAAAAATCCTCCCGATAACCATTCTTCTTCAGCACTTTTGAAAACTTGCGAATAAACAGTTTAGCATCGTAAACTTTCATTTCGTCTAACTCAAATACTTTATAAGCTTTTCCATTATAAAGGTCGATAAGAAAATACTCGAAAACGATCAGTTCGTCTTCCTCAGGATGGCGATTAAGGTGCTCGTAATCGTAAACTTTGCTTTCTAAAACATATTTATATCCACTCAAAACCAGCTCTTTGTATTCTGAATTATTAGAAACAATATAACCAAATGGATAACGCTTGGCATATTTTTCCAGTTCCTCATTGGCCTCTTCAATCACTTCATTGTGGTTGACTTGTCGCAAATGCAAATACTCTTCAGCCTTACTATTTTCGGGATTAAAAGTGACTTCAATCGCTTGATGAGCTAGGAAAATAACCTTCTCTGTTTTTAAATCATCGGGCAAACCTTCAGCCAAAGTAAACTCCTGTGCGGAAAGTAATAGAGGGAAGATTAAGAATAATGAGTAGAAAAATTTCATCGCTGAAAATTAGCCAAAAAATGAGTTCTATTCATCTGAAAAATTGCGAAGTACTTTTCGGTAGGCATTAAATAGTTTCGATTTAGAAACAAAGCCCACATACTTTTCATTGTCGATTACAGGCAAATTCCAAGCGCCACTTTCATTAAACTTTTTCATTACCAAATCCATTGAATCGCTTGATGAAACATGAGTAGGATAGCTACTCATCAATTCTTTTACCAATACTTTATCGTACTGGTTTGGATCGAACATAATTTGTCGAATATCATCTAGCAAAACTACTCCTGCGAGACTTCCATCTTCTTCTACTACTGGAAAAATATTCCTTCGACTATTGGAAACTGTATTTACCAACTGCCGAAGTGTATCATCCGGATGTACTCTTGAGAAATCCTTTTCCACTTCGGTTTGCAATTTCATTAAAGTCAAGACAGCCTTGTCTTTGTCGTGCGTAATAAGCTCTCCTCTTTTAGCTAATAACATATTATATAAAGAGTGTGGGTTATAATAGCGCGAAGTCATAAAAGATATAGCGGCAGTTAACATCAATGGAATAATCAGCTCATAACCTCCGGTAATTTCTGCAATTAAGAAAAGCGCTGTTAATGGAGCGTGTAAAATTCCTGCAATCACACCTCCCATTCCTACTAGAGTAAAATTTTTCTCAGAAATACCGATAAAAGACAAAAGGTTTACTGCTTTTGCAAAAACAAAGCCCAGCACAGACCCCATAAACAATGAAGGAGCAAAAACACCTCCAATTCCACCTGCGCCGATAGTTATGGAAGTTGCTAGGGCTTTCACAAAAGTAACTCCCAGTAAAAATAACATAACGACCCAGAGCATATCGCTGTATTCTTGAAACAAACTGCCCTGCAACAACGCATTTGCATCTCCATTGAGCATTTGTTTAATGGAGTCAAAACCTTCACCATAGAGTGGAGGAAAAAGAAAAATGAGCAAACCTAATGCAATAGCGCCAATAGCAACTCGCTTAAAGCGACCTCTAATGCGATCAAACTTACTTTCAATCGACCAAAAAACTTTGTTAAAATAGACCGACATCATACCGCTGAGAATTCCAAGCAATATATAAAAAGGTAAATCTCCAAGGGTGAATTTCTCAGTTAGCTCTATGCTAAAAAGCGACTGATCGCCTAACATAAAAGCAGAGGTTAGGGCGGCAGAAACCGATGCCATTAAAAGCGGAATGAGCGAAGCAGCTGTAAGATCGAGCATAATCACTTCTAAAGCAAAAACAATGGCAGCAATGGGAGCATTAAAAATTCCGGACATGGCTCCTGCTGCTCCACAGCCCAACATTAAAGTTGTTACTTTATAGTTCATTCTAGTTGCTTTCGCCAAATTGGAACCAATGGCAGAACTAGAACCCACTGTTGGTCCTTCCAATCCGACAGACCCTCCAAATCCAACGGTAATCATACTAGTCAACAGCGAAGCATAAGTTGACTTTAGAGGTATTCGAGAGTTTTTGCTTGAAATTGCGTAAAGTGTTGAGGGAATTCCATGTCTGACCTTTTTCTTAATGATATATTTTACCACTAAAACAGTTAGTAAAACTCCAATGCCGGGATAAACAAAATACAATATACTTTGATAATCAGCCACCCAATCAGAGCGAATGAGCAACTGAATAAGGTGTACCATGTTTTTAAGTAAAATGGCTGCCACACCTGAAGAAAAACCCACTAAAATACTTAAGAGAATTACAAACTGACGATCAGTCATGTGTTTGTGACGCCATACCAAAAAGCTTCGCAAGAATTTACGCGCTTTTATAGCAATGAGCTGTTGAATTTTAAGCCAACGGTTTTGCCACTTTTGCATTTTAGATTTCAATTGATTCCCTCGCAATTGAGTTTAATTTTTGTTAGCGCAAAACTATGCGACCTAATTCATTTCCCAAAGCTTTTTTTGCCTGAAGTAAACGACTGATTTCTTCGTAAATAGATTCGTAATTATCCGGATTCTCTTTTAGAGCGGCTTGCATATCCTCCAACATTTGCTGCACTTTGGTTAATCGCCAAGAACAAACACCACGATGAACTTTTTTCTGTAGGATTTCTTCTTCTTTTAAGGTGAGAATTTGGTGCTTATCGTACCAGTTTATACTTAGCGTATATTTATCCATTAAGCACTCAATAGCAAAACTGCTCAATTCTTTGTCTTCGTTGGAAACCAATATATTTTCTACCACTGGAGTTTCACTTTCTACAGCAGTTTTAAAAAGAGCATAAATTTTATCAAAAAGCGGATGCGTAAAACTCAAATTATCTTCTTCCATTTCAAAAACAACATATTCAGCCACCGTCAAAACAATTGATTCATCATCATCTTTTTCTTTTGGCATTTCTACATCTTGATTGCCGAACTTTATCAACGTACGGATAATATCTTCCTCTTGATAGATGAGTGGCTTTTCTTGTGGCTTTGGTTTCTCCTGAAGAAAAGTGGTGTCATCAGTTACTCCAAAATCTTCTCTTTTCTCTTCCCGTTCTTTGTTTTGAATTTTCTTACTGAGTGTATTCCGCCGAACCTTATTCAACTCACTCATTAATGCTTGCTCAGAAATATCTAAAATATCGCCACTTTCCTGAATGTAAACTGAGCGCGCTATAGGGTCGGGAATAAGCGCAATGCTATTGACAATTTCCTTAATTAAGGAAGCTCTTTTCATTGGGTCTTTCCCCACCTCGCTCACCAGCAGACTTGTTTTAAAACGAATGAAGTCTTGAGCGTTCTCTTTTAAAAAACTACTCAATTCTTCTGTGCTCTTGCTTCTGGCAAAAGAATCCGGATCTTCTCCTTCGGGGAAGGCAAGCACCTTTACATTCATGCCTTCCTCCAAAATCATATCAATTCCGCGAAAAGCTGCTTTAATTCCCGCTGTGTCGCCATCGAAAAGTATTGTTATGTTGGGAGTATAACGTTTTATTAATCGAATTTGCTCCGTAGTTAAGGATGTCCCTGATGAAGCCACAACATTCTCTACTCCATTTTGGTGAAAAGAAATCACATCGGTATAACCTTCTACCAAATAACACAAATCTTTTTCAATGATAGATTTCTTAGCCAGATTTAAACCATATAAAACACGGCTTTTATGATAAATCTCCGACTCAGGAGAATTGAGGTATTTAGCCGTTTTTTTGTCGGCAGAAAGTGTTCTTCCCCCAAAGCCAATCACTCTTCCCGAAATATTTTGGATGGGAAACATCACTCTTCCTTTAAAGCGATCGAAGTGTTTTTCTCCTTTAACGATTGTCAGTCCGGTTTTTTCGAGATAATCTAATTTATAGCCTTTATCTAGCGCGGCTTTAGTAAAAGCCTCCCATTCATCAGGGCTGTAGCCCAATTTGAATTTTTCGATGGTTTCTTCTCTAAAGCCTCTTTCCTTAAAATAGCTCAGTCCGATTGCTCTACCATTTTCCGTTTCTTTTAGCTGTTGTTGAAAATATTCAGCCGCAAACTGAGTAACGATAAACAGACTTTCCTTTTCGTTGGCTTGCTGAATTTGTTCTGCGCTCTGCTCTTCTTCTTCAATTTCAATGTTGTACTTATCGGCCAAATATTTGAGCGCTTCCGGATAAGTGTAATGCTCATGATCCATGATAAAATTAGCAGCACCTCCCGCCTTACCACAACCAAAACATTTGTAAATCCCTTTGGCAGGAGAAACAGTAAACGAAGGCGTTTTTTCGTTGTGAAACGGACAAAGTCCCAGCAAATTTGCACCCCTCTTCTTGAGGTTAACAAAATCGCCAACAACCTCCTCTACCCTTGCCGTTTCAAGGATTTCATCAACCGTTTGTTTTGGAATCAATTCGCTAAATTTTTGTAAACGAAGTTACCATTGAAAGGTGAAAGATGAAATAGGAAGTGAGAAAGTTTTATCGCTGTCGCGATAATTGGTTTAAACTAATCATTTGTATTAAGAAAATATCGGTTTTTTTATAGCTTCCACACCCTACTTCAACTCTAATTTCAATGAATCCTCAGCACTAAGCATTTTGTCGAGGTCAATTTCTTTCACTAAGGTACCGTCATCTTCCCAAACTTTCCATTTTCCTACACGCAAATCGTTTTTGTACTGACCTTCAATTTTCTTTTTCCCGTTTTCATAATAAACGATTGCATAGCCGTTTCTTTCACCATGAACGTATTTGCCTTCACTCCATTTCATTCCATTATCATAGTAGTAAGTCCACTTGCCGTGGCGCTTACCATTTACTTTTCTACCTTCTAGTTTCTTTAAACCGTTGGGGTATCGTTCAAGGTAATCTTCACTCTTCGGAGCTTGGTATTGTTCCTCGTTTTCATTGGTATTTTTCTCAGTTGAACAAGCAGTTAAAACAAAAAGCCCAAAGGCTAAAATGAAAAAATTCCTCATTTGATTTACTTTTTGCGTTCTGTCGTAAATAAAACTAAATTTTTAAGTGACTCTCTAGCTTCGTTTTCAGGGAATTCATTTAAAATGCTCAATGCTTCATCTCGATAAGCGTACATTTTTTCGCTTGCATATTGAATTCCGCCGGATTGCAAGACAAAATTAATCACCTCTTGCACTTTTTTATCGTCGTTGTTGTTGTTTTTAACGGTATTTATAATTTTCCTGCGTTCACTTTTGGGAGCTTGGGAAAGTGCGTGAATCAATGGCAAGGTCATTTTCTTTTCCTTGATGTCGATGCCGCTCGGCTTTCCAATATCTTCACCTGAACCGTAGTCAAATAAATCGTCTTTGATTTGAAAGCAAATACCCACTTTTTCACCGAAAAGTCGCATTCGTTCTACCGTTTCCGCATTTTGCTTAGCCGCTTTTGCACCGGTGGCACAACAAGAAGCAATTAAAGTGGCTGTTTTTTTTGTGATGATGTCGAAATAAACTTCTTCGCTAATGTCTAAACGACGAGCTTTTTCAATTTGAAGCAGCTCTCCCTCACTCATTAACTTTACCGAAGTACTAACGATTTTCAATAAATCGAACTCCTCATTTTCCACAGAAAGTAACAATCCGCGTGAGAGCAAATAATCTCCCACCAAAACGGCAATTTTGTTTTTCCACAGTGCATTTATGCTGAAAAAACCACGGCGTTTGTAGGCTTCATCCACTACATCATCGTGCACCAAAGTAGCTGTATGTAATAACTCAATTAAAGAGGCCGCTCGATAAGTTGAATCGGTGGTTTCTCCAAATAATTTAGAGGATAAAAAGACAAACATGGGTCGCATTTGCTTGCCTTTTCGCTTAACAATATAATGCGTGATTTTGTCTAACAATGGAACGGAAGACTTCATGCTGTCGCGGAAATGCTTTTCGAAAGACTGCATTTCGTCTTTAATCGGAGCTTTAATTTGATTGAGGCTTATTTCCATTGGGAAGACAAAAATAGTTTAATCCTTTTTAATGGCTCCATTTTTATTTGCCAATTGTCCGCAAGCAGCATCAATGTCTTTGCCTCTGCTTCTGCGAATATTAACCACCAAACCCTTGCTTTCTAAATAAGCAGCAAAGGCATCAACTTTTTTGGGGTCGGCTTGTTGAAATTCACCTTCATCAATAGGGTTGTATTCGATGATATTGATTTTACAAGGTATGTGTTTGCAAAATTCAGCTAATTCACGAGCATCCTCAATTTCATCATTAAAGTCTCTGAATATTATATACTCGTAAGTAACTCTGTTTTTTGTTTTCTGAAAATAGTGTTTCAGAGCATCAGCTAAAACTTCCAAATTGTTCTGCTCATTGATAGGCATGATTTTACTTCGCTTTTCGTCATTTGCCGCATGCAGTGAAAGCGCAAGGTTAAACTTTACTTCATCATCGCCCAAGCGCCGAATCATTTTGGCAATTCCCGCAGTAGAAACAGTAATTCGCTTTGGGGACATCCCCAAGCCGTCTTCAGCAGTAATTCGGTCAATCGACTTGATCATTTGACTGTAGTTGAGCAGTGGTTCGCCCATTCCCATGTATACGATATTCGATAAAGGTTGATTGTAGTGCTTTTCCGCTTGCTCTTTAATAATGGCGACCTGATCGTAAATTTCATCAAAACGAATATTGCGCATGAGTTTTAGTTTGCCGGTAGCACAGAATTTACAAGAAAGGCTACAGCCGATTTGCGAAGAAATACAAGCGGTCATTCGATCGGTAGCAGGAATTAGTACACCTTCGGTGATTTTTCCATCCGCCAACTGAAAAGCATTTTTTATGGTTCTGTCTGAGCTGATTTGCTCCTCCGCCAAAGTAACTGCCGGTAAGTCAAAATGCGTATCTAAAAATTCGCGTAATGATTTGGAGAGATTCGTCATCTGCTCAAAATTGCGTGCAGACTTTTGCCAAAGCCATTCGTATAGCTGCTTAGCGCGAAAAGCTTTTTCTCCGTTTTCGGTAAAAAACGCTTGCATTTCAACCAAAGATAAATCGCGAATATTTCTCTTTTTAGCCTGCTCAATCATAAGCCGCAAAGTTAATCTTTATTTTTGCCCTTAGAAAGTGCATCAAGAATAGTATTTATGAGTAAAAGATACCTAAAAGCGCCAATTATTTTCACCGGAAAAGGCGAAAAATTAAATGATGCCACATTAGTGCTCAATAATAACGGCACTGTAGAAGAAGTCGGAGAAAACGTAACTGTTCCAGAAGATCGATTAGAGTACTTTGAGGGAGCGCTATGTCCCGGCTTTATCAACACACATTGTCACCTTGAATTATCTCACTTAAAAGGCAAAGTTCAAGAAAAAACCAAGCTCAATGGTTTTATTAAAGAACTACAATCCATTCGGCATGCTGAGGAGAAAGAAATTGTTGACGCATTGAATGAAGCAGATCTACAAATGCAGAAAAATGGAATTGTAGCTGTTGGGGATATCTGTAACGATGCGGTCAGCTTTCAACGCAAGGCAAGCTCTCCGATCCACTACCACAGTTTTATTGAGCTTTTTGCTTTTGACCCACAAAGAGCCGAAACTGTTTTTAATAAAGGGCTAGAGTTAAAAGAAAAAGCCAAAGAGGCTGAAATTGCTTCATCCATTGTACCTCACGCACCTTATTCGGTATCCGATTTATTGCTTGAGAAGATATCGAGTTTAGTAGAAAACAAACCTCTTAGTATACATAATCAGGAAACTCAAGCAGAAAATAGCATGTTTGAAAAAGGCGAAGGAGCTATGATTGATTTGCTGTCTAATTTCGGCTTAGACAAAGCTACTTATCCTTTCAGTGGCAAGAGTTCACTTCAAAGTTATTTGGCTAAAATTCCGAAAAACACTCCTTTGCTTTTGGTGCATAATACTTTTACTTCTGCGGAAGACATTGAGTTTGCCGAAAAGACTCATCAAAACCTTTATTGGTGCTTTTGTCCGCTTGCCAACAATTACATTGAAGGTCGTTCGCCTGACATTCCGGCTTTTATAAAAGCCAATGTTCGCTGCACTATAGGAACCGACAGTTTAGCTTCTAATCATCAATTGAGCATTTTGCAAGAAATGAAGTGTATTCAACAAGCATTCCCGCAAATTGAGCTAAATACACTAATAAAATGGGCCTGTCAGAACGGAGCTGATTTTTTAGGTTTACCCCAAATGGGCAGTTTTGAAAAAGGCAAAAACCCCGGAGTAAATTGGATTAAAAATTTAAACGAAAATGATAAACTTACACAAGATTCAGAAGTGGAGCGGGTGATGTAAAAACAAATCTTACTCTTTCGTCATCACTACCACCAATTTGTTAAAATCAGCAGCGGCATTTATTACCTCTTTGTACTCATCAAATCTTTCCGATGGATAGCTTATTGACGCATAGTATTCTTTGCAGTTTAAAACATAGGCATCACCGTCTTTTTCAACTGTTGAAACAAAATACAAATCATAATCATCGCCTTCACCGTATTTAAAACTCATCTTAAGTTCATCTAGGTTTTTTACGCTGTAGCCTTCAGGAACATTGAAGCGAATAGTTCTCATATAGAGTCTTTGGTTCTCAGAGTTAACATCATATTGTCTGCTTTCTTCCTGATAAAGTTCCATTTGTTCGCCAATCAAATCCCCAATTTTAAAAAGTAAATCTTCTCCGGCTTTACTAACAAAAGGGTGGTTATTTGTTTCAATGGAAATCACTAAAGGTTTAGCACCATAATCGTTTTTTTCAACGTTTTTTAATTCTGTTTTCTCATCTTTTATGTCTTCATGAACCATGTTTTTTAATGAGCCGGTTAACTCTTCAATTGCAGATTCATCTAACAAATGGATAATAGGTTGGATAAATTGAGCAGAGTAGCCCATCATTTTTTTCTCTATAAACACTTTAGGTTGACTTAAGTCCTTAGAGAAGTCAACTTCAATATTCATTGTGTCTGTATTAGCCGTATAAGGCAATGCTTCAATAAATTTTACTTTCCCAACATAGGCTTTAATTTGTCCAACATCCATTGATTTTATATGAAGTCCGTAATTATGCGACCAATTCGCCGGAATGTATTTTCCTCTTGAGAATGTTTCAGTAGGAGCAATATACATATCAACTTCAGGAATATAAAGTAGGTAATTTCTTAAAAATAGATAGGCTTCATATTCGGGATGAAAAGGTAACTCAGTACGATCCGTTGTCAAAACCACCTCAATATTTGAAATGCCCGCCTTTTTCAAAAGTGCTGCATGCATAATACACGAACCTAAGTTGTTCATCGTCTTAGTTTCATATATTTTTTCTACATCAGTTAGATCATACATACTAAGATTGGCAATTTTAAATTCATTTTTTAAATGATTTTCTACCAATAATATTTTCTCTTTCTTACTTTCTACCTTATCTAACTTTATGTTCTTGGCAATTTGGTCAATCCTTTTTTGAGCTTTTTTAGACAGTTCAGGGAAAACAGAAGTGTAAACGTTTTCATTCACGTTAGCATAAGTGGTTATATCTCCTCTGTTTGTCGCATTATTTCGATCTAATTTAAATAGAACCCCTTGCTTTACCGTATTTGGATATAAATATGGTTGATCAAGTATTTTATCTGCCGAATCAAGGGTTACAGTCCATCTGTTTTTTTCTTCAATACTTGTGTCTTTTACTGCTTCGGGCGCATTATTAACCGGCAAAACAGAAAATTCTAAGTGTGGTGGACATAGCAATTCAAATTCTTGATTAAAGGCAACAACATCACTCTGTAAGTAAATTAATGAGCCATAATAGTAAGAATTGTTCTGTCGATAAGTTGCTCTTTCTATAACACTTCCTTTCTCCAGACCCTCTAAGGCATAGTAATAATACTTTTGTTCCTCTCCTTCATCATCGTAAACTCCCACTTTTACGTCTTCCTTTTTTAATTCAGTAATTTTTCCCGAAGGAGAAATCACTCTAGCCTTCTGAAAGTGGTAGTTTGAGCCTTCACCAATGGTCAAGTAAATTTTATTATTTCGCTCTATCGCCTTGTCTGAATTAACCAGCTTTACAGAGTATACAAAGGTAAACTGTTGTTCAGCTTCTTCATTAACAATGTATTCAGTTGAATATTTATAAGTAAGTAATGCTTCATCTAGCATCTTCTGACTCTCTGAAATTTCAAATTCAGGCTCTTTACTAAATTCGAATTCTTTGTATTCTTGTGCATTTACTGTAGGTAAACTGTAAATAAATAAGCCGGCAATACATATATAATTGTTAAGCGATTTAATCATGATTTACTAAGTTTAATGGTGTTATTAAGTTCATTTGTAATTTTTTGAATAGAATTGTTCCATTTTTCCACCTCTTCAGTTTCAAGTTTTATTACTTTTTGAATAAAGGTTAGATGATAGCTAATTTGATTAGCTGTAACTTCATACTCAATAGTGCAATCTAAAAGGTCATTAGAAAGCTTAAAATCTTCCGCAATGTGTTTTACAAGATAGTTTTTAGGGATTTCAAAGAAGTATACCTTTTCTAAAGTGTTATTATACTGGAACAGATGAGGTATATTTTGCTTTTCATCAATTTTGTATAGCTTTAATTGTTGAGTTAAATTTGGATTAAAATAAATATCTTCACCCAAGTGGTTTATGTAACTAGGAATTTCAAATTTGTAATCAATTACTAAACTATCATTTCTTTCCTCTATATAGTTTAATTTGAAAGACTTTGTATAGTACTTATTGTTTCCTTTCCCAAAAGCATAGTTCATTAAATCCAATTGTTTAGAACTATCTCTCCCCATAAAGTCATAAAGAATATCAGAGGCTAAATAACCACCAAAATAGAGTTTTCCACTACCGGAAAAACTACTTTCATGAATATTTAAATAAGCCGTATCTAGTTCAAAGTTTTTGTGTGGAGCAATAATAGGAACAGTATCAATTTTATAAGATTTTTCGTTTAATCCAATCAACACTTCCTTCCCTTGTATAAATGCAGAAGGGGCGTTCATCTCTAGAGTAGCATCTGTCGGATCTAAATAATAAACTTGACCTTCTTTATCAAAATAACTTACAATCATATGGTTGTCTACTAAAGGGGTAGAAACTTCTTTGTAAGAGAATGGAATTTTTCTTGTCCCCACCCATGTAAAATGTGACTTAATCCCAATTTGATCTAGCAAACTGATGGTTATACTGCTCATGTCTTTACAATCTCCATACCTTCTTTGTAAAACCAAATCCGGGTCTCTTGGTACAAAACCTCCATATCCATCACCCAAAGCAATGTACTTAATGTTGTTTTGCACCCATTTATAAACTGCTTTTACTTTTTCTTTTTCACTGCTTATGTCTTTTGTAATTGAGTCGGCTAATTGTTTTATTTCAGTGCTCTTTGAAAAATCTACTTCTTTAATTAGGCTACTATACCAACTATATAGTCCATCTAAATTGTCAAAAACTTCTGTTTTTTCTCCATCAATAGTGTAGGATTTTATATAGGGTTCTATGGTTGGTCTGTAGTACAAAGTATTAGACTCATCACCGTGAACTTTTTGCTTGTCACATTGATTAATTTCCCATTTGTGATAGGTGTACTTTTTATCACTACTTTTTGAGTAAGTAATACAGCTATCATTCATGTTGAATTGATGCACACCTAAGTCTACTCTATTGTCAACTTTAATAGTATAGCTGCTATTTTTTATATAATAGTTTCTGCTAATTCCGGTATTATTAATTAATCGATAATCCTTTATTTTCTTTGTAGTATTGATTTCAGTTACAGCTCCTTCTCTAAGGTCTTCAAAATTAAATTCTATCTCTTTTTCCCCGCTGTAAAAACTTATACTGTTTTGAGCAATCACTTCTTTTTCTACAAAGTCTTTTACTTTTTTCTTCTTATAGCCTTTACCTTTTGGAATATATGCAGTTGCCGATATATCAGCAATCTCAGTAAAAAAGTTAAAGCTCATTGACCTTTTTGACATTCCAATGGCGTTCTTATTTAGAGAGAGTAGCTTCTCATTAAAATAGGAGTACACCTGGGGTTTATTATCCTCAATTTCGATTACATCTTTGTGATTAATTTCCAATACAACATAAGAGTCATTAGGCAATTTCTCTTTTAAATCTTGATAAAAGAATTTATTCGAAATTTGAGCTGTAACAAGCGTATAATTAACAAAAAATAATGAAGTGAGGAGTATTTTTTTAAAGTACTTTTTCGCCATTGTAATATCTTGTCTTTGAAATTAATTTGCCATTTTCGTCGTATTTAGATTCATCTCCATGCTTCTCATCATTAACATAAATGACTTTTTCTTTGAGTTTCCCATTTTCATAGTACTCAGTATTTTCTCCATCTAAATATCCGTTATTGTATGAAATAGAAGATTTTAATTGACCGTTTTCATAATAAACCTTGTATTGTCCGTCTCGTTGGTCATTTTTCAGCTGATATTCAATGTAAGGCTTGCCGTTTTTGTAGTAGATTTTATAATCTCCAATAAAGTAACCGTTTTTCATCGTAAAAACTCTGGAAATATTTCCATTGCTGTATTTTGCTTTTACCTCTATAGAACCTTTTGGAATGTCAATTTCAACTTTCTGACTATCTGCATTTAAGTAATAGTATTGTTGAAGAATTCCCTTATCGTATATTCTCGATAGTTGTAAACTCCCATTTGGACCAAAAAACTTATGTTCACCAAATATCTCTCCGTAAACATATTCGATTTCTTGAGAAAGATTCCCATTTTTATAGAAATCTCTATCAATTCCATGAAGATCTCCATAAGCGTAATTTGATTCGTCTGAGATTTGACCATTATCATAGTACTCTTTCCATGCTCCATTATGCCTTCCGTTCTCATAACTGCCAGCTTCTTTTAAAGTGCCATCTTCATAGAACCATTTCCATTCACCTACCTTTGCATCGTTGATGTAATTTCCTTGAGTATTCAGTTGTCCATTTGGGTAATGCCAAATGTACTCTCCTTCTGATGAGTTTAATATATACTTCCCTTTAAATGCTGTTTTGCCATTATAGTGCATTAGTTCATAAACACCAATTCCATCTTCAAACTGCGACTCAGACATTATATTCTCTGACGTATCATAACATACTACTCCTTGCAAAAAACCGTCTTTATAATAATCTATGCGATCTAGTTTGCCGTTTACTGTATAATATTTATATGCACCTTTTATTTCACCGTTCAGGTAATAGCTTTCTGTTTTAATTGTACCATCAGGATAGAACGTTTTCCACACTCCATTTGATTCTCCATCTTCAAAGTATCCTATTCTTTTTAGTTGAGCATGTCCATAATAAGTCTTATGAATACCTTCTAGTTTATCATCTTTATAATAGTACTCTCCCTCTACTGCACCCCATGGGTAATAGTCAACTACCTTACCTTCGGCTTTGTCATTTTTATAATTGGCAACCTGAGTTAAGTTACCATATTCATCAAAGTATCGCCATTCCCCAACTTTGCCATCCACCGGATGATAAGTGCCTTCATTTGCTTTTACTCCATTAAAATGATATTCAGTTAGGTTAAATGACTTTTTCTTGTCTCCACCACTAATAATTTCCTTGCCTTCAGAGTCGTAATAAATATAGTAGACTAATCGATCTTTAAACTCTTTTTCATACCATAAAGTTGAGTGATGAGTATACGCTTTTTTGCTAATAAGCTGATCTTTTTTATAGGTATCTTCAAACTTTAAAACACCATTTGGGTAATAATACTTCCAAAGCCCTTCTTTTAGTCCTTCGTCGTAAGTGCCTTCTACTTCTATTGTGCCATCTCTATAGAGTTGCTTGTACAAGCCATTGTATTTATTGTTTACCTTTTCGCAAACTATTCTGTCTTGGCCATTTTCCCATAATATTTTATAAGTCCCATTACTTTCTCCTTCTTTAAACTCTTCCCTGCGGTATATTTTGCCATCAGCATAGCGTTCAATTAGTTCGCCATTTATCTTTCCTTTTAAGAAATTAGCTTCATACTCCGGTTTTCCGTTCTTGAAAAAGTAAGTTGCTTCACCTTCAAATAAGCCATCAATGTATTTTGCCTTTCTATAAATGTTTCCTCCCATGTAATACTCTGCAAAATCTCCATTGCGATCATTTTTTTCAAATGGAATTTCTTCCTTCAGTTGACCATTTTCATGATACAATTTTGCTAGACCTTCTAACTTCCCTTGATTGTAATTGATTTCTTGACTTAAAATACCATTTTCATAGTATATTTTCCAACTCCCATCTTGTTCGCCATTTTTATAATTTCCTTTTGACTGAATATTGCCATTTTCGTGAAAACTAATGTATGGTCCGTTAAGCTGATCTTTCTTTTTATCATAGCCTCCAATGGCTTCAATTTCTCCACTAGAGTAATACCAAGTTTTATTTTTTCCACTAAGGATATCAAAGTTTATTTCATGCGTATTGTTTAAATTGAACCACTTTTGTCTAATCCAACTGTTAAACTCTTTTAGTTTTTCAAAGTTTTTGTCTACTATTTCTTTATGTGCTTCATTTTGTGATGGAACTAAGGCAAAAAGGTGCATTACTTCAAACTTATCTTCTTGCATCACTAATTCATAAAAAGGCTTGTAATAACTATTGAAAAAGTAATCACTTTCTTTTGTTTGCATCAGCTGGCTGAAGATTAAGTGGTTTTGTTTTGCAAAGTAGAGTTGATTTTCTCCCGGAACTTCATAACCCTCCTTCAGTGCAATGTAGTTTTCAATCAATAAGTCAATCTCATCAAATTCTGTTGACTCCAGTTCAAAGCCCTCTTTTTCTTCTATTTCAACTTTTGTGTTATTGGAGAGCTCATTTAATAACCCAAGAACTCTATATGCTTTATCTGAGTAAGGCTCTAGCAGAACAATCATATTAAAAGCTAAAAAAGTTTCAGTAAGGTTCCCTTCATTGAAAGCAAATACGCCTAGATTAAAGTGTGCATTTATGTCAAAAGGGTAAAGTTTCGCATGTTTTTTATAGGCGGCATAAGATGAGTCATACTCTTTTAATTCGAGGTGCTGAAACGCAAGATTATTGCTAGCTTCTTTGTAAAAAGGGTAGTCCTTTAATAACTTTTGGTACACTTTTTTTGCTTCTTTTTTTTCACCTTTTAAGTTTAAAGTGTAGCCTTTATTTAAACGAAAAGCTTGATGATCTGAGATTTCTTTTGCGCTAATCCCTTCTTCACAAAAAACTAATGCTTCATCATATCTTTCCAGTTGAGATAAGATATATGTTTTCTTTAAAAGTGCTGTATAGTAATTTGTATCACCGGGATTTATTTGCTCTACTTTTTCTAAAGCGGCATTCATGCTGTCAATTGACATCAATGAGTCTGCTTCGGTTATTAGTTTCGCAGAACTTACATACCTAGGAATTAGTAGGCTATCGTTTGCAGTTGTTTTTAAATAAGAAAAGCTTAGTAGGATGAGAAAGAAATAAAGTTTAGAGGACATTTTGGGTTGGATTTAGTAAAAAATGGAATTTGTTAAAAATATTTAACAACAAGAATCCTCATTTATTTCATTAAATCAAAACTTTATTGGGATTTTTTTGTCTTAATTAAATTTTATTTTTAATCAGAATTCAACTACAAGGCTTTGTTTGTGAGTTCACTTACACCATCCTCCTTTCTACTCTTTCACCAATTCTACACATGGCTTCATAGCTAATCGTTCCAAGTGCTTCGGAGTATTCGTGTATACTTTTCTTACCTCCAAACAAGATTGCTTCAGTGCCTAGTTCAAGCTGTTGTTTCCCTAAGTAAATCATACTTAGATCCATGCAGATATTACCAATAGTTGGATAAAGCTGTCCGTCAATTTCCACCTCCCAATTCCCGTTGCCTAAACTTCTGCTAAAACCGTCAGCATAGCCTACAGAAAGGGTGGCAATGTATCCGTCTTCAGGCATTATTCCGGCTCGGGAATACCCAATGCTTTCCCCTTTTTTTAGTTTTAATACCTGAGTTACTTGTGTCTTAAACTTACAAATTGGCTTTAAGCTATCTTTTAAATCATCTAAGGCAGAAGCACCGTACAAACCAATCCCCAATCGCACTAAGTCGTAATGGTGATTTTTAAAACGATAAATACCATTGCTGTTTAAGGCATGAAGTTTTACATTATTAGGTAAATAGTTTTTTAGTTTCCGATAAAAATCTTCAAATATTTCTAGCTGCCTTAAGCTGTACTCATCTTCCTCAGCAGTTCCGGAGGCACTTAAGTGAGTCATTAAGCTTTTTACGCTACATGCACTGCTTTTTTCAATCGCTGAAATCAGCTCGTTAATTTCTAAAGGATCAATACCTAGACGATTCATTCCTGTGTTCACTTTTAAATGTACAGGATAAGCTGAGGAGGTCAAATTTTCTTTCTCTAAGAAAGACTGAAAAGCAAACAATTGGTCAATGTGATGAATTTCCGGTTCCAGGCAATTTTCTACAACTGCTTTAAAGTTATCTTTTGAGGGGTTAATTACCATTATTGGCAACTCCACTCCGGCAGCTCGCAGTTCAACTCCTTCAGAAACATAAGCCACACCAATGTATTCTGCCAGTTTTTCCTCTTCAATCAATTTTACAATTTCAATAGCTCCATTTCCGTAGGCTGAAGCTTTTATCATCGCCATAATTTGAGTTGAGTCCTTTAATAAATGGCGAAAAAAATGAAAATTGTGAATGATTGCCTCTCGGCTAATTTCAATAATTGTAGGTGATTGAACTGAAGTCGTTTTGGTCATACTTTATTTATGGCATCTTGAAAGCAGTCGCGGCAAAGTGGCTCGTAGCTCTCGGTTTCTCCTAACATCACCAACTTTTCTTCTTTTGAAATTCGGTGAGAGTGATTTGCTAAGTTACCACATCTTACGCAAATGGCATGAACTTTTGTAACGTATTCAGCCGTGGCTAAAAGCGCCGGTATCGGCCCAAAAGGTTTGCCTTTAAAATCCATGTCTAAACCGGCAACAATTACTCGAATTCCCTGATTTGCTAATTGATTGCAAACCCCTACTAGCTCCATGTCAAAAAACTGTGCCTCGTCGATCCCAACCACTTGTTCATCATTAATTAAAAGCGGAATATTAGCCGATGCAGGTACCGGAGTCGAGTGAATTTGATTGGAATCGTGAGAAACTACCGCTTCTTCATGATATCGATTGTCCACTTCCGGCTTAAAAATCTCTACTTTTTGCTTGGCAATTTTTGCTCGCTTTAGTCTGCGAATCAGCTCTTCGGTTTTCCCCGAAAACATAGATCCACAAATCACTTCGATGGAACCCTTGCGCTTTTTGGAATTAATTGTATTTTCGAGGAACATTTAAGATAAAAGAATGTGTTACTTTTGATGCTTGCAAAGGTATTATTAATCGCAGATATCTAAAACAATAATGATGGACAGCCAGAAAAAAAGAAAAGAAATTACCGCTTTAATTGATAACATTAAGATGCATTCAGATCGACTAACTGAAAGTAAGAATGTTCCCATTTTAGAGTTGAGTGTTATCCTTTCTAAAATTACTCGCTTACACGAAAAAACAGTGATTCTAAAGTATTTATTAGCAAAAGAACAAAATCACGAAGAGGAGGAGTTTGGTATTGAGGATATTTATAAAGAAAAAGAGCATTTAGAAAAAGAAATACCTCAAATTGAAACAAGTCGCGAAGAAGAAAAGGAAGAGAATACTCCTCCTGCAAATAAAAGTTTGACTGACAATCAGTCTGTTGAAAAAACGATTAAAGAAGAGCCTGAAGTAGAAGAAAAAGAAGAAGCTGAAACTGAAACAGAGGAGAAGGCTTCAAAAGTTGAAGTAAATGAGGATGAAAAACCTACACACTCTCCAGAGGAAAGTGTTGAAAAAAAGGAAACTCAGCCAAAAACTGAAGAAATCATTACTTCGATTGAAATAGAACCTAAAGAATTGCCTGACCTAAACGAGCAATATGCAGAAGAGGAAGACCCTAGTTTAAGTGAGCAATTGCGCAAACAGCCTATAGCCGACTTAATGACTGCAATTGGCTTAAACGAACGCTACCTTTATGCAAATGAACTTTTCGATGGAGATATTGAAGCGTTTAGAGAAGTAGTTAAAATCTTAAATGAGTTTGAACATAAAGAGCAAGCGCTTAAGTACTTTAAAGAGCAATTAATACCAACTTATGAGTGGGATGCTAAAAATGACTTAGTGAAAGCACTTTACTTATTAGTTGAAAGAAGATATCAATCCTAAATTCATTTATCTTCATTTTTTACCATTTAGTTTTTTTAGTTGCCGACTATAAAAAAGCAGCTTTAATGATTCCTACATTTCGCTTACTTTAGCTTTTTAATTCAATTGAAAATGAATATTAAAGCCCAACCATACTTCAAGCTACTATTTTACTCTGCATTGCTGCTTACTACCTTTCAATTGAACGCACAAGAAATTGAGCCTAAAAAGTGGAATTTAGATGAATGTATTCAATACGCCAGAGAAAATAACATTCAAGTTCAGCAAAGTGAAATAAACCAACAAATTGCAGAACAAGATTTAAAGGCATCTAAGTACAATGTGCTGCCTAACCTAAATGGTTTTGCCAGTCATATTTATAACTTCGGGCAAACCATTGACCCTTTTACTAACCAGTTTGCCACTAGCCGAGTTCGCTCTAATCAGTTTTCTTTGAGTTCCACTTTTACTGTTTTTAATGGTTTTCAAACCATTAATAGCGTAAAAAGAAATCAAGCAAATTTAAAAGCGAGTGAGTATGAGTTGGAAAAAATGAAAAACGACATTTCATTAAACATTGCCAATCAATATTTACAAATTCTTTTTAATAGAGAATTACTTAAAAATGCAGAAAACCAATTAGATGTTACTCAAATTCAAATTGACCGCATAAAAAAACAAGTAGCAGCCGGGGCACTTCCCGAAGGCAGTTTACGCGATATTGAGGCTCAGGCTGCTTCGGAGGAACTACAAGTATTTAATGCGCAAAACCAATTACAGCTTTCTAAGTTGAATTTAGCGCAAATGCTTCGCATGGAAAATGCAGAGGACTTTGAAATTGTAACCCCCAATTTAAACGATTTTCAAGGTGTTTCAGAAATGATTTCTCCAGGTGCACTATATTTAACTGCGCTGGAAGTAATGCCTGAAGTTAAAAGTGCTCAATACAATCTTTACAGTGCCGAAAAAAGTAAATCCCTAGCAAAAGGAGCTTATAGTCCTTCATTGAGCTTAACAGGTTCGGTTGGTTCTGGTTACTCCGGTAGAAATAGAGAAGTAGTAGAAACAGAGTTTTTAGGTTTACAGCCAAATGGGAATGTGACTCAAGGTGGTGAGGTTATTTTATCACCAAACATTAGACCCGTTTACCAAGACAAACCATTTTTTGATCAGGTAGAAGAAAACTACAACCGTTCTTTTGGCTTTCGTTTAAACATTCCCATTTTTAATGGAATGAGCGCAAGAACAAATGTTCAAAAAGCAAAGCTTAATATGCAACAAGCTGAACTGAATTTGGAAAACACTAAATTGCAATTACGTCAAAACATAGAGTCGGCGCACAACGATGCTGTGGCAGCTTTAAAACGCTATCGCGCTGCTGAAAAGTCGGTTGAAGCTTTAGAACTTTCATTTCAGTACACACAAGAGCGATTTAATGTAGGTATGTTAAACTCATTTGACTTTAACAATGAGAAAAACCGATTAAATAATGCTCGATCAGAGCTCTTGCAAGCTAAGTACGAATATATATTCAAATCGAAGGTACTGGATTTTTACCAAGGAAAAGCCATTCAATTAAACAGCAATTAACGAATTAAGAAATAAGATGAAATCAAAAAAATGGATATTTATACTGTTGGGCCTTTTGGTGGTTCTGATAGTTATCGCATTAATTAAAGGGAAATCAGGCGCAGGTATAGAGAAAGTTACTGTAGAGAAAGTGGAGCGGAGAACCATAGTAGAAACTGTAGCTGCAAGTGGGAAAATTCAGCCGGAAACGGAGGTAATTATTAGCTCGGATGTTTCAGGAGAAATTATTGAAATGCCCGTAAAAGAAGGTCAGACCGTTAAACAGGGTGATTTATTGGTAAAGATTAACCCTGACTTGGTGGAGTCTGCGGTAAATAGAGCGGAAGCGGCTTTAAACACTTCAAAGGCAAACTTACTGGGAGCCAGAGCACGATTAGCACAAGCAAAATCACAATTTGAAAATGCTAAGGCAACTTTTAACCGAAACGATAAATTATACAAAGACAAAGTCATTTCTCAGGCAGAATTCGACCAAGCAAAAGCAAATTTTGAAGTAGCTCAATCGGAGGTGAAAGCAGCCGAAGAAAGTGTTGAGGCTGCCAAGTACAATGTTAAAAGCGCAGAAGCTACCTTGAGTGAGGCAGAAGAAAACTTAGGTAGAACCTCTATTTATTCCCCAATGAGTGGTGTTATTACAAAACTTAACCGTGAAAAAGGAGAGCGTGTTGTGGGAACAGCGCAAATGGCCGGAACTGAAATAATGACGGTAGCTGACTTAAGTGTTATGGAAGTGGCTGTTGAAGTAAATGAAAATGATATTGTTCGCGTAGACATTGGCGACACTACTGAAATAGAAGTGGATGCTTATTTGGATGAAACTTTTTTAGGTGTAGTAACTGAAATAGCCAATTCTGCAAAAGTGGAAGGCGTAAGTGCTGACCAGGTAACCAACTTTGATGTTAAGATTCGCATGATCCAGTCTTCTTATAACCATTTAATGGAAAACGATAGCAGTAAGCGCTCGCCTTTCCGTCCGGGTATGTCGGCATCTGTAGAAGTTAGAACAAAAGAGGCTAAAAATGTGTTAAGCGTGCCCATTCAGTCGGTAACTACCAGAGCAGAAAAAACGGAAAAAGATTCCAGCAAAACAGCTGAAAAACCAAGTCCGTTAAGCTCTAAAGAAGACAAAATGAAAGAGTGTGTATTTGTAAAGGACGGTGAAAAAGCCAAATTGGTTTTTGTAAAAACCGGAATTCAAAACACCATGCATATTGAAATTAAAGAAGGATTGAAGGAAGATGACGAAATCATTAGTGGGCCGTACACCATAGTTTCTAAAATGTTAAAAGACGGTGATGATGTGGAAGTGGTAGAAAAAAATCAATTGTTTAATCGAGCTAAAGAATAAAATGAGCTATCTACTTTGTTTAGAAACTTCAACAAAAGTTTGCTCTGTTGCTTTATTCAATAATAGTGAATTGGTAGACTTTGAAGAGGAAGATGGGAGTTATTCACATGCAGAAAACCTAGCTGTTTTTACCGACAAAGTATTGAAGCGAAAATCTGTAAACTATTCTGACTTAGCTGCTATAGCTGTAAGTAAGGGACCAGGTTCATACACAGGCTTGCGCATTGGTGTTTCTTTAGCAAAGGGAATTGCCTACGGCGCACAAATACCATTAATTGCTATCGATAGTTTGAGTAGCTTAGCTTGGACGGCTATCCATGCTCATAAAACTGAAGCAGAACTCTTTATTCCCATGATTGATGCTCGAAGAATGGAAGTTTATGCCGCAGTTTACAACCAAAAACTACATCAACTTAAAGAAATTAGTGCTGATATAGTCGAAGAAGGTTCTTATGGGGAGTACTTGAATAAAGGAAAGGTTTGCTTCTTTGGTGATGGAGCAGAAAAATGCAAGTCAACATTATCTCATCAAAATGCAGTTTTTATTAATCAAAAAGCTTCCGCTAAAAATATGGGAGCTTTGGCATTTGAAGCTTTTCAGAAAGAGAAATTTGAGGATGTTGCTTATTTTGAACCCTTTTACCTTAAAGAGTTTGTTGCCATAAAATCCAAAAAGAAGTTGGTGTAAAAGCAGAGGATTCAATTTACAATTCTTTCCTTACTTTTGATATATGAAGACTACTCTAACCTTAATATTAGCAGCACTTTTATCAAACTTTCAACTTCTTTTAGCACAAGAAAACAATCGAATTTTTTGGACTGACTCCGTTCAATTAAGCTGGGCTGATTTTCAAGCAGAAGCAAAAGAAGGTCAAACCATTGCTGCATTATCAAGTATTGCCATTCCATTCAGTTTTGAAACTGATGGAGAAGGTGAAATTTCAATTCAAATACAAGTCTGCTTTGTAAAAGATGAGTCATGGGTAAAAAAAGCTGAACAAACACCTTTGCTTTTAAAGCACGAGCAAATTCACTTTGACATTGCTGAGCTCCACCGAAGAAAAATTGTAAAAGCACTTAAAGAAGCAAACTTTACAAAGTCTAACTACAAAGAAAAATTAGAAAATATTGTTGGAGAACATTGGAATAAAATTTACCGCAACTCTCAGGATCAATACGATCAAGAAACCAACTTTTCTCAATACATTAAAGCACAGTTAGAATGGTCTAAAAAGCTTAAAAGGCTGCTTAAAGAATACAAAGATTATCGAGAGGAGAATTTTACAGTAAGCTTAATTAACTTCGAAGAGGACTAACACTTCTTCAAAAAATCACTAACTGCAGTTTCCACTTGATTTAATGACAAATCGATCTTTAAACCCGGGAAACTCTTTGCCTTTTCAATGTCTTTTAACAGACTTAACTTCTTTTCTGTAGTAGTGTAAAACCAGTTTTTAGCTCTTAAGTGTTTTGCTAAATATTCTTGCTCTGTTTGACCTTCAGTGGGAATAAAAATAGCTTTTTTACCTAGAACTGCTAAATCCATTACCGAAGAGTATCCACATCTACTCAGAATAACTTCGCTTTGTAGAATTTCTTTTCGCATTTCCTCTGATGACAAGTGCGACTTGATTTCCACTTTTCCATGGTGAAAGACCTCCGTATGTGTATCAGCTCCCACTAAACCTCTCACAAAAAGCACATCAAAATCTACTTGTTCCAACTGTTTAAATAATTTTTTCTCACAATCGCTTCTACTGGGTTCCGGGCCGGACAAAATCACCATTAGTTTGCGTTCGAATCTCTTCTCATTTTCCCTTTCACTTTGTCCCATAAAACGTGAAATTGGACCAATGAAACGCAAGTTTTTAAGGTGAGTAGTTTGGTGAGACAAGTCACCACTTAAATTGTCCCCTCCCTTAAAATCAGGGATCCAACATTCATTGTATTTTTCAATGTAATTAGCCGTAATTCTTTTAAGCAATCGTTTAAAAAAAGGAGCTTGAATAAACAGCTGATGAGTAATTAAAACAGAAGGCACTTCCTCATGATACAAACCATAGCGGTTATCTGAAATCACACCATCAATTTGGTAATTTCTAACAATGTGCGCTAAATTTTCATTTTCTTCTTGAATAGTTCGAAAAAACCGAGGCGCTTTAATTGCCATAAATACACTCATAGATAAACGACGAGGATATTCAACATCCATGCCCGGTAAACGAACAGTTTCACAAATGGGAAACTCCTCTTTTAAAAGTGCTAAAGGTCGTTCGTCTGCCGCAATTACAACATGAGCTCCTTGTTTACGAAGCTCTCTAATAATTGGAATACAGCGACTGGCATGTCCCAAGCCCCAGTCGAGTGGTGCCACTAAAATACGTTTGTGTTTCATCATACTACTGCCTTCCAAAGATAGTTATTTTTGCTAGCAGATAAAGTGCAGCCTTAGATTGTATAAAGAGTTTTTTTAAGAAGTGATTGCTGTTACTGATAAACTAAATAACCATGAACAAAATACTAATTAGCGGTGCAACCAAAGGCTTAGGCAGAGCACTTGCAATAGAGCTTTCAAAAAGCGGACATCAACTCATATTGTGCTCAAGAAGTCAAGAAAGTCTGAAAAAATTATCCTCAGAGATTAAAGAAATTAACCCTAATTTGAGTCCGATTGTAATTGCAGTTGACTTGCAAAAGCAGGAAGAATTAGTAAAAAAACTCTCACAACTGAGTCAAGAGAATTGCCCAAACATCATCATCAATAATTTAGGCATATTTGAAAATGGACTAGCTTCTGAAATAAAATTAAATCAACTGCAAAGCCAATTAGAGTTGAACCTGTATTCGGCAATCAACATAACTAACCTGTTTCTCGAAAATATAAAAACTCAAAAAGGGCAAATCATCAATATTGGATCTGTGGTTTCACACCAAGCGGCAAAAGAAATGGCCTCTTACTCCATCAGCAAACATGCGCTAAAAGCATGGAACGATAGCCTAAGAGAGGAACTAAGAACAAAAGGCGTAAAAGTAACCGCCATATACCCCGGGGCAATGAATACCTCCTCTTGGGATGAAGTAGAAAATGTGGAACTTCAAAAAATGATTCAAGTTGAAGATGTAGCAAAGCTGGTTCGTCAGTTGATTGAAATTGGGGAGAGCACGCTGGTTGAAGAAATCCGACTATCTCCATTGAACTTTTAACTCGCTTGTTGAGTGTATGATCTTCTCCTTCTTAAAATTGCTTGAATTTTTTGAACCAACAACCTTCTGTTAATCGGCAAGTACATAAAATCATCAGCCCCGGCTTCAAATGCTGCTAAAACACAATCTTCTGACTTATGTCGGCTAACAAAGATCACAAAAGTATCTGCAGAAAAACTACTACTTTTAATTGTATAACAAAGCTTTAATGCCTTTTGAATAGACAAGTCTAAAGGTAAAATCACTAAATCAACATCCCATTTTTGGAAGCTTTTTATAATGTCATTTGAGCGATCAAAGTTCTGTATATCATAATTTTCTTTCCGCAAAAAGGCAGCTATATCTCTTAGTTCAGGGCGGTGCTCATCCAGCATTAATAAAGTTCCTCTATTCATCTTCTTTCTTTACAAACAAAAATAGCTATCGGATTTATCTGATTTGTTAAGTTAAGATTGCTAAACATTTATTAAATAGCTGAATTTACAACTCTTAGTGTTAAAAAAAAATGAGTCGCAACTTACTTTCTTAACCATTAGTTAACATTAGAGCCTCTGCTTTAGTTTAATTTTGCCACACATTTTAGCACATAAATCACGCGCATGGAATTTGGATTCATCGATTTTTTAACCCTTATCGGGGCATTGGGATTTTTTATTTACGGGATGAAAGTAATGAGCGAAGGCATTCAAAGAACTGCCGGCTCAAAACTTAGAGACATTCTGAGCAGCATGACCAAAAACCGCTACTTGGGTGTGTTTACAGGATTTTTAATTACTTGTTTAGTACAATCTTCTTCCGCCACAACAGTAATGGTTGTTAGCTTTGCCAATGCAGGATTACTCACTCTAATTGAGTCTATTGGAGTAATTATGGGAGCTAATATTGGAACAACAATTACAGCTTGGTTAATTGCTTTCTTTGGATTTAAAGTAAAAATATCGGCTTTTGCACTACCAATTATTGCCATTGGCTTTCCAATGATGTTTGCTAAAAGAGCTGTACTTCGCTCTACTGCAGAAGTTTTTATTGGATTTGCGCTCTTATTTCTAGGATTAGATGCCTTAAAAAATGCCGTTCCTGATTTGAGTGAAAATCCTGAAGTATTAGAGTTTTTAACTTCGTTTTCAGGTTATGGAATCTTAACTACTACTTTATTTGTATTAGTAGGAACCATTGTAACTATTGTCGTTCAATCTTCATCTGCTGCAATGGCACTAACCCTTACTTTGTTGTTTAACGACATTATTACTTTTGAGATTGCCGCTGCCATGGTATTGGGTGAAAACATTGGAACCACCATTACGGCGAATGTAGCGGCAATTGTTGCCAATGTTCATGCGAAGAGGGCTGCCCGAGCGCACTTTATATTCAACGTAGTTGGGGTAATATGGATGATTTTACTCTTCCCCTTCTTCTTAGATTTTATTGATTATTTATGGGAACCGGCACAAAACTTCTTACAAACAGTTATTCCGGATATCGACAAATCACAATCTGAACTTCAACTCTCGCTTTTTCACACGGTATTTAATGTAATTAACACATTGTTAATGATTGGACTAATACCTTACATTGCGAAAGTCGTAACTCGACTGGTTCCTTCTCGTGGTATTGAAGATGAAACCTTCCACTTGGAATACATTGGTACAGGAACAGTTGTTACTACTGAAGCTTCTATTTTAGAGTCTAAGAAAGAAATTCAGAAGTTTGGTAAACTCGTTCAACGAATGACCGGTTTTGTATCTGAGCTATTGGTTGAGACTGACAAGAAGAAATTCAAAAAGCAATTGGAGCGTATTAAAAAGTACGAGGAGATCACCGACAAAATTGAAACTGAAGTAGTAGGCTACTTGGCTAAAGTTTCAGAAAGCGAATTGAGTGAAGAAGCTTCATTACAAATACGTTCAATGTTGAGTATTGCCGATGACCTAGAAACTATTGGCGACATTAACTACAGCATGTCAAGAACGATTAAGCGTAAGAATGAGGATAAAATTTACTTCATTCCTCAGCAAAGAGAAAACCTACTTGAGCTCTTTAAGTTGGTAGATCAGGCGATGTACAAAATGCAGCACAACTTAGAAGTAGAAATGAATAAAGTCGACTTAGACGGCGCCTACCATGCTGAAAAAGAAATCAATCGCTTTAGAAATAACCTAAGAAAAGGACACTTAAAGAGCATTGAAAACGGCGAGTATCAACATGCAAGCGGTATGATTTACACTGACTTATTTGCTGCTTTAGAAAGTATAGGCGATCATGTAATCAGCATTAGCGAAGCTAGAGCGGGAAAAATTAGCTAGTATTAACTTATAAAGTTGAAGTAAAAATTGGCGTTTTTACTACATTGCTGGTATCTTTTGAGCGATCTACGGCAAAACCGGTGTACTGAAGAGAATCATAGCCTGCAGCTTTAAAGAAATCGATTCCGTCAATTTCAAAAGCAATTTCACCTTCAACGCCGGCAGCTGTTCGTATGCCTTTTACAACCGGAATTCGATAATTCTCCCCTTCGATAATAGTATCTACGACTGCATTTTTATAGATCAGAATACGCACAAAGAAATTATCAGGGTCGCTGTCATTTCGAACCCCTAGATCGCCATTCCCGTCAGTAAAACCTATGCGCCAAACTGCCACAGCTTCCGACTTCCTATCAAAACTTCGCGTTTTTAATACGGGCTCATCCGGAAAGTCGCTTTCCTTTTCACAAGCAGATGTTGCTGCGAAAATCAAGCTGCATATTCCTATTTTTGTCCATAATTTCACGCCTTAAAATTAAGCAGAATTAAAATTCCCATTATTAACTCACTTAACGAAAATAAGCTGCAGTTTATTGAGCAAAATATCTTTCAATTAAAAGAAAGCGATTTTGAAGACTTCGCTTTGGATTTATTTCAAATTCACTATAGGCACAACAGCACCTATCGTCAATATTGCGACTACAGAAAAATAGAGGGAGATAAGGTTCAGTCAATAAAAGACATTCCTTTTTTACCCATCGACACTTTTAAAAGTCACACTGTTCAACTCAATCGTTTTGAAGCAGAAATCACCTTTGAAAGCAGCGGAACAACTGCCAATACAAGCAGTAAACACTTTGTAAAAAAACTATCCATCTACGAAAAGAGCTTTACTACTGCTTTTGAAAACTTTTATGGAAAGACAGAAAATTATTGCATTTTAGCACTGCTTCCCTCCTATTTAGAAAGAGGTGGATCCTCCTTGGTTTACATGGCCGAAAAGCTAATCCAACAATCAAAGCATAAAGAAAGTGGCTTTTACTTGACCAACCACCAAGCTTTATATGAAACGCTTAACGAGCTCGCTAAGAAAGGACAAAAGACATTTTTGATTGGAGTATCATTTGCTCTATTGGATTTTGCTGAAAAATATAAAGTGAATCATCCAAATTTAATTGTAATGGAAACCGGCGGCATGAAAGGTCGGCGGAAAGAAATTATTCGTGAGGAATTGCACGAGATTCTTTGTAAGTCATTTCAACTAAAAAGCATTCATTCCGAATACGGAATGACGGAGTTGCTTTCTCAAGCCTACTCAAAAGGCAATGGAAAGTTTTACACTCCTCAATGGATGAAAGTATTGGCACGTAAGCAAGACGACCCTTTTTCTTATGCCAACTTTGGAGAAACAGCCGCCTTGAACATTGTTGATTTGGCAAATATTTACTCTTGTCCTTTTATTCAAACCGACGACTTAGGAAAAGTTTATGCCGATGGAAGCTTCGAGGTATTGGGGCGCTTTGACCGCGCAACAGTGAGAGGTTGTAATCTGATGGTGAGGTGATTTATTTCAACCGATAAACAGGCTTTTTTCGTTTTTGATTTTGGTAAACAAGCAGTTTTTGATAAATATCTTCTAGAATCGATTCATAATTTGGAGCTACTTCCTTTAGCAAAACTCCTTTGGTATCCATATTCTCTTTGTAGGGATTCCTGGGTTGAACCTTAAACTGATCCGCCATGACAATCAAATTCCCCTTTGCATCAAACAACTCATAAGTAATTTCATGATTCGCCCAAGGCAAAAACTTTGAGCCTTCATTCGAACTCATGGTAGCTACTAGACGACTGCTAATTTCATACTGGCTAATAAACAAAATATAATCTGCTGATAAATTTTGCAAGAGCGAATTTAAGCGGTCATTCATCTTTAGCAAACTAAGGTCTATGCCTGTATGTGTGCTCGGCTTTTCTTTATAAACTCTCGGAAGTTGATTTTTGATCAATCCATAATCGTAAGCAGGAATCGGAAAGGCAGTAATGCCATGATAATTAGTCGACAGTCTTTTAACTAAAGAGTCTCTATAATGAGCAAAAACCTCATCTGAACTCAACCATTCGTTGGCGGCAGCAATCTCACTTAAGGAATAAGCAGTTTGAAAGTCGAAACGAGCAAAAGGAACCACCAATATCCTACTGCTTTTTTTATCCTGTGCTTGCGCTACAGTAACGAAAAAAGTAAAAATTAAAAACGATAAAAATGCTTTTTTAATCAATACGAATGAGGTAATAATTTTTCTTTCCTTTCTGCAATAAAATATATTGTCCTAAAAGTAAGTCGTCCAAATTTAAGGTTTTCTCCAGACTTACCTTTTCTTTGTTAATGCTTACCCCATTGTTTTGCAACATTCTTCTTGCCTCTCCCTTTGAAGGAAAAGCTTTAGCTACCTCAACAGAGAAGTCGATAATCTCAATTCCTTTTTCCAGCTCACTTTTGCTGACCGTTGCTTGAGGCACACCTTCAAAAACACTTAAAAAGTCATCTTCCGACAATGTTTTTAAATCCTCTGCGGTAGATTTTCCAAACAAAATATTAGATGCGGCTACTGCATTTTTTAAATCCTCTTCAGAGTGGACTCTAACAGTAATATCTTCTGCCAAAGCTTTTTGCAAAACTCTTAAATGCGGAGCTTCTGCATGTTCTTTTTCCAAAGAAAGAATTTCATCTTCAGCTTTTAAAGTAAAAATTCGAATGTATTTTGCAGCATCTTCATCGCTGACATTTAACCAAAACTGATAAAATTTATAAGGCGAAGTCTTGCTTTTGTCCAGCCAAACATTTCCACCTTCCGACTTACCAAACTTACTACCGTCGGCTTTGGTAATTAGCGGACAAGTCAGCGCAAAAGCTTCATTGTTGGATTTACGGCGAATAAATTCCGTTCCGGTAACAATGTTCCCCCATTGATCAGAACCGCCCATTTGCAGTTTGCAGTTTTTATGCTGATTCAAATAGTAAAAATCATATCCCTGAATGAGCTGGTAAGAAAATTCGGTAAACGACAGGCCTGTTTCCAATCGCTTTTTCACGGAATCTTTTGCCATCATGTAATTTACGGTGATGTGTTTCCCCGCTTCTCTCAAAAAGCGCAAAAAACTAAAATCTTTAAACCAATCGTAGTTGTTCACAATCTCCGCAGCATTTGGGCTATCAGCAGAAAAGTCTAAAAACTTCTCCAACTGCCTTTTCTGGCATTCTAAGTTGTGGTTGAGCACATCTTCGGTTAAAAAGTTCCGCTCTTCCGATTTCCCGGAAGGGTCTCCAACCATTCCGGTAGCACCACCTACCAAAGCAATGGGTTTATGTCCTGCATTTTGAAAATGCGTCAGCAACATAATCGGCACTAAATTGCCAATGTGCAATGAATCAGCAGTAGGATCAAAACCCACATAAGCCGTTGTCATTTCTTTCTGTAATTGCTCTCTAGTTCCGGGCATAATGTCGTGCACCATACCTCTCCATTCCAATTCTGCGACGAAGTCCATTGTAAAAAATTTTGGCAAAGATAAGGGAAGTAGAGAAGTTAAAAAGGACTAAAGTAACCCAACTTTAAAGTTATTTTGAGAAACTGAATTCCCAAAATGATATCTATAAACTGTTTATTTATAATTTACTCTATGTTTTAAAAAGGATGACCATTTTCATAATTTAAGTTTGAAACGAACTAAATGGGGCTAATGATTGAAGAAGCTCCAAAGGAAATCTTTGGAGATCACTGAAATCATCGCCATTTAGGAGCGGAAGACTTAGATTATGAAAATGGTCTAGATTTTTTTGTTTACTTTTTTCATCCCGATAGCTTCTAGAATCCGCATGTTTCATAAAAAAAAGCTGTAAAACTTTATTAGATAAAGCTTTACAGCAACGTAATTTTCACTTATATTAGTGA
>Ga0207716_100060_pt1 | contig 162122 bp, 141 predicted proteins | sample TtaePargueraPR_FD_187739 | JGI IMG/M metagenome (GOLD analysis project Ga0207716, IMG submission 187739) | Aerobic enrichment media microbial communities from Bioluminiscent Bay, La Parguera, Puerto Rico - Tt and P2 (5) (SPAdes) | ecosystem: Environmental > Aquatic > Marine > Unclassified ... | reverse complement strand
TTTGATCGATCTGCGCTTGGCAAAGCGCATAGATATCGGCAGCAAACGCGTGACCAGAGGTCAAAACCAAAACCGCGAATAGCAAAGACCTCATTTCGGACTCCTTTTTGAAGCATAACGCGGAGCTTTGCGGCAATTTTGGAGCCGCGAAGCGGTGGAAAAATTGTCCGGCAACAGCGGCTTGTTATACCAGTACCACGGTGAGAACACTCAGAACACGACTGAAGTCCAGATCACTATAGCGAAGACAATCAACCAAAAAACACGAATTCGTGAAAGGTGGAGAAAGCTAGGAAGTCGTAGAGCCTTCAAAACCTTATTGATACTCCAAAGTATTTCACCGTCGCGAACTCTATTCCATTCATCTTTCAGAATGTCCTGCATCAACGATGATATTTCTTTCTTTTCAGCTTGGTAGGCTTCGTGGGCCTTTTCCATTTTCTGATACTTGGCCGGAAGTCCCTCCATTTTTTTCATGAGTTCTCTGGGGGCATCCTCCTTCTCGTTCAGATAGAGTTTTGCTTGATAGACATGCCCCAACAACTCGATCTTTGCCCAGTACGCTTCTTCGCTGCTTTTATCGGGGATATCAATCCACTTCTCGGCATGAGTGAGGACGGCCGACAGGACTGTCCGAAGTGAGTTAATCCAGTCTTGGCGAAGAGCTGATGTAGCACTAGCTCGGGATAATAATGCAGAAAGAAAAATGCCAAGAAGAGTCCCGCACACTGCCGCAATTCCGACAAAGAGGTTTACTTCGCTTTCAGGCAACTGCTCGTTCTCCTTTATAGGTATAACATCTATGGACGCCCCGTTTTGTGCAAGTAGTCGACTTGATTGCAGGACGGTTATGCAGCCATCTATTCGGATTCTTTATGAGGCTTCGCCTCGATCCCTGATGAAATTCGCCGACCTGGGTCTAAACATTTGGTCGTTCTATAAGAACGATGTTAGGACCAGACTTTCCAGGCCGCGGTTTGAACCGTATCGCCATCAATGTCATACCTACCTACGCACAACCATTAAGTTCGTTCTGCTATCTCCGTCCAGCAACGAGTGCTTCAGAGTACGTCCGCTCTTTGTAAAGAATAGCCCACGCAATGCGAGCCAACTTATTAGCCAAAGCAACAATCACCACATTATGGTGAGCCCGAGTAGAAAGTTGTGCCAGCCACCCCGTAACCGCACGCTTTGGATTCATGTGTCTGATCACCGCTCGGGCACCATGAATTAACAGCCGTCGCAGGTAACCATCACCCCGCTTGCTGATCCCTAGTAAGCGGGGTTTTCCCCCACTTGAGTATTGACGTGGGACAAGGCCAAGCCAAGCCGCGAACTGCCTACCCGATTTAAACGATTGTCCCTTGCCCACGGTGGCCACCACTGCTGAGGCCGTTAGCCGACCGATACCGGGCACAGCTTCAAGACGCTGACATGCTTCGTTACTTCGACTTGTCAGGTCAATCTCAACATCCAGTGCGGCGATCTCGCTCTCCAGTCCGCGTAACCTGGTCCGCATCCTCTCGACCTGGCGCTCAACCAAGCCAGGCAAGCGCACGCCATAGCCGCTGTAATCCTCGCGGAACCAGCGGTTTAATCGCTGCGGTCCCGATGGCGCCGTCACACCGAATTCTGCAAGCGTCGCACGAAGCCTGTTGATCAGCGCCGTCCGATCGCGTGTTAAGCCCTCTCTGTCCCGGTGTAGCAGCAATATTGCTTGCTGCTCCTCAGTCTTAATGTCAACAAAGCGCATACCCGGCCGGGTAACGGCCTCACATATGGCCTCGGCGTCGGCGGCATCATTCTTGTTCGTTTTTACATAGGCTTTGACATATTGAGGGGCCATCAGCCGCACATCATGCCCTAACAGCTTCAACTCGCGCGCCCAATAGTGGGAGCTACCGCATGCTTCCATACCCACCAAACAAGGCTTGAGCGTTGCAAAAAATCTGAGTAGTTGGGAACGCCTTATCACCTTGGACTGAATGCAGCGACCTTTCTCATCTGCACAGTGGACTTGAAAAACGTTTTTGGCCAGATCAAGACCGACGGTAGATACATTATCCATGATGCACCTCCTAGCTAGATTCACCGATTATTATCAGCTTAAGAGGGGCGTCCATTTCATTATTTATATATGAGTCCCAACGACCACTTTCCCAACGACTCATATCTCAATTCAACAATCCTCCAAAACTAGGCAGAAAACCCTGTCACGTCAATCAGTTCCGTGCCATTGGCTATTAAAATCGTGATGGAAAAACGATCGTTGTGACCACTATCCCGAATTTCGGGACTAGCTGTAAGCGCATGAATCCATGAGTTAATTTACCCATAATTCAATTCGCGCCCAGTTCATGGTCGAAACGACCGTTTTCCATTCCATTTGTCACACCGCCGAATCTAGCGTTACCACTCCAGCTGCGCGCCGGTCTGGTACTCGATCACCCGGGTCTCGAAGAAGTTCTTCTCCTTGCGCAGGGTCGCCTGCTCATCGAGCCAGGGCGACACATTTTTTGCGCCCGGGAACGGCTCTTCCAGCCCCACCGTTCGCGCCCGCCGGTTGGCCACGAAGCGGAACTGTTCGCTGTGGTACTCGGCGGAGTAACCCAGGATCGGGTCGCGCAGGACGTAGTTGGCGTAGGCGGTTTCCGCCGCCTCGGATTCATCCCACATCTCGCGTACGGCTTTCGGGTCCAGGGTGATGTTTTCTTCCTCGAGGATCTGGTTCACCACTTTAAGGCCAAAGGAGAAGTGCATGGCCTCGTCCCGCAGGATGTACTGCAGCTGCTCGCCGGTGCCGCGCATCAGGCCGCGACGCTGCAGGGCGAAGATGGGGCTGAAGCCGTTGTAGAACCAGCAGCCTTCAAACACCGCCGCAAAGAACAGGTACGACATAACGAATTCCTGCAGGTCATCCTTGTTGCGCAGGTTCAAGCCGGATCGCATGGCGGCGTCGAGCCTTCGGTTGGCCAGCTGGATCTTGCCGTGGATCTCCGGCACCACCCGGTAACGGTTGTAGATCTCGCTCTGGTCCAGGTTCAGGGTTTCGATGCAGTGCTGGTAGGTCCAGGTATGCAGGGCTTCCTCGTACACCTGGCGGGCCTGGTAGATCTGCAGCTCCGGGGCGCTCATTTTCTCCATCACCGCCAGGCCGATGTTGCGCATGGCCAGGATGTCGGAGGTGGTGAGATAGGCCAGTACGTTCTCGTACACGTGCTTCTCCGCCGGGTTCAGGCGGTGGTGGTAGTCGTGGACGTCCTGGGCCATGTTGACGTCCAGCGGAGTCCAGTGGTTCTTGTTGGCGTTCATGAAGTACTCCCAGGCCCAGGGGTACTTGAACGGTGCCAGCTGGTTGATGTCGGTCTCGCCGTTGATCACCCGCTTGTCGTCTACGTTGACCGGAGCCGGGCCATTTGGAGTGGCTGCCTTGGATTCTGTTTTTGGTTCGTCGTCCCAATCCAGCATAGTGTTGTCCTCTTGGTAGGGGGACAGAATTCAATTCTGTCCCCGAGCTTCCAGAAAAAGTAAGTAGTTACTGACAGGCTTCACAGTCGGGGTCGTCAATGGAACACACCTGCGGTTGCGGCGCGGCGACCGGGACGGTTTTCTCGGCGCCGGTGGCCCCCAGGGAACGCAGATAATAGGTGGTCTTGAGCCCACGCTCCCACGCCAGCTGATACAGGGCATCGAGCTTCTTGCCGCTGGGTTCGGCCATGTACAGGTTCAGGCTCTGGGCCTGGTCGAGCCATTTCTGGCGCCGGGCGGCCGCTTCGACGAGCCAGCGTGCATCGATCTCGAAGGCGGTGGCGTAGCGGGCTTTCAGTTCCGCCGGGATGCGGTCGATCTGCTGCACCGAGCCGTCGAAGTATTTGAGGTCGTTGACCATCACGTTGTCCCACAGGCCCTCGGCCTTGAGGTCGCGGACCAGGGAGGGGTTCACCACCGTGAACTCGCCGGAGAGGTTCGATTTGACGAACAGGTTCTGGTACGCCGGTTCGATGGACTGGGACACGCCGACGATGTTGGAGATGGTGGCGGTGGGCGCGATGGCCATGACGTTGCTGTTGCGCATGCCGTTTTTGGCAATCAGCTCGCGCACCGGGGTCCAGTCCAGGCGCGTGTCGGTATTCACCGAGCAGTCGCCATCCCGGCGGTTTTCCTTCAGCAGGTTGATAGAGTCGATGGGCAGGATGCCCTGGTGCCAGAGCGAGCCTTCATAGGTGTCGTAGGCGCCCCGTTCGCCGGCCAGGGTGGCGGAGGCCCCGATAGCGAAGTAGCTGAGTTGCTCCATGGCAACATCGGCAAACTCCACCGCCTCCGGGCTGGAATACGGCAGGCCCAGTTGGTAGAGCGCGTCCTGGAAGCCCATCAGGCCGAGGCCCACGGGGCGGTGCTTGAGGTTGGAGTTTTTCGCCTGGGGCACGGCGTAGTAGTTGATGTCGATGACGTTATCGAGCATCCGTACGGCGGTGGTGACGGTGCGTTCCAGGCGCTGTACGTCCAGTTCGCCCCCAACGATATGGGCGGCCAGGTTCACCGAGCCCAGGTTACACACGGCGATTTCGTCGGCACTGGTGTTCAGGGTGATCTCGGTGCACAGGTTGGAGCTGTGGACCACGCCCTGGTGCTGCTGGGGTGAGCGCAGGTTGCAGGGGTCCTTGAAGGTGATCCAGGGGTGGCCGGTCTCGAACAGCACGGTCAGCATCTTGCGCCACAGCTGTTTGGCGGGGATCTTCTTGAACAGCTTGATCTTGCCCTGCTCCGCCAATGCTTCGTAATACTCGTAGCGTTCCCGGAAGGCGTTGCCGTAGAGGTCGTGCAGATCCGGCACGTCGCTGGGGGAAAACAGGGTCCAGTCCTTGTCCTCGCGCATGCGTTCGATGAGCAGGTCCGGCACCCAGTTGGCAGTGTTCATGTCGTGGGTGCGGCGGCGTTCGTCGCCGGTGTTCTTGCGCAGTTCCAGGAATTCCTCGATATCCAGGTGCCAGCTTTCCAGGTAGGCGCACACCGCGCCCTTGCGCTTGCCGCCCTGGTTCACTGCCACAGCGGTGTCGTTCACCACTTTCAGGAACGGCACCACGCCCTGACTCTGGCCGTTGGTGCCCTTGATGTGGGAGCCTAGCGCCCGTACCGGTGTCCAGTCATTGCCGAGACCGCCAGCCCACTTGGAGAGCATGGCGTTGTCGCGAATCGCGCTGTAGATGCTCTCGAGGTCGTCCTGCACGGTGGTCAGGTAGCAGGAGGACAGCTGGGAGTGGCGGGTGCCGCTGTTGAACAGGGTGGGCGTGCTCGCCATGTAGTCGAAGCTGGACAGCAGCTCGTAGAACTCGATGGCGCGGGCGTTGGGGTCGTCTTCCCGCAGCGCCAGGCCCATGGCCACGCGCATGAAGAACACCTGGGGCAACTCCAGCCGGGCCTTGTTCCAGTGCAGGAAGTAGCGGTCGTACAGAGTCTGCAGGCCCAGGAAGCCGAACTGGTGATCGCGCTCGGGTTTCAGGGCCTCGCCGAGGCGTTCCAGATCGAAGGCCGCCAGGGCTTCGTCCAGCAACTCGTGGCGGATGCCGGCGTGGATGAAGGCGGCCAGGGCCTGTGGATACACCTCCGCCAGCGTTTGATTCCGGGGCAGGTCCAGGGCTTCGGCAGCTTCGAGGCGCAGCTGTTCCAGCAGCAGTCGGGCAGTCACGGCGCTGTAATCCGGCTCCTGCTCGATCCGGCTGCGGGCGGTCATGACCAGTGCCGAGAGCACTTCGGTTTCTTCGATGCCGTCGTACAGGTTACGCAGGGCGTCTTCCACCAGGGATTCGCCGTCAATGCCCTCCAGGCCGGTGGCGGCCTGTTCCACCTGCAGTTTCATCAGGCCCAGGTCCAAGGGGGCGATGCTGCCGCCGGCCTTTTTCACGGTCAGGTGCGGGTGGGCCTCCATGGGCTCTTCCACGGCGCGCTTGCGGGCGTGCTCTTCCCGGTACAGTACGTAGGCCCGGGCCACTTTCTGTTCCTCGGCCCGCATCAGGGCCAGTTCCACCTGGTCCTGGATATCCTCGATATGAACCTTGCCGCCGGCTTTCAGGCGCCGGCTGATGGCCTGGACCACCTGTTCGGTGACCCGGTGTACCGCATCGTTGATGCGGGCGGAGCCAGCGGCCTTGTCACCTTCCACGGCAAGGAAGGCCTTGGTGACGGCAACACTGATTTTGGCCGGATTGAATCCAACCAGGGTGCCGTTGCGTTTAATTACCTGAAGGGATTGGGTATCGGTGGAAGCTGCCGGCGGTTCGGCGAAGGCGGTGGCTGTCATGGTGCTCTCCTGGGTTCGCGTTGGTTCCATTTCACCTTCGCGAATGCAGGGGCACACTTTGCCTGGAGGACAGGCAACGGGAACCGGTCTGCTCACCCTGAGTCGCGAAGGTGCAGTCCAGAAGCCGGTGTTACTGGCTCCTGATCCCTGGCAGGTCTTCGGACTCAGGGGCTTGGATCATCTGATCCGACCTTGCGTGGCGACTTCCCGGCGGATGCCAGTGTCATCGTGCCACGCTCGTTCCCCAATACCGCTGCGCGTCAGTTCCGGATTCTCACCGGATTCCCGATACCAGAGTGCTTATGGTAATCACGCGTTGACCGAGTTGGTTACGCAATAATCACTACATCTGGTATATGACCAAGGATGAAAGCACTATATACACGACATCCGGAAGGAACAAGGCGAAGGCATAAAAAAGGCCCCCATGAAGGGGGCCAAACACGTGACAGCTTTTACTCAGCCAATCAGTGGCTGATCATCCAGGGCCGCATGGAGGGAAACATCTTCTTCCCGTCGGCCGTGTAAAACAGCATGGACTTGCCGGGTTTCGGGGAGCCACAGCCACAGGCGCGGCTATGTTCCTTGTCGTGGGCCCTTCGGTCTGCGGTGGAGAAAACCGGTTCGTGCCGGGATCGCTCATTCCGGTCCTCAGACGCCCTTTTAGCCGGGTCCATGGCCGCAATGTGCGATGGCAACACGATCACTCGCGGCGACAGGGCCTGACAGTTAGGACACTCCGCCGGCTTGGCCGCATCGTCCATGGTGGCCAGGGTATTGAACAGACCGTGCTCGCGGCACTTGTAGTCATACACAGGCATGGCGATTACTCCTTGTCTTTCGACAGCGGTACGTCCATGCCCCCACTGACTTTCTTCTGCGGACCATCGGCGGATGGGTTAATGTCGAAGTCGAAGATGCCCGTTGGCAGCCAGAGCGTAGCGCAGGCATTGGGGATATCCACCACGCCGCTGATGTGGCCTTCCACCGGTGCGCAACCGAGGATCGCGTAGGCCTGGGCCTTGGTGTAACCGAACTTGGTCATGTACTCGATGGCATTCAGGCAGGCCTGACGATAGGCCACGTGCACGTCCAGATAATGCTGACCGCCCTCTTCGTCTACCGAGATACCCTCGAAAATTACGTAATCGTCGTAGCGGGGCTTGATGGGGCTCGGCTTGAACACCGGGTTCTTGATGCCATATTTCTTCACGCCGTCCTTGATCAGGTTCACGCGCAGGTGAATCCAGCCGGCCATTTCAATGGCGCCGCAGAAGGTGATTTCACCGTCGCCCTGGCTGAAGTGCAGGTCGCCTACGGAGAGGCCGGCACCGTCAACATACACCGGGAAATAAACCTTGGAACCCCGTGAGAGATCCTTGATGTCACAGTTACCGCCGTGTTCACGGGGCGGTACGGTACGGGCGGCTTCGGCACCCGCAGCCTTGGCGGCTTCACCCTTCAGTTGGCCCATATGGGCGGTCTCACCGTTGGGCAGTGTCGCCAACTCCGGCACCCGCTCAGGGTCTGTTGCGACCAGGCCCGCCTCGCGCTTGTTCCAGGTGTCCAGCAGCTCCCTGGAGGGCAGACAGCCGATCAGGCCCGGGTGAATCAGGCCGGCGAACTCCACATTGGGAATGTGGCGGGATTTGGTAAACATGCCGTTAAAGTCCCAGATGGATTTCTGGGCTTCCGGGAAGTGTTCGGTCAGGAAGCCACCACCGTTTTGCTTCGAGAAGAAGCCGTTGAAGCCCCACTGGCTCTCTTCGAAAGTGCCGATGTCGAGAATGTCCACTTCCAGCAGGTCGCCCGGCTCGGCGCCCTCCACACCGATCGGGCCAGACAGGAAATGCACCTGGCTGAGATCAACATCCCGCACGTCGTCGGCGCTGTCGTCGTTCTTGATCTGGCCACCGGTCCAGTCGTAGCACTCGACAATGAAGTCGTCGCCCGGCTTGACGGTGGCCACCAGGGGAATGTCCGGGTGCCAGCGGTTGTGGATTTTGTCGTTCTCATAGGCCGACTTGTTCAGATCAATCTTGATGATGGTTTCAGCCATAACGGGCGCTCCTTGGTCTTGGCTTACACATTAGGTAACGGCTTTACTATCCAAAATCCGGTGCCGGTGAGGTATTCGCTAAATGCCCCCGGTGCCTACGTCATTCGACGTATTGGTGCACCATGACGGCCTTGCCCTCCAGACCGGCTCGGAACCGGTAGCATTCCGGATGAGCCAGCAGAGCCCGCGCCACCGCTGGCTCCAGCCGCTGGCGAAACGACCGCAATAGTTCCCGCGCGCCATAGCGGGCGTCGTAACCCCGGCAGAGTTCGGTGCGCAGTTCCGGCGACAGACTAAGCTCCGCATGCTTTTTGGAGAGGCGGCGATTAAGCCCGGCAAGCTCGATCTCCAGCAGGGACTCCAGCCAGTTCTCGGTGAGGGGGTTGAAGGTGAGAACCTGGTCGATCCGGTTGAGGAATTCCGGGTCGAAGTGGCGTCGCAACGCGGCATCGCGAATGGCCTCACCGTTGCCGGGCAATAGCCCGAACCAGCGCCGCCAGCCCCGCTGGTAACGCAGCTGGTGGGCTTCGGCGTCGAGGGCCCCGGCGTTGCTCGTCATGAAGATCAGGGTATTGCGAAAGTCGATCTCGCGGTTGCCGGAGGGAAACACCAGCCGGCCGGTGTCCAGTACATTGAGCAGGGTACGAACCACTTCCTTGCTGGCCTTTTCGATTTCATCGAACAGCACAATGCCGGGTTTGCTGAACGAGCCCTGCACCTTGTCCAGATCGAACAGGCTGTGGCCCTCCTTGCTGCCCACGTAACCGGGCGGTGCGCCGGTGAGTGCTGCAGCATAGTGCTCCTGGGCCAGGGTGTTCATGTCGATGCGGCACAGGCCATCGCGATTGCCGTGGATGGCCTCGGCAATCAGCCGCACAGTTTCGGTCTTGCCCACGCCGGTGGGCCCCAGGAACAGGTGCACCGCCAGCGGCCGGTTATCCTCGCCAATGTCGGCCTTTACCCGCACCAGCAGGGATTCCATGGCCAGGAGTGCGTCGTCCTGGCCCACAATGTTTTCCCGCAAGCGGGACATGACGGCATCTGGCTCGAAACGGAACCGGGAAGCACGAACCGGGCCGCTTCGGGCCCGGTTCTTTTCAATGGACTCCCGGTTGGCTTCAAGCCGTTCGTTGATAAACGGCATCAGTGCCTCCCGGGCTCAGGCCCCTGCGGATTTTTCCTTGCCCTCGACGGGCAGCGCCCCGACCGGACACTCGGCCACGCCCACAGTCTTGCGGGTCATCGCCTCCACGTTTTCCTGCGCCTTCTGGGCGTCCATCACCCAGGTGCGGTAGAACTCGAACGGGCAGTCGGCCACACCCTTGTCGCCGTCACCGGAGGCGTGCACACCGGTGTAGCCGCGGTGCAGCAGCTTGAACAAGTGGTTCTGGGACTGGTCGTTCGCACGGGCATCGCGGATCTGGCTGACGGAAAGCTGGGCGTACTGGATGCCCATGTCTTCCTCACCACATTCGCCGAGGGTGCGGCCGTCAAAGCCGATGATCGCGGAATGGCCAAAGTAGGAGTAGACGCCATCAAAACCGGACGCATTGGCCACCGCCACGTAGCAGTTATTGGCCCAGGCCATACTCTTGGCCATCATCACCTGCTGCTCCTTCGCCGGGTACATGTAGCCCTGGCAGCGCACAATCAGCTCCGCGCCCTTCATGGCGCAATCGCGCCAGATCTCGGGGTAGTTGCCGTCGTCGCAGATGATCAGGCTGATCTTCATGCCCTTGGGGCCTTCAGTGACGTAGGTAGTGTCGCCTGGATACCAACCTTCGATCGGGCACCAGGGAATGCACTTGCGGTACTTCTGGACGATTTCACCCTCATTGTTGATCAGTACCAGGGTGTTGTAAGGCGCCTTGTTGGGGTGATCCTCATGGCGTTCTCCGGTGAGGGAAAACACGCCCCAGGTGTTGGCCTCGCGACAGGCGGCGGAAAAGATGGCGGTCTCGTCACCGGGCACGGTGGCCGCGGTTTCCATCATTTCCTCGTTGTCGTACATGATGCCCATGGTGCTGTATTCCGGGAACACCACCAGGTCCATGCCTGGCAGGCCCACCTTCATACCCTTGATCATGTCCGCAATCTTGCGGGCGTTATCCAACACTTCGGCCTTGGTGTGCAACCGGGGCATCTTGTAGTTCACCACCGCCACGCCGACGGTGTCGTTACTGCTGGAAATATCACCGTGTCTCATTGCTCTACTCCTCGTTACACCGCCAGATAGCTGGCAATCTTGTCCTGATCCGCTTCCGCCCGGCTCTCTTCGTGCACGATGGCGCCCTTCTCGATCACCAGGATCCGGTCGGCCGCATCCATCACAAAGCTCAATACCTGCTCGGATACCACGATCGACAGGCCCCGCTCATCACGGATGCGCCGCAGGGTCTGGGCGATGTCCTTGATGATGTTGGGCTGGATGCCTTCGGTGGGTTCGTCGAGCAGCAGCACCTTGGGCCGGGTGGCCAGCGCCCGGGCAATCGCCAGCTGTTGCTGTTGGCCGCCGGACAGGTTGCCGCCACGACGGTTCTGCATTTCCTTGAGTACCGGGAACAGTTCGTACAGGTCCTCCGGCACTTGCTTTTCACCCACTGCGGCCAGGCCGGTTTCAATGTTTTCCCGTACCGTCAACGTGGGAAAGATCATCCGCCCCTGGGGTACGAAACCGATGCCGGCACGCACACGCTGAAAGCTCTTCAGACCAGACAGGTCTGTGCCGTCCAGACTTACTTCCCCGCCTCTCGTAGGGGTCATGCCCACCAGGGATTTCATCAGCGTGGTCTTGCCCATGCCGTTACGACCCACCACAGCGACAATTTCGTTCTTTGCCACATCGAGGTTCAGGTCATCGATGATGGTGCTTTGGCCATAGGCCACCGAATGATGTTTTACGCTCAGCATGATCAGTGCCCCAGGTAGACTTCGATGACTTTCGGGTCCGATTTCACGTGCTCGATCGACCCCTCGGAGAGAACCTTGCCCTGATGCATAACGGTGACCCGGTCGGCGATGTCACCGACAAACTGCATGTCATGCTCGATCACCAGTACCGTGTGGTCCTTGGTGATCACCTTGAGCAGTTCCGCGGTTTTCTTGCGCTCGGCCACAGACATCCCGGCCACCGGCTCATCCAGCATCAGCAGATCCGGCTTCTGGATCAGCAGCATGCCGATCTCCAGCCACTGCTTCTGACCATGGCTGAGAGACGCCGCCGGTTCGTTCAGGGCATCGGTGAGGAAGATGGTCGCCGCCACCTCCTCCACCGCCTCGATCACCTCCGGATCGCGCTTGAACGCCAGGGCGCCGCCGACGCTGTGGCCTCTGGGAAATGACAACTCCAGGTTCTCGAACACCGTCAGGTCCTCGAACACCGAGGGGGTCTGGAACTTCCGGCCCACCCCGGAATGGACGATCTGGTGTTCCTTGAGCCTGGTGAGCTCCTTGCCAGCAAACTTGATGGACCCGGAGGTGGCCTTGGTCTTGCCACAAATCAGGTCCAGCACCGTGGTCTTGCCGGCACCGTTCGGACCGATGATGACCCGGATTTCTTTGGGATCGAGGTAGAACGAGAGGTCATCCACTGCCTTGAAACCGTCGAAGGACACGGTGAGTCCTTCCACCGCCAGCAGGAAATCACTGGTCTTGGATCTGGCTGCGTTCATCAGGATTTCTCCGGGCTGTAGTGTTCAATCATCGGGTCGTAGTCGCGCGCTTCGGTGGCGGCCACCGCCGGCTTGCGAGCCTCGGGTGTGGCTTCGGGTTCCGCGGCCGGCTCGGCCTCAATCTTCGGCTTGCGTTTGAACAGGCGCTCTTCCAGCGGCATCACGTAGCTCTGGTAAAGCCCGGCCAGACCATTCGGGAAGGCCAGCACCACGCCGATAAACAGGGCACCCATGGCGAAGGGCCAGAGTTCCGGGAAGGATTCGGAGAAGCCACTCTTGGCGGCGTTCACCAGCAGCGCGCCGTAGACCGCACCAAGGATCGACAAGCGACCGCCGAGGGCGCAGAAAATCACCATCTCGATGGAGGCGACGATGCCGATGAACGATGGCGACATGAAGCCGACAACCAGGGTGAACAGGGCGCCGCCGATGCCGGCAAAGGCCGCCGCCAGGCAAAACACGAAGATCTTGAAGGCGGCGACGTCATAACCGGAGAAGCGCACCCGGTTCTCCTGGGCGTTCATGGCCACCAAGATGCGACCAAGCTTGCGATTCTGAACAAACCGGGCCACAAACAGGCACAGGAACAACATGCCCACGCAGACGAAGTAGAGCGTGGTTTTCGCCGCATCGCTGCGGATATCCCAGCCCATTAGGGTCTGCAGGTCGGTAATGCCGTTCACGCCACCGGTGTAGCCCTGCTGTCCGATGATCAGGATGGTCAGGATCGCCGCGATGGCCTGGGTGATGATGGCGAAGTACACGCCGCCCACTCGCCGGGTGAACATGGCCAGGCCAATGATGAAGGCCAGCAGCATGGGCACCCCGATCACCGCCAACAGGGTGAAGGAGAAACTATGGAACGGTTCCCAGAACCACGGCAGCTCAGTGAGCTGGTTCCAGTCCATGAAATCCGGAATGCCGGGGGTGGACTGGATGGCCGTGGCCTCCGGCGTGGAGGCTTCCAGCTTCAGGAACATCGCCATGCAGTAGCCGCCGAGGCCGAAGAACACGCCCTGGCCCAGGCTGAGGATGCCGGCCTTGCCCCAGCACATCACCAGGCCGATGGCGACGAAGGCGTAGGTCAGATACTTACCCACCATGTTCAGGCGGAAAGGGTCCAGGGCCAGCGGCAGGATCACGACCAGCAGGCCAGCCAGGGCGAGGTAGTACAGGCCCTCACGGGAGGTAAACCATTTCATTGGGGATGAACTCTTCATGACAATCTCCTAGCGACGGACCTTGAGGGCCATGAGTCCTTCTGGACGCAGCATCAGGATACCGACGACGACCAGCAGGGTGAGTACCTTGGCCATGGAACCACTGAGGAAGAACTCCATGGTTGACTGGGCCTGGGAGATGCCGAAGGCCGACACAATGGTGCCGATCAGACTCTGGGCACCGCCAAACACCACCACCAGGAAGGTGTCGACGATGTAGGCCTGGCCGGATGAGGGGCCGGTGGAGCCGATCATGGTGAACGCAGCCCCGGCAATGCCGGCAATACCACAGCCGAGGGCAAAGGTGGCGCGGTCGATGCCGGCACTGTTGATGCCCACCGCTTCCGCCATCGGGCGGTTCTGGACCACGGCGCGGACGTTCTTGCCGTAGCCGGAGCGATACATCAGCAGGTAGACGCCGACGGCGATGGAGAGAGCAATGATCATCACGAACAGGCCGTTGATCGGCAGTTCCACCATATCGGTCACCTGGAAGGCCCCCATCATCCACTCGGGCAGCTCGACGCCCACTTCCCGGGCACCGAAGATGGAGCGGTAGGCCTGCTGCATGATCAGGCTCAGCCCCCAGGTCGCCAGCAAGGTATCGAGTGGTCGGTGGTAGAGGTGCCGTATCATGAGCCACTCGATGAGTGCTCCCAAGGCGGCACAAATCAGGAAGGCCAGTACTATGGCGACAAAAAAGTACCCGCCAAACAGGCCCGGCAGGTAACTCTGGAAAAAACCCGACGTCAGATAGGTGGTGTAGGCGCCGAGGATCATGAACTCCCCGTGGGCCATGTTGATGACCCCCATCTGACCGAAGATGATGGCCAGGCCCAATGCCATCAGGACGAACACTGAAAACAGGGAGAGCCCGGCAAACCCCTGCATGGCAAATATCGACATCAGTTCACTGCTGGTGTAGCCATCGAACATGACCCTTTCTCCCCTTCAAACCAACATGCTTTGCATTGTGGCGGCAATGGCTGCCGGCGCACGGCGGCGCCGGCTATCCGTGCTTACTGGTAACCCTCTGGGAACGGGTCCGGCTCCATCAGCTCTTCGGTTTCAAACACCACTTCGTACTGGCCGTCGATCTGGGCCTTGCCGATGCGGGTCTTGGACCACAGATGATGGTTCTCGTGGATGCGCACATAGCCTTCCGGTGCCTTCTTGAACTCGATGCCGGCGAACACTTCGCGGATCTTGTCGATGTCGAAGGAGCCGGCCTTTTCTACCGCTGCCTTCCACAACCATGGACCGAGGTAGGCGGCCTGGGTGACGTCACCAATGACCATGTCATCGCCGTAGGTTTCCTTGAAGGCAGTGACGAACTCCCGGTTGTTGGGGTTGTCGAGGCTCTGGAAGTACTTCATGGAGGCGTAGATACCTTCCACGTTCTCACCGCCGATGCCGCGGATCTCGTCCTCGGTAACGGAGATGGTCAGCAGCAGGGGCTTCTCGTCGGTGAAATCCACCCCGGCCGCTTTCATCTGCTTGTAGAAGGCGACGTTGGAGCCGCCTACAACCGACGCAAAGATCACGTCCGGCTTCTTCAGCTTGATTTTATTGATCACCGAGTTGAACTGGGTGTGGCCCAGCGGGTAGTACTCTTCACCCACAACCTTGAGGCCCAGCTTGTCGATGTGCTTGCGGGCAATCTTGTTAGAGGTGCGCGGCCAGATGTAGTCGGAACCGAGCAGGTAGAAACTCTTGGCGCCCTTCTCTTTCACTGCCCAATCGATACCCGCGAGGATCTGCTGAGTCGCTTCCTGGCCGGTGTAGACCACGTTCGGGGACTGCTCGAGGCCTTCGTAGAAGGTGGGGTAATACAGCATGCCGTTGTACTGCTCGATCACCGGCAGGATGGCCTTCCGGGAGGCCGAGGTCCAGGCGCCGAAAATGGCGGCAACATTGTCCTGGCGCAACAGCTTGCGGGACTTCTCGGCAAATGTCGGCCAGTCACTGGCGCCGTCTTCCTGAACGTATTTGATCTCACGGCCCAGCACGCCTCCGGAGGCGTTGATCTGCTCTATGGCCAGCTTTTCCGCCTGCACCGAACCGATCTCACTGATCGCCATGGTGCCGGTGATGGAGTGAAGAATGCCGACGGTGACGCTGTCATCCGTAACCGCCAGCCCTGTGGTATTGACCTCGGCCGTTGCCGGTGCTGCCGCTTGCACGGAGGTGGCCAGCATGACCGACGCCGCCAGTGTCATCAGGCTCTTGCGAAACCCCGGTCCCTTGCCTATCGACCGCCCACCGGCGGTCATCTCTATCGTACCCATGGTGATTCCTCGCAGTGTTTGAAAGCCGGTGCCGCGCTTCCTTTCGAAAGCACAGCGCCCACGTCAAACATTCTGCTCAGCCCCCTCGCCGGTGCCCATTCGGCAATCACCCCAGCGCACTACGTCATTTGACGCATTCCGGTGTAGTCCCGGACACGCTACAACCGCGGCGACTCGGCTAAACCAACCCTGCCGCCGCCCTGCACCTGCTTGTGGCACGGATCTTGATAAAGCCTTCTATCCGGTGCGCAGCGCCTCAGTTTGCACCTGCTTACGCACCAAAACCGGGCACTCCGAGATGACCAGGGCAAGGCACCAATGGCAGTAAAACAGAACATTTTTCGGGTTCGGCGCAGGTACAACCAATGGGTTGCCAATCAGACTCTCGAAGACTATGCGCTACGCTTTACTGCCAAGAGCGCTCGGCGCTGGTCTGCCGCCCGGGTCAGCAATACCGCCCTCGGCGCAATTTCGTTCCTGGCGATGGAAGCCATCGGTGGCTCCATCACCCTGCACTACGGTTTCGATAACGCGGTGGCGGCCATCCTGGTAGTCAGTCTGGTGATCTTCCTGACTGCCATCCCGATCAGTTACTACGCCGCCCGCTATGGTGTGGACATCGATCTGCTGACCCGGGGCGCCGGCTTTGGCTACATCGGCTCCACCCTTACCTCGCTGATCTATGCCTCGTTCACCTTTATCTTCTTTGCCATTGAGGCGGCGATCATGGCGATGGCGCTGGAAATGCTGTTCGATATCCCCCTGGTGCTGGGTTACCTGATTTGCGCCGTGGCGATCATCCCCTTGGTTACCCATGGCATCACCACCATCAGCCGCTTTCAGGTCTGGACCCAGCCGGTGTGGCTCCTGCTGCAGCTGGCACCGTTCGCCTTCATCATCTACAGCGACGCCTCGTCCGTCAGCGACTGGGCCCGGTTCGAGGGGCTGGGGCCGGCCGCAGGCCAGGGCCTGAACGTGGTGATGTTCGGCGCCGCCGCCGCAGTGGTGTTCTCGCTGATAGCCCAGGTCGGCGAACAGGTGGATTTTCTGCGCTTCATTCCGGAGCCCCGGAACCGGGAGGAGCAACGCCGCTGGTGGGTTGCAGTGATGGCCGGTGGGCCGGGCTGGATCGTGATCGGCATGTTGAAGATTCTGGCTGGCTCTTTCCTCGCGGTGCTGGCGCTGAATCAGGGGGTGTCCGCGGCGGAGGCGGCGGATCCCACCCAGATGTATCTGGTCGCATTCAACTACATCAGCCATTCGCCGGAAATTTCGCTCGCCATGGCTGGCATTTTCGTCATCCTGTGCCAGCTCAAGATCAACGTTACCAACGCCTACGCCGGCTCCATTGCCTGGTCGAACTTCTTCTCCCGGCTCACCCACAGCCACCCGGGCCGGGTGGTCTGGCTGTTCTTCAACGTCACCATTGCCCTGCTGGTGATGGAGCTGGGGGTGTACCGGGCACTGGAGGAAACCCTCGGCTTCTACGGCATCATTGCCATTGCCTGGGTCGGGGCGCTGGTGGCGGACCTGGTGATTAACAAGCCCCTGGGGCTCAGCCCAAAACACATTGAGTTCAAACGGGCGCACCTGTACGACATCAACCCGGTGGGCGTTGGCGCCATGGTCACCGCCTCGGTGGTGGGTATCACCTGCCATACCGGCATCCTCGGTGACAACGCCGGGGCCCTGTCCCACTTCATCGCCATGGCGGTGGCGCTGGTGACTGCGCCGATGATTGCCTGGAAGACCGGCGGCCGGTTTTATACCGCTCGCCCGTTCACGCCGATCGCCACGGACCATCAACTGATGCAATGCACCATTTGTGAGCACCGCTTCGAGCCGGAAGACCTTACCAACTGCCCGGCCTATGACGGCACCATCTGTTCCCTGTGCTGTTCGCTGGATGCCCGCTGCGGCGACGCCTGCAAACCCGGTGCCGGCTACCAGGAACAGTTGCAGCAGTTTCTTGGCAAGCTGATGCCGCGCGCCATGCTGAGCCGCCTGCATTCCCGCATCGGCCACTTCCTGACGTTACTGACCCTGATCAACGGCCTGTCTGGTTTGCTGCTGTCGCTAATCTACTTCAAGACACCGGTGGCCTCGGCGCCCGAGGCGCTGCTGCTGTCGGTCACCCTGTGGAAGGTGTTCTTCATCCTGGTGATTGTCACCGGGGTAATCTGCTGGCTGTTCGTACTGGCCCATGAGAGCCGGCGGGTGGCGGAAGAGGAATCCGGCCGACAGACCCGGTTACTGATGGAGGAGATTGTCGCCCACGAGCGTACCGACCAGGCCCTGCAACAGGCCAAGGAACAGGCAGAATCCGCAAATGGTGCGAAAAGCCGCTATCTGACAGGTATCAGCCACGAACTCCGCTCACCGTTGAACGCCATTCTCGGGTATGCCCAGCTGATGGAGAACGACGACTCGGTGCCGCCCCACCGCCAGGAAGCGCTGGGGGTCATTCGTCGCAGTGGCGAGTACCTGGCGGATCTGATTGAGGGGCTGCTCGATATTTCCAAGATTGAGGCTGGTCGCCTGGACCTGCATCGGGACCAGGTCCGCATCGGGATGCTAATGGAACAACTGGTGACCATGTTCCGGCTACAGGCCGAAGAAAAAGGCCTCAGGTTCGATTACCACTGCCCCAACCCACTTCCAGAGAGGGTCACAACGGACGAGAAGCGGCTGCGCCAGATTCTGATTAACCTGCTATCGAATGCCATCAAGTATACCGACCACGGCAGCGTCTCAATGACCCTCCGCTACCGCAGTCAGGTGGCGGAATTCACGGTTCGCGATACCGGGGAAGGCATTGCTCCGGAGAACATGGAGCGCATCTTCCGGCCATTCGAGCGCATCCGCACGCCCGGTCAGAGCCGCACTGGCACGGGCCTTGGCCTGACCATCACCCGCCTGCTGACCGAAATCATGGGGGGCGATATCTGCGTTGACAGCAAACCCGGCTGCGGCAGCACTTTCAAGGTGAGCCTGATGCTGTCGAGTGTGCATTCCACCACGCCGCGCTCCATCACCGCACCCGCTCGCCGGATCTATGGCTACCAAGGCCCACGCCGCAAGGTATTACTGGTGGATGACGACGCCTCTCACCGGCAGATGATGCGGGCCCTGCTATCGCCACTGGGCTTCGAAATACGTGATATCGACAACCCCCTGCGGGTATTGCCGATGGTTGAAGCCGAATCCCCGGATCTGGTGCTGCTGGATGTCTCGATGCCCGGGTGCAGTGGCTGGGAAGTGTTAGCTCAATTACGTGCCCGGCAACATGCTCTGCCAGTGGTGATGGTCTCCGCTGATGCCAACGAAGGCCAGCATTGTGCTGAATCACCCCGCTTGCACGATGGCTACATCATTAAACCCGTCCGGCTCACCCTGCTGCTGGAGACGATTGGCCGAGTGCTGGCGCTGGAGTGGCGGATTGACAAGAGTGCAGAACCGCTCGCAGCGATGCCAGTGCCGGCAACCGGAGAATTCGCCCTGCCCGCTATGGAACACAGGATAACCCTGGCGGGCATGGCCCGGATCGGCCACCGCAAAGGACTGCTGGAAGCACTCTACGATATGAGACAACACGGCAATGCTTGTGAACGCTTTACCAATGAACTGATACAACTCACCAACGATTTCCAGTTTGAAAAAATTATTGAATTACTCGAGGTAGCCGAACATGAAACTTCACGATGACCGCAAGACCGTGGTAATGGTCGTGGATGACGCCGTCGACTCTATTCGAATGATCAATGATGCCCTGGAGGCAGCAGGGATGACGGTGCTGGTGGCACTCGAAGGTAGACAGGCACTAACAATCAGCCAGAACATGATTCCGGACCTGGTGCTCATGGATGCTCTGATGCCCCATATGGATGGTTTCGAGACGTGTCGCCGGCTGAAGGAAAACCCGGCCTTTGCGGATATCCCGATCATCTTCATGACTGGCCTGAGTGACACTGAGCACGTAGTGATGGGCCTGAATGCCGGTGGGGTGGATTACGTCACCAAACCCATCGATACCACCGAACTGCTGGCGCGGATGGATGTCCATCTGGCCAATGCCCGAATGACCAGAAGTGCCCGTAGCGCCCTCGATACCGCCGGCCAGAATCTGTTCGCCGTAGACCGCGAAGGCAACCTGCTCTGGGGCACACCACAGGTTCGCCGCTGTCTTCCGGACCGCACCCACCCTGAGTTCCCGGATGTCCGTGCCCAGCTGCAAGAATGGCTGAGCCACAAGCCCGAATCCGGGCACAGCATGCCCATGCGCATCCTTGATACGCCGCGTTCCGTGGAATACCTTGCCCTGGTGGATGGCCGCGAATACCTGCTACGCCTTAAAACGCCGCAGAGCCAGAACAGCGCTGCCGCCGTATTAAGACAAAGGTTCCAACTTACCTTGCGGGAGTCAGACGTCCTGTTATGGATTGCCAATGGCAAGACCAACCGGGAAATCGGGCAGATCCTGGACATGAGCCCGCGCACCGTCAACAAGCACCTCGAGCAGGTATTCCGCAAGCTGGGTGTGGAGAACCGGACGGCAGCGGCGGCCAGCGCTATTCACCAACTAGCCACCCAATAGAAGGTGACGGGGCACTTTTCATTGGCGGCCCTGTCACTCAAGCCAGCACTGTACTGTTTTCATCCGGGAGATCGCTGTGAACCTGGCCCTAAAGAACCGCCTGCTGCTGCGAATAGGATTGGTTGTCGCCATGCTGGTAACTAACCCGTGCCTGCAGGCAGACTCCCTGGTCCCCGCCTTCTCGACCCTAACTTCACTTGATGACGGCTGGGAGCCCCTGACCTTTCCCAAAATCAAGCAGCACTCCCGCTATGAGCTGATTCGCGAAGACGGCAGCCAGGTGGTCAGGGCTACCACCGAAGGGGGCGCCTCCGGGCTGATCAGCCGTCTCGACCTGGACCCCGGCGAGTCACTGATCCTGCGCTGGCGCTGGAAGGTGTCCAATGTCTTTGACCGGGGCAATGCCCGGGAAAAGTCCGGTGACGATTATCCGGCACGAATCTACGTTGCGTTCCGCTTCCAGCCCGACAAAGCGGGGTTTTTCGAGCGGGCCAAACGCAAGACCGTGGCGGTGCTGTTCGGCGAGGAACTGCCGGGCAATGCCCTCAATTACATCTGGGCCAACCGGCTGCCGGCTGGCAGTGTGGTGGCCAACCCCTTCACCGACCGCACCATGATGCTGGCGGTCAACTCGGGTGCCGCCCAGGCCGGGCAATGGGTGACGGTGGAACGGGATATCGTGGCAGATTACCGCCGGGCCTTTGGCGAGGAACCACCGCCCATCGTCGGTATTGCGATCATGTCGGATGCGGACAATACCGGCGAAACCGCCACCGCCTGGTATGGAGATCTCAGCCTGCACGCCGCCCCGTAAGCTAGCGCAAGTGGTCGGGGAATCCTGGCAGCACATAGCCTGAACTCTCCGCCCGCGGCGCCGGTACTTTTCCGGCGGCGGCCAGCCGCAGATAGGCTTCGTCAAACTCGTCCCGCAACACCACCGCATGGTGACGGGCAAGGGAGAAGAGCCAGGCGCCGTTGCGCGACCGTACCGGCGTCTCCAGAATCCGCGGTCGGGTACCATCCTGTGTCAGGATTGTCCGCACCGGCTCCCGGTAGTCCAGCAGGTAATGGCCACGGTGCTTGCGCAACATATCCAGCGCCGCCTGATGGTTGGGCGCCTCGGTAATCCTCAGGGCATCGGATTGCATCAGGTGGGCAGACAAGCCGCCGTAGGTGTAGCCGGCAATCAGGATAAGAAGGCTGTCGTTGAAACTTTCAAATCGGGTGACTGGCGGTGTGCTCTCAAGGTACCAGGCGCTGAGCTGGATCGCGATCGGGCTGACCCAGCTTTCGACCACATGGTCGTGCAATTCGGGGATCGCGGTCAGGCCCGGCCACAGGTCAATCTGTCCGTTGGCAAGGTACAGGTAGGCGCGGCTGATTGGGAGGAAGACAAACTGTACGTCGTAACCGGCCTCGGCAGCCACCACACGGGTCAGCTCGATAAATTCCCCGGCAGGCTGACCGTTTTCATCCTGGTACTCAATGGGGGGGAATTCCACATAGCCAATCCGCAATACCCGACCGGTATGATCGGCTGCAACCGGCGCGGCCATCAGTGCGAACAGCAAAAGAAAAGGTGACCACAGTCGTAAGGTCATAACACCCATCAATCTCAGCCTGACTGATTATGAGAGTATCAGAGCTTGGCGTATTTGCACGCTGGACCAGCGCACGAATTGGCGTATATCAACTCCGCGGGCCTTTTACAGGGCCCGCGGCGGCAAATGGTGCCTGGCTTGCACGGATTGTGGTCAGATCTGGCTGGTCACCATCAGCAGGCCGACGCTGCCCATCACCAGGGTGTAGGGAAACGCCATGATGACCATCCGGCCGTAGGACAGCCGCACCAAGGGCGCAATGGCAGAGGTCAGCAGGAACAGGAACGCAGCCTGGCCGTTGGGCGTCGCCACGCTCGGCAGGTTGGTACCGGTGTTGATGGCCACCGCCAGGTCCTGGAAGTGCTCGAAGCTGATGCTGCCGGCATCAAGTGCCTGCTTCACTTCGCTGATGTACACCGTCGCCACAAAGACATTGTCACTGATCATCGACAACAGGCCGTTGGCAATAAAGAACATGCCCGGCTGCTGGCCCGGAGGCAGCGACAGCACATAATCGATGATCGGCTTGAACAGGTGTTGTTCGTGAATGACCGCCACGATGGCGAAGAACACCACCAGCAGGGAGGTAAAGGGCAGTGACTCCTGGAAGGCCTTGCCAATCTGGTGCTCGTCGGTGACGCCGGTAAACGAGGTAATCAGGATGATCACCAGCAGACCGATCAGCCCCACTTCGGCGAGGTGGAAGGCCAGACCCACCACCAGGATGGCGGCGGCAACCGCCTGGATCCACAAGGCCGCCTGGTCCGCCTTGGTGCGCTTGGCGCGCTCGTTCTCGGCAAACTCTTCCAGTACCCGCCGCACCGGCTTGGGCAAGCGGCCGCCATAGCCGAACCAGCGCAGCTTCTCCAGCGCCCAGCAGGTAAACATGCCTGCTGCCAGCACCGGCATGCTCACCGGCGCCATGTGGATAAAGAAGCTGGCAAAGTCCCAGCCCACCACCTTGGCAATCAGCAGGTTCTGGGGTTCACCCACCATGGTCGCCACCCCGCCAAGGGCGGTACCAATGGCACCGTGCATCAGCAGGCTGCGCAGGAAGGCGCGAAAGTCCTCGAGGTCTTCCCGATGCAGTTCAATCACTTCATCGTCGTTGTTGGCGTTGTGGTCCTTGTGCTGATAGCCCTTGCCGGAGGCGACCTTGTGATATACCGCGTAAAAGCCGACCGCAACACTGATGATGACGGCGGTTACGGTAAGGGCGTCGAGAAAGGCCGACAGTAAAGCGGCGGCACCGCAGAACAACAGGGAGAGCGCGGATTTGGAGCGTACCCCCACCAGAATCTGGGTGAAGGTGACCAGCAGCAGTTCCTTCATGAAGTAGATTCCCGCCACCATGAACATCAGCAGCAGGATGACCGGAAAGTTGACCAGGACTTCGTGATAGACCGCATCCGCGCTGGTCAGCCCGATCAGCAGCGCTTCCACCGCCAGCAGGCCGCCGGGCAACAGCGGATAGCATTTCAGCGCCATCGCCAGGGTGAAAATAAACTCGCCGATCAGCAGCCAGCCGGCAGCCGCGGGCCCCAGCAGCAACAGCACCACCGGATTGGCAATCAGAAACAGCAGGATTACCTGTTTGTACCAGACCGGCGCGTTGCCGAGGAAATTGTGAATAAAGCCTGAGATTACGGTGCTGGGCATTGCGGGGTCATCCGTTGAGTCTTGCTGCGATCAGCATGATGCGACAGTACCTCGCTATTTTCCTTGATATATGTGCAAAAGGTAATTAACCGGAGGTAGTACAAGGGGCCTGTCATTGGTAGTAGTCCGGCGAATCACCGGCCGATCCGCCGGCCCATTAAGGCCCCGGGTTTCCCTGGGGCCAGCACTTTTTGGCCAGGCTCAGAAGAACGCCTGGATGCCGGTCTGGGCCCGGCCCAGAATCAGCGCGTGCACATCATGGGTGCCTTCGTAGGTGTTCACCACCTCCAGGTTGACCAGGTGGCGCGCCACGCCGAACTCGTCGCTGATGCCGTTACCGCCGAGCATGTCCCGGGCCAGGCGGGCAATGTCCAGGGCCTTGCCGCAGGAATTGCGCTTCATGATGGAGGTGATTTCCACCGCCGCGGTGCCTTCGTCCTTCATCCGGCCGAGGCGCAGGCAGCCCTGCAGGGCCATGGTGATCTCGGTCTGCATGTCGGCCAGCTTCTTCTGGATCAGCTGGTTGGCCGCCAGCGGCCGGCCGAACTGCTTGCGGTCGAGCACGTACTGGCGCGCGGTGTGCCAGCAGTCTTCCGCCGCGCCAAGGGCGCCCCAGGAGATCCCGTAACGGGCGGAGTTGAGGCAGGTGAACGGTCCCTTGAGGCCACGCACCTCCGGGAAGGCGTTCTCTTCCGGCACAAATACCCCGTCCATCACGATTTCACCGGTGATCGACGCCCGCAGGCCTACCTTGCCGTGAATGGCCGGGGCAGTGAGACCTTCCCAGCCCTTCTCCAGTACAAAGCCACGGATCTGGCCTTCGTCATCCTTGGCCCAGACCACAAACACATCGGCAATCGGGCTGTTGGTGATCCACATCTTGTTGCCGGTCAGGCGATAGCCACCGTCCACTTTGCGGGCACGGGTGATCATCGAGCCTGGATCGGAGCCGTGGTTGGGCTCGGTGAGGCCAAAGCAGCCAATCCACTCACCGGTAGCCAGCTTCGGCAGGTATTTCTGGCGGGTCTCTTCGTTACCGAACTCGTAGATCGGTACCATCACCAGCGAGGATTGCACACTCATCATCGAGCGGTAACCGGAATCCACCCGCTCCACCTCACGGGCGATCAGGCCGTAGCACACGTTGTTCAGACCGCTGCCGCCATATTCCGTAGGAATGGTGGCACCCAGCAAACCGGTCTCGCCCATCTCGCGGAAAATGGCGGGGTCGGTCTGTTCGTTACGGAAGGCTTCAAGCACCCGCGGCCGCAGCTTGTTCTCGGCAAACTGGGCGGCCGAGTCGCGCACCATCCGTTCTTCTTCGGTCAGCTGCTGGTCCAGCAACAGGGGATCTTCCCAGTTGAAACTTGCTTTGTTGGCCATGTCATTTCTCTCCGTTGGTTCGTTCTGTCTGATCGTTGGACTTGATGGCTGGCTGCTGCCCACATCGGCCGGAGCCGGTCATTAGGATTGATAATGGCGGCTTCGATCCCCATCAGCAACCGTCGGCCGGCACTGCCCGGGCCCTGCGGGTTATCGGTGCTGCCACTCGGGCGGACGTTTCTCGAGGAACGCGGTCATCCCCTCAGCGCGGTCCTCGCTGGCAAAACTGGACCACAGCAGCCGGCGTTCGTATTCGATACCCGCTTTCAGGGGGGTCTCGAACGCCTGGTTGACCGCGTCCTTGTTGATCATCGTCGCCATCTGCGAATAACCGGCAATTTCCGCCGCCACCGCCAGGGCCTCGCCGAGCAACTGCCCGGCGGGGACGACCCTGCTTACCAGGCCACTGCGTTCCGCTTCCGCGGCATCCATCATCCGCCCGGTCAGGCACAGATCCATGGTCCTGGCCTTGCCGATGGCCCGCGCCAGGCGTTGGGTACCGCCAGCTCCGGGCAAGGTGCCGATCTTCACTTCCGGCTGGCCGAATCGGGCGGTGTCCGCTGCTATCAGCAGGTCACACATCATCGCCAGCTCACATCCGCCGCCAAGGGCCAGCCCGGCCACCGCGGCAATTACCGGCTTGCGGCACCGGGTCACTGCTTCCCAATTGGCAGAGATAAAGCCCTCCCGGTACGCCCGGGAGAAATCCAGCCCCTGCACCTCGGAAATATCGGCACCGGCGGCAAAGGCCTTGTCGTTACCGGTAAGGACGATGACACGAATGGCATCGTCGGCTTCGAGGGTCGCCAGCGCCTCGGATAACTCATTCATCAACGCGTTGTTCAGCGCGTTGTACACCGCCGGCCGGTTAAGCCGGATGAGCGCGACCGCCTCGTGCCGTTCAAGCAAGATGTTGCTGTACATAATAACCAACTCCCATAAAAGGGTTTTTGTTATTTCCTTTCTGTCATGCCTTTTAAAGCAAACACTCCAACAAGATCAAGGATGCAAAACAGACTACACCCGAATAATTTTTACCGCAACATGTTGACATATTATTTAGTGAGAGCGTATTTTGAAACGGTGCCAATCTGGAACAGACGAACAGAACGACCTGAATCTGCAGTCAGGCCCCTACAACAACAAACCGGACACAACAGGTGAATCAGATGGAAACAGGTAGCACTCCCAACCCGGCCCGCCGTGCAGCGATGACAGCAAGCGGCGCCTGGAACGACAAACTCATAACCAGTTACCTGGATGAGGCCGTGGCGGCAACGCCGGAGCGTGAGGCCATCGTCAGCTACCGGGTAACGGAAGACACCCGCACCGCCCTGACCTATCGCGAGCTGAACGACATCGTCACCCGTATGGCCGCCGGCCTGGCTGCTATGGGCATTGCCAAAGGCGACGTGGTGGCCTGCCAGCTGCCCAACTGGTGGCAAACCACCGCCCTGCACCTGGCCTGCATGCGCATCGGCGCCATCCTGAACCCGCTGATGCCGATCTTCCGCGAGCGGGAGCTGCGTTTCATGCTAGGTCACGGCGACGCCAAACTGCTGGTGATTCCCAAGTTATTCCGCAATTTCGACTACGAAGCCATGGTGGACGGACTGCTCGGCGATCTGCCGAAGCTGGGCACCGTGCTGGTCATCGGTGGTAACGGCGCCCGCAGTTTTGAAGACCGCCTGCTCAACACCCCCTGGGAAGAGCAGCAGGACACCGCCGCGCTGTTCCGCGAGCGGCAGCCCGCCGCAGACGATGTCATCCAGATTCTGTACACCTCCGGTACCACCGGCGAACCCAAGGGGGTGATGCACACCTCCAACACCCTGTTTTCCAATGTGCGGCCCTATGCCGACCGCCTCCACCTGGGCGCCGCCGACCGGGTACTGATGGCCTCGCCGCTGGCGCACCAGACCGGCTTCCTCTACGGCGTAATGATGCCGGTGTACCTGGGCACCACAGCCATCCTGCAGGACATCTGGGATGCCGAATTCGTCTGCAAGGTGATCGCTGCCGAACAGCCGGCCTTCACCATGGCCGCCACTCCGTTCCTGGCCGACCTGGTGAAGACCGCACCGAAACACCAGGGCGAACTGGACTCGCTGCGCATTTTCGTGTCTGCCGGTGCGCCGATTCCCAGTGCCGTAGTGGAGCAGGCCAGCAAGGTGCTGAACGCGAAAATCGTGTCCGCCTGGGGCATGACGGAGAACGGCGCGGTCACCATGACCTGCCCGGAAGACCCTGCCGAACGCGCCAGTCAGTCCGACGGCAAGGCGCTGCCTTATATGGACGTGAAAGTGACCGATTTTCAGGGCAACGACCTGCCCGCCGGTGAGGAAGGCAACCTGCTGGTACGCGGTGCCAGCCTGTTCGTCGGCTACCTCAAGCGCCCGGAACTCTATGGCGTGGATGAGGACGGCTGGTTCAGCACCGGCGACCTCGCCCGCATGGACAAGGACGGTTACATCCGGATCACCGGTCGCACCAAAGACGTGGTGATTCGCGGCGGCGAGAACATCCCGGTGGTGGAAGTGGAGAACCTGCTCTACAAGTTTCCCGGCATTGTCGATGTGGCGCTGGTGGGCTGCCCGGATGACCGTCTGGGTGAGCGGTTGTGTGCCTACGTCACCCTGGATGAGAACCAGACCGAGCTGACCCTGGACCAGGTCAAGGACTACCTGGTGAAGGCCCAGCTGTCCAAGAACTACCTGCCGGAATACCTGGAAGTGATCGAGGCGATGCCCCGCACCCCCTCCGGCAAGATCCAGAAATTCAAACTGCGGGAGCAGGCGAAAGACATTCGCCTCGAACCGGCGAAACGCGCCTGACCCGACACTTTTAACTGAACAACGGGAGAACCAGCGATGAAAGGTCTTAACGGAAAAACAGTAATCGTCACCGGCGGTGGCGGTGGCATCGGTCGCGCGGTGTGCCTGCGCTTTGCCGCGGAAGGCAGCCTCGTTGCCGTGCTGGACCGTGACGAGAACGCAGCCCGGGCGACCGTTGATCTGGTCACCGAAGCCGGCGGCAAGGCCCGCGCCTATGCCGCCGACATCACCGATTACGCCGCCATCACGGACACCGTGGCCGCCATCGAAAGCGATCTGGGCGTCCCCACGGTGCTGGTGAACAACGCCGGCTTTGACCGCTTCATGCCGTTCCTGAAAACCGAACCGAAACTCTGGGACCAGCTGATCGCGGTGAATCTCACCGGCGCCCTCAACATGCACCACGTGGTACTGCCGAAAATGGTAGCCGCCGGTGGTGGCAAGGTGATCAACGTGGCGTCCGACGCAGCCCGGGTCGGGTCCTCCGGCGAGTCCGTGTACGCCGCCTGCAAGGCCGGGCTGGTGGGCTTCAGCAAGACCGTGGCGCGGGAACTGGCCACCAAGAACGTCTGCCTGAACGTGGTCTGCCCCGGCCCCACCGACACTGCGCTGCTCAAGGGCGTGGCGGAAACCGCACCGAACCCCGAGAAGCTGCTGGAAGCCTTCCGCAACGCGGTACCGATGAAGCGCCTGGCCCAGCCGGAAGACTACCCCGGCATCATCGCCCTGCTCGCCAGTGACGACGCCAACTTCATCACCGGACAGGTCATCAGTGTGTCCGGCGGCCTCACCATGGCCGGCTAAACGCCCGCTTCTACCCTAACGGAGACTGCACCATGAATTACGAAGATATTCTCTACGACGAAACCAACGGCGTCGCCACCATCACCATCAATCGCGCCGACCGTTATAACGCCTTCCGTGGCCAGACCTGCATGGAACTGCTGGACGCCTTCAACCGCGCCGGCTGGAACAAGGAAATCGGGGTGATCGTGCTCACCGGGGCCGGTGACAAGGCGTTCTGTACCGGCGGCGACCAGGGTGCCCACGAAGGCCAGTACGACGGCCGCGGGCTGATCGGCCTGCCGGTGGAAGAACTGCAGCGCACCATCCGCGAAGTGCCCAAGCCGGTAATCGCCCGGGTCAACGGCTTCGCCATCGGCGGCGGCCATGTGCTGCATGTGATCTGCGACCTCAGCATTGCCTCCGAAACCGCCATTTTCGGTCAGGTCGGCCCCAAGGTCGGCTCCGTCGATCCCGGCTTCGGCACCGCCTACCTGGCCCGCGTCGTCGGTGAAAAACGCGCCCGCGAGATCTGGTACCTGTGCCGCAAGTACACCGCGCAACAGGCACTGGAGTGGGGTCTGGTCAACGCCGTGGTACCACCCGAACAGCTCGATGAAGAGGTCCAGAAGTGGTGTGAGGAAATCCTCGAGAAGAGCCCGACCGCCCTGTCCATTGCCAAGCGTTCCTTCAACGCCGACAGCGACAACATCGGTGGTATCGGCGGCCTCGGCATGCAGGCACTGAGCCTGTACTACGACACCGAGGAGTCGAAGGAAGGCGTCAAAGCCTTCAAGGAAAAGCGCAAGCCAGAATTCCGCAAGTACTACAAGTAAGCTGATGCGCCCGGTGGCCTGGAGCCACCGGGCCACCGACGACGCCGGAGAACACCATGAATTTCGCATTCAATGAAGAACAAAACGCGATCCGCGAGGTTGTGGCCCGCTTCAGTGCCGAGGTATTGGCGCCAGGCTACCGCAAACGGGACCAGGAAGGGGTCATCGAGCGCGACGTCATCCGCCAGCTCGGTGAAATGGGCCTGCTCGGCGGCGAGCTGCCGGAGGAATTCGGTGGCAGTGGCATGGACTGTGTCACCAGCGGCCTGATCATCGAAGAAATTGCCAGGGGCGATTTCAACGTCGGCTACATTCCGCTGCTGACTTCCCTGAACGGCCAGATCATCGCCAGCCACGCCGCCCCGGAGCTGGCCAAAGAGTGGCTGCACGGCATGACCACCGGGCAAAAGGTGGCCTGCATCGCGCTGACCGAACCCCACGGCGGTTCCGACGCCGCCAACCTGCGGCTGAAGGCGGAGCGCAAAGGCGACGTCTACGTGCTCAATGGCGAGAAAACCTCCATTTCCATAGCCGACCAGGCCGACGTGGCAGTGGTGTTTGCCCGCACTGGCACGGTGGAACAACGCGCTTCCGGCATCAGCGCCTTCCTGGTGCCCATGGCCAGCCCGGGCATCACCACCACCCGGTTCGAGGATAATGGCCAGCGTGCCATCGGCCGCGGCTCCATTTTCTTCGACAACGTGGAAGTGCCGGCCAGCCACAGAATGGGTGACGAAGGCAAAGGCTTCAAACAGGTCATGCAGGGCTTCGATTACAGCCGTGCGCTGATCGGCCTGCAGTGCCTGGCGGTGGCGCAGCAATCACTGGATGAAACCTGGCAATGGCTGACCGAGCGTACCGCCTTCGGCCAGAACCTGGCCGCGTTCCAGGGCCTGACCCATCCTCTGGCGGAATACCAGACCTACGTTCATGCCGCACGCATGCAGTGCTACCATGCGCTCTGGCTCAAGGACAACAACCTGCCCCACAACGCCGAAGCAGCGATGAACAAGTGGTGGGGGCCCAAACTGGCATTCGATGTGGTAAAACAGTGCCTGCTGGCGCACGGCCACACCGGCTGGGGCGAGGACCTGCCCTTTGCCCAGCGCCTGCGGGATGTGCTTGGCCTGCAGATTGGTGACGGCACCGCGCAGATCATGAAGAACATCATCGCACGCGAATACCTGCCCAAGTGATGCGCCCCCTGTCCTCCACGATTCGGGGTGCCGAAGACAGCGTGCCCTGGCCCCTCGGCCGGGGCAGCACTACAGGAGCACAGATGATCGCCAACGAATCCGGAGGCATTCCCAACCGGCTGTTTTTCCGCCTGTTCCAGACCGGAAACATCCTCCAGCGCCAGGTCCAGAACGAGATGGGCATCAGCGCCGTGCAATGGGCGGTGCTGGGTGCGCTGTCACGGGAAGGTTTCGAGGAAGGCACCTCGTTCAACCAGCTCAAGGAGTACCTCTACGTCAGTCGGCAGAGCCTCGACGGGGTGCTGAAGCGGATGGAACGGGACGGCCATGTGGTCCGAATCCCCGATCCCCAGGACCGCCGTGCCCGACTGGTCTGCCTCACCGACAGTGGCCGGGACTTCTGGAACCGGCTGCAGGGCACCATTGCCGAGTTCTACCAGCAGGCCCTGCAGGGGATGAGTTTCGATGACGGAGTCAGCATGCTGCATCTGTTGAAAAAACTGCAGCACGGCATGGTGCAGGTGGCGCTGACGTCCACCGATACCCTGACCGCCGGGAAGCCCGGCCGAACGGAGGACTGACTGGCAGGGCAGCCGATTAACCGGCGACGTTCCTAGCTGCGGTCACGCAATTCGGCAATCTTGCGTTGCAGCAACTGGTTGAGCTCCTCCAGTTCCCGAACCCGCTGCCCCCGGGATTCGTGCTCCCACCGCATCCGCTCGGTCAGCCGATCAATTTCCTGCGCCAGTTCCGCGACCTCGTCGGTAACCCGGTCTTGGATTCTTGCACTGTAATCTCCGGCATTCGCCCGCTCCACCACCACTTTCATGTGGTGCAGGCGACGCACCAGGTAGTACCCGGCGGCAATCGAGAACAGCGCCGCCAGCAACACTTCAACGGCGGCGATCAGCAGGCTCTTGGTGCGCAGTGCGGCGATGGCCGCGTTCTGGGCGCGAAGGTCCAGGCCCACCTCCACCGTGCCATAGTGCAGCCCGGCCTTTTCGATGGCGGCGGCTGCCATATACAGATCCGGCAATGCGGTGCTGTCACCCGCAACCGCGAACGGCTGCAACAGGGCGTCGGCATCCCCGGCCTGCGCCAGCAGGCGACCGTCATAGTCGATCACCCGGGCAAAGGCGGTACCCGGTGTTGCCGCCGCCGCATCAACAAACGATTGCAGCGAACCCAGGTCGAGGGAGAGCACGTCGTCGGCTGCGGTGGCGGCGAAGACGCGGGCAATTGACTGGGCCCTGCGCTCAACCTCGGCCGTCGTCGAACGGCTGATGAAATGAAACACCGAATACAACAACACCATCAGCATCAGGACCTCGATGAGCCCGATCCCGAGCACCGCCTGGGTTCGCAGGGACAGCTTCAAAGGGCATCCTCACCTGGGGTTGTTATCAGGTCGAGTCCTAGCCCACGGACATCATCCCAGTCACTGTCTGCTGCGGGTACGATGGGCGATACGTTGAGCCGCTCCAGCAAGGCCCGGCCGTCCTCATTCTGGCCCAGGGCGACGAGCAGTTGTTGCAGCCGCCGGCCCCACTCTGGCTCGACGTCCGGATGCACCGCAAAGGCATGGGGCGTATAGCCCTTGGAGCGCCAGAGCACCCTGACCCCCTCCAGCCCGGTTTTGAGGGCCCGGTGGTAGGTGCGCTCTATGCCGCCACCGGCCACCGCGAAGCCTTTCGCAACATTCAGGTAGACCGATTCGTGGGAACCGACAAATTGTGGGGTATAGCGCACTCCAAGCCGTTCGAGCTCCGCCCGCACCAGCAGAGTCGCGGCAAATGCTGCCGGTGCCGGGAAGGCAACGGTCTGGCCTTCGAGAGCCTCAAGACCCGTGGCAGGGTTACTTTCAGCAACCACCACAATGCCATGGATCCGCTTGTCACCCTCCCGCGCAATGGCCCGATAGCCCGGGCTGCTGCTGAACTCCACATAGTGATACGGGTTCATGTAGACAATGTCGTACTGACCCTCCAGCACCCGCCGCTCAAAGGTGGGGATATCCGGTGCCGTCGCAAAACGGACGGGGACACCCAGCTCGGCAGACAACAGGCGCATCAGCGGTGTCCACTGTTCCGCCAGCCGGCCGGCGGACTCCTGGGGCACCACACCAAAGGTCAGCGTGGCGGCCTGCAGCGGGGCAGCCAGCAGCGCCAGCAGCATCAAAACCGAACGGATCAACAGGTTCGCCATGACAGGTCTTGTTACCTTGCGAGAGGGTGGGAAGCGGAAACCGGCAGCGGCGCTGCGGTCGGGTATTCGGTCTGCGGATCCAGCAGCAGTGCCATATAGTCATTGAACGGCATGGGCCGGTAGGCGTGGTAACCCTGAATGAGGGTGCCCCCGAGCTGACGCACCAGATCCCACTGGGCCTGGTTCTCGACCCCTTCGATCACGCTCTTCATATAGGCCTGGTCCGCCATCGCAATAATGGAACCCAGAAAGCGGGCCATATCGCGGTTATGCTCGATCCCATCGACAAAGCAGCGGTCGATTTTGACCCGGTCCACCTTGAGTTCCCGGACATACTCCAGGGATGAATGGCCGGTACCAAAATCATCCAGCGCAAAGGTGACGCCCAGTGCCTGCAGCTGGCGGATCAGCTCATTGACCCGCTCGAAGCTGAGCGCGGCGTTATCCTCAGTGATCTCCATACACAGTGCGGTGGCCGGGATACCCCCGCCAATCAGCAGCGCCTGCACGTCGCCAACCAGGGTCCCTGAGAGCATGGCGGGGTTGAGATTGATCGATAAGGTTCCGTGGTAACCCAGCCCCCCGTACAGCTGACCGGTTTCCCGGGCCACTTCGCGAAAGATCCAGCGCCCCAGAGCCTCGCCCAGTCCGTAGCGCTCGCAAATTTCCACCACCCGATTAGGCGGCACAAAGCCGATGTCCTGGTCCTGACAGCGCAGCAGTACCTCGGCACCGGTGATGTGACGAATGTTATCGGCACTGACAATGGGCTGATACACCATCGTCAGGCGAAGCCCGGACGGCTCGCCCTGGAAAAACCGGACCAGACCACTGTGGATCACCGTTTCCTGCCGGATACGGCGGCGCAGGTCAGCACCATTGATGTAATAGGAACGCCCCTCCAGATGGGCCTGCGCCAGTGCCCGATGGGCTTGCTGATAACGGGACTGCCAGCCGGGGCAGTTATCGACACAGGGCGCATCGGCACCAAACACCCCGGAAATCCGAACGACCGCATCCCCGATTTGCCAGTCAAAGGTGGTGGCCGCCACCAGCCCGCCAACCATCTCTTCGATCTCTTGCCCGGCGGCAGGCACCGCCAGGATGACAAATGCACCCTGGGCGACCTGTACCAGCTCATCGGTGGAGCCTAGCTGCGACCAAAGCTGGCGGATAAACGCCCGCGACAGTTCAGCGACTTCCCGCTGGCCATATTCGGCGAGTACCAGCTGGAATTCCAGGATCTCGCACACCACAATGGCCCTGGCCGGATCTACCGTACGGATGGATTGCAGATAGTTGCTGTTGGGCAGGCCGGTCACCCGGTCGATGCGGGCCTGCTTGCGGCTGGCGAGCAGCGCCAGCGCCAGATAGGCAAAGATGATCACGATCGCAGCCAGGGTCAGCAGGCGCAGCCTGGACAGCCGGTCCCGCGATGCCTCCAGACCGATCATCAGCTGGCCCAGCTTGCCACCAATAAAGTTATCGACGACCAGCCGATCAATCTGGGCCTTATGCCCGGCCCAGAACGATACCAGCGGCTCCCAGCCAGGCTGCGCTGCCGCCGACGCGGCCAGCAACGTGCTTTCCTGGGCCTGATAGTCGGCAAACAGCGCCATCAGCCGCGTTTCGTTATCGCCGTAGTGGCGAAGGGGTGCCGATTCATCGCTCTTCAACAGATAGTCATAGCGACTCCAGAGCACATCGTAACGAAGCATCACCTCGTCCGGGTCACCCACTCCCGCGGCAGCCAGCGCCAACTCCCGGTCGAGGGTACTGGCCTCCTGCCGCAACTGGGCCAGACTCCAGGACGAGACCCGGACCGCTGCCAGCGAAAATGACTGTAACTTGCGATCCTGCAGGTAGGTGTAAAAGCTGGCACCGACGAGCCCCAGCATTACCACGAACAGGAAAACAAAAGTACGCCGCGAAAGCAGCCGTTTTTGCACGGTTTTCCGGATCATGGTCAGTCCAGCTCGATAGCGGACAATTGCCAGACCATGTAGCGGTGAAAGGTCTCATTGTTCAGTGCCGGGCGGTCCGACAGCGGCAACATGATCCAGAACGGGCCGCGATTGCGCACCGACATAAGGTTGCCATCCATCCGGGTCGCAACAATGGCCCCCAAGCCCATCAACTCGTCGAGGGTTGCCGTCACCTGGTAATCGTTGAGGGCACGGAAGGTCAGCCCGCGCTGACCGGCCAGGCCAAACGCCTCCAGCACCCGCCTCAGGGTGGGCCCGGTAAACTCCCGGGTGCCGTCAAAATACGGCGTCGCCGTTACGATGGTGGTCTGCGGAAAGGTCTCCAGTTCCTCCCGGTCGAAAACCAGGGTCTGGGCCCCGTGACGGATTGTCAGTTCCGGCGCGGCAAAGGCCGACACGGAAAGCAGCAGCAAGGCGAAGAATGCAGACAGGGGCGAGCGCTTCATGGGCAACGGAAATCCGGCAAAATTGGTTAATCATCAATCTGCCGCGAATACTAGTCAGCTGCGAAGGGCCGCACCATCCCTCAATTGTAAACTTCGGTCAAACCGCCACGGGGGGCTGCGGGGGCGACCGGTGAAACAGGATTTTTGTATTTTAAAACAATATGTTAATCAGTTTTTCCGGACACTTCAGGGAGATATGTAGTTTCCACAGCGCCTGCCCGCGGTCCCCGTTCGGGGACCGACGGGATGAATAGCCCCGTACCGCTACCCGGCCCTCACTCCACCGTCACACTCTTCGCCAGGTTACGCGGCTGGTCGACGTCGGTGCCCTTGAGCACCGCGACGTGATAAGACAGCAGCTGCAACGGTACGGTGTAGACAATCGGTGCGGTGATCGGGTGGACCGGCGGGATCTGCAGGACGTGGATGCCATCGCCGGCCTTCACCTCGGCGGCCTTGTCGGCAAACACGAACAGTTCGCCACCGCGGGCGCGGACTTCTTCCAGGTTGGATTTGAGCTTTTCCACCAGGTCGTTGTTGGGCGCCACGGTGACCACCGGCATTTCGCTGTCCACCAGGGCCAGCGGGCCATGCTTGAGCTCACCCGCCGGGTAGGCCTCGGCGTGGATGTAGGAGATTTCCTTGAGCTTGAGGGCGCCTTCCTGGGCCACCGGGTACATGGCACCGCGGCCCAGGAACAGGCTGTGGTTCTTGTCCATGAAGGCTCGGGCCAGCTCGGCAATGTCGCTGTCCAGCGCCAGCACTTGTTCGACCTGGCCGGGCAACTGATGGATTGCCGCGATGATCTCGGCTTCCTGCTGCTCACTGAGTCCGTTATGACGGGCCAGTGCCAGGGTGAACAGCAACAGCGCAGTGAGCTGGGTAGTAAAGGCCTTGGTGGACGCCACCCCGATCTCCGGGCCGGCCTGGGTCATGATCACCAGATCCGACTCCCGCACCAGAGAACTGCCCGGTACGTTGCAGATCGCCAGCGCGGCGCGGAAGCCGGCCGCCTTGGCCTGACGCAGCGCGGCCAGGGTATCGGCGGTCTCGCCGGACTGGGAGATGCAGAGGAACAGGGTGTCGGGCTGGATCACGTGCTTGCGATAGCGGAATTCCGATGCCACCTCCACCGAACAGGGTACTCCGGCCAGCTCTTCGATCCAGTATCGGGCTACCATGCCGGCATGGTAGCTGGTGCCGCAGGCAATGATCTGGACATGGCGAACGTTTTCCAGCAGTTTGCCGGCTTCGGTACCCAGGGCCTGCTCCAGCACCCGGGAGGCGGTGACGCGGCCTTCCATGGTGGCCTTGATAACCTTGGGCTGCTCGTAGATTTCCTTGAGCATGTAATGGCGGTATTCGCCCTTGTCGGCAGAATCCGCGCCGTGTTCAAACCGGGTGATGCCGCGGTCGGCCGGGGCACCGCTGCGGTCCCAGATTTTGACGCTGTCGCGGCGGATATCGGCCAGGTCGCCCTCTTCAAGGAACATGAAACGGTCGGTCACCGGCAGCAGGGCCAGCTGGTCCGAGGCGATGAAGTTCTCGCCGATGCCGACGCCCACCACCAGCGGACTGCCTTCGCGGCACACCACCAGGTGGTCCGGTTCGTCGGCGTGCATGACCGCCAGCGCGTAGGCACCGCGGAGCTGGCCGATCGCCGCGCGCACGGCTTCGATCAGCGCCCCGGTACGGCGGTATTCCTGCTCGATCAGGTGGACGACCACCTCGGTGTCGGTCTGCGAGGTGAACTCGAAGCCGGCCGCTTTGAGCTGGTCGCGCAGCTCCTGGTAGTTCTCGATGATGCCGTTATGGACGATGGCCAGCCGGTCGCCGGACATATGGGGGTGGGCATTGAGCCGGGACGGTTCGCCGTGGGTAGCCCAACGGGTGTGGGCAATCCCCAGGTCACCACGGCAGGGGGTTTCCGCTACGGCATCGGCCAGCGCGGCGACCTTGCCCACTTCCCGGGCCCGCCGGATGCTGCCATCCGCCTGCAACACCGCCATGCCAGCGGAATCGTAGCCCCGGTATTCGAGGCGACGCAGCCCCTCCAGCAGAATACCCTGAACATCCCTTTCCGATACCGCACCTACAATTCCGCACATAGCTCAGTTACCTGTCCCGACGTTTCTCAATTCGTTGTTGCTGTTTACAGCCCGTAAGCCCTCAGGATTTCCTGACCGGCCGGTCCCAGTTATCGATATTGCGCTGACGACCACGGGCCACCGCCAGTTCCCCTTCCCCGACATCACGGGTGATGGTGGAACCGGCACCAAGGGTCGCGCCCTTGTCGATCGTCACCGGAGCCACAAGGGAGTTGTTGGAGCCCACGAACACGTCGTCTCCAATGACGGTACGGAACTTGTTTACCCCATCATAATTACAGGTGATGGTTCCCGCACCCACATTCACATTACGGCCCAGCTCGGCATCGCCCACATAACTCAGGTGGTTGATCTTGCTGCCCTCACCCACCAGCGCCTTCTTGGTTTCGACAAAGTTGCCCACCTTGGTGTTGGCTGCCAGCTCGGTACCCGGGCGCAACCGCGCAAACGGCCCGACCTGGGCGTGGGCACCGACGATGGCACCTTCGATCACGCTGTTGGCCTTGATGTCGGCGCCGTCCGCGATGGTGGCGTCCCGGATCACGCAGCCCGGGCCGATGGAAACGTTGCTGCCAAGGGTTACCCGGCCTTCAAAGATCACGTTGACATCGATCAGCACGTCGTTGCCGATGGTCAGCTCACCACGAACGTCCACCCGGGCCGGATCCGCCAGGGTAGCGCCTTCGGTCATCAGCCGCTCGGCTTCGCGGGCCTGGTACCAGCGCTCGAGCTCCGCCAGCTGGATACGGTTGTTGACCCCCTGGACCTCGAAGGGGTTGGCCGGCTGCGAGACCTTCACCTCGAGCCCGTAAGCCACCGCCATGGCAATGATGTCGGTGAGGTAGTACTCGCCCTGGGCATTGCTGTTGGACAGCCGGGGCAGCCAGTCTTTCAGGTGGCCGGCAGACACCGCAAGAATTCCGGTATTGACCTCGGAGATCTGCTGCTGGGCGGCGCTGGCGTCTTTCTGTTCGACGATGGCGGTTACCCGGCCGTCCTGATCCCGCAGGATACGACCGTAACCATCAGGGTTGTCGAGGTTGACGGTCAGCAGTGCAAGTGACTGCTCACTTACCTGTGAGATCAGGTTCTCCAGGGTCTCCCGACAGGTCAGCGGTACGTCGCCATAAAGCACCAGGACGCTGGCGTCGTCCGGCAGCTGCGGCAGGGCCTGGGCGACGGCGTGACCGGTACCCAGCTGTTGCTCCTGCAGCACCCAACTCAGGTCGGATTGCGCAGTGGCGGTGCGGACCTGCTCGGCACCATGGCCGATCACCGTGTGGATGCCGGCAGCGCCCAGTTGCCGGGCGGTATCGATCACATGGTGCAGCATCGGCTTGCCGGCCACCCGGTGCAGGACCTTGGGCAGCGACGATTTCATTCTGGAGCCCTGGCCCGCTGCCAGGATCACGACGTGAAGAGGTGTCATATCCGTTCAACGCTCCCGCGCGTTAATCCGCTGTGCTGGAAAATAGAAAAAAGCCGCAGCCCCTGTGGAAACGGGTCAGCAGGAACATAGCTGGCCCGCCCCGGTCGGGGATGCGGCTTCGGGTGTTCGGTAACTCCTGACCGAAAGCGCTTAACGCACTTTGCGGCGCAGCTGCTGAATGGTGCGAAGCTGGGCAACAGCTTCGGCCAGTTCGGCAGCGGCACGGGAATACTCGAATTCACCGGTCTTGTTGGCAAGTGCAGTCTCGGCCGCCTTCTGGGCTTCGATAGCGGCAGCTTCGTCCACATCCTTGGCCCGAACGGCTGTATCGGCCAACAAAGTTACCAGATTGGGCTGCACTTCGAGATATCCGCCGGATACGTAAAGAATCTCTTCTTCACCACCCTGCTTGATGATCCGAATAGGGCCCGGCTTCAATTCTGTCAGCAGCGGGGTGTGACCCGGGGCGATACCCAGGTCACCTTCAGAACCCGCCGCGATCAGCATCTCAACCAATCCGGAATAGATCTTTGTTTCGGCACTTACCACATCACAATGCACGGTCATACCCATGTCAGTTGCCTCTTTGATCGATCCGGAAACAATGGCTCAGGTTACTTGTCGCCCTTCGCCTTCATTTCCTTCGCTTTCTCGACCGCTTCCTCGATGCTGCCGACCATGTAGAACGCCTGCTCAGGCATGTCGTCATAGTCGCCGTTGAGGATGCCCTTGAAGCTGCTGATGGTTTCCTTCAGCGGAACGTACTTACCGGGAGAACCGGTGAATACCTCAGCAACGTGGAACGGCTGGGACAAGAAACGCTCGATCTTACGGGCGCGGGCTACGGTCAGCTTGTCTTCTTCTGACAGCTCGTCCATACCCAGGATCGCGATGATGTCTTTCAGTTCCTTGTAGCGCTGCAGGTTGGTCTGCACGCCACGGGCGACCTCGTAGTGCTCGTGACCGATGATCAGCGGATCCAGCTGACGAGAGGTGGAGTCCAGCGGATCGATCGCCGGGTAGATACCCTTGGAGGCGATGTCACGGCTCAGTACCACAGTCGCATCCAGGTGCGAGAAGGTGGTTGCAGGCGACGGGTCAGTCAAATCGTCCGCCGGTACGTAGACCGCCTGGATCGAGGTGATAGAACCGTTCTTGGTGGAGGTGATCCGCTCCTGCAGCTGACCCATCTCTTCGGCCAGAGTCGGCTGGTAACCTACTGCAGACGGCATACGGCCGAGCAGTGCAGATACCTCGGTACCGGCCAGGGTGTAACGGTAGATGTTGTCAACGAACAACAGTACGTCACGACCTTCGTCACGGAACTTCTCGGCCATGGTGAGACCGGTCAGGGCCACACGCAGACGGTTTCCGGGGGGCTCGTTCATCTGGCCGTAAACCATGGCCACTTTGTCGAGAACGTTGGACTCCTTCATTTCATAGTAGAAGTCGTTACCTTCCCGGGTCCGCTCACCAACACCGGCGAATACGGAGAGACCGGAGTGCTCTTTCGCGATGTTGTTGATCAGTTCCATCATGTTTACGGTCTTGCCGACGCCGGCGCCACCGAACAGGCCAACCTTACCACCCTTGGCGAACGGGCAGATCAGGTCGATAACCTTGATGCCGGTTTCCAGCAGGTCGGCAGAGGCAGACTGGTCTGCATAGCCCGGAGCCTTGCGGTGGATACCCCAGCGCTCTTCTTCGCCGATCTCGCCCTGTTCGTCGATGGGACGACCCAGAACGTCCATGATACGGCCCAGTGTGGCAGTACCAACCGGTACCGAAATCGGTGCGCCGGTGTTTGTTGCTGTCAGGCCACGCTTCAGGCCCTCGGTGCTGCCCATGGCGATGGTACGAACAATGCCGTCACCCAGCTGCTGCTGGACTTCCAGAGTTGTTTCGCCACCTTCAAGCAGCAGTGCGTCATACACTTTGGGTACGGAGTCACGTGGGAATTCCACGTCGATAACCGCGCCAATGATCTGAACGATTTGTCCGCTACTCATGCTCGGTTCCTCGTTATCTAATAGTCAATAAAACCAGTTGGACTGTGGGGTGGATCAGACCGAAGCCGCACCGCTCACAATCTCTGAAATCTCTTGGGTGATGGCTGCCTGACGCGCCTTGTTATAAGCCAGCTGAAGTTCGTCGATAATGCTACCGGCGTTATCAGTTGCGCTCTTCATGGCGATCATCCGGGCGGCCTGTTCACATGCCAGATTCTCTACCACACCCTGGTAAACCTGGGACTCTATGAAACGTGGCAGAAGGCCATCGAGGATCTGCCTGGCATCGGGCTCGTAGAGATAATCCCACTGGTTCTTGATCTCTTCGTCTTCGCTCGGAGGCAGGGGCAACAACTGCTCCACCTGCGGGCTCTGGGTCATGGTGTTCACGAACTCGTTGCTGACAAGATACAGACGATCGATCTTGCCCTCGGAGAACGCGTCCAGCATCACCTTGACGTTGCCGATGAGTTGTTCGGAGCTCGGGCTGTCACCGAGGTGAGTCAGCGCCGCAATGACGTTACCGCCATAGCTCCGGAAGAACGACGCACCTTTCTGTCCGATGGCACACAGATCGGTTTCCACGCCTTTCTCTTTCCACGCTCGCATTTCACGGACAAGCGCTTTGAACAGGTTGATGTTCAGACCACCGCAGAGGCCACGATCAGTTGACACCACGATATAGCCGACACGCTTGACGTCGCGCTCGACCATGAACGGGTGCTTGTACTGAGCATTCGCCTTGGCAATGTGCCCGATCACCTGACGCATCTTCTCCGCATACGGGCGGGTAGCCTGCATGCGTTCCTGAGCCTTGCGCATCTTGCTCGCCGCCACCATTTCCATGGCGCTGGTGATCTTCTGCGTGCTCTTGATGCTCGAAATCTGGTTACGTATTTCTTTGCCGACGGCCATAACTCACTGCCTTCTCAAGTTAGACACTCGTTGCTACGAAAAGCGGCCTGCGACAAATCGCAGGCCGACTTCTTACCAGCTCTGAGTGGTCTTGAATTTCTCAAGTGCAGCTTTCAGGCCGGCAGCGATTTCATCGTTGTAATCGCCTTTCTCGTTGATCTTGTCGAGAAGTGCCTTCTGCTCGGACCGCATCCAGTCCAGCAGTTGGGCTTCAAACTTCACAACCTTGTCGACATCAACGTCGTCCAGGAAGCCTTCGTTGGCTGCAAACAGAACGGTACCCATTTCAGCCACCGACAGCGGGCTGTACTGGTTCTGCTTCATGAGTTCGGTAACACGCTGACCGTGCTCGAGCTGCTTGCGCGTTGCTTCGTCAAGATCGGAAGCGAACTGGGCGAAAGCGGCGAGTTCACGATACTGGGCCAGGGCCAGACGGATGTTACCACCGAGCTTCTTCATGATCTTGGTCTGGGCCGCACCACCAACCCGGGATACCGAGATACCGGCGTTCATGGCCGGACGGATACCAGAGTTGAACAGGTTGGTTTCCAGGAAGATCTGGCCGTCGGTGATGGAGATCACGTTGGTCGGTACGAACGCGGATACGTCGCCGGCCTGGGTCTCGATGATCGGCAGCGCGGTCAGGGAACCGGTCTGGCCTTTCACTTCACCGTTGGTGAACTGCTCTACGTAGTCGGCGTTAACGCGGGACGCGCGCTCCAGCAGACGGGAGTGCAGGTAGAACACGTCACCCGGGTAGGCTTCACGGCCCGGCGGACGACGCAGCAGCAGGGAGATCTGGCGGTATGCCACAGCCTGCTTGGACAGATCGTCGTAAACGATCAGCGCGTCTTCACCGCGGTCACGGAAGTACTCACCCATGGAGGTACCGGAGTACGGTGCCAGGAACTGCATCGCTGCAGGATCGGCAGCACCGGCGGCAACCACGATGGTGTGGTCCATGGCGCCGTGCTCTTCGAGCTTGCGCACCACGGCAGCGATGGAAGACTGCTTCTGGCCAACGGCAACGTAGATACACTTGATGCCGGTGTGCTTCTGGTTGATGATCGCGTCGATTGCCACCGCGGTCTTACCGATCTGGCGGTCACCGATGATCAGCTCACGCTGGCCACGACCGATCGGCACCATGGTGTCGATGGCTTTCAGACCGGTCTGTACCGGCTGGTCAACGGACTGACGGGCGATAACGCCCGGCGCCACCTTTTCGACCGGAGAGGTCAGCTCGGTGCCCAGCTCGCCCTTGCCGTCGATCGGGTTACCCAGACCGTCAACAACGCGGCCCAGCAGTTCCCGGCCTACCGGTACTTCCAGGATACGACCGGTGCAACGAACCTTCTGACCTTCGGCCAGGTCTTCGTAGTCACCCAGTACCACCGCACCAACGGAATCGCGCTCGAGGTTCAGCGCCATACCGAATGTGCCGTTGGCAAATTCAATCATCTCACCGTACATAACGTCGGCGAGACCGTGGATCAGCACGATACCGTCGGAAACCGACAGGATCGTACCTTCGTTCTTTGCTTCGGAAGAGATGTCGAGCTTCTCGATTCTCTTCTTGATGATGTCACTGATCTCGGATGGATTCAGTTGCTGCATGCCTTTATCCTCAAACCTTGTGCTGAAATCAGGAGCCCAGTGCGTCGGCCAGTTTGGTCAGCTTTCCGCGGACAGACGCGTCAATGACCAGATCGCCGGTGCGTACAACCACACCACCGATCAGAGACTTGTCCATTGACGCCGCGAGTGAAACCTTGCGGTCCAGTTTTGTCGACAGTGCCTGGGCGAGCTTCTGTTGCTGTTCTTCCGTCAGCTCGAACGCTGCGGTTACTTCAATATCAACAGTGCGCTCAAGATCAGCCCGGTACGTGTTGAAGAGCGCTGCAATCTCGGGAAGCAGAGCCAGTCGGCGGTTCTCGGCAAGAACCATGAAGAAGTTGCGGATCGGCTCGGAAACGGACTTTTCAGTCACTTCGAGGATCAGCTCGGCCTTTTTGGTTTCTGCCATTCCCGGATTAGCGAGAAGCTGTCTTACTACGGCGTTCGCGGCGATCTGTCCGGCCAGGGTCAGCAGCTCGGACCAGTCAGCCAGCTGTTGCTGGTCCTGAGCGGCCTGAAATGCTGCCTTGGCGTAAGGACGGGCCAGCGTTCTCAGTTCTGCCATGATGAACCTCGTCGTTTAGAGTTCTGCTGCCAGCTTGTCCAGCATCTCGCTGTGTTTGGTGGCATCGACAGAGGTTTCCAGGATCTTCTCAGCACCGGCAATCGCGATAGCGGCAATTTCTGCACGCAGCGCGTCACGAGCCTGATTGCGCTCCTGCTCGATTTCGGCCTTGGCCTGCTCAATCAGCTTCTGACCTTCCTTGCGAGCGTCCTCCTTGGAGGCCTCCACAATCTGATTGGCGCGCTTGTTGGCCTGCTCGATCAGGGCTGCCGCCTGCTGCTTGGCTTCACGCAGTTCCTGGGCTGACTTTTCCTGAGCCAGTTCCAGGTCACGTGCCGCACGATCTGAGGCAGCCAGTCCGTCAGCGATCTTCTTTTGACGCTCCTGCAGGGCAGCCATCACCGGCGGCCATACGTACTTCATGCAGAAAACGACAAAGATAAAGAACGCGATGGCTTGACCAATAATCGTCAAATTGATGTTCACGTCTTCACCTCTCGCCTGTTGTGTAGTGAATCAACAAACCGGGGAGTTGTGATCCCCGGGATGGCGACCCGATTAAAGCTGACCTACAAACGGGTTGGCGAAGGTGAAGAACAGTGCGATACCAACACCGATCATGGTCACGGCGTCCAGCAGACCGGCAACGATGAACATCTTGACCTGCAGCATCGGGGTCATTTCCGGCTGACGCGCAGCGCCTTCCAGGAACTTGCCACCGAGGATACCAAAGCCGATAGCGGTGCCCAGAGCGCCCAGGCCGATCAGCAGTGCAACAGCAATCGCGGTCATTCCAACTACAGTTTCCATGATAACTCCCAGTTTCAGTTAGGTTTTCAGTTTAAGTTTAAGGGTTACGGTTTAAAAACTACGGTTTCAGCGCCCAGTCAGTGACTGTCCTCGTGGGCCATGCTCAGGTACACGATCGTCAGCATCATGAAGATGAAGGCCTGCAGGGTGATGATCAGGATGTGGAAAATCGCCCAGGGCACTGACAGCGTCCACTGTGCCCACAGGGGCAGCAGCGCAATCAGGATGAAGATCAGCTCGCCGGCGTACAGGTTACCGAACAGACGCAGCGCCAGTGAGATCGGCTTGGCCAGCAGGCTCACACCTTCCAGCAACAGGTTGACCGGAATCAGCAGCACCTTCAGGAACAGGTTGTCTGAGGAGAACGGATGCAAGGTCAGCTCACCAACGAAGCCGCCCACACCCTTGACCTTGATGCTGTAATAGATGATCAGCGCGAACACCGACAGGGACATGCCGAGCGTGATGTTAACGTCGGTGGTCGGTACCACCTTCATGTAATCGGCACCCGCCAGGTGGAACAGCTGCGGCAGGAAGTCAACCGGCACCAGGTCCATCAGGTTCATCAGGAAGACCCAGCAGAAGATGGTCAGTGACAGCGGTGCGATCACCTTGTTCTTGCCGTGGAAGGTTTCCTTCACACTGTTGTCGACAAACTCGACCATGACTTCGACGAAATTCTGCAAGCCACCCGGTACATCACTGGTGGCACGGCGGGCAGCCAGGCGGAACAAAAACAGGAACAACAGGCCCAGACCAACGGACCAGCCGAGGGAATCAACGTGGAGCGCCCAGAACCCCATGTCGGAAGCTTCGGCACCGGTCTTGGCCAGGGTCCAGGTTGCCTGGTCAAGCACCGTGCCATCGGCACGCTCATAACCGGCAGGAAGCTTGCCATAGGTCAGGTTCTGGAGGTGATGCTGGATATATTCGGATGCACTGCCTGCCATAACGTTCTCTCAGGTCGTGTTAATTTCGCTGCGCTCTGCCGCTCGCAAAGAACGGGGTCAACCAGTTGGTGACCAGCATGATCGCAAATGTTAAAAAAAGTGCCGCTACATCAAGCGGCTGAATCCATTTGAACACCATCGTGAAGAGGATGGCGCACAGGATGAGCTTGCCGGCCTCACCCTGGTAAAAAGAACTCATGATCTTCCTGGCAGACCGCGCGCCGGAGTAGCGGAATGCCTTGAGCGCAAAGTAACCGTGGGGCAGCAGAAAAATGAGCCCACCCAGAAGCGCTGAATAACCTGCGACCTGGCTGCGAAATAAAAAGGCCAGGCTGACGAACACCAGTACCACACTCTGTATTACAAACCATCGTGCGATGGGCGGGCGGCCGATGCCGCGGGTGCTTGCCTTCGTCATGTTCGTCCCGGAAAAACGGTGCTTTGATCCGATGCAGTCCAGAAAATAACCAAATACACCGATACGAGCGCGGCAGATTATAGGTGTTCAACTTGCACTAATCAACAAAACTGCCGGGGTGGAAATGCGGTCAAACGGCGCGATTTGTCGCGGTTTACGGGCTTCCGGACATAAATGGGTGTCAGATCAGTTTTCCACCACTACATGTTGTGGAATGGCGGAAAACCGTACTTTGGTAGGGGGCTCTTTCGGCGCAGCAAAGCGGTACCGAAAACCGCGCGGCGGGCGCGGGTTATTTGATATGGCCCAGAATGCCATCCAGTTCGTCGAGCGAACTGTACTCGATGACCAGCTTGCCCTTGCCGCGCTGGCCATGGTCGATGGAAACCCGTGCCCCGAGGCGTTCGGCAAGGTCGTCCTGCAGGGCGCGGATATTGGGGTCCAGCGTTCCCTTCGGGCGCTTGCCAGCCTGCGGATTCTCCTGCTGCAGGCGACGGACCAGGGCCTCGGTCTGGCGTACCGACAGCGACTTGGCCACCACCATGCGGGCCACCTGCATCTGCTGTTCGGGGGGCAGGGTCAGCATGGCGCGACCATGGCCCATCTCAAGGTCACCGTGCTCCAGCATAACCCGTACGTCCTCGGTGAGGCCGAGCAGGCGCAGCAGGTTGGTGATGGTGGTACGGGACTTGCCCACTGCCTCGGCGACCTGGGCCTGGGTCAGACCAAATTCATCCTGCAGGCGCTGCAGGGCGAAGGCTTCTTCCACCGGATTGAGGTTCTCGCGCTGGATGTTCTCGATCAGTGCCATGGCAATGGCGGCATCGTCCGGAACCTCGCGGATGATGGCCGGAATGCGATCGAGTTCGGCAATCTGGGTGGCGCGCCAGCGCCGTTCGCCGGCAATCAGTTCATAGCGCCCTTCCGCAATCGGCCGCACCACCACCGGCTGCATCACCCCCTGCTGACGGATCGAGTCCGCCAGTTCCTGGAGCGCGGCGGGATCCATGTCACGACGGGGCTGGTAACGGCCACGCTGGATCAGGTCGACCGGGATGTCACGGAGTTCCCCGTCCTGGCCCTTGAGCTCCTGGTCGAGACTGACCTTGGAGCCCGCCAGCAGTGCACCCAGTCCACGCTCACCCAATCCTCGTTTCTTCGCCGCCATGGTGTTTGTCATTCTTCCCGGTGAAAGTCGTTCGTCTGTATGGCCGCTATCTTACACGGCAACGGGCGGCGATGTCTTTGCCGAGCCGTGGCGACGGACCATTTCCCCGGCCAGCGCCAGATAGGCGATGGCCCCTTTGGACAGCCGGTCGTATTTCAGCGCCGGCATGCCGTAGCTGGGCGCCTCGGCGAGCCGGACGTTACGAGGAATCACCGCCTTGTAGACCTTGTCGCCGAAATATTCGCTGAGCTGGCCGGAAACATCCAGGGTCAGGCTGTTGCGGGGGTCGTACATGGTGCGCAGGATGCCCTCCACCTGGAGGTTCTGGTTTACCGTTTCCTGGATCTGTTCAACGGTGTTCATCAGCGCCGCCAGGCCTTCCAGTGCATAGTATTCACACTGCATCGGGATCAGTACGGTATCCGCTGCCGACAACGCGTTGACAGTGAGCAGGCTGAGCGATGGCGGGCAGTCGATGAGGATATAGTCGTAGTTCTCCCGCACGCTGTTGATGGCCAGTCTCAACCGGTATTCCCGGCCGATCTCGTTCATCAGCGCCACTTCGGCGGCAGTGAGGTCACCGTTGGCAGGCAGCAGGTCAAAGCCGGATGCCTCGGCATGGATAATGACTTCCGCGGCGGTGGCCTGCTTGGTCAGTACATCGTAGCCGGAGCGCTCGAGGCTGTTCTTGTCGACACCGCTACCCATGGTGGCGTTGCCCTGGGGATCCATATCCACCAGCAGCACCCGGCGCCGGGTCGCCGCCAGCGAGGCCGCAAGATTGACGCAGGTGGTGGTCTTGCCGACACCGCCTTTCTGATTGGTCACCGCAATCACTCGCGCCATGGCTAGCCTCCCGTCCCGGAATCCGTCTGGTTGATGTTCTGGTCTGTGCTGCGATCTATGATCAGCAGATGCCGTTCCCCGGTACAGCCGGGCACCTGCAGCGGCTGGTGGGATCTTACCCGCCAGCCCGCCGGCAGGGCGGCTACCTCATCATCCGGAAACTGGCCTTTCATGGCAAGGAACTCGCCATCATCAGCCAGCAGTTGCCCGCACCAGTTCACCAGGTTGGCGAGGGCAGTAAAGGCCCGGCTGCTGATCTGGCGGAACGGCTGGTCGGGCTGGCAGGCCTCGGCGCGGCCATGGATGACCTCGACGTTGGTGAGTCCGAGCTCCAGCACGCACTGAGTGAGGAAACGGGTTTTCTTGCTGTTGCTGTCGAGCAGGGTAAAGCGGGTGCCGGGCAGTGCGATGGCCAGCGGAATACCGGGCAAACCACCACCGGCGCCGACATCCAGCAGGTGGCCGGCGGTCACCCGGGGCAGGATACTCAGGCTGTCGAGCAGCTGGCGTGACACCATCTCGGCCGGCTCGCGCACCGCGGTCAGGTTGTAGGCCCGGTTCCACTTGTTGAGCAGGGCAAGGAAGGCCAGCAACTGCGCCTGTTGGTCGCTAGCCAGTTCAATACCCAGTTCCTGCAGGCCCTGCGCCAGCTGCTGTTGCCACATGGTGTCAGACATCGTGGGTACTCAGGCCGATTGCTTGCGCAGCAGGTCACGCTTTTTCAGGTGCACCAGCAACTGGGAGATCGCCGCCGGGGTCACCCCCTGAATGCGGGAGGCCTGGGCCACGGTTTCCGGCCGGACGGTCTGCAGCTTCTGGCGGATCTCATTGGACAGGCCGCCGATAACGTCGTAGTCCAGGTCTGCCGGCAGCAAGGTATTCTCGTTGCGGCGCAAGCGCTCGATCTCGTCGGCCTGGCGGGAGATGTAGCCCTCGTACTTGATCTCGATCTCCACCTGCTCGGCGACATCCGGATCTTCCGCCCGGGCCTCGCCAATGTCGGCAATGTGGCGGTAACTGATTTCCGGCCGCCGCAGCAGCTCGGCCAGGGACTGGTCCCGGGTCAGCGCCTGGTTGAGGAAACCGTTGGCCCGCGCACCGGCGGCGGAGTCGGGGTGAATCCGGGTGGTTTCGAGGCGGCTGCGCTCGCCGGCGATGGCCTCGCGCTTGGTGTTGAAACGCTGCCAGCGGTGGTCATCCACCAGACCCAGCTTGCGGCCGGTTTCGGTCAGCCGCAGGTCGGCATTGTCTTCCCGCAGGATCAGCCGGTATTCCGCGCGGCTGGTAAACATGCGGTAGGGCTCGGAGGTGCCCATGGTAATCAGGTCATCCACCAGAACCCCGAGGTAGGCCTCGTCACGACGCGGGTACCAGGGGTCTTTCTCCTGGGCCTGCAGTGCGGCGTTGATGCCTGCCAGCAGGCCCTGGGCACCGGCTTCTTCATAACCGGTGGTGCCGTTGATCTGGCCGGCAAAATAGAGACCGCCGATAAACTTGGTCTCCAGGGTGTGACGCAGATCCTGCGGGTTGAGGAAATCGTACTCGATGGCATAGCCCGGCCGGGTGATGTGGGCCTGCTCGAACCCGGGAATGGAGCGCACCGCTGCCAGCTGGATATCAAACGGCAGGCTGGTTGAGATGCCGTTGGGATACAGCTCGTGGGTGGTGAGGCCTTCCGGCTCGACAAAAATCTGGTGCGAGTCCTTGTCGGCAAAGCGATTGACCTTGTCCTCGATGGACGGGCAGTAGCGCGGGCCTACCCCCTCGATGTTGCCGGCGAACATCGGCGAACGGTCAAAACCGCTGCGGATGATGTCGTGGGTCTGCTCGGTGGTTCGGGTGACGTAGCAACAGATCTGCTGCGGGTGCTGGTCACGGCTGCCGATGAAGGACATCACCGGCGTCGGCTCATCGCCCCACTGTTCCTGCATCACCGAGAAATCCACGGTACGGGCATCAATCCGCGGCGGCGTGCCGGTTTTCAGCCGGCCGACGTTGAACGGCAGTTCCCGCAGTCGTCTGGCCAGGGCATTGGCCGGCGCGTCACCGGCACGGCCACCGGCATGGTGCTGCATGCCAATGTGGATCACGCCCCCCAGGAAGGTCCCGGTGGTAAGCACCACGGTGCGGGCATGGAAGCGGATGCCGGTCTGGGTAACCACACCGGTCACCCGGTCGCCTTCCACCAGCAGGTCGTCAGCCGCCTGCTGGAACAGGGTCAGATTGGGCTGGTTCTCCAGCAGGTGGCGGATCGCCGCCTTGTAGAGGATGCGATCGGCCTGGGCGCGGGTGGCCCGCACCGCCGGGCCCTTGCGGCTGTTGAGTACGCGGAACTGGATGCCGGCCTGGTCGGTCGCGCGCGCCATGGCTCCGCCCAGGGCATCGATTTCCTTCACCAGATGGCTCTTGCCGATGCCACCAATGGCCGGATTACAGGACATCTGGCCAAGGGTTTCAATGTTATGGGTCAGCAGCAGGGTCTGTGACCCCATGCGGGCAGCTGCCAGTGCCGCCTCGGTACCGGCATGGCCACCACCAATGACAATCACATCGAAACGGGTCGGAAAATCCACACGTCACCTCAGGGAAAAAAGGGAATAAAAATCAGGCCGCGGAGTATAACGCCTCACCCCGGAAAATGCAGTCAGAATGTGCAAATTTTAACCAGCTTTCCGAAAAAGCGGAAGGCGGTAACGGATCGGTCTCCCGCTACGGTGTCTGAAGTGCCCTGCCGGGGCCGGACCGGATCATGGGTAATTGGTGAAATTTTATCCTTTTCAGTAGCTTGTAACCCGCTCCTGAGAAAAGTTTTCAAGAAAGTTATCCACATCACGGGAGCCTGCCAAAAGGCCCGAAATATGACCATAACTAACTGATAAAAAAGGTTTTAATTAATTTTATTCAACGCTTATGCGCGGGTTGTTCAAACAATTATCCACAGGAAGGGCTGACTGCAACCCTGGCCAGCCGCCAGGCGCTAGCAACCACTAACAGGTTGGCCAGCGACAGGCTGAGCAGGAATTCCGGAATGGTGAAATCCAGCACCCCGAGCAACACCATCGCCACCAGCGCACTGACCACCATGAACAGGGCATTGATGACATTAAGTGCGGCAATCAGCCGGGCCCGCTTGCCGAACGGCGTTTCGTGCTGGATGTAGGCATACAGCGGCACAATGAACAGACCGCCGGCAATGCCAATGCCCATCAGATCGACCAGCACCCTGAGGTAGACGGGATCGGTCAGCATGGTCAGCCAGGTGGACGGCACCGGCGCCTCCGGTACGCTGAAATACAGATCCACCCCCAGCAGGCTCAGCCCCAGCGCGCCCCAGGGCACCAGACGCAGGCTGACCCGGTGTCCGGTGAGCCGCTCGCACAGCATCGAGCCCACCGAGATACCGATAGTGAACAGCGCCAGCAACAAGGTGACCACGGTTTCGTCGCCCCGCAGGTTGGTCTTGGCGAAGTTGGGGAACTGGGTCAGGTACGCCGCACCGAGGAACCAGAACCAGGAGATGGCCAGCACCGCCAGCAGCACCTGGCGCCGCTCTGCCGCCAGGACCATGAGATGCCAGGTTTCCCGCACCGGCCGCATGCTCAGCCTGAGGTCCCCGGCCGCCGCCGCGGTCTGCGGTACCTGGCGTGCCGCGAGGTAACCCAGCACCGCCATCACCACCACTCCGATGGCGGTCAGGCGCGCCGCGGTCTCGTACCCCATCAGCAGGCCGGCGGCAATGGTACCCAACAGGATGGCGACAAAGGTGCCCATGCCCACCAGCGCATTGCCGCCGACCAGTTCGTCGTCCGCCAGCACCTGCGGCAGGATGGCGTACTTGACCGGACCGAAGAAGGTGGACTGGGTACCCATCAGGAACAGCAGCACCAGCAAAACCTCATACCAGCCAAACCACAACGCCACCGCCGCCAGCGCCATGATCACGATCTCCAGGAACTTGACCGCGCGGATGATGCGGGACTTCTCGTATTTATCGGCGAGCTGGCCGGCAATGCCGGAGAACAGAAAGAACGGCAGGATAAACAGGAACGCCGCAAAATTGACCACCACATCCACCGACAGCCCCATCAGGCCGCCGGCGCTGTAGGTGATCAGCAACAGCAGGGCATTCTTGTACAGGTTATCGTTGAACGCACCGGAAAACTGGGTGAGGTAGAACGGCAGAAAACGCCGCTGCCCCAACAAACGGAACTGACTGTGCATGGTAGATCCTGTTCTGCTGCAAAATGGCCGGCACTCCTGCCGGCCTCGCCATCAGAAGTCGTCGGCCCGCTGCTGCGGCGCACTGGCATAACCAGGACCACCGCCCTCCAGGCTGGCCTGCTTTTCCAGCTCCAGCGCCACCGCGTTACTGGACTTGGCGAACCGGGCGAGCAGATTATACAGCACCGGAATGATGAACAGGGTCAGGGTGGTGGCAAAGATCAGGCCACCGAGAATAACCACACCGATGGCGGCACGGCTCTCGGCGCCGGCGCCGCTGGCCATTACCAGCGGAATGGCCCCGAACACCGTCGAGATGGTGGTCATCAGCACCGGGCGGAAGCGCAGGATGGCACCCTGCAGGATCGCGTCCCGCACTTCGTAACCCTTGTCCCGCAGCTGGTTGGCAAACTCCACAATCAGGATGCCGTTCTTCGCCATCAATCCGAGTAGCATGATAATGCCGATCTGGCTGTAGATGTTCAGACTGATACCGGACACCAGCAGGGCAATCAGCGCACCGGTCACCGCCAGCGGCACCGACAGCATGATAATCAGCGGATGGATCCAGCTTTCAAACTGCGCCGCCAGCACCAGGAATACGATGATGAATGCCAGCCCGAAGGTGACGTACACCGCTGACGACGATTCCTCGAATTCACGGCTCAGGCCCTTGTAGCTGACCCGGGCCTCCGGGGGCAGATTATCCACCGCCAGATTGTTGAGGTAAGTGAGCGCCGAGCCGAGGTCGTAGCCCTCTGCCAGAGAACCGCTGATGACCACTGCAGGCAACCGGTCGACCCGGCGGAGATCCGGGTTGGCACCGATTTCGGTGACCGATACCAGCGCCTGCATCGGGATCAGCTCACCGCCAGCCCGCGGCCGCAGGAACACCTGGCCGAGATCTTCCGGGGTGGCCCGATCCAGATCGGCCGCCTGCACAATCACGTCGTACTCGCGGCCGCGGTCGATATAAGTGGTCACCTGGCGGGACGCCAGCATGGTCTGCAGGGTCAGCCCGACATCTTCGACCGTGATATCGAGATCCGCCGCCCGCTCGCGGTCAATATTGACCCGCAGTTCCGGACGGGTCAGTTCGAAATCCGTCTCCAGGTTCAGCAGTTGCGGGTTTTCCTTGGCGCGGGCCAGGATTTCCTCACTCCAGGCCTGCACGGTTTCATAATCCGGACCGCCAATAACAAACTCCAGCGGCTGGTTGAAGCCGCGCTGGCCCAGCCCCGGCGGATTGACCGCCACGGTACGGACGCCGGGAATGGCCGCCAGGCGGGAACGCAGCTCGCTGGTGATCGCCTGTTGCCTGATGTCCCTCTCATCCCAGGGTGCCAGCCCCATGATCAGGAAGGCGTTGTCAGCCTCCTCGCGGAAGCCGACGATGGACAGCAGGCGATTGGCACTGCCATCTTCCAGGTACGGCAGTAACTGCTGCTCCACCTTGCGGACGTGATGATCGGTGTACTCCACCGTGGAGCCGCGGGGGGCCTTGGACGGCATGATGATCACGCCACGGTCCTCGGTAGGCGCCAGCTCCTGGGGCAGTTGCGGGAAAATCATCGCCACCAGGATCAACCCCACCAGGCCGAGGCCGATCAGCAGCCCGGGCTGGCGCAAAGAGAACCGCAGCAGCCGCTCGTAGCCGTGGGTCAGGCCGTTCAGCACCTGTTCACTGGCGGCCCACAAGCGATGGCCTTCGACCGTCTCCGGACTGTGGCGGAGCCACTTGGAACACAGCATTGGTGCCAGGGTCAGCGCCACCAGGCTGGACACCACCACCGCGGTGGCCAGGGTAAACCCGAACTCGGCAAACAGCCGGCCAATGTTGCCGCCCATAAAGGAAATCGGCACAAACACCGCCACCAGGGTCAGGGTGGTGGCGATCACCGCAAATGCCACCTGCTTGGCACCCCGGTAACTGGCCAGCAACGGCGGTTCGCCGTCGTCAATCCGGCGCTGGATGTTTTCCAGCATGACAATGGCGTCGTCCACCACCAGACCGATGGCGAGGATGATCGCCAGCAGGGTCAGCACGTTGATAGAGAAGCCCAGCGCGCCGAGCCCGATAAACGCGCCAATCACCGCCACCGGAATGGTCACCGCCGGAATCAGGGTGGCCCGCCAGGACCGCAGGAACACGAAGATCACCAGAATGACCAGCGATACCGCAATGGCCAGGGTGGTCATCACCTCGCTGATCGAGGCGCGGATAAAGATGGATTCGTCGTAGCTTTCAGTGATGCTAATTTCCGGCGGCAGGGTTTCGCGAATCTTGTCCAGCTCCGCCCGCACCAGGTTCGACACCTCCACCGTGTTGGACTTGGACTGGCGGATGATGCCCATGCCGATGGCGGTCTGACCGTTGGCCCGCAACCGACTGGTGTCGGATTCCACGCCCATCTGGACGTTGGCGACCTCCCCCAGACGCAACAGGTTGTTGCCATCACGACGAATCACCAGGTTACGGAACTCTTCCACCGTGGACAGGCGGCCCTCGGCCCGCACCGTGAAGTCCCGGGTGGCAGACTCCACCGAACCGGCCGGCAATTCGACGTTGTTGGCCCGCAACGCCCGTTCCACCTCGGCAACGGTGATGTCGCGGGCTGCCAGTCGTTCGCGGTCGAGCCAGACCCGGATGGCGTAACGGCGTTCGCCGCCAATGCGGACATCCGCCACGCCATCGAGTACGGCGAGCCGGTCGGCCAACACCCGATCGGCAAAGTCACTGAGCTCGGCGCTGTCCCAGACCTCGCTGCGCAGGGTAATCCACATCATGGGACGGGCGTCGGAGTCGGCCTTCTGGACCACCGGAGGATCCGCCTCGTCCGGCAACTGGTTCGCCACCCGGGACACCGCATCGCGGATGTCGTTGGCGGCAATGTCGACGTTACGGGAGGTCTGGAACTCGATGGTGGTGCGGGATTCCCCCTGTTCGGTACTGGATTCGATGGAACGGATACCCTCCACCCCGCTGACTGCCCCTTCAATAACCTGGGTGATCTGGGTGTCCACCACCTCCGCCGCTGCGCCGGTGTAATCCGTGGAAATTGACACCACCGGCGGGTCGATGTCCGGATACTCCCGCACCGGCAGGCCGAGCAACGCCGCAATCCCGAATACCAGGATCAGCAGGCTGAGCACGGTGGCGAACACCGGCCGCTTGATGGAGACGTCGGACAGAATCATCGGTTACGACTCCCGGGTTACGGCAAAACGGTTATCCGGGATGGCACTGTCATCCTCCACCACATCGATGCGGTCACCGCTGCTCAGCCGATCCTGACCGGTGACAATCACCTGGTCGTCCACGGTGAGGCCCGTCACCACCTCCACCCGACCCGGTGAACGGCTGCCGAGGGTCACGGCAACCCGCCGCGCCTTGCCGTCATCGGCCACAAACACATAGGTATCGGCACCGCGGATCAGTACCGCCTGCTCGGGAATGACCAGGGCATCCCGCTCCCCCAGTACCAGGGTGACCGACATGAACTGGTTGGGCCGCAACCGGCCCTCGGCGTTGTCCACCAGGGCCCGAACCGGCAGGGTGCGGCTGAGCTCGTTAATGCGGGATCCCAGTTCCACCAGACGGCCGTCAAAGCTCTGGGAGGGGAAGGCCGGGCTCATCCCCTGGACCGGCTGACCCTGGCGGATCTGGCCGAGGAAACGCTCGGGGATGGCGAAATTCAGCTCCATGGGATTGGTGGCATCGAGCGTGGTGATCGCGGAACCGGCCGCCAGGTAGGCGCCAATGCTGATTTCACTGAGCCCCACCACCCCGGCGAAGGGTGCTTCGATGCGGTGATTGTCCAGCCGGGTGCGGGCTGACGTGAGCTGGGCACGGGCGACATCGAGCGCGGTGCGCAGCTCATCCACCTGCGACTGGGAAATACTGTTGTTGGCGCGCAGGCTGCGGGCACGTTCAAACTGGCGACGGGCATCGGCCAGCTGCGCTTCGGCAACCTGCAGGTCAGCGCTGGCCTGGCGGTCGTCAAGGCGGACCAGCAACTGGCCCTGCGCCACCCGGGCACCGGGCGCAATGTTCAGCTCCACCACCCGGCCACTGACCTCGGTGGTCAGTTCCACAGCTTCCCGGGAGCGCAGGTTACCGACGGCAGACAGGGTATCCCGTACCACTTCCAGCACCGGCGCGGTCGCATTAACGATGCTTGGTGGCCGGGCCTGGCCCGCAACATCCTCGCCGCCACGGCTGAGATAGGTGTAGGTACCGGCCGCGGCCAGGCCGAGGACTACCAGTGCGAAGGCGATCAGCCACTGCTTTGCCATGATGTCTTCCGGTCAGTTGGTTCTTGTAATGTTGTCGTCACGGTGACCGCCGCTGAATCACCAGCAGCACTTCCCCCACCTCGATGCCCCACTTGGTCATGGTGGTCTGGTTAATCAGGGTGTCCGGGGTCACCAGATACATCCAGTCATCCATCCGTACGTCAAGGGTGCCGTCCCTGTAAGGTACCCGCAGTACGTAATTCATCTGAATCGCATTACCCTGCCAGCGCATGGTGCCGGGTTCGGTAACGTCACCGGCTTCGGCACGGTAACCTGCATCGACCGGTGTCAGTGTCCAGGTTCGGGTCTGCACCTCACCATCATCGAAGCGGAACACCTCGTCCAGCGTCCCTACTCCGTTGCTGTCCCAGTGCGCGCTGATATCCGCATCGAAGGTCCGGATCACCGTGCCGGTGTAGTCCTTGACCACCCCGCGGGCAGAAAGTTCGCCGTTAAAAAACTGCGCAGGTAGCAGTTCCGGCACCCGGTTGCGATACTCGTCCAGGCCGGGGCCGGCACAACCTGCCAGCCAGGTCAGGGTCAACAATAACCAGACTGTGCAGATCGGGCCAGTCCTGAAGGTGAGGCGGCGTCGGTTTTGCATAACTTTTACACTCTCGCTGGGTCAGCCGTTGCGTTGGATAACAGAGTTTTACGTCGCTGACCCGCCCCTCGATCAGTCTGACTCCTGCCTTCCCGGTCCGGCTCCCGGGTCTTCCGTCATTTCAGCCAATTGTCTTTTTTGACAGACCGCCGGGTGGTTTCCGTCAATGGCAGCTCCCCGGGATTGCCGTACAACTGATCGCAATGGACGGCCCGAGGCCGTTCCCGACGATCAACTGCGAGTTCCAGAGGTAGCGCTATGCCAACGTACAAGGCACCCCTGCGGGATATGAAGTTCCTGCTCAACGAAGTATTCAACTACCCGCGCCACTACCAGTCCCTGAGCAACGGTGAGAACGCAACCCCGGACATCGTGGATGCCATTCTCGGCGAGTGTGCCCGGTTCTGCGAAGAAGTCCTCAGCCCGCTGTACCAGAGCGGTGACGAGGAAGGCTGCAAACTGGAGAACGGCGAGGTCACCACGCCCAAGGGTTACAAGGAAGCCTACCAGCAGTATGTGACAGGTGGCTGGCAGGGACTGTCTGCTCCCGAGGAAGTCGGCGGACAGGGTCTGCCTGCCTCCATCGGACTGTTCAAACAGGAAATGATGGGTACCGCCAACTGGTCATTCTCCATGTACCCGGGACTGTCACTCGGTGCCATGAACACCATCCAGCTGCACGGCAGCGAGGAGCAGATTGCCACCTACCTGGTGCCACTGACCGAAGGCCGCTGGGGTGGCACCATGTGCCTGACCGAACCCCAGTGTGGTACTGACCTCGGCCAGGTCAGGACGAAGGCCGAGCCGCAGGCGGATGGCAGCTACAAAGTGACCGGCACCAAGATCTTTATTTCATCCGGCGATCACGATCTCACCGAGAACATCGTCCACATCGTGCTGGCCCGGCTGCCGGACGCGCCCAAGGGCACCCGCGGCATCAGCCTGTTCATCGTGCCGAAGTTCCTGCCCGACGGTAACGGCGGAGTCGGCGAACGCAACGGTGTCAGTTGCGGCAGCCTGGAAAAGAAAATGGGGATCAAGGCTTCCGCGACCTGTGTCATGAACTTCGATGGTGCCACCGGGTTCCTGATCGGCCCGGAGAATGAGGGTCTGAACTGCATGTTCACCTTCATGAACACCGCCCGCATCGGTACCGCGATCCAGGGCGTGGGCCCGGCCGAGCTGTCCTATCAGTGGGCCCTGGAATACGCCCGGGAGCGCCGTTCCATGCGCGCACTGTCCGGCAAGAAGGATCCGCAACATGCGGCCGATGCACTGATCCACCACGCCGATGTGCGGCGGATGCTGCTGACCCAGAAAGCGGTGGCCGAAGGTGGCCGGGCGATGCTGTATTACGCGGCGCGACTGGCCGACCACATGGTAGCCGGTCATCTGGAAGGCGACGACAAGAAAGCGGCGGCCTACGACGACAAGCTGGGCTTCCTGACCCCGATCCTCAAGGGCTTCCTCACTGAGCTGGGTTACGAATCGGCCAATCTCGGCATGCAGGTGTTCGGTGGTCACGGCTACATCCGCGAGCATGGCATGGAACAGATTGTCCGTGACACCCGGATTGCCACCCTGTACGAGGGTACCACCGGTATCCAGGCCCTCGATCTGCTGGGCCGCAAGGTACTGCTGATGACCCAGGGCGGCGCGGTACGGGAGTTCACCCTGAAGATCGCCAACTTTGCCCGCAAGCAGCTGACCGACAAGCGGATACGGCCGTTTGCCCTGGAACTGCTGAAACTGACCGCCCAATGGAACCTGCTGACCGTACGGATCATGCTCGCCGCCCGCAAGGATCGCGACCTTGTCAGTGCCGCCGCCAACGATTTCCTGATGTTCAGTGGCTACGTGACCATGGCGTACATGTGGGCCCGGATGGCGGCAGTGGCGGTCGATAAACTCGACAACGGCGGTAACGACGCGGCGGAGTTCTATAACGCCAAGCTGGCAACCGCCGAGTTCTATTACGACCGCCTGCTACCCCGTGCCCAGGCCCATGCCACCAGTATGCTGAGTCCGACCCGAAACCTGATGCAGCTGGAAGCAGACCACATGGCCTTCACCGCTTAACCGCGGTGCGTTTCGACCCCGGCGTTTACCGCCGGGGTCTTTTTCATCAGGTTGGTTGCCGACAGCGCACCGGCCAGGCTGACCCAACCGGAGGACGTGGCCTGATGGTGTTGGCTATTTCCCGATACAGAAACTGCTGAATATCTTGCCCAGCAGGTCATCCGGCGTCAGGTGCCCGGTGATTTCCCCCAACGCATCCTGGGCGGCACGCAGGTCTTCGGCCAGTAATTCACCGGCCCCATAGCCTTCGAGCTGGGACTGGCCCTGCAGCAGGGAGCCCCGGGCCCGTTCCAGGGCCTCAAGGTGACGCCGGCGGGCAAGGAATCCGCCTTCGGTGGTGCTGGCAAAACCGATACTTTGTTTCAGGTGCTCGCGAAGCACCTCCAGGCCTTCCGCCGCTTTGGCCGCAAGCCGGATAACCGGGGCGCTCTGGTGCGGTTCGGCGCTGATGCCAACACGCTCACCAGACAAATCCACCTTGTTGCGGATCACCGTCACGGGCGCAGCGGCGGGCAGCTGGTCGATAAAGTCCGGCCAGATTTCATGGGGTTCGGTCTTGTCAGTGGTGGTGGCATCTACCATCAGCAGGATTCGATCGGCCTGGCGGATCTCCTGCCAGGCGCGGGCGATGCCGATCTGTTCCACCTCATCAGGACTGTCCCGCAGCCCGGCGGTATCGATGATGTGCAGTGGCATACCATCGATGTGGATATGCTCCCGCAACACATCCCGGGTGGTGCCCTCGATGGCCGTCACAATGGCGGCTTCACGCCCTGAGAGGGCATTGAGCAGACTGGACTTGCCAGCATTTGGCCGGCCTGCGATGACCACTTTCATACCATCACGCAAAATGGTGCCTTGCTGGGCCTCGGCCAGAATCTGCTCCACCTGCTCCAGCAGGTTCTGCAGGTCGGACGCCACTTTGCCATCCGCCAGAAAATCGATTTCCTCTTCCGGAAAGTCGATGGCCGCCTCCACATAGATGCGCAGGTGGGTAATGGCCTCTACCAGGTCATCCACCCGTTTTGAAAACACTCCCTGCATGGACCGCACGGCACAGCGGGCGGCCTGTTCGGAGCTGCTCTCGATCAGGTCGGCAATGGCCTCGGCCTGGGCCAGGTCCAGCTTGTCGTTGAGGAAGGCCCGTTCGGAGAACTCACCGGGCCGGGCGAGGCGGGCGCCCAGGCTGCAGACCTCACGCAACAGCAGGTCCAGGATCACCGTTCCGCCGTGTCCCTGGAGTTCGAACACATCCTCACCGGTGAACGATTGCGGATTGGGGAAAAACAACCCGATGCCCTCATCGATCAGCTCACCCCGGCGGTCGAGGAACGGGCCGAAATGGGCAAACCGGGGCTTCGGTTCAAAACCCAGCATCTGGCGGGCAATGGCGGCCGCTGCCGGGCCGGAAACCCGCACAATTCCCACCCCGGCCTGACCGGGAGCGGTGGCAATGGCGGCAATGGTGTCGGTGGTCTGGTTCATCGGGTTTCCATCCGGCTGAAATGACAGAGGCTCCGTCACGGAGCCTCTGTCTGGGTCAGGTTAACGGCACCGGTCAGTGCTTTTTACCTGCAACTTCCGCTTCAATCTTGCGGGTAATGTACCACTGCTGGCTGATCGACAGAATGTTGTTCACCAGCCAGTACAGTACCAGGCCAGCCGGGAACCACAGGAAGAACACGGTAAAGATCAGTGGCATCATTTTCATGATCTTCGCCTGCATGGGATCCGGTGGCGTCGGGTTCAGGCTCATCTGCAGGAACATGCTGGCGCCCATCAGAATCGGCAACACAAAGTACGGGTCCATCACCGACAGGTCGTGGATCCACAGCATGAACGGCGCATGGCGCAGCTGGACGCTCTCGAACAGTACCCAGTACAGGGAGATGAAGACCGGCATCTGGACCAGGATGGGCAGACAGCCCCCCAGTGGATTGATCTTCTCCCGCTTGTACAACGCCATCATTTCCTGGGACATGCGCTGGCGATCGTCGCCATACAATTCTTTCAGCCGGGTCAGTTGCGGTGCCACGGCGCGCATTCTTGCCATGGAACGGTAACTGGTGGCTGACAAATGGAAAAACAGGCCCTTGACCAGTACGGTCAGCAGGATGATCGCTACACCCCAGTTACCGACAAGTCCATGGAACCATTCCAGAACGATGAACAGTGGCAGGGCGATGAAGAACAGGAAGCCGAAATCCACCGTCCGATCCAGGTTGGGGGCGACGGCTTCAAGTCGATCGATAATCTTCGGACCCACGTAGGCGCGGGCACTGACTTCGCCACTCTGGCCAGGTTCAAGCTGCAGTGCGGGATTGACGAAACCCATCACATACAGGCTGCCCCTGCGGGTCGTCTGGAACTGGGCTGGCTGGTCTTTTGCCGGAATCCAGGCACTGAGGAAGTAATGCTGCAGAAACGCCAGCCATCCATTGGTTACTGTCTGGTTGATCGGTTGTTCCGACAGGTCACTGAAATCAAATTTTTCATAGGGATCTTCCTGGGTGCTCATGACCATCCCGAGGAAGGCCTGGATACCCAGGCTGTTCTGGGCCGTGGGATCCGGGGCCTGGTCACGCACAATCTTGCCGGTCAGGTTGGCTTCCCAGGGAGCTGCTGACTGGTTATCAATCAGGTAGCGGACGCCGATTTCGTAGCTGTCGCGGGCCAGGAGGTATTGTTTGGTGATCTTCACACCGGCATCGGTGGTGTGGACCAGGTCGATAGCAAGTTCGTTATCACCTTCGGCCAGACGGTACTCGGTCGCGCTGCTCTGATAGACCGGAGTATCACCGTTCTTGCGGCTGTCCGGGCCGTTCTTGCCGATCAGGCCGCTCTCGAGGATATAGGTTCGGCCATTACTGCTCTGCAGCAGCTTGAGAGGTGCCTTGCTCTTCAGGGAGTCGTCGTAGTTGAGCAGGGACGACTCGACCAGATTGCCGCCAACCCGATCAATCTTGAGCTCAAAGACATCGGTGCGCACCGTAATCAACTGATCGCTGATGTCTGTTGCAGTGGCTGCTGCGCCAAGGTCGGTGCTGCCGCTCTCCGGAGTGGTGAATTCACCATCGCTGGCCGTTCCGGTAGTGGTGGTCGGCGGGGTGGCGAAGTCTCCGCCGGCGCTGTTGCCATTGGCCTGCTGGGCAACTTGGGCAACGGGTTGAGGCTGGTGGTAGTCCTCATTCCAGGCCAGCACCATCAGATAACTGACAATAGCCAGACCGGCAAACAGTACGATGCGTTGAATATCCATAGACTCAGTGTGTTGTCTGGTTGGAGTTGGGTGATTGGCTATCCGGTTGACAGCAAATGGCAGAGCGAGGCTGGTTGCTGTTTTCGGTGCCCGGAACCGGATCATACCCGCCTTCTGCCCAAGGATGACACCTTAGCAGGCGTCTTGAGGCCAGAAAAAGTCCCTTGAGCGCACCGTGGCGGGTAATGGCTTCAACGGCGTATTGGGAGCAGGTGGGGTAATGACGGCAATGACTGGCCATCAGCGGGCTGATTGCGTATTGGTAGAAACGGATCGGAAGGAGCAATAGCTTGCGCATTAGCCGGTTCCTTTACCGTCGGGCGATGCTGCCGCTGGTGATGACAGTGAACCCTGCGCTGATTTGGTTTTCAGTCGTCGCCAGATATCCTGAAGCAGGTTCCGGACCTTGGCGTTATCCAATGAAGCGAGGCCCTGCCGGCCAAGTACCACAATGTCCATGGCGGGCAGGTCTTGCTCCAGCCGGAATGTTTCGCGTACCTGACGCTTGATGCGGTTACGTTGTACCGCATGCTTCAGGTTCTTCTTGGCAAACACCAGACCAACCCTGGGGTGGCCCAAATCATTGGGTGTTGCCAGAATCAGAAAATGCCGGTGTGGAACCCGGACGCGAACATCATTGAAGACTTTGCCGTAATCCCGGGACTTGAGCAGCCGCGAGGATTTTGGAAAGGTCAAAGCCTTCATCAGGCTGACCAGGTCTTATGCGCAGAGACGGGCACGACCCTTGGCACGACGACGGGCCAGAACCTTGCGGCCGTTCGCAGTGGCCATACGGGCACGGAAACCGTGAACGCGCTTACGCTTCAGTACGCTTGGTTGAAACGTTCTTTTCATGGTGACTATCTCACATTACGTAGGGTGGACATTCATGGGTTGGCTGGAAAATGTACAGCCAAAACAGGTGCGGCATTCTATGCAAACTGGCTGCAGATTTCAATGCTTTTCCAGTAGGCCAAAATGCTTATGGCCGGTTAGCGGACGCGGACCGGCCTCCGGCCAGGTCGGATCTGCCGCTGTTATCCGTTGGCTAATTAAAGTCAGTAAGGTCTTTTAAGTTTTTTAAAGAATTCTATTACTACTGTTATTAGGGGAGCCATTAACTGTGGAAAGGTTCCTTTTCAATAAACTATTCAATGAGCTATCCACTTTATAAACAGGTAGACAGGTGCCATTGAGCGCTGTGGATAACTGAATGGCGGATTGTGGGTAAAGTGGTTTCCGGACGGGATGGAGAGTTATCCCCATGTCGGCCGGTGAGTTAAACACAGGGCTTGGAGTGGTCTGCACACAAGGGGGTGTGGGTAACTTGGTCGGTAAGTAATTTCTGTACACAAGGCTGTAGGTAAGTCCGTAACAATATGAATCATAAACAGATAACTTTCCACAGGCTGTTTATGACCCGGCTTTTCCCCTTTTACTCGGGGGTCCCGCAAGGTAGAATCCGAGGTCATCTCTTCACCGGGTTAACAAGATCCGGACACGAGGAATATCCATGACATCGGAGGCAGGCTGTCGTGCCGCAGACCATTTGGCATCAATGTCTAGAAGTACTCCGGGATGAGTTTCCCGCCCAGCAGTTCAATACCTGGTTGAGGCCGCTGCAGTCGGACCAGCGCGACGATCAGCTGATGCTGTTTGCGCCGAACCGGTTTGTGATGGACTGGGTTAATGAAAAGTACCTGCGGCGTATCGAGGAAGTGCTCAAGGATCTTCATGGCGGGCAGGCTCCGCGGGTCAATATGAAGGTGGGTTCGGCTCCGAGGGCGGGCGAACCGGTGGTGCGGGCAACCGATTCGGCCCAGGGCCGCCCCGGGGTGCACGATGAGTCGGGCAGCCGGGTGACCGACGAGGAAAAGGGTGTTGCGGCGACGGTGGTCGACACGGTTCCCAAGGCTGCCCAGACCGCGCGCAGGTCGGTGCAGGTGGAAGGTGACATCAAGCACCAGAGCTTTCTGAACGAAGGGTTTACCTTCGATACGTTTGTCGAGGGTAAGTCGAACCAGCTGGCGCGGGCGGCGTCGATGCAGGTTGCGGAGAACCCGGGTGGCGCCTACAACCCGTTGTTTCTCTATGGTGGCGTCGGTTTGGGCAAGACCCACCTGATGCACGCGATCGGTAATGAGATCGTGCGACGGAATCCCCGTGCCAAGGTGGCCTATCTGCGTTCAGAGCGGTTTGTGGCGGATATGGTCAAGGCACTGCAGCTGAACGCGATCAACGAATTCAAGCGTTATTACCGCTCGGTCGACGCGCTGTTGATCGACGACATTCAGTTCTTCGCCCGTAAGGAGCGTTCCCAGGAGGAGTTTTTCCACACCTTCAATGCGTTGCTTGAAGGGGGACAGCAGGTGATCGTGACCTGTGACCGGTTTCCGAAGGAAATTGTCGACATGGAAGAGCGCCTCAAGTCCCGGTTTGGCTGGGGACTGACAGTGATGGTGGAGCCACCGGAGCTGGAAACCCGGGTGGCGATCCTGATGAAGAAAGCGGAACAGGCGAATGTTCGGCTGACCAGTGAAGCGGCGTTTTTTATTGCCCAGAAGATCCGCTCCAACGTAAGGGAGCTCGAAGGGGCGCTGCGTCTGGTGATAGCGAATGCTCACTTCACCGGTTCCGAGATCACCCCGCCGTTTATTCGCGAGAGCCTGAAGGACCTGCTTGCGCTGCATGAGAAGCAGGTCAGCATCGATAATATCCAGCGCACCGTGGCCGAGTATTACAAGATCAAGGTGGCGGATCTGTTATCGAAGCGGCGGACCCGCACGGTCACCCGGCCGAGGCAGGTAGCTATGGCACTGGCAAAGGAACTGACGAATCACAGCCTGCCGGAAATCGGTGACGCCTTCGGGGGCCGTGATCACACCACGGTTTTGCATGCTTGCAAGAAAATCGTCGAACTTCAGGAAAATGATCCGAATATTCGCGAAGATTACCAGAACTTCATGCGGTTACTCACAACCTGACGAGCCGCGAAACGCGCAGTTACCCTTAGCCCCATTCATCCAACTGACAAGAAATTGCCGAGTGCCATGAAACTGACAATCAGCCGAGAAGCGCTACTTACTCCGTTACAGTCCATTGCCGGTGTCGTTGAGCGTAAACAGACCATGCCGGTGCTGTCGAACGTGTTGCTGGTGGCGGAGGACAATACCCTCACCCTGACCGGCACCAATATGGAAGTGGAACTGGTGGGCCGGGTTGTTCCGGTGCATGTGGACCAACCCGGTAGGATTACCGTCCCGGCGCGCAAGTTGTCGGATATCTGCCGCGCGTTGGGCGACGAGGCGCCGATAGAGCTGGGGCTGGAAGGAGACCGGCTGCACCTGCGCTGTGGCGCCAGTCATTTTACCCTGTCCACCTTGCCTGCCGAGCATTTTCCCAACGTTGAGGACGAAGCGGCGAGTTTCCGGTTGGAGTTGCCGCAGAAAGAACTGAGTCGGATGCTGGATGCCACCGCATTCGCCATGGCGCAGCAGGATGTGCGGTACTACCTGAACGGTCTGTTGCTGGAGGTGGATACCGGTCATGTGCGTACGGTGGCGACCGATGGCCATCGGCTGGCCATGGCCCAGCATGACCTGGCCACTGGTAGCGAGTCCCTGCGGCAGGTGATCGTGCCCCGTAAGGGGGTGCTGGAACTGGCGCGGTTGCTGGACGACGTGGAAACCCCGGTGACGCTGGTGATTGGTGACAATCACCTGCGCGCCACGGTGGGTTCATACACCTTTACCTCGAAGCTCATCGAGGGCAAGTTCCCCGACTATAACCGGGTAATCCCCAGGGGCGGGGACAAAGTGGTGCTGGCCGATCGCGCCACGCTGAAGAACACCCTGCAACGGGCGGGTATCCTGTCGCACGAGAATATTCGGGGGGTACGGCTGAACCTGTCGGCGAATCAACTGCAGGTATTCGCCAATAACCCGGACCAGGAACAGGCCGAAGACGCGCTGCCGGTGGAGTATCAGGGCGAATCCCTGCAGATTGGCTTTAATGTAGGCTATCTGGTGGATGTGCTGAATGCACTGGAAGAGGAACAGGTCAAACTGACGCTGGCTAACCCCAACAGTAGTGCATTGATTGAAGCACCGAATGATAACCGCTGCCTCTATGTGGTCATGCCAATGCGACTCTGAGGGTCGCACGGGTATGGGCAAGGCCACGGCTGGCAGCTCATCGGAAATCAGGATGAATGTGGGAAGGAAGGCGATCATGACGGCAGTAACGAACGGTATCAAGGGCGCGTTCAGGATCGGGCAGACGCTAGCGGTGCTGGGGCGTACCGGTCTGAACTGGGCACGGGGGGATCGGCCCCCTGCTCCGCGTTTGTTGCGGCAGACGTTTGAATCACTCGGGGCGACCTATATAAAACTGGGGCAGTTTATTGCCAGCTCGCCTACCTTCTTTCCCAAGGAATACGTCGAAGAATTCCAGTATTGTCTTGATAAGACGCCGAGCCTGCCGTTCAGCGTGATTCGCAAGATTATCCGGGACGAGTTGGGCCGGCCGATCGAAGAGGTGTTTGCGGAGATCGATCCGGTCGCGCTGGCGTCGGCATCGATTGCCCAGGTTCATGCCGCGAAGCTGGTTTCCGGTGAAGACGTGGTGATCAAGGTTCAGAAGCCGGGGGTGGAAAACATCCTGCTCACGGACCTGAACTTCCTGTATCTGGCGGCGCGGATTCTTGAAACCCTGGCGCCGAAGTTGTCGTGGACGTCGCTGTCCGGGATCGTCGAGGAGATTCAGCGTACGATGATGGAGGAGTGCGACTTCATCAAGGAAGCCAACAACCTCAACGTGTTCCGTACTTTCCTCCTCGATACCCATAACGACGAGGCGACGGTGCCCAGGGTGTATGAACACTGCAGTTCGCGGCGGATTCTGACCATGGAGCGGTTCTACGGGGTTCCGCTGACCGATCTGGAAAGCATTCGCGGTTATGCCCGGGATCCCGAGCGCACGCTGATTACCGCGATGAATACCTGGTTTGCCAGCCTGACCAAGTGCGAATTTTTCCATGCGGACGTACATGCCGGCAACCTGATGGTTTTGCAGGACGGCCGGGTCGGGTTTATTGATTTCGGGATCGTTGGCCGGATCCGCCCGGATACCTGGCAGGCAGTGAGCGATTTCATCTCCGCGGTGATGGTGGGTAACTTCGAGGGGATGGCGGATGCCATGACCCGGATCGGTATTACCCGGGAATCGGTGGTGGTCAGTGCGCTCGCCAACGACTTGCGAACGCTGTATCAGCAAATGGACCGCATGGTGCCCGACCATGTGCCCTATGAGGCGGATCAGGCGGAAGATGATGTCAACAGTATCCTGATGGATATGGTGCGGGTGGGCGAAAGTCATGGCCTGCATTTCCCCCGGGAGTTTGCGTTGTTGCTGAAGCAGTTTTTGTATTTTGACCGCTATGTCCACATTCTGGCGCCGGAGATGGATGTGTTCATGGATGAAAGGCTCACCATGTTGCACTGATCTTCTGTACACTAAAGCAGCGGCCCGGAGTGTTCCGGCCCGCTGCTTTTTTTTGTCCTTTCTGTTTTCCATTGAGATGCTATGGCACTGGTAAAACTGCAGACGGAACATTTCCGGAATCTTGTCGATGCGCCAGTGTGGTTCTCCCCTTCTTTCAATCTGTTGTTCGGTGAGAATGGCAGTGGCAAGTCCAGCGTGCTGGAAGCCATTGGTTATCTGGGGCTCGGTCGTTCCTTTCGGGTAAATCGCCATCAGGCAGTTTGTCAGCACGGTCATCAGAACTTTACGGTTTTCGGTGGGTTGGATGGCGGCCTCGGTGGTAGCCTGGCTGGAAGGTTGCCGGTCAGCGCGCAGCCGGAACTGGTGCACCGACTCGGTATCGGCCGCAACCTGGCGAGCAAGGAAACAACCCTGCGGGTGGATGGCGAAGCCGTGCGTAATCTGTCGGTGCTGGCCCGGCATCTTCCGGTATCGGTGATTGATCCGGGCGTTTTTGAGATTGTTGCTGGCGGCCCGGGTAAGCGACGGCAGTTTCTGGATTGGGCAGTGTTCCACGTGGAACCTGAATTCTCGTCGGTGTGGCAACAGTGTCAGCGGGTGATATCTCAGCGGAATCAAACGCTGAGAAATGGTAGACTAGACGAGGCTCTGATCCGGGTCTGGGACAGGCAGTACGAGGTTCTGGCAACCCGGGTGAATGAGGCTCGCCAGGCAGCGTTCGAGCTCTTTCGGCAGGCATTTGACCGCTTGCTGACAGAGGTTCCGACACCCTGGACAGCGGGACTGAAGATGGATCTGGCGCCGGGCTGGGACACCAGTCAGCCCTTGGCCGAGCTTCTTGCAAACCATCGCGAACAGGAAATGCGGATGGGCCATACGCTTTATGGTCCCAACCGCGCCGATATTCGCATGCGTTTTCAGGGCCGCCCTGTGGCTGAAACCTTTTCCCGAGGCCAACAGAAGACCCTGGTCATTTTGATGAAAATTGCCCAAGGCATCGTGCTTAACCGACTTGGCAAGCAGGTGACCTTCCTGCTGGACGATATCAACGCCGAGCTGGATGTGGGGCACAGGGCCATGCTGGCCCAGAAACTTTATGAATTGCGGTGTCAGGTGTTCATGACATCGATTGAAAAGCCGCAGCCGCAGGATTTGTGGCCGGGCACCGTACCGGAGTACCGGATGTTCCACGTGGAACATGGCGGCTTAACGGAAGAATAGACACCTGCGCTTCAGGAGCGTCCTAATGAGTGAATCGAGTTACAACTCCTCCAGTATCAAAGTCCTGAAAGGCCTTGATGCCGTGCGTAAACGGCCGGGCATGTACATCGGGGATACCGATGATGGCACCGGCCTTCATCACATGGTCTTTGAAATCGTCGACAACTCCATTGACGAGGCGCTTGCTGGCTATTGCTCCGAAATCGGCGTCATCATCCATCCGGACGAGTCGGTGACCGTCAAGGACAATGGCCGGGGGATTCCGGTCGACCTGCACGAAGAGGAAGGTGTTTCCGCCGCCGAGGTCATCATGACCGTGCTCCACGCCGGAGGTAAGTTTGACGACAACACCTATAAGGTATCCGGTGGTTTGCACGGTGTGGGTGTGTCCGTGGTCAATGCGCTATCAGCTGCGCTGACCCTGACGATCCGCCGTGACGGCAAGGTCTGGGAGCAGGTTTACCACCACGGCGTGCCTCAGGCCCCGCTGAGCATGGTTGGTGACACCGATGCCAGTGGCACCAAGGTACATTTCATTCCGTCGCCGGAAACCTTCACCAACATCGAATTCCACTATGACATCCTGGCCAAGCGGTTGCGGGAACTGGCGTTCCTCAACAGCGGTGTACGCATTCGCCTGCAGGACGAGCGCAGTGGCAAGGAAGAAGTGTTCGAGTACGAAGGCGGCTTGCGCGCTTTTGTTGAACACCTCAATACTAACAAGACGCCGATCAACCGGGTGTTCCATTTTAACCGGGAGCGGGAAGACGGTATTGCCGTCGAAGTGGCGATGCAGTGGAATGACGCCTTCCAGGAGAACATCTACTGCTTTACCAACAACATTCCCCAGCGCGACGGTGGCACCCACCTGGCGGGCTTCCGCGCTGCCCTCACCCGCTCGCTGAATAACTACATCGAGCATGAGGGCATTGGCAAGAAGTCGAAGGTTGCCACTTCGGGTGATGATGCCCGTGAGGGCCTGACTGCCATTGTCAGCGTCAAGGTACCGGATCCCAAGTTCTCCTCGCAGACCAAGGACAAGCTGGTTTCTTCCGAAGTCAAAACAGCGGTTGAACAGGAAATGTACCAGTCGTTTGCTGACTTCCTTCAGGAACAGCCCAATGAAGCGAAGCAGATCGTTAACAAGATGATCGAGGCAGCGCGGGCACGGGAAGCCGCCCGCAAGGCCCGTGATATGACCCGACGCAAGGGCGCGCTGGATATTGCCGGTTTGCCGGGCAAACTGGCCGACTGCCAGGAGAAGGACCCTGCCCTGTCCGAACTGTTCATAGTGGAGGGTGACTCCGCCGGCGGCAGTGCCAAGCAGGGCCGCGACCGCAAGACCCAGGCCATCCTGCCGCTGAAAGGCAAGATCCTCAACGTCGAGAAAGCCCGGTTCGATAAGATGCTGTCGTCAGCAGAAGTTGGCACATTGATTACCGCCCTGGGTTGTGGCATCGGCCGCGAGGAGTTCAATCCGGAGAAGCTCCGTTACCATTCCATCATCATCATGACGGATGCCGACGTGGATGGCTCCCACATCCGAACCCTGCTGCTGACCTTCCTGTTCCGCCAGATGCGGGAGATTATCGAGCGCGGTCATGTCTTCATTGCCATGCCGCCGCTGTACAAGGTTAAGCGGGGCAAGCAGGAACAGTACCTGAAGGACGAGAAGGCGAAGGAAGCCTACCTCACCCAGACGGCCCTTGAAGGCGCCCAGCTGTATGTGAATCCCGAGGCTCCGGCGATCAAGGATTCCGCCCTGGAAACCATGGTCAAGGACTACCAGGCGGTGATGGCGATGATTGACCGTCTGTCCCGTGCCTATCCGGCCAAGGTGCTGGAGCAGATGCTCCACAATGTGACCCTGAAGGCCGACGACCTCAAGAGCGAGGAAGCGGTTACCCGCTGGGTTGCCCGTCTGGGCGAGGGCCTGCATCTCGATACCCGTACCGGTACCAAATACACCTTCTCGGTCCAGAAGGATAGCGAGCGTAACCTGTATCTGCCGAAGGTGACCATCTACGTGCATGGCATTCCTCACGTCCACGTATTCGGCCATGAGTTCTTCGAGTCGTCTTCCTACGGCGCCATTGCGCGGATGGGTGAAACCCTGGAAGGCCTGATCGAGGATGGTGCCTATATCCAGCGTGGTGAGCGCAAGCAGGCCGTACTGTCCTTTGAAGGAGCCCTGGAATGGCTTATGAAGGAAGCGCAGCGGGGACTGAATATCCAGCGCTATAAAGGGCTGGGTGAAATGAACCCCGAACAGCTGTGGGAAACCACCATGGATCCGGAAACCCGTCGAATGATGAAGGTCACTATTGAGGACGCGATTGCAGCTGATCAGATCTTCACTACCCTCATGGGCGACGATGTGGAGCCCCGGCGGCAGTTTATCCAGACCAACGCGCTGTCGGTCACCAATCTGGACGTCTGAGCGGATCTCGCTGAACCGTCCACCCAAAAGAAAAGGCGGCCATTAGGCTGCCTTTTTTATTTATAAATCAATAAGTTGATTTAGATGATTCCGGGGTGCCCGGCCTCAAGCTCCATTCGCCCCGGAACGCGAGCATTACTTGCTACCGGAGGCCCGGTCCGAAGGCTTGCTGGCTTCGTGTTCGTGAACCAGGTGGGCAGCCATCACGTCCTCAAGGCGGTAGCCGGTCAGCCGGCTGATGGTGCGCCACAGGTACCAGAAAATCGCGATCATCATCACCATCGAGGGAATGGCGATCATCGGGTAGCTCACCAGGGTCATCCGCCCCAGTTCCTCATTGAACGCCTGGGTGCCCGAGGGGCTCACCACGATCCATTTCGCCAGCACGTAGTTCATGATTGAGGAAAACAGGAAGGTCCCGGCAAAAAAATAGCTGGCATTCAGCAGCCTGGCTTCAAACTCCGCAACACAGCCCTTGGCCTCCAGCGCGTCATGAATCTTGTCCACATTGAGTACGCTGGGGTTGTACAACAGGGTGCGTACCAACGGGTAGCGGGTGCGGGTCGACAGCAGCACCGCCAGGCCGATCACTGCGGGCACTGCGGCCTCCTTGATGGCCAGCCAGCGGGCATCCAGTTCCATCAGCCCGATACCACCAGTGAGGCCGACACTGATGACCCCCAGCACTGCGATAAAGTTGTACTTGCGATAACGCACCAGCTCGAACATTCCCCAGCCCAGGGGAAACGCCAGGCCGATCACCAGTGCCCAGGTATTACCGAGGAATTCGTCGCCACTCAGTTTCATCAGGATAACTGAGGGGATGACGATGCTCACCAGCAGGTCGATCCAGGGACGTGGCTTGTGGGTGGGCGTCTGTGCTTGCTGCGGGTTGGTCATTGGCTTGCCTGAAGTCGTGTAGTCAGCCCGGGCTGGCCGGACGCGGATACTGTTGGCAGTATACGATGAATAGGTGCCGAATCGAAGGTTCCGTCGTCCCATGCTCCGCCCCGGGGGGAACGGCAATCAGCGACCCACGGCTGACCGGGATTTGCTCAGAAATGCCGGAATGTTGAGTTGACCCAGGGAACAGGGTGACCAGCAGGTACTGTGAGGACCAGGGAGTGTAAATGAACAGGGAATATAGACGAACAGGAAGTATTGGGAAATAACAGCGGGAAAATGGTCGGCGTGGCAGGACTTGAACCTGCGACCCCTTCGTCCCGAACGAAGTGCGCTACCAGACTGCGCCACACGCCGAATCACGGCACGAATTATACGGATTCCGCGCCCATTTACCAGCCCCCTGGCAATAAAATCCTGTCAGCAAAGCTACTAAGGTTATCGAATACCCGAACACCCGGCAGTGGCCGTTCGTTCAGGTGCTGTTCGGTCTCGGGACCGTTGCCGGTACGCACCAGAACCGCCTGACAGCCGGCCGCGAGGGCAGCTTCCAGATCCTTGCGACTGTCACCCACCATGATCGCGCCGTGCAATGAAGGCAGGTGGTAGTGGTCGCGGATCTGTTCCAGCAACCCGGTCATCGGCTTGCGGCAGTCGCAGCCCTCATCCGGGTGGTGGGGGCAGAACGTGATGATGTCGATACAGCCGCCCTGCTGTTCCACCAGCGCTTCCAGCTTGTCGTGCATGGCGTCCAGTTCATCGGTACCGTAGTAGCCCCGGGCGATACCGGACTGGTTGGTGGCGATGGCGATACGGTGCCCGGCGTTACATAGCCGGGCAATGGCGTCGATGCTGCCCGGGAGCGGAATCCAGTCATCAGCGCAGCAGATGTAACTGCCATCGTACTCGTTGATGACCCCGTCCCGGTCAAGAATGATCAGCATCGGACGCCCGCCCGCAACCGATCAGCCCGAGGTTGGCAGGAGCGAAATGTCTGCCACTCTCAGGAACAGGTTGCGCAGCTGGTTCAGCAGTGCCAGACGATTGTTGCGGACGGCCTCGTCTTCAGCCATGACCATGACCTCGTCGAAGAAGCGATCCACCGGCTCTCGCAGATGGGCCAGCGAGCTCAGTGCCGCCCGGTAGTCGCCTTGCTCGAACAAGGGAAGTACCGTCCGGGCCTGCTCTTCCACCGTTGCGGCCAGCGTCTGTTCCGCCTTGTCCTGCAACAGGTCGGAATTGACGGCGTCGCCGACCTGCTCGCCACCCTGCTTGGTGAGGATGTTGGAGACGCGCTTGTTGGCACTGGCCAGCGCCTGTGCTTCCGGCAACTGACGGAAGGCTTCAACCGCCTTTACCCGGCGGTCGAAGTCCAGCGGCCGGGTTGGCCGGCGGGCGTGCACAGCCAGGTAGACTTCAGCTCCGATACCCTGTTCGTCGTAGTGGGCACGGAAGCGCTCCAGCATGTAATCGACCACCGTACTCGCGGTGTCCGGTTCGCTCAGCTGACTGAAGTTTTGCTCCGCCCATTCGCAGCAGGTCTGCAGGTCCAGCGGCAACTCACGCTCGATGATGATCCGCAGGACCCCGAGGGAGGCGCGGCGCAGGCCGAACGGATCCCGGGTCCCGGTCGGTGGCTGGCCGATGCCGAACAGACCCACCAGCGAGTCGAGCCGATCGGCAATCGCTACCGCGCACCCGGTCAGGGTGGTGGGCAGGTCATCACCGGCAAAGCGTGGCATGTACTGTTCGTTCAGGGCCTTGGCCACGTCATCGGCCTCGCCGTCATTATGGGCGTAGTACTGGCCCATGATGCCCTGCAGGTCGGTGAATTCCAGCACCATTTCGGTAACCAGGTCGGTCTTCGCCAACATGGCGGCACGTTCCGCCTGTGCCGGGTCGGAACCGATGGCGTTGGCAATCTTCCCGGCCAGCGCGGCAACCCGCACCGACTTGTCGTGGATGCTGCCGAGTTTCTCCTGGAACACGATCGGCTTGAGGGCGTCGATGCGGTCTTCCAGGCGGGTCTTGCGGTCGGTTTCGTAGAAGAACGCCGCGTCCGACAGCCGTGGCCGGATCACCTTCTCGTTACCGGCGACCACCTGGGCCGGGTCCTTGCTTTCAAGGTTGGCTACGGTAATGAACAGTGGCAGCATGCGGCCATCCTGGTTCACCACGTGGAAATACTTTTGGTGCTCTTTCATCGAGGAAATCAGCGCCTCGGCGGGCACTTCGAGGAAGCGTTCCTCAAACCGCCCCAGCAGCGGCACCGGCCACTCGTTCAGAGCGGTCACCTCGTCCAGCAGGTCTTCGTCGATCACTGCCTTGCCCTGGCCTTGCTGTTCGGCAATGGCCGCAACACCGGCGCGGATCAGTTTGCGGCGCTCGGCAAAGTCGGCAATGACGTGGCCTTCGTTCTTCAGCACCACCTCGTAGTCGTTCGGGGTCGGCACAATCAGCGCTTTCGGGCAATGGAAACGGTGGCCACGGGTGGTGTTACCCGGCGTCAGGCCCATGATCGGCGCCTCAATCACAGCATTGCCGTAGAGCATGATGACCCAGTGGACCGGACGGACAAACTCGGTACGGTAAGCTCCCCAGCGCATGCGCTTGGGAATCGGCAGCGCCGCCAGGGATTGCTCCACCAGTTCCGGCATCAGTTCGACGGTCGGCTTGCCCTTCTCCACCGTGCGGTAGACCACCCAGGCACCCTTGTCGGTTTCCAGGGTGTCGAGCTGATCCGGAGTGACCCCGAGGGAGGTGGCGAAGCCGGTCAGGGCTCGGGTCGGGTTGCCGGCGTCGTCAAAGGCGGCCTTCACCGCAGGTCCGCGTTTTTCAACCGGCTTGTCGGGCTGGGCATCGCTGAGGTTACGGATCCGCACCGCCAGCCGGCGGGGGGCGGCGAACGCTTCCACAGCACCAAAACCGATGCCTGCCTCTTCCAGGCCTTTGACAATGCCCTGGGTGAAGGCATCGGATAGCGGCCGGAGGGCCTTGGGAGGCAGCTCTTCAGTGCCCAGTTCGACGAGAAAATCCTGTGTTGCCATGATTATGCGTTCCCCTGTTCCTGCTTGGCTTTCTTCGCCTTTTTGCCTTTACCCTTGCCATTGTCCTCGCCGTCGGTCGCGGTAGCGGCGATCACTTCCTGGCGCAGCGCGTCCGGCGCGAGCGGGAAGCCGAGTTTGCGGCGACTGTCGAAGTAGGCCTGGGCGACGGCGCGGGCCAGGGTGCGTACCCGCAGGATGAAGCGCTGGCGCTCGGTCACCGAGATGGCGTGGCGGGCATCCAGCAGGTTGAAGGTATGGGAGGCTTTGAGGACCTGCTCGTAGGCCGGTAGTGCCAGGCCGGCCTCGATCAGGCGGGCACTTTCGCGTTCGTAGACGTCAAAGCTGTGGAACAGGAACTCGGTGTCGGCGTGCTCGAAGTTGTAGGTGGACATCTCCACCTCCTGCTGGTGGAACACGTCGCCGTAGGTGACCACCCCGTCCGGGCCTTCGGTCCACACCAGGTCGTAGACGCTGTCGACGCCCTGCAGGTACATGGCAATCCGCTCCAGACCGTAAGTCAGCTCCCCGGTCACCGGGTAGCATTCCAGCCCGCCAACCTGCTGGAAGTAGGTAAACTGGGTGACTTCCATGCCGTTCAGCCAGATTTCCCAGCCCAGCCCCCAGGCGCCGAGCGTGGGGGATTCCCAGTTGTCTTCCACAAAGCGGATGTCGTGTACCAGCGGGTCCAGGCCCAGCGCACGCAGGGAATCCAGATACAGCTCCTGGATATTGTCCGGGGACGGTTTCAGTACCACCTGGAACTGGTAATAGTGCTGCAGGCGGTTGGGATTCTCGCCGTACCGGCCGTCGGTCGGCCGACGGCTGGGTTGTACATAGGCAGCATTCCAGGTTTCCGGACCGATTGCCCGCAGGAAAGTGGCGGGGTGGAAGGTACCGGCGCCCACTTCCATGTCCAGGGGCTGGAGTACCACGCAGCCGTGCTGCGCCCAGAAATTCTGCAGAGCCAGAATCAGACCCTGGAAGGTCTTGATGTCCGGCGCGGAGTTGTTGGTTGCCTTGTCTGTCACGACGTTTGCCTGCTGGTCAGTCTGTGTGTGGCGCCCCACCGGCGGCGGGGCACTCCGGAAATTTAAAACGCGCATTATACGCCGGCCGGCGCTGTATTTCTAAGTGCCGGCCGGAAGGTTGTCTGGTCCTGGGTCAATCAGAAGAAGGTCAGCCCCACCTGGAACAGCTTTTCGACCTCCCGGATGCGGGATTTGTCGACCAGGAACAGGATTACGTGATCGTCCGGCTGTACCCGCAGGTGGTCATGGGCGATCAGCACTTCGTTGTGACGGACGATTGCCCCGATGGTGGTGCCCGACGGCAGGTTGATTTCATCCAGCCGTTTGCCAACCACTTTTGATGACCGGTGGTCGCCGTGAGCGATGGCTTCAATAGCCTCTGCCGCGCCCCTGCGCAGTGAGTGAACATTCACTACGTCGCCGCGACGGACGTGGGTAAGGAGACTGCCAATGGTGGTCTGTTCGGGGGAAATGGCCACATCGATGTCGCCGCCCTGGATCAGGTCCACGTAATCGGGGCTGTTGATCAGGGTCAGAACCTTGCGGGCGCCAAGCCGTTTCGCCAGCAGCGAGGCCATGATATTGGCTTCGTCATCATTGGTTACGGCACAGAACACGTCGGTGTTCTCGATGTTCTCTTCCAGCAGAATGTCCTTGTTGGCGGCATTGCCTTCCAGCACCACGGTTTTCTTCAGGTTTTCCGACAGCATCACGCAGCGTTCGTGATCGCGCTCCAGTACCTTGACCTGATACCGGTTCTCCAGGGAGTTGGCCAGCCGGTAGCCAATGTTGCCGCCCCCGCAGATAAAGATGCGCTTGTAGGGCTTTGCCAGCGGCTGCAGTTCACTCATCACCGAGCGGGTATGATCTGCCGCAGCGATGAAGAACACTTCGTCACCATCCTCAATCACCGTATCGCCCTGGGGCATGATGGCCCGGTCCTTCCTGAAGATGGCGGCAACCCGGGTATCAATCTTCGGCATGTGGCTGCGCAGGTAGGCCAGCTCGCGGCCAACCAGCGGTCCGCCCCGGGTGGCGCGGAGGGCCACCAGGCGCACCAGGCCGTTGGAAAACTCCAGGATCTGCAGGGCGCCGGGAAACTCGATCAGCCGGGTAATGTGCTGGGTAACCAGGTGTTCCGGGCTGATCAGGACGTCGATGGGAAAGCCCCGCAGGCTGTCGAGATCCTTTTCCTTGTCCCTCTGGTAAAACAGTTCCGACTTTGCCAGGTAGGCATTGGCCCGCACCCGGCAGATCGTGGTCGGTGTCTTGTGCAGCAACTTGGTGACCTGGCAGGCCACCATATTGGTTTCGTCGCTGTTGGTCACCGCAATCAGCATGTCAGCGTCTTCCGCGCCGGCCTGCCGCAGCACCGTCGGGTAGGAGGCCTTGCCGTGGACCGTGCGGATGTCCAGGCGGTCCTGCAATTCCCGCAGGCGGGCGCTGTCACTGTCGATAACGGTGATGTCGTTGGCTTCGTTGGCCAGGTTCTCCGCCAGGGTACCGCCGACCTGGCCGGCGCCGAGAATGAGGATCTTCATGAGTGGTCTTTCTCCAGCACGGCATAGAAGAACCCGTCATGGCTGACCGGGTCCGGTAACAGCTGTCGTCCTGCACCCATATCCCTGCCCCAGGGAACCTCGGGGCTGACCAGGACGGCACCGGTTTGCTGTTTGAGGAACCGTTGGATTATACGGTGATTCTCTTGGGGGAACACCGAGCAGGTCGCGTAAACCAGGCGCCCTCCCGGTTGCAGGATCCGCCACATCGCCGCCAGCAGGCCGAGCTGGATGGCCGCCAGTGGTACGATGTCCGATTCCCGCCGCAGCAGCTTGATGTCCGGATGGCGACGGATCACTCCGCTGGCACTACAGGGCACATCGAGCAGGATACGGTCGAACGGGGTGCCGTCCCACCACTGGTCGGTGGCTGCGGCATCCGCCTGTTTCAGCGTGGCGGTAAGATCCAGACGGTCAAGGTTCTCCCGGACCCGCGGCAGGCGGTCGGCAGATTCGTCGATGGCGACCACTTCCTGCAGGTCGTCGCAGGCCTCAAGGATGGCGCAGGTCTTGCCCCCGGGCGCTGCGCAGGCGTCCAGCACCCGTTGCCCCGGCGCCAGGTCGAGCAGCGTGGTGCACAACTGGGCGGCTTCGTCCTGCACGCTGACGGCGCCGTCGGCAAACCATGGCAGCCGGTCCACCGGCAGCGGACTGGCGAGCTGGATTCCATGGGGCGCAAAGCGGGTCGCGGTGGCCTCGATGCCGGCGTCCTGCAACTGGGCGAGGTAGTCATCGCGGCGGAAACGGCGGGCATTGACCCGCAGGGTCATCGGGGCCTGGGCGTTATTCGCCGCGAGGATTGCCTGCCAGTCATCTGGCCAGTTATGCCGCAGTTTTTCCACCATCCACGAGGGATGACTGAAGCGTGTCGGATCGTCGGCTGGCTCGGGCTGGCCTTCCCGCTCGGCCGCTCGCAGCACCCCGTTCACCAGTCCCGTCAGGTGCGGCTTGTCGAGTGCCCGGCAGGCCTCCACGGTTTCGTTGAGTACTGCGTAGCTGGGCTGCTCGCTGTAGCGTAACTGAAACAGCGCCACCAGCATCAACTGGTGGATGATGCGGTCGGGCTTGCGCAGGGGTTTGCTGAGCCGGTCGCGCAGCTCGGCGTCCAGCCGGTGGTACCAGCGACAACTGCCGTAACAGACTGCTTGCAACTGGGGGCGTTGCTCCGGCGCAACCTGGGTCAGCGCCGGCGGCAGACTCTGGGACAGCGACTGGCCGTTCTCGACCCCTTGCAGGACCCGGGCTGCGATTGCCCGCCATGGCTGGTTGCGTCCGTTCATTCAGTGCAGCTCCTGGCCGGGCAGCAGCAACTCGCGACCGCCATTGATCAGGTCATTGACGGTCTGGGCCCGGCTGCCGGGCAGCTGGAGCCGGGTGATCCGCAGGATGCCCTGGCCGCAGGCAACGTCGATACCGTCCCGTTCCCGCCGTACCACGGTGCCTGCTGGCTGCTCAACGGTGCCGTCAACTGCCGTTGCTCCATGAATGCGGATGCGTTGGTCGCCAAGGTCGGTAAAAGTGCCGGGCCAGGGATTGAACGCGCGGACCAGGCGGTCGATGCTGGTGGCATCCAGTTGCCAGTTGATGTGGCCTTCTTCCTTGGACAGCTTGTGGGCGTAACAGGCCAAACCGTCGTCTTGCGGTACGGGCTGCAGTTTGCCCTCTTCCAGTTGATCAAGGGCGTCAACAATGGCGGCGCCGCCAAGGATGGCCAGCCGGTCGTGCAGACTGCCGCCGGTATCCCCGGTGGCAATGGGTGTGGCACGCTTAAGCAGCATGTCGCCGGTGTCCAGCCCCTGGTCCATCTGCATGATGGTGATCCCGGTCTCCTGGTCGCCGGCGGCGATGGCACGCTGGATGGGCGCGGCTCCACGCCAGCGTGGCAACAGCGAGGCGTGGATGTTCAGGCAGCCAAAGCGGGGAATGTCCAGCACCGCCTGGGGCAGGATCAGGCCGTAAGCGGCAACAATCATGACATCGGCCTGCAGTGCCTGCAGCTCGTCCCGGGCTTCCGAGGTTTTCAGGGACTCGGGCTGGAACACCGGGATGCCGGCATCAAGGGCGACCTGTTTTACCGGGCTGGGCATCAGTTTGCGGCCGCGGCCGGCAGGCCGGTCAGGCTGGGTGTAGACGCCGACAATCTCGTGCCGGGTGTCCAGCAGGGCTTTCAGGGCGGTGGCGGCAAAATCCGGTGTTCCGGCAAAAACGAGTCGCACGGGTTGGTGGCCTCTGTTCCGTTCAATACGAAAAGACCGGGTGTTAACCCGGTCCGGAATGGGTGTCTGGCAGGTTCCTGCTCCGGCGGAGATCAGGCGCTCTGTTTGTGGAGCTTCTCCAGCTTCTTGCGAATCCGGTTGCGCTTGAGGGCGCTCAGGTAATCCACAAAGAGCTTGCCGTTGAGGTGATCCATCTCGTGCTGGATACACACCGCCAGCAGACCCCGGGCCTCCAGCTCGAAGGGCTTGCCGTCGCGGTCCAGGGCGCGGATCATGCAGTGCTCGATGCGCTCAACGTCCTCATAGAAGCCGGGTACCGACAGGCAGCCTTCCTGCATGGGCTCATAGTCGCCGTCGAGCACCTCGACCTGCGGGTTGATGAACACCCGCGGCTCGCTCTTGTCCTCGGACAGGTCCATGACAATGATCTGCTTGTGTACGTTGACCTGGGTGGCGGCGAGGCCAATGCCGGGCGCATCGTACATCGTCTCGAACATGTCGTCGATCAGGGTGCGGATGTCGTCCGTCACCTCAGCCACCGGTTTGGCGATGGTGCGGAGGCGGGGATCCGGGTATTCGAGAATTTCTAGTATCATAACGTTCGGATTCTGTAGTCTGTGGCGTCGGCAACACGGTTAATAGACGGCCCGGCTCCGGGTCGGTTCCCAAAATGCGACAGCGGTCTGCGCACGGCGGGTCATCGGAACATTATAGTAGAACCTGACCGTAACCCTTGACCGTAACCCCGGTGGCTAACCCGCCGGGTGAATAATCTGGGCGACGGGACCGGATTCAAGCGGATAGCCTTTATTGCCGGTATTATCCCTTAACTCGGTCATTGAGTACAAACTGATCAGTCCATAGCCTGAAACTACCGGTAACCGGGTAGAATTTACTGCAAGAACAAAAGATAACATCACAATTTGCGAGACATCTTCTATAGTAGAGTAACAAATAGCGCTATGCGGTCTGCATACCAAGAATACCAATTACCGATTAAGGCACGCGATCAAGGACTTAGACAATGAGGAAACTGCTGTACGCTCTGGCAGCTTGCATGCTGCTGTTAACTTCCTGGGCCCAGGCTGCCCCGGAACTGCGGTCCGATCATCCCGAGCGTTACACTGTCGTAAAGGGTGATACCCTGTGGGATATCTCATCCCGCTTTCTCAACAACCCGTGGTACTGGCCTGAAATCTGGCACGTCAATCCGCAGGTTCGCAATCCTCACCTGATCTATCCGGGGGATGTGCTTGCACTGGTATACATTGACGGCAAGCCGCGGGTGACCAAGGTCAGCCGTTCCAACGACGTGGTCCGGCTGTCGCCCCAGATTCGCTCCGAAGCGCTGGACACGCCGATTCCGGCAATTCCGCTGGATGCCATCAACAGCTTCCTGTCGGATACCCGGATTGTCGATCCGGCCGAGTTCGAAGGCGCCCCCTACGTGCTGGAAGGTGAGGACAGCCGCATCATCACCGGCGCCGGGGACCGGGTCTATGCCCGCGGCGAGAAGCCGGCGGACAAGGTGGGCGTGTTCCGCCGCAGCAAGAGCTTCATGGATCCGGACACCGGCGAATTCCTGGGCCTGGAAGCCCGCAGCATTGCCCGCGGCGAGATTCGTGCCGAGGATGGTGAAGTGCTGACTGTGGGCCTGACCCGCTCCAGCGAAGAAGTGCGGATTGGCGACCGTCTGCTGGTCAGTGAAGATCAGCCGATCAACGCCAGCTTCACTCCGAGTTCACCGGCGAGCGAAATTTCCGGAACCATGATTTCCGTGGAAGACGGTGTCAGCCAGATCGGCCAGTACGACGTGGTTGCGATCAACCGTGGTGAACGCGAGGGCCTGGTACCGGGCAACGTACTGGCGGTTTACCGCAGTGGCAACGTCGCCCGTGATCCGGTCACCAACGAGGCGATTCAGCTGCCCTCCGAGCGCGCCGGCTTGCTGATGGTCTTCAAGACCTACGAGAAGATGAGCTACGGCCTGATTCTCAGCGCGACCCGTCCGCTGTCGCTGGGCGATACGGTCCGTAACCCCTGAGGCTGACATCCGGTCGTGTTGACCGGATGAGCGCAAACGGGAGTCCGGCAGCCGCCGGCTCCCGTTTTTTTGTGGCATAATCTGCCGCTTCGTTCCCGCTGCCGCCATGGCAGGGTTCGCCAGGATGGCGACGTTCGACAAGGACTGTTTTGATGATCCCAGATACTCCCTGCCCGCCGCCGGGCGCCGATCTGTTCAGTTCCGCTACCGGAACCTGGCTATTACTGTCACGTTTGCCCCGTTTTCGCACCCGCCGGCGCCAGGCGGTGCTCGAGCAGTTTGGCAGCCTGCCTGCCCTGCTTGACCAGGGCTACGCCACGCTGCGGGCCGCCGGCCTGGAGCCGCAAACCTGCGATGCGGTGCGAGCCTGGCAGCAGCGGGATCTCGGCCATCCGCTGATTGCCGCAGTTGCCGCCATCCGCCAGGGCTGTATCGACCGGCAGATCGGGCTGATGACCTGGGACGATACCGACTACCCGGAACCCCTGCGTCACATCCACGATGCCCCGTTGCTGCTGTACCTGAAAGGCAACCGTGACCTGCTGGGCCTTGACCAGATCGGCATTGTCGGCAGCCGCAATGCCAGTCGAACCGGGCTTGACCATGCCCGTCGTTTTGCCGCCGCCCTCGGCGACGCAGGCTACCTCGTCACCAGCGGCCTCGCCCTCGGTGTCGACGGTGCCGCCCACGCCGGTGCCCTCGATGCCGGGCATCCGACGGTGGCGGTGATCGGTACCGGGGTGGATGTGCCCTACCCCCACCAGCACCGCGCCCTGGCCGAGCGCATCATCGCCAACGGCGTACTGGTATCGGAACTGCCGCCCGGTACCCGGCCCCGCGCGGCGCATTTTCCCCAGCGTAACCGGATAATCAGCGGACTCAGCCGTGGCGTGCTGGTGGTGGAGGCCGGGCTGAAAAGCGGTTCGCTGATTACCGCCCGCCTGGCGCTGGAACAGGGGCGTGAGGTGTTTGCCATTCCCGGTTCCCTGCACAATCCGCTGGCCCGGGGCTGTCATGACCTGATTCGCCAGGGTGCCCGGTTGGTGGAGACCGTCGCCGATATCAGCGAGGAGCTGGCGGGCTGGTGGTGCGCGGGAGAGCGGGCGGCAACGCCGGCGGAATTACGCCGCCGGCCGGCACCCCTTACACCAGCACCCCTTGCACCAGCAGCCCTTGCACCAGCACCCCGCAACGCCGCGCGATCACAACCCTGTGCACCGGTCGCCGTTGCTACCCCGCAGGTGCCGTCGCCCCCGGCCCTTGCTCCGGCCAGTCTGGACAAGCCGGAAATCGCTGTGCTGGAGGCTTTAGGGTATGATCCGTTGTCAACGGATGATCTGTGTGCCGCCACCGGTCTGCCCCCGGCCCAGTTGATGCAGTCGTTGTTGCTGCTCGAGCTGCAGGGCCTGGTTGTCTCTGCTCCGGGGGGCTTTCAGCGTATGCCCTGATGGTGCGGCCGGTCATCACTTCCGATCTGAACAAGCCATGAGACACCATGACTGACACTGCTGCTGTACTGTCTGACTGGCAGTTACACTGTGCCCGGCGAACGGTTGCCGCCGGCGGTGTAATTGCCTATCCCACCGAGGCCGTCTGGGGCCTGGGGTGCGACCCCTGGAACCAGGCCGCGGTGGAGCGCATTCTGACGCTGAAACAGCGTCCGGTGGAAAAGGGCGTTATCCTGGTGGCGGCCTCGGTGGCGCAGGTCCGCTTTTTGCTGGATCCGCTGCCGGTTGCACTCCAGGAACAGGCCCTGCAGCACTGGCCGGGGCCGGTAACCTGCCTGCTGCCGGATGTCCGCCACCAGATTCCACGCTGGGTGCGCGGTCGCCATGACTCGATTGCGGTGCGGGTGAGTGGCCATCCGGTAGTGCGGGCGCTGTGCGAGGCGGTTGGCCATCCGCTGGTGTCCACCTCCTGTAATCCGGCTGGCCGGCCGCCTGCCCGGCATGCGTGGCAGGTTCGCAAGTATTTCGGCGACCAACTCGACTGGCTGGTGCCCGGTGCCCTTGGTGGCAACCGGCAGCCCAGCCGGATCCTCGATATCGCGACCGGCCAGCGCCTGCGTTAGCAACTAGGAACCTGTTATGACCAAGCAGCCCGATACCCAAGCCGTCCATGATTACCTGACCGGACTACAGGCCAGGATCTGCGAACGCCTGGAGGCCCTCGATGGCGGTGCCTCGTTTGAAACCGACACCTGGACCCGGCCCGAGGGGGGCGGCGGCGCCAGCAGGGTGATCCGCGATGGCGCGGTGTTTGAAAAAGGCGGGGTGAATTTCTCCCACGTCACCGGCGCCACCATGCCGCCGTCTGCAACGGCCCACCGCCCTCATCTGGCGGGTGCCCCCTGGCAGGCGATGGGGGTGTCGCTGGTCCTCCATCCGCGCAACCCCTATGTCCCGACATCCCATGCCAATGTGCGCTTCTTTATCGCCACCCCGGCGGACGGCGAGCCGGTGTACTGGTTTGGTGGCGGCTACGATCTGACGCCCTATTACGGCTTCGACGACGACTGTGTGCACTGGCACCAGGTGGCCCGGGCTGCCTGCGAGCCTTTCGGCGACCAGGTCTACCCGGAGTACAAGCGCTGGTGCGACGACTACTTCTTCCTCCGTCATCGTAATGAACCCCGGGGTATCGGCGGCTTGTTCTTTGATGACCAGAACAGCGGCGATTTTGCTCGTGACTTTGCCCTGATGCAGTCTGTGGGCAATAGTTATATCGAGGCCTATGAGCCGATCGTGCGGCGTCGCCGCGACCGGTCTTACGGTGAACGGGAGCGCGAGTTCCAGCTCTACCGGCGGGGCCGGTACGTGGAGTTCAACCTGGTGTATGACCGCGGTACCCTGTTCGGTCTGCAATCCGGTGGCCGTACCGAATCGATCCTGATGTCCTTGCCGCCCCTGGTGCGGTGGGACTACAACCGCGTGCCGGAGCCGGGTACCGAGGAAGCCCGGCTGACGGACTATTACCTGACCGCCCGTGACTGGCTGGACCTGGAGGGAGCATGACCAACGAACTCTATGCGGTGGTGGGTAACCCCATCAGCCACAGCAAATCGCCACGGATTCACAGCCTGTTTGCGGAGCAGACCGGCGAGGCGGTGGAATATACCGCTATCCAGGCGCCGCTGGAGGGTTTCGAGACCACCGTGACCAGCTTCTTCGAGCGTGGCGGCCGTGGCCTCAACGTCACGGTGCCGTTCAAGGAGCGGGCCTGGCAAATGGCCAGCCGGCGGACTGACCGGGCGGCCGCGGCCGGCGCTGCCAACACCCTGTACCTTGATAGTGAGGGATCACTGACCGCCGACAATACCGACGGTGCCGGCCTCGTGACCGACCTGACCATCAACCATGGCATCGCGCTGGCGGATACACGGATCCTGATTCTGGGTGCCGGCGGCGCGGTGCGCGGCGTACTGGGCCCCCTGCTGGCTGCGCGACCAGCCAGCATCACCATCGCCAATCGCACCCTGGCCCGGGCGGAAGCCCTGGTTGACCTGTTCGCCGGCCAGGCTGGCGAGACCCGGCTCGAGGCCTGTGAGTTCCGCGCCGCAGACGCGCCAATGGACCTGGTGATCAACGGCACCAGTGCCAGCCTGCAGGGAGACCTGCCGCCACTGTCGCCCGCGGTGTTGGGTCCGGATACCGTGGTCTACGACATGATGTACTCGCTGCAGACCACCACCTTCAACCAATGGGCACTGGAGCAGGGCGCTACCCGGGTCTTCGACGGTTTGGGCATGCTGGTGGAGCAGGCGGCGGAGTCCTTTCAGGTCTGGCGTGGGGTGCGTCCGCAGACTGCCCCGGTTATCGACGCGCTGCGCAACGACTGATCACGGCCGGGCTTATGCCTGGCTGGCAGAAGCTCAGGCTGAATTTGTATAACTTAAGGTTTTTCAGAAGGTTATACTCTTTGCCCCGTTAATCCAGCAACGACAGGACACGAGTAGCCATGAGCGGACCGGAAAAACCCAAGGTAATCGGCGAGGAATGGAGTGATGAGCGGGTGCGCAGTTTCCTGGCCATCACCCCGTATGATGCGTCCGAGAACCCGGACTACCACGTATTGCTGAAGGCCTATCACGCCATGCGGGCCGAGGATTTCCAGCGCTTTATCAGCTTCTTCGTCGCAGAAGGGCGCGACCTGAATGCCGTCAATGGCCAGGGTGAAACCATCCTTGATCTGATCGCCGGTCACCGCCGCAGCGAGGCCTATGCCGAGGCACTGGTGCAGGCCGGTGCGATCACCGCCGCGGCCGGACATTGAGATCCGGCCACGGGGCGGTCGTTCCGACACTGCCTGGGGCGTCACTCCACCTTGACTTCGATGGCTTTCGGCTCCCTGGGTTCTGACTTCTTCAGTTCCAGCGACAGGACTCCGTTCTTGAAGGAGGCCTTCACGCTGCCCTCATCCACATTGTCCGGCAGGGTGAAGCGGCGCAGGAAACTGCCGTAGAAACGCTCGATCCGGTGATGCTTCTTGTCTTTGGTTTCTTCTTCCTGTTTCCGTTCCCCTTCGATGGTCAGTACACCGTCGTGCACGGTCACCTTGACGTCATCCCGGGTCATCCCGGGCAGTTCGGCATCGATCGTGAAGCCGTCTTTGGACTCTTTGATGTCCACCGCCGGCGCCCAGTCGCTACGACGGAACAGGTCTTTGCTCTCGCCGGCTCCCTGGGAGCGGGACAGTCCAAAAAACCGGTTGTAGCGGTCCATCATCTCTTCGAAATCGCTGACGGGATTCCAGCGGGTCAGATTGCTCATAGGAAACTCCTCCTTAACGAACCTGAAATCAGTGGTGAGATCAGCTTCGTTCGCGGAACAGCTCCATCGCGGTGGCGCCAGCCGGATGGGTATCCGTGAACTGCTGCTTAAGGAAATGTAGGTGCCGATGGTGGAATTTCAACCACCATCGCGACAAGCTTTGACCTGCATCAGGTTTGACCCGGGGCCGCGGAGGAATGGCCGGATCAGCTGTTGTTACCAGCCGCCTCGGCCAGGTACTGGTCTTTCAGCCGGACATAATTCGCCGCCGTGTAGCGGAAGAACGTGCGCTCGTTGTCGGTCAGCGGCCGCGCCTTCTTGCAGGGTGAACCGACGTAGAGGTGGCCAGACTCCAGCCGTTTGCCAGGCGGTACCAGGCAGCCAGCTCCGACAATCACCTCGTCCTCGACCACCGCGCCATCCATGATCACCGAGGCCATGCCTATCAGTACCCGGCTGCCGATGGTGCAGCCGTGAAGCAGGGCCTTGTGGCCGACCGTCACGTCATCGCCGAGGACGAGCGGCCAGCCGCCCGGGTTGAAATCGCTGGCATGGGTGATATGGAGTACCGAGCCGTCCTGGATGCTGCAGCGGTCGCCGATGCGAATCCGGTGCATGTCACCCCGCACCACGGTCATCGGCCAGATCGAGCAGTCGGCGCCGGTTTCAACATCACCGATCACCACGGCGCTGGGGTCGATCCAGCTGCGCGCGCCGAAGTGTGGCGTGATACCCTTGTGAGTGCGTACATTCGTCATTACATATACCTTTCAGGTGAACAGTTTTCTGGAGTCAGGAGTCTCCGGGTGAGGGCTTTCCGAAACACGCTCAAGCATATCCATGTGACGCTTGGGCTCCGCCATCCATGGCTCCGCACAGTTTCGGAAAGCCCTCACCCGAAGACTCCCCCGGCACCGGAGTTGCCTGAAACTACCTTATCCATAGACAGCTGAGAAGGGGACCTATGAATAACCCGTTACTGACCAACGAGCTTTTGCCGCGCTTCGACCACGTGCGTACCGAGCACATGGAGACGGCCATTGACCAGATACTCAGTGATAACCGGGTCCAGATTGCCAGCCTTGCCCGGCAGGATGATCCCGACTGGGATACCCTGGTGCAGCCGATGCAGGCGCTGGAAGACCGCCTCAGTAATGCCTGGTCGGTGATCTCCCATCTGAACGGGGTGATGAACAGTGACGAGCTGCGCAAGGTGTACAAGAACTGCCTCGAAAAACTGACCGAATACAGCACCGAGCTGAGCCAGAACGCGGAGCTGTGTGCGGCCTACAAGAAGCTGGCGGCACGACCGGACTTCGCCGGGCTCAGTGTGGCTCAGCGCAAGGCGGTGGAGAACACCCTGCGGGATTTCCACCTGGGCGGTGTGGACCTGCAGGCGGACCAGAAAAAGCAGTATGCCGACCTGTCCCGGGAGTTGGCCGAACTGTCCAATCGTTTCAGCGATAACGTGCTGGATGCCACCCAGCACTGGTACAAGCAGATCACCGACGTGAACGAACTGTCCGGTTTGCCCGAAACCGCCCTCGAAGGGGCCCGCCAGGCTGCCCGGCAGCGGGAGCTGGACGGCTACGTTATCACCCTGGATTTCCCCAGCTTCCACCCGGTAATGACCTACTGTGACAACCGTGAGCTGCGCCGGGAAGTCTACGAGGCCTTTGTCACCCGGGCCTCCGATCTGGGGCCGGACGGTGGCACCTGGGACAATACCCCGGTGATGGCGGAGATTCTCAAGCGCCGCCATGCCCTGGCGCAGCTGCTCGGTTTCAATAACTACGCCGAACGCTCGCTGGCCACCAAAATGGCTCGCAGTGTCGACGAGGTGCTCGGATTCCTCAATGAACTGGCCAGCAAATCCCGGCCGGTGGCCCAGCAGGAAGTGGCGGAACTCCAGGCCTTCGCCCGTGACAACCACGGCGTGGCCGAGCTGGAAGCCTGGGACATCGGCTACTACAGCGAAAAACTGCGCCAGCAGCGATACGACATCTCCCCCGAAACCCTGCGGCCCTGGTTCCCCGTCGATCGGGTGGTTCCGGGCCTGTTTGCGGTTGCGGAGAAACTGTTCGATGTGCAGATCGAGGCGCGGCCAGAGGTGGAAACCTGGCACCCGGATGCCACCGCCTATCGCATCAGCCGTCACGGCGAGCCGGTCGCCTGGTTCTACCTGGACCTCTATGCCCGTCAGGGCAAGCGTGGCGGAGCCTGGATGGCCGATTGCCGGGTACGCTGGCGTAACCAGCGGGGCCAACTGCAGTTACCGGTGGCCTTCCTGACCTGTAACTTCACCCCGCCGGTAAATGGCAAGCCGTCGCTGCTGACCCATGATGAGGTGACCACCCTGTTTCACGAGTTCGGCCACGGTCTGCATCACATGCTGACCCAGGTCGAGGTACTCGATGTGTCCGGTATCAACGGCGTGGCCTGGGACGCCGTGGAGCTGCCCAGTCAGTTCCTCGAAAACTGGTGCTGGAACCCGGAGTCCCTGGCGCTGATTGCCGCGCACCATGAAACCGGTGAGCCGCTGCCGGAGGACCTGCTGCAGAAACTGCTGGCCGCCAAGAACTTCCAGTCCGGCATGGCGATGGTGCGGCAGCTGGAGTTCTCCTTGTTCGATTTCCGCCTGCACGCCGAGTTCACCCCGCAGGCGCCCACCAACCCGCTGGACATGCACCGCCAGGTCCGCAGCGAGATTGCGGTGGTGAAATCACCGGAGTTCAACCGGTTCCCCAACGCCTTTTCCCACATTTTTGCCGGCGGCTACGCGGCGGGCTACTACAGCTACAAGTGGGCCGAGGTGCTGGCGGCGGATGCGTTCTCCCTGTTTGAGGAACGGGGCATTTTCGATCCGGAAACCGGCCATGCCTTCCTGCATAACATTCTGGAGAAAGGCGGGTCACAGGAGCCGATGGAACTGTTCAAGGCATTCCGCGGCCGCGAGCCGGCCGTGGACGCATTGTTGAAACAATCCGGCATCACGGACGAAGCCGCCTGATGACAGGGCCCGGTCGCCGCTGTGGTGGCCGGGCCGGTACGACCTGGAGGTAATGAGGATGGCGAGTCAAAAACGGTTTATCGCCGGTGCAGTGTGTCCCCGCTGCGCGGAGATGGACAAAATTGTGATGTTTACCACGGCCGACGGCCAGCAGGTGCGGGAATGTGTGGCATGCGGATTTTCCGATGCGCTGCAAGAGTCCGCGGATGCCACGCCGGAGCTGGAGACCCGGGTCAACAAGCGCAAGAACGAAGACGATCACACCGTCAAACAGGTGGTGTTCTTCAAAGCCGGTTCCGACGACTGAGCTGAACGAGCTAAGCCCTCGAAGAACAAGCTCTCAAAGGGCGGGATGACGGGGGGTGTCAAAACGGGAAACTTTGTTTCCCTGACTGTTTTGACACCCCCCGTCATCCCGCCCCCACTCCCGGCCCCAGTGACGGCACTAAGCTACCGCCAAGACTCAGAGCACCATCGCCGCCAACCAGCCAAAGCCCAGCAACGGCAGGTTGTAGTGCAGGAACGTCGGCACCACCGTATCCCAGATGTGATTGTGCTGACCGTCCACGTTGAGACCGGCGGTAGGCCCGAGGGTGGAATCGGAGGCCGGTGAACCGGCGTCACCGAGGGCACCGGCGGTGCCGACCAGCGCCACAATGGCCAGTGGGCTGAAGCCCATCTGCAACGCCAGCGGCACATACAGCGCGGCAATGATCGGGATGGTGGAAAACGACGAACCGATACCCATGGTAATCAGCAGGCCAACCACCAGCATCAGCAGGGCCGCCAGCGGTTTATTGTTACCGATCATGGCCACCGAACCCTGGACCAGGGTGGCGATCTCGCCGGTTTCCCGCATCACTTCCGCAAACCCGTTGGCGGCGATCATGATGAAACCGATCATCGCCAGCATCTTCATGCCCTCGGTGAACAGGTCGTCCGCCTCTTTCCACTTCACCACCCCGGACAGGTTGAACAGCACGAAACCCGCCAGCGCGCCAAGGATCATCGAGCCCAGCCAGAGCTGCACCACAAAGGCCACCACGATCGCAACCAGCGCCATCGCCAGGGTACGGGGACTGTACTTGACGTCCACCCGCTCGGTGCGGGCAATGGCGTCCATGTCATACCGGCGATCACCCCGGTAGCTGAAGAACACCGCCACCAGCAGGCCCACCAGCATGCCCAGCGCCGGTAACGCCATGGCAGACATCACATTGAGGCCGGTGGCGTCCACCCCGTTGTCGGCCACATTGGCCAGCAGGATTTCATTCAGGTAGATCCCGCCGAAACCCACGGGCAGGAACATGTAGGGCGTGATCAGGCCGAAGGTCAGCACGCAGGCAACCAGGCGCCGGTCCATGTTGAGCTTCGCCATGACATAGAGCAGTGGTGGCACCACCAGCGGAATGAACGCAATGTGGATGGGCAGAATATTCTGCGAGGATATCGCTACCGCCAGCAGCAGGCCGATGATCAGGAAGCGGATACCGTTCACCGCGGCGCCGTCGCCTTGGCGTCCGACCAGGGCAAGGGCCTTGTCGGCCAGGGCATGGGCCAGCCCGGACTTGCCAATGGCAACCGCAAAGGCGCCCAGGGTGGCATAGGACAGCGCGACGGTTGCCCCGCCGCCGAGGCCCTTGTTAAAGGCCGCGATGGTAGCGTCAAGGGACAGGCCCGCAACCAGGCCTCCACTGATGGCACCGATAATCAGAGCAACAACAACGTGGATGCGGCACAGACTCAGGACGAGCATGATGGCGACCGCAGCAACAACGGCATTCATGGCAGACTCCGGATAGGATTTGACTGGTTACCCGGCCCCTTATGGGGGTCGGTATCACGAAAAGCGCGCTAATGTGCAGGAAAAGTGAGCAAAGGTCAAAAAACAGCCGGAAATTACTCGATCAGGCTGAACCGCGGCACCTGCTCGCCGGCCACGTTGACGGTTTCCAGAAACATCGACAGCGGACGCACCCAGAGGCTGAAATCGCCATACAGGCAGCGGTAGACCACCATTTGCTCCTCGGTTTCGCTGTGGCGGGCGACCCCGAGGACTTCGTAGTCCTGGCCCTTATAGTGCCGGTAGCGGCCGGGCGGAAGTGTCTTGGTCATGCTAGCCCCCTGCTGATCCCCGGGATCAGTTCTTCAGCTTGTACTTGCCCGGCCCCAGAAAGAGCACGGCAATGGCGGTAAACAGGAAGAAACCCTGCAGTTCCAGGGCCCAGCCGCCGTTGCCGCCGAGCGACATCAACTGGTGGCCGTGTACCAGTGCGATGGCCACCAGCATGTTGAAGGCAATCAGCAGGGCGCCGATGCGGGTCTGGTAGCCCAGGACTACCATCAGCGGACCGATCAGTTCACCCACGTAGACGCCGTAGGCCAGCACAGTGGGAAGACCGTGGCTGGCCAGCTCGCCTTCAATAAAGCCGATCCCGTTGAGCAGTTTGGCAATGCCGTGAAACAGCATCAGACCACCCAGGGTGAGGCGGATAATCAGTTTTCCAAGATCGGCGTTATCGAGCACGGGAGCCTCCGTTCGAAAGTTGGGAAATGCAGGAAGTTCCGTAGCTTACCGTGATCTGTCCCGGCCTCATAGCACTGTGTCAGAAGCCGGCGCCGAGGGAGAAGCGGATGTGGTTGCGGATGAGCAGATTTTCCCAGTAGTTGCGCATCCAGTCCCAGGCGGCATGGCGAACCTGTGCCACGAAGGGGTCCAGATCAAGTTCGTAGTAATCCGGGGTGCCCGCAATCTGCAGAACCGTCACGGCGATGGCTTCATCCAGCTCGTTGGCAAACGGTTCCCCGATCAGCTGGTGAGCCAGCAGGTTGGCCTGGGTCACCTCGATATCCACAAGCTGACTGGTGCGGGTGGAGTAGTTGTTCTCGTACATTTCTTCCATCAGGCGGTGGCACAGGTAGGCCCGGATCAACAGGCCGTCCAGCCCTTCATAGCGCGCAATCAGCGCCGAAGGCTGGGTAAAGTAGCGGGTTGCCGCCTCGATGAACGGGGCAAACAGCTCCGCCGTGTCGGCTTCGCGGGCACAGGCATCGACACATTCGATCAGCCGTGGCGCCATCTCGATGTATTCGATGGCAAACTGGAACAGGCAGGTGGCCGGTTGGTAGCCCTCGATGGTAATCGACGCGGGCAAGGTGGCCGCCTTTTCCTTCATCAGCCGGAGAAATTCTCCGGAATGGGCTTCCTGCCGCCTGGCCTGATCAATGATGTTGAGAACCACTTCTGGTGTCATGTCAGAAGATGCCGGTGTCTGAACGGAATAGGGTCGCAAGGCGCCTCCCGCTATTCGTGGGAAAATCGGTCCGGGACTGGCGTGGCGGGATGGCGACCCGGTCGCCGGTCATGCCTGGGTCCTGTGCCGGGCTCTTTGTGAGTATTGTAGTTGAGATTTGACGATCTGCGCGGTACCGGCTCACAGCCGGAACCAGATGCCGTTGCGGGTGTGGCGGAAGAACAGCCAGCCCATTCCCAGCGCCCGTGCCACCATCAGCGTAATCAGTGCAAACCACAGGCCGTGGTTACCCCAGCCGGTGGTGAGCCACCACACCGGAAGGAACACCCCGAAGGCGGCCAGCAGCATGGTGTTCTGCATGTCCCGGGTGCGGGTCGCACCAATGAAGATGCCGTCGAGCAGGAAGCCCCAGACGGTCGTCAAGGGCAGCAGCCAGAGCCAGGGCAGAAACTGCCAGGCGCGCAGCCGAACCTCGTCGATGCTGGTCAGCAGACTGATCAGCTGGCGCCCTCCCAGCACAAAGGCCAGGGTAAACAGCAACGCCCCCCACAGCGACCAGCGCAGCGCCGCACGGCAGACCACACGGAATTGCCGCCGGCTGCCGCGGCCGACGGCCTCTCCGACCAGCGCCTCGGCGGCGTTGGCAAAGCCGTCGAGGCCGTTGGAAATTACCAGCAGGAAGGTTATCAGCACCGCGTTGGCGGCGAGCGTTACTTCGCCCTGGCGCGCCCCCTGCGCGGTAAAGAAGGCCAGCACCAGCAGCAGGGTAACGGTGCGCACCAGCAGGTAACGGTTGACCCGCAGGATGGCGGTGTAATCGGCCAGCCGGCCAAGCAGCGCCCGGCTGAAACGCTGGCCGGCGGGTAGCCGCTGCAGCACCAGCCAGAAGCCGAGCGTGGTGGCAGCATATTCCGCCATCACCGTGGCCATGGCGACGCCGCGGCTGTTCCAGCCCAGCACGGTGACGAAGACTATGTCCAGCACGATGTTGAGGCCATTGGCGACAATCAGCATCAACATGGGGCCGCGGGGACACTGGGTACCGATCAGCCAGCCCACCAGGGTGTACTGGCACAGCACAGCCGGCGCACTCCAGATGCGGATGGCGGCATATTCCGCGGCCAGTGCCTTTATTTCGGGGCCCGGGTTCATCAGAACCAGGCCGAGGCGGATCAACGGCTGATGCACGGCAATCAGGACCAGGCCGATTGCCACCGCCAGCGCCAGGGATCGCACCAGCAGGGCAGTCTGGCCAAAGTGGTCGCGCCGGCCAAAGGCCTGGGCTGCCAGGCCGGTGGTTCCCATCCGCATGAAACCGAAGGTCCAGTACAACAGGGTGAACAGGTTGGCGCCCACCGCCACCGCGCCGAGGTACTCGGGACGGTCAAGGTGGCCCAGCACGGCGGTGTCCACCAGCCCGAGCAGGGGCACGGTGAGGTTGGTCAGCATCAGGGGCCAGGCAAGCGCCCACAGACGCCGGTCGGTGGCCGTGACGGCGAGCGGTTTAGTCACTTTGTGTATAACCAGCTGTTTTTTAATCAGGTTAATGTTTAGTCAACTTTTTAGCGTTTTTTTGACCTGTGTCTATACTCAGAATTGTTATATCCGTGAGCAGGCTTTCACTCTGCGCTGGCCGGTGCGTGCGAACACCGCGAGTTCAGAGGGATTGGACGCAAAATCCGACAAGAATAAGACTCTGTGGAGACACAGTATGATGCGCGTGCACGCCAAGCGTGCAGGTGTCCTTTTGAGCGGTCTCATGCTCCCTGCCCTGTCCCATGCGGACTGGGGGATGAACATGGTACCCGGGGTCACCGGCACCAGTAACGAGATATTCAGCCTTCACATGACCATTCTGTGGATCTGCGTCGCCATTGGTGTCGTGGTATTCGGGGTCATGTTCTGGTCCATCATTGCCCACCGCAAGTCCGATGACCGCGAGCCGGCCCACTTCCACGAGAACACGGCGGTGGAGATTCTCTGGACCATCATTCCCTTTGTCATCCTCGTGGCAATGGCGATTCCCGCCACCGCCACCCTGGTGGATATGTATGACACCAGCGAATCGGACATCGACATCAAGGTGACCGGGTACCAGTGGAAGTGGAAATACGACTACATCAACGACGATTTCGGCTACTTCTCCAACCTGGCGACCTCCCAGGACGAAATCTACAACCGCCTCGAGAAAAACGAAAACTACCTGCTCGAAGTGGATAACCCGCTGGTGATACCGGTCGGCAAGAAGGTGCGCCTCCTGCTGACAGCCAACGACGTTATCCATTCGTGGTGGGTACCCGAGTTCGGCGTCAAGAAGGATGCCATCCCGGGCTTTATCAATGAAACCTGGACCCGGGTGGATGAGCCGGGTATCTACCGCGGCCAGTGTACCGAACTGTGTGGCACCTATCACGGGTTCATGCCGGTGGTGGTCAAGGCGGTGCCCCAGGAAGAATACGACAGCTGGCTGGCGGAACAGAAAGCCGCTGCCGAGAAAGAGCGTGAACTCACCCAGAAAGACTGGACCATGGACGAGTTGATGGAGCGTGGCGAGAAAGTCTATGCCACCGCCTGTGCCGCGTGTCACCAGGCCGATGGTTCCGGCGCACCGCCGGCATTCCCGGCGCTCAAGGGCAGTGCCATCGCCACCGGTGACATGGCCGGCCACCTGGACATTGTGGTCAACGGCAAGTCCGGTACCGCCATGCAGGCGTTCGGCGAGCAGCTGAACGAGGCTGACCTCGCAGCAGTCATCACCTACGAACGCAATGCCTGGGGCAATAACACCGGCGATATGGTAACGCCCAAGGAAGTCTTTGATTACAAGAATCAGCAGTAAGCCAGACACTAAAACTTCACCAGCCAAGACACGACGGCGGTAACGGGGGTTTTCATGAGTGCGGTCGCAGATACCCACGCCCAGGCACATCATCATGGTCCTGCCAGCGGCATAACCCGGTGGTTGTTCACCACTAACCACAAAGATATCGGCACCATGTACCTGGTGTTCAGTTTCACCATGTTCCTCCTTGGTGGCACCATGGCCATGGTGATCCGGGCCGAACTGTTCCAGCCCGGCCTGCAGATCGTGCAGCCGGAGTTCTTCAACCAGATGACCACCATGCATGGTCTGATCATGGTATTCGGGGCGGTGATGCCGGCCTTCGTGGGCCTGGCCAACTGGATGCTGCCGCTGATGATCGGTGCGCCGGATATGGCGTTGCCGCGGATGAACAACTGGAGCTTCTGGCTGCTGCCCTGCGCCTTCCTGATCCTGGTGTCCACCCTGTTCATGTCCGGCGGGGCGCCCAACTTCGGCTGGACCTTCTACGCCCCGCTGTCCACCACCTACGGTCCGCCCAGTACGACCTTCTTCATTTTCGCCGTCCACATCATGGGGATCTCTTCGATCATGGGGGCCATCAACGTGATTGCCACCATCCTCAACCTGCGGGCGCCCGGCATGACCCTGATGAAAATGCCGCTGTTCGTCTGGACCTGGCTGATCACCGCGTTCCTGCTGATTGCCGTGATGCCGGTACTGGCGGGTGTGGTCACGATGATGCTGATGGACATCAATTTCGGTACCAGCTTCTTTGACGCCTCCGGTGGCGGTGACCCGGTGCTGTTCCAGCATGTGTTCTGGTTCTTCGGCCACCCCGAGGTCTATATCATGATCCTGCCGGCCTTTGGCGCGGTGTCCCACATCATTCCGGCGTTCTCCCGCAAGCGGCTGTTCGGCTATGCCTCGATGGTCTACGCGGTGGGGGCTATTGCCCTGCTGTCGTTCATCGTCTGGGCCCACCACATGTTCACCGTGGGGGTGCCCATTGCCGGCCAGCTGTTCTTCATGTACGCCACCATGCTGATCGCGGTGCCCACCGGGGTGAAGGTATTCAACTGGGTGGCCACCATGTTCCGTGGCTCGCTGACGTTCGAGGCACCGATGCTGTTCGCGGTGGCCTTTGTCATCCTGTTCACCATTGGCGGCTTCTCCGGCCTGATGCTGGCCATTGCACCGGCAGACTTCCAGTACCACGACACCTATTTTGTGGTGGCGCACTTCCACTATGTGCTGGTGCCGGGTGCCATCTTCGGTATCTTCGCGTCCGCCTACTTCTGGCTGCCCAAGTGGACCGGCCACATGTATGACGAAACCCTGGCCAAGACCCATTTCTGGCTGTCGTTTATCGGCATGAACCTCGCGTTCTTCCCGATGCACTTCCTCGGCCTTGCCGGTATGCCACGGCGGATTCCGGACTACGCCCTGCAGTTTGCCGATTTCAACATGGTCTCGAGCATCGGCGCATTCATGTTCGGCGCTACCCAGCTGCTGTTCCTCACCATCGTCATCAAGTGTGTCCGTGGTGGCGAGAAAGCGGCGGCCAAGCCGTGGGAGGGCGCGGAAGGCCTGGAGTGGACGGTCCCGTCACCGGCGCCCTACCACACCTTTGCCACACCGCCGGAAGTGAAATAACACGAGGTTTGAGCGATGCCCCGGACTCCCGACAAACACGCGCCCCGCAGTAACCTTCGAGTGGTGAGCTGGTGTCTTGCCGGTACCCTGGGCATGTTCGCCTTCGGTTTTGCCATGGTCCCGCTGTATGACGTGTTCTGTGACATCACCGGCATCAACGGTAAAACCGGCGGTCGCTATGAAGCCAGTGCCACCGAAGAGCGGGACGAAAACCGGACGGTGACGGTGCAGTTTATCGCCCAGAACGGGCCGGAGATGCCCTGGCACTTCCGGCCGGTGACGCGCAGCATTGTCGTCCACCCCGGTGAACCGACCACGGTGAACTTCTACGCCGAGAATCCCACCGGCCAGGCTATGGTGGCCCAGGCAGTGCCCAGCCTGGCGCCGGCCGAGGGTACGCTGTATTTCCACAAAACCGAATGTTTCTGCTTTAACCAGCAGCCCCTGGAGGCTGGTGAGAGCACCGAAATGCCACTGATCTTCATCGTTGACAGGGACCTGCCGAAGCACATTACCAAGCTCACCCTGTCATACACCCTGTATGACCAGACCCGCGCCGGTAAGGTTTCGAAAGCAGTGTCTGATCCAAAAACAACAACCGATAACGGATAAGCCGTCGGAGGCTGTCATGGCGACAAACCAGACCTATTACGTTCCGGAGCAGAGTAAATGGCCGATCATCGCCACGGTGGGCCTGGGGCTCACGCTGTACGGGGTGGCATCCATCATGGTGAACGGCTCCCAGGGCGAGTCCACCGCGGGTTCCTGGGCGCTGTTCTGGATCGGCGCGCTGATCATGGCCTACATGCTGTTTGGCTGGTTCGGTAACGTCATCCGGGAAAGCCGCGCCGGGTTGTACAGCCCGCAGATGGACCGCTCGTTCCGTTGGGGTATGAGCTGGTTCATCTTCTCCGAAGTGATGTTCTTTGCCGCGTTTTTCGGCGCCCTGTTCTATGCCCGGGTCTTTGCCGTGCCCTGGCTGGGTGGCGAAGGTGACCGGGGCAGTTCGAACATGCTCTGGGAGGGTTTCCAGGCCACCTGGCCACTGCTCAACAACCCGGATCCGCAGGCCTACCCGGCACCCAAGGACATCATTGGTCCCTGGGGCCTGCCGCTGATCAACACGGTGCTGCTGGTGACATCGTCGTTCACCGTCACGGTTGCCCACCACGCCCTCAAGGCCGATAACCGCAAGAAGCTGAAAATCTGGCTGGCGGCGACCATCGTGCTGGCACTTGCCTTCCTGGTTCTGCAGGGAGAAGAGTACGTCCACGCCTATCAGGAGCTGGACCTGACCCTGCAATCCGGCATCTATGGCAGTACCTTCTTCATGCTCACCGGCTTTCACGGTGCCCACGTGATGCTGGGCACGCTGATGCTGATCATCATGCTGGTCCGCATCCAGAAAGGGCATTTTTCCGCGGAGAAACATTTCGGTTTCGAGGCGGCCAGCTGGTACTGGCACTTCGTCGACGTGGTCTGGCTCGGTCTGTTCGTGTTTGTCTATGTGCTGTGAGGCGGCCGGATCGGGCTGTCAGGGAGTAGGGTTGAGCGACAGGTCGCCGTGCCACAGGGCGATGATGATCAGTACTAGCAACAACACACTCAGCGCGACACGGATTGCCAGGGAATTGACCACCCGATTGGTTTTACCGCCGTCCCGGATCAGGAAAAACAGGCCGCTGAACAGGCTGACCACAACGGCGAGCAGCAGGACGGCAATGGCAATTTTCAGCATGGGCAGGAGCTCCGTTGGGTTGTTGTGCAGGGGGCACGGTTCAGAGGTCACTATAGCAGAGCATGACTGATCACCAACGGCAGCCGCACAGGCAGTGGCACTTCGACTGGCGGCTGCTGGTTTTTGCCGGGTTGTTCCTGCCGCTGCTGGTCGGGCTGGGTATCTGGCAGCTGGGCCGGGCCGAGCAGAAACAGCAGCGGCTGGATCAGTGGCAGCAACAGGCCGAGCAGCTGGACTGGGCGGGCCATCTGCATCAGGGCCTGGCGGTTGGCCGGCCGGTAAGTCTGCAGGGGCGCTATGGCGAGGCCATCTGGTTGCTGGATAACCGTACCCGCGATGGCGTGGCCGGATATGAGGTGCTCAATCTGTTCCATCCCCGTGCCGGCCAGCCGGTGGTGGTCAACCGTGGCTGGATCCGCGCGCCACAACGCCGGGAAGTGTTGCCGGTGGTGCCGACGCCGGTAACCGAAGTGACGATTCACGGGCGGATCAGTGACTACCCGCAGCCACCGGTTCTGCAGGACACCGACGAACCCGGGCAGGGCTGGCCGAGGCGGGTCCAGACCCTGGGCCGCGACCAGGTCCGCCAGGTGGCCGCGGAGGCCGCGGACCTCGTGGTTCGACTCAGTAATCGTGAGCAGCCCGGGGCCTTCCGGGCTGACTGGGCGCCCGACCGGATGGGGCCGCAGACCCATTATGGCTATGCCCTGCAGTGGTTTGCCCTGGCCGGGGCGTTGCTTGCACTGACCGTGATTGCCAGTTACCGAAAAACAGGAGCCGATAATGACAATGACAATGGCTGACGAAATGACTGCACAACATCCCTCCCCGGAGCAGGTCCGCCGGGGCCGGCGCATGGCCCTGCTGCTGTTTGCCGTGGGCTTTGGGCCGATGATCCTCGCGACCATCATGTTCTACACCGGCTGGCTGAATCCCGGTGGCCACACCAACCGCGGTGTGTTGCTGGACCCGGTGGCGCCGGTCAGTCAGTTGCAGTTGCAGGGCGCCGGCGGCACACCGCTGGCAGACCGTTTCGGCCCCCTGCAGAGTGACAGCCGCTGGATGCTGATGGTGGTGGCCGGCAGCTGTGACGAGCGCTGCGAATCGCTTCTTTACCTCGCCCGCCAGGTCAACATTGCCCTGGGCAAGAATGCCAGCCGGGTGGAGCGGGCGGCGTGGCTGGGCAGCATGCCGGCGTCACTGGCCAGTCGGTGGCAGCAGGACTACGGCCTGATGGAACGCCTCGCCCCGGTCGGTGACGTTGCCCCGCAATGGCCGGTCGGCGTGCGGCCGGACGAACAGCCGCGCATCCTGCTGGTGGATCCCTTCGGCAACGTGATCATGCATTACGGATCCGAACACACCGGCAAGGACATGCTGAAAGACCTCAAGCACCTGCTGAAACTCTCGCAGATTGGCTGAGACCAGGACTTAACCGGAGGTGCCCGACGTGACAGGTGAATCCGCAACTGCACAGCGATTCCGGAAGATGGGCCGCTGGGCCCTGGTGGCCACCTTGCTGGCAGTGGTAGTGGTCATGCTGGGGGCCTGGACCCGGCTGGTCCACGCCGGCCTGGGGTGTCCGGACTGGCCGGGGTGTTATGGCTTCCTCACGGTGCCCCAGAGCGAGGCCACCATTGCCATTGCCAATGCGCGTTTCCCGGAGTCTCCGGTTGACGTGGCCAAGGGCTGGCCGGAAATGATTCACCGCTACGCCGCCGGCACCCTTGGCCTGATTGTCTTCGGCCTGGCCGGCTACGGGGTACGCCACCGCCGCCGGGGTCTGCCGTGGAAGTTGCCGCTGTTCATCGCCGGATTCATCGTGCTGCAGGCAGCGTTCGGCATGTGGACGGTGACCCTCAAGCTGTGGCCCCAGGTGGTTGCCCTGCACCTGCTCGGTGGTTTCACCACCCTCGGCCTGCTGGCACTGCTGACCCTGCGCTTGCGGGCCCGGCGGACCGCTTTGCCGGAGCCGGAGCGGCCCGCACTGGCCCGGTTGCGGCCCTGGCTGTTTGGCGCCCTGGCGCTGGTGGTCATCCAGATTGCCCTGGGGACGTGGACTGCCGCCAACTATGCCGCCGTTGCCTGTACCGAATTGCCCACCTGCCAGGGCCAGTGGTGGCCGGACGCCATGGATTTCCGCCATGGCTTTGATGTTACCCAGCATGTCGGTCCCAACTATCTGGGTGGCCAGCTCAATGCCGATGGTCGGGTGGCGATCCATGTCAGTCACCGCCTGGGCGCGATGATTGTGCTGGGTTACCTGGCGGTGCTGCTGGCGGCGCTGTGGCGGGCATCCCGCCAGCCCGAGGTGCGCCGGGCCACGCTGCTGGTAGCACTGGCACTGGGAATCCAGCTTTGCCTCGGTCTCGCCAATGTGGCGTTCAGCATCCCGCTGGCCATCGCGGTTGCCCACAATGCCATGGGGGCAGGGCTGCTGCTGACTATCATTCACCTCGCCTGGCGTCTGCACGGTGTTCCCGTGCGCCAGGCGGTATCCCTTTCCCGCCCATCGACCCTCAATCAGGAGGTAACGGCATGAGTAATCAAGCCAAGACCCTGCAGGCACCCACCGCTACCGGCCGCACCACCGGCACCCTGTCCTGGCGGGACTTCCTCGAGCTGACCAAGCCCCGGGTGGTCGCGCTGATGATCCTGACCTCGGTGATTGGCATGCTGCTGGCTGCTCCCGGCGTGCCCCACTGGTCCGTACTGGTGTGGGGTAACCTCGGCATTGCCCTGCTCGCGGGCGCGGCCGCCGTGGTCAACCATGTGGTTGACCAGAAAATCGACACCATCATGGCCCGCACCCGCAAGCGCCCGGTCGCCACCGGACGGATTGCGCCGGTTGACGCGCTGTTGTTCGCCACCACCCTCGCCCTTGCCGGGATGCTGGTGCTGGTCTGGCAGGTCAACACCCTCACCGCCTGGCTGACCCTGGCGTCGCTGGTGGGTTATGCCGGGGTCTATACCCTGTTTCTCAAGCGGGCAACCCCGCAGAACATCGTGATCGGTGGCCTGGCCGGCGCCATGCCGCCGCTGCTGGGCTGGACGGCGGTCACCGGCCAGGTGGAAGGCCACGCCCTGCTGCTGGTGCTGATCATCTTCGCCTGGACCCCGCCGCACTTCTGGGCACTGGCCATCCACCGCAAGGAGGAGTACGCCAAGGCCGGGATCCCGATGTTGCCGGTGACCCATGGCAACCATTACACCGAACTGCACATCCTGCTGTACACCCTGATCCTGCTTGCGGTCAGCCTGTTGCCGTTTGTCACCGGGATGTCGGGTGTGGTGTACCTGGTGGGGGCGCTGCTGCTTGGCCTGCGGTTCCTCAATTATGCGATCCGGCTGTTCCGCGGCGACGATCGCAGGGTGGCCCTGGATACCTTCAAGTACTCCATCACTTATCTGATGGCGCTGTTTGTGGTATTGCTGGTCGACCATTTTGTATTCTTCTGAACCGACCGCCTGACCGGAGACCCGATGGACCGTTCGATACGCCTGACCCTGTTTGCCCTGCTGTTGATCGTGTTGCTGATATTCGGGCTGGTGGTCGGGCGCCAGGTGGTGCTGGTGGCCAGTCACGAGCCGGCCCCGCCACCTGAGCTCAGTGAGCTCAACACCTACGTCTACGACCGTGGCCGAGCACTGGCGGAATTCACCCTGACCGATGAAAACGGCGAGGCGGTTACCCGGGAGAATCTCAAGGGCCGCTGGACCTTTGCCTTCGTCGGCTACACCAACTGCCCGGATATCTGTCCTGCCACCCTGTCGACCCTGCGTCGGGCCGACCAGCTTATTTCGGCGGAACTGCCGCAGCCGGACTACCTGCTGATCAGTGCCGATCCGGACCATGACACGCCAGCGAAGCTGAAAGCCTACCTCGACTTTTTTGGCCCGGATTTCCATGGCCTGACCGGCGATGTCGAGGACCTGCGGGCGCTGGCCAAGAGCCTCAATGCGGTATTCGCCCAGCGGAAAGTGGATGGCATGACCCTGGTGGACCACAGTGCCCACCTGGCGTTGCTGGGGCCGGAGGGCACCATGGTGGCGGTGCTGCAGCCACCCCACACGCCGGAGGGCCTGGCCGAGGCGTTCCGCCGTATCTACAGCTGGGCGAAGCAGAACCAGGAGGGTGCCGGCTGAGCCCGGCGCTGCCGCAACGTCATTGCTTGCTCACCGGCCTGGCGTCGGTTTCTCAGCGAAAAGTCCCCTTCTGCCGCCAGCCTGAACGGCGTAAACTGGCGCGCTGATCATTGCCTGATAACCCGTCAGAACACCCGCCAGGAAGACCGCGATGCCAGCCAACCCTACCTCCTGCACCTCCCCCCGAGAGTTGTCCACGGTGCTGCTGGCAGGTGCGATCATCCTGCTGGTGGTGCATGGCCTCGGCCGGTTTATCTTCACGCCACTGCTGCCTTACCTGGTCCAGGATGGCCAGTTTGACGCCCAGCAGGGTGCTGCCGTCGCTACCTGGAACTACCTGGGTTACCTGATGGGTGCCTTGCTGGCCATCCGCTGGCACCGCATCGAGCATATCCGGCGCTTGCTGCCGCTGAGCCTGGCGGTCCATGTCATTACTCTGTTACTGCTGACCCAGCTCAATGACCTGACCGCCATTGATACCCTGCGCTGGCTCAACGGGGTCGCCAACGGTGTGGTGTTCGTGCAGGCTCCGGCGCTGATCCTGGAGTGGCTGGTGTCCCGCAACCGGTCGGCCTCCAGCGGGCTGGTCTACATCGGCGTCGGTGTTGGCCTGCTGGTTTCCAGCGGCCTGGTGTCCGGCACGGCAACCTGGCTCGCCGGTGCCGATCGCTGGTGGCCCGCCGCCGTGCTCTCCATCCCCCTGGCCTGGTGGGGCGTCGCGCGATTGTTACGGCTGCAGATCCCGGCGCGTGTCGCGGCCGACGGCAGCCAGCAAGCGGACCATGGCCCGCTGTTTGACCGTGCCAGCATCCCGCTGTTCCTGTCCTATGCCGGAGCTGGCCTCGGTTACATTCTGCCGATGACCTTCCTGCCTTTGCTGGCGCGGCTCGAGTTGCCCGCCCGCCACTGGTTGCAGGACGGCACCTGGCTGATCGTCGCCCTGGCGACCATTCCGGCACCCTGGATCTGGAACAGACTTGGTGCGAAAATCGGCGATCTCCCGGCATTGAAGCTGAACTTCGTGATCCAGCTTGCCGGTGTGCTTGCCGCAGTGCTGTGGCCGGGACCGGTTGGCCTGATCCTGTGTGCGGCCCTCGTGGGAGGGACCTTCCTTGGCACGGTCCTGCTCACCCAGCGCATTGGCCGTGCCCTCCATCCCCATCAGGGCCCGCGGCTTTCCGCCGCCACCGTCGCCCTCTACGGCTTCACCCAGATGGTTGGCCCGTGGCTGACCAAGCAGTGGCTGGGGGCCGGTGGCACCCTGGCAACCGCTTTCGGCATCGGGGTCGCCGCACTGGCCTTCGGGTTGTTGTTTGTCTTCTTCGTGCCCAAGCCATGCTCCCGATAGACCACATACTTCCGGAACTGAAACGCGCCCTGGAACACCACGCGGTGGCCCTGTTGCAGGCCCCGCCGGGCGCCGGTAAAACCACCAGGGTTCCGCTGGCGTTGCTGGCGGCGCCGTGGCTGCAGGGCCGCAAGATCCTGATGCTGGAGCCGCGACGGCTGGCGGCCCGTTCGGCGGCGCGCTTCATGGCCGGCCAGCTGGGGCAACAGCCCGGCCAGACTGTGGGGTACCGGACCCGGCTGGATACCCGGGTGTCTGCCGCTACCCGGATCGAAGTGGTCACCGAAGGTATTCTGACGCGACTGATCCAGAGCGACCCCATGCTGGAAGACTACGCGGCGGTGTTGTTTGACGAGTTCCACGAGCGCTCGTTACAGGCCGATCTTGGCCTGGCTCTGGTGCGGGAGACCCGTCAGGCCCTGCGGGACGATTTACGGCTGCTGGTGATGTCGGCCACCCTGGATACCGCGCCGATCGCGCGGCTGCTCGGGGACGTGCCGGTCATCACCAGTGCCGGGCGGGCGTTCCCGGTGGAGGTGCTGTACCGGCCACCAGCCCGCAATAGCCGCCCCCTCGATCACCTGGTGGCGGTGATCCATGAGGCATTGCGGGCGCAGGACGGCTCGTTGCTGGTGTTTCTGCCGGGGGCCGGAGAAATCCGCCGCGTCGAACAGCAGCTGCGTGGCCAGTTGCCGGCGGGCGTGGTGCTTGCTCCGCTGTATGGCAACCTGACGTCTGCCGACCAGGATCGGGCCATTTCACCCCCGCCGCAGGCTACCCGCAAGGTGGTACTGGCCACCGCGATCGCGGAAACCAGCCTGACCATTGAGGGTGTCCGGGTGGTGATCGATAGCGGTTTGCAACGGCGGGCGGTGTTCGATCCGAACAGTGGCATGACCCGGCTGGTGACGGGGCGGGTCTCGAAGGCCTCGGCGGAACAGCGCAAAGGCCGTGCCGGCCGGGTCGAGCCGGGGATCTGCTATCGCCTGTGGCGCGAGTCGGAGCAGGCGGGTCTGGCCGAATTCACGCCGCCGGAGATCCAGGAAGCGGATCTGGCGCCCCTGGTGCTGGAGCTGGCCCAGTGGGGTGCCCGGGCGCCGGACAGTGTCGAGTGGATCGATCCGCCGCCGCTGGCGCACTGGCAACAGGCCGCCGCCCTGTTGCAGTGGCTCGACATGCTGGACGACCAGGGTGCCATTACCGACCACGGCAAGGCGGCACGGGAGCTCGGTATCCACCCCCGGCTTGCCCACATGGTGCTGCGCGGCCGCCAGCTGGGCCTTGGCACCCTGGCGGCGGAGCTGGCGGCCTTACTGGGGGAACGGGATCTGCTGGGTTCCGCGGCGGGCGCCGATGTGCATGAACGGGTACGGCTACTGCGCGGTGAGACGTCGCCGCGGGGCGTGGACCCGGCACGGCTGAGGTCGGTGCGCCAGGCCGCCCGGCGGCTGGCCGACGGCCAAGACGGACCGGGCTTGCTGCCAACCGAAGCCGAGGTGGGACGTTTGCTGGCACAAGCCTGGCCGGACCGGATTGGTCGCCGGCGCTCCGGATCGGCGCCCCGTTACCAGCTCAGTAACGGCAGGGGGGCGGTGTTGCGGGATGACGATCCGCTGGGCCGTCATGACGGGCTGGTGGCGGCGGATCTTGACGGCAAGGCCCGGGAAGCCACCATCTTCTTGGCGGCAGCGGTGGACCTGCCAGACCTGGAACAGGATCTGGCAGCCCACATCAGCGACCGGGACGAGGCCACCTGGGACGACAAGCGTGGCACGGTGGTGGCGCGCCGGGTACGCCGGCTCGGGGAACTGGTGCTGGCCGAACAGCCATTGCCGCAGCCGGCCGCCGGGCTGGTCCGCCAGGGCCTGCTGGATGCGGTGCGCAAAAAGGGGCTGGCGAGCCTGCCGTGGACCACGGAAGCCCGCCAGTGGCAGGCCCGGGTCCAGCTGCTGGCAAAGTGCTTTCCCGGGGATTGGCCGGAGGTGTCTGACCAGGCCCTGCTGCAGCGCCTGGATGACTGGCTGGGCCCGTTCATGGCGGGTATTTCCCGCTGGAGCGAGCTGCAGCAACTGAACCTGCTGACGGCCCTGGACAGCCTGCTGGAGTACTCCGGTCAGCAACAGCTGGGGCAACTTGCACCAGTGCGCCTTACCATTCCCACCGGTCAGCAGGTGCGCCTGGATTATGCGGCTGCCAATGGCCCGGTACTGGCGGTCAAGCTGCAGGCGCTGTTCGGCTGGACTGCCACCCCGACGGTGGCCGGTGGCAAAGTCCCGGTTGTTATCCACCTGCTCTCACCGGCAGGCCGGCCTCTGGCGGTCACTGCCGACCTTGCCAGTTTCTGGCGCCAGGCTTACCCGGAGGTACGCAAGGACATGCGTGGCCGGTACCCGCGCCATCCCTGGCCGGAAGACCCGCTGGCGGCGCAACCGACGCTGGCGACCAATCGGGCCCTGCGCAACCGGAGCTGAGCGTTGCCCGTTCAGTCCATCGCCGGCATGCCGGCGGTGGGGCCGCCGGTGCGGACCAGGCCGTGCTCGGTCAGCCGTCCGCTGACCAACCGTTCGGGCACGGTTTCAAAGTAGATGTTGCGGGTGGTAATGAAAGTGCCGCGGGGGCCGTTCAGTTCCTTGCCGGACATTTCCTCCAGCTGCACGGTACGCGAGGTCTGGTCACTGTTGCGGAAGCTGTCGGCCAGCACCAGGCAGGGTTTGCCCTGATCCCGGGCCGCCAGGGCCATCAGGTAGGTGCCACTCTTGTTGACGAAATGCTGGTCGGCGAGCCAGCTGTCACATCCACAGACCGCAACGGTGGCCCGGGCCATGAACAACCCCATCTGGGCATCGGTGATCAGGGTGACCGGGATGGTGAGCCGGTCGAGAGCCTCCGCCAGGCGGGCTCCCTCGTTACCGGGACCGCTGAGGGTGGCGATGACCGAAAAGGACGTCTTGCGGTTGTACAGCTCGCGGAACAGTTTCTGTACCACCGAACTGTTGCTGTGGGTGAGGATGACGGCACCGGGCTCGATCAGGTCCGCGGCGTGGCGGGCGACCCGGCCGGCAGCATCCTGCAGGTGACCGATGATGGCCTCCAGTACTTCGAGCAGCCGCTGGTTGTCGGGACGCGACCGGCCGTCCGGGAACACCGCCTGTTGCCAGCGCAGCAGGGCATTGTTGAGCGGGACCATGCTGGGACGGGTCACCCGGAGGGTGCTGGCCAGCTCAAGGATTTCATCCGCCGCCACGTCCGCCTGCTGCTCAAGAAACTCCCGTAGCCCGAACAGGGTGTTCAGCGCTAGCTGGGTTGCGCCCGACTGATGGTCGTCGCGCAGGCGGCGAACCAGCTGGTCCCGTTGATCATTCATAACAATCCCGCCTCGCCGTGCTGTCTCGCTTGTCCAGTCATACCTTGCTGCCGCCCCTGTGCCGGGTCGCCGTCAAGGAAAGCCTAGCAGGGTCTGCCGGTTTGTCGCCTGGCGGGGTGGCAGTTGGTTAGCGGGCCAGGTGTTTTGAGCGGACCAGCCAGGCTTCGCCTGCTTGCTGCACCGTGGCCGGATCGGCATGCTCGGAGGCCTGGTGAACCGCCTCGAGGGTATCGGTGAGCAGCTGGACCTCGGTAGTGATGCGCGCCAGCGCATTCTCCAGGGTGTAGGTCTGCTGATGGATCTCATGCATCACCTGCGGCGTCAGTTCACCCTGCAGCAGGGTTTCCAGATTGCCGTTGGATGCCATCAGGTTGGCCATCGCCTGGGGCAGTGAATCCGCGGGCAGACCCTTGAAGTGGCGGGCGTCACCGGCGACGGCGGTGGTGGCGATGAACAGGGTCAGGGCGGCGGTACAGGCGGATCTCAGCATGGGGTTTCCTCAGGTCATTTATCGTAATGCGAAGTATTATCATTTAATTTGACGTTGGCCATGAGATTGGTCAATTAACCGGCAAAAAATAATGCTTGCCAGAATCCCGAAGCCGCCTAAAATGCGCGCAATTCCATCCTGAGTGCCGCTGATCCCATGCACCTTGTCTCCTTCGATATCTTCCGTACCCTGGGCTTTCCCGAGACCACCGTACTCAAACCCGAACACTTCCTGCGCCACAAGGATGAACTGCGGCAGGCGGACTGGGTGCTGTTTCCGGAATACTGGCAGGTCAATGCCCTGGTCCATGGTCTCAAGTGCCGGATCTTCCCCAGTGTGGCCAGCTACCGCATCGGCCACGACAAGGTAGAGATGACCCGGGCCTTCCAGACCGTGGCACCCGACCAAACGCCCTGGACGCTGATCGAGGCCAACGGTCCCGAGGAGCGGGAGCAGGTCTGGGAGGCCATGAGCCTGCCCTTCGTTGCCAAGCGACCGAAGGCGAGTATGGGTGAAGGCGTCTGGCTGATCGAAACCCGTGAAGACTGGCACCGGTACTGCGAGGGGGCTGATGTACTCTACGCCCAGGAATACCTGCCGATCGATCGTGATGTGCGGGTGGTGGTGGTGGGCAACCAGGTGGTGACCGCGTACTGGCGCACCCAGGCCGACCAGGGGTTCTACAACAACGTGGCCCGCGGCGGTCGGATCGATACCAGCCCGGTGCCGGCGGCTGCCACGGAGCTGGCCTTGCGGCTGGCGCGGGAGCTGGGTGTCGACCATGCCGGCTTTGATATCGCGCTGGTGGATGGTTACCCGTTTGTTCTTGAATTCAACCGGCTGTTCGGAAACCAGGGGCTGGCCGGCGGGCACGATCTGCGGGAGGCCATCCTGAGCTACCTGGAGCAACAGCTCGCTGGTGGCGACCCCGACAATCCGGTTTCGCCACCGACACCGCCGGCGCCCTGGCCGGTGGCAGTCTGAGCCGGAGTGAACTACAGTTCCAGTGCCACCGATGCGGTGGTTTGCGGGGTTTGCTTATGGGTAGATATGCTCATTCCAGCGCCGCCAGAAAAGCCCTAAATTCGCGCGAATTCCGGGTGCTCCAGCCATGCTGTGGTGCCCTTTTTTATGGCCGTTTTCCCCCGGAGGGACACACCATCCATGACCGACCACGCCGACATCCAGGTAGCTGATTACTACGACACCGATACCTTCAGTCGCATCAAGGCTTTTGCCGAGAACAGGGAAACGCCCTTCGTGGTGATTGATACCGCCACCATCGACCGCCAGTACGACGAACTGGTGGATGGCTTCCCTTACGCCAAAGTCTATTATGCGGTCAAGGCCAATCCGGCCCCGCAGATCCTGACCATGCTGCGGGACAAGGGCGCCAACTTCGATATCGCATCGGTGTACGAGCTGGATAAGGTCATGGCCCTGGGCGTAAGCGGTGACCGCATCAGCTATGGCAACACCATCAAGAAGGCCCGTGATATTCGCACCTTTTACGAGAAAGGTGTGCGGCTGTATGCCACCGACTCCGAAGCGGATCTGCGCAATATCGCCAAGGCGGCGCCGGGTTCGAAGGTGTATGTCCGGATTCTCACCGAAGGCACGCTGACCGCGGACTGGCCGTTGTCCCGCAAGTTCGGCTGCCAGACCGATATGGCCATGGATCTGCTGATCCTGGCCCGTGATCTTGGTCTGGAGCCATACGGCGTGTCGTTCCATGTCGGTTCCCAGCAACGGGAAATCGGTGCCTGGGATGCGGCCCTCAACAAGGTGAAGGTAATTTTCGAGCGTCTGAAGGAAGAAGACGGTATCGAACTGAAGATGATCAACATGGGCGGTGGCTTTCCGGCCAACTACATCACCCGCACCAACGATCTGCAGACCTATGCCGAGGAAATTGCCCGCTTCCTGCGCGAGGACTTTGGCGATGAGTTGCCGGAGATCATCATCGAACCGGGTCGTTCGCTGATTTCCAACGCCGGTGTGCTGGTGAGTGAGGTGGTGCTGATTTCCCGCAAGTCACGCACTGCCCTGCACCGGTGGGTATTCACCGATGTCGGTAAGTTCTCGGGGCTGATCGAGACGCTCGACGAAGCGATCAAGTTCCCGGTGTGGACGGAGAAGACCGGCAGTGGTGAGCCGGAAGATGCGGTGATCGCCGGGCCGACCTGTGACAGTGCGGATATCATGTACGAGCACCACAAGTACCCGCTGCCGCTCAATCTGGCGATCGGTGACCGGCTGTACTGGTTCTCGACCGGGGCCTACACCACCACCTACAGTGCGGTGGAGTTTAACGGCTTCCCGCCGTTGAAGGATTATTACATCTGAGTTGCAGGCGCCTGCCGTTAACGGCAGCGATTTGCCTGGCAAGGGTCAGTCTTCGGACTGGCCCTTTTGTTTTTTCAGGTCGAGGGTGAACGCCAGGGGCAGTGCCAGCAGGCTGTAGCCGATCATCAGCAGGACCGCGTGGCGGACATCGCCGGTCCAGTCGGCGAGCACGCCGCCCAGCATGGGGACGGAAAACGCCAGGGTATAGCCCACCAGGAAGGTGCCGGCGGACAGCCGTCCGGTTTCCGCAGCGGGCACCAGCAACGGTGGCAGGGCTACCAGCAGGATCAGCAGGATGCCGGCGGCGAAGCTCATGACGGTGGCGCTGGCGATGGCCCACCAGCCGGTGAGCACAACCGCGCCGAGGGTTCCCGCGATGCTCAGCGCGGCGGTGAGGACGATAAACGTCCGCCGTCCGACCCAGGTCCTTGCCATTTTCAGCATCACCAGCGAGGCAAACACCTGGGCAATGTTGAACCAGAACAGGGCGTCGGCCAGTTTTTCGAAGTGGCCCTGCTGTGCGAGCAGGTTGCCCATGTAGGCATTGAGGCCGAAGAACAGGCTGCCGGACAGGCCCAGCAGCAGGCCGATTTTCAGGGTCAGCGGATTTTTCCAGTCCGGTAGCCAGGGGCTCCTGCGCAGCGGGCGAGCCAGGTCACGCCGGGGCAGGAACAGCGCGGCTGCCACCAGCAGTGCCGGCAGCGACCAGGCCAGCAGGGTGGCGCGCCAGCTGTTATCCAGCAGGGGCATCAGTACCGGCAGGGTGATGCCGGCGCCAATGAACTCGCCCATCAGCATGCCGTTCATGTAGATCGCCGAGCCCAGTGCCAGGTGATGGGGTTGTAACCAGCGGGACAGCAGTGCCGGCAGTGCCGGTTGCATCATGGCCACCCCCAGGCCCATGACGGCGCTGGCGATCAGCAGGGTCGGGGCATCCGGAACCAGACCGCGACCGGCAGAGCCGATCACCATGATGACCATGGCCAGGGCGAGGGTGTTGCGTGGCCCCAGGCGGGCAATGGCGAGGGAGCCGGGCATGGCGCCGATGGCCAGCATCAGGATTGGCAGGGTGGTCAGGGCGCCGGTGAGCGCCTGGGACAGCGCCAGCTCGGCGCTGATGAAGGGTGCCAGTGGCGGTGCCACCAGCACCGGAATCCGCAGATACACCCCGGCCAGCCAAAGCAACACCGCCACCGGCAGCAGCTGTGCTGGCGGTGGCGGTGGGGTGGCGGCCCTAGGGTCTGCCACGGCTTACCGGCTTAGTTGCCTTCGGTATCCGGCAGGTAGGCGCCATCCTCGTCGTGCACTTCCTGGCCGGTTACCGGCGGATTGAAGGCACAGATCAGGCGCATGTCTTCAGTACCGCCACGGAGGATATGCTTGTCGTGCTTGTCGAGGGCGTACAGGGTGCCGTCGGTGATCTGATGGGTCTCACCGGTGGCCAGGTCGGTGATCGAGCCATTACCGGCCACGCAATACACCGCTTCCAGATGATGCTTGTACCAGAAGGTGTGTTCGGAACCGGCCGGGATGATGGTCTCATGGAACGAGAAGCCCATGCCGTCCTTTTTCAGCAGCAGGCGGCGGCTGGTCCATTGCTGGGCGCTGACTTCGCGTTCGGTACCGATGATGTCCTGGACACGTACAATCTTCATATGCATTCCTCATTTTGTGATGGAATAGCCATACAGTATAAACATCTCTGTCAGGTCCGGTTCAACCGCCAATCGTCGTAGGTGGTCAATACCGCCCCGATTGCGGCGACCAGATCGGCCCGGGCGGCGGGGTCAATTTCCTTGCGTTTGCGGCACCGGTCGAACGCTTTCTGGATGGCCTGCCGGTACGGGCGTTGCAGGCCTTCCAGCCAGTGGCTGTCGGCCGGCTGCAGATCCAGCAGGTCCCGTCCTGCGTGATTGCGGTGGCTGATCTGCCACCAGTGATCCACTGCCCGGCCCAGCACCACGTACCCGAACTGGCTGTCCTGTACCGGGCCAAAGGTGGCGGTTTGCAGGCCGGCACGGATCGGCCCCAGCTTCACCGCGGGAAAGCGTAAACGGTCACCGTAGAAATAACTGCCGGCGGCGCCGATCAGGCCGCCGATCAGTGCCCCGGTCCCCAGCGAGGCGCCGAAGGTGACCGCATCGATCCCGGCACCGCCCAGCGCGCCGGCACCGAACCCGGCGGTGGCCAGGTAGCCGCGGCTGACACCCCAGGCTTCCCGGCTGTCTTCGCTGAACAGGTCATGGTCGCTGTGCCAGCTCAGTTCGGCCTCCTGGCGGCGGATCCTGGTGTGTTGGTACAGCTGCTCGATGGCGGTGCGCAGTTGCTGCTCCCGTTGCCGCTGGTGCTGGTACCAGCGCTGGCGCAGGGTCTCGGACAGCGATTCGCCGGTGTCGTTGCCGCCGGCAGCGATCTGCAGGGTGTTTTTTTCCTGCCAGCCCATCATGGCGATCAGGGCATCGGCAATCAGTTCCGCCGAGCGGGCCTGCCGCTGTTCGCGCTGGCTGGCCAGGAAACGGACCGCCTGTTCCAGGGGTTGTTCCCAGGCCGGCTCCAACTGGCCAAAGGCTCGCAACAGGCTGAGATGTTGGTCAAACGGGGCGCGAACGGCGTCGAACTTGCGGACAACCTGAAAAAACTGGCCAAGTGCTGCCTGCCAGGCATCGCTGTGGTCATCCGGCCCGATGCTGTTGATCAGGGCCAGGCTGGGGCGTCCGGTCCAGCGCAGGACCGTCATTTCCGCCTCGTGTTCACTGCTGTAGGGTACCGAGCCGTCCACCACGTAGATGATTCCGGCCCCGTCGATCAGTGGCGCCAGCAGTTCGCATTCGTCGTGAAAGCGGGGATCGTCACGGTGCTGGGTGACAAAGGCGGCGACGGTCTCGGCGCGGTCGGAAGCCGACAGGCTGTGGGCTTCCAGCCATTGCAGCACCCGCCGTGGCCGCTGGAAGCCGGGGGTGTCCACCAGGGTGTAGAGCACCCGGTCATCGACCGTCAGCGGGTAGGCCTGGCGCTCCCGGGTGGTGCCCGGTTCCAGTGCAATGGCGATGGCGTCGTTCTGGGACAGCGTCGCCACCACGCTGGATTTGCCCTTGTTGGGGTGGCCAACCACTGCAAATACCGGTGCCGGAGTCATGATGCCGCCCCGCGCGTCTTGCTGCCGGAGCCGGTCAGCCCGGTGGCGGTGGCGACCTGCAGCAGCGGGTCCTGACGGCGTTCACTGAACCGCAGCCACTGGCTCAGCTGATGGTCTGGCAGGGCGGCCCCGGGCTCCACCGCCAGTGGCAACAGAGCGATGCGGGTCGCGCCGGGCCACAGTTCGCGGGCGGTTTCGAGAAAGTCTGCCAGTTCCCCGGTGGGTGGCTCCCAGCCGCGGGTCACCAGGATCACCGCGGGGCTGTCGGCGGCTGCCAGCTCTGCGGCGGCGTCGAGCTGGGTTTGCCGGTCCTGTGCCAGGGTGGCACTGCCGCCTGCCGCCAGGCTCGGCGCCGATGCCAGTTGTGGAGGTGGTTCCGCACCGGCCCAGCGGATGATCACGCTGGCGGCCGGTACCGCGGTTGCCCGGCTGGCGGTGGTAAGGTCCGGTTGGTGATGGGAGTCGTCCCGCTGGTTGCCGGTGTCGAGGGCCGGGGTCTCCATGCGGTATTGCAGGGCGGTCAGCCCCGGGTGGTGGGCCAGGGTGCGGCGGATCTGCCGCTGCAGGTGGGCGCGGGCCAGCAGTAGCAGAAGCAGCCGGGGTGCGATGACGTAGACCAGCCAGGTCATGGTGACGAAGGGCCACCAGTCGCCCCAGCGGGAAACCCCGATGGTGCCGCTGTCAGCCTGGAGGCGGAAAAACCGGGTGGCTTCCACCAGCGCAAGATCGGGTACCGCTGCGGGCCACAGCCACTGCCAGGGTGTGGCGATGGTGCCGAGTAAGCGGTGATAGCCCGCCGCGCCGGTATCGAGGGTGGTGCTCCAGCCGAATGCCAGGTCCTGCACCACCACCAGGACCAGCAGGGTCAGCAGCCCCGCGATGCCGAACAGCAGGCCACCAGTGTGGGCAATCCTCGCCATCAGTTGTGGCCGAAGGCGTGCCAGGGCCGGACTCGACGGCGCGTCGTGGCGCCCGAGCTGCGCCATCAGCCAGCCCCAGGGCTGCCAGCCGGCCACAGCCTGTACCGTGGTGGCCAGTGCAAACAGCAGCTGCAACGCGACAAAGCCGAGGATCACCGTCAGGTTGATGCGCTGGCTGCCATCGTAGAACAGCAGGCCGAGCATGGTGAGGACACCGAACACGGCGCCGGCGAGGGCAAAGCCGCGGCCCAGCAGCTGCCAGCGGAGCAGCCGGGGGTCGGTGCCGGTGACGGCTGGGCGCGGATTGAGCCGGTGCAGGTGGGCCAGCCAGTGCTGCGGGTCGGGTGCCAGGCCTTGCTGGGCACAGTCGAGGGCAAAACGGCGGTCACGGCGGTGGAGAAAGACCGGTGACTGCTCCTGGTCACGGCGGACCTGGTCGTCAAAATCCAGTAGCAGTGTCAGTAAGGGATCGGGCATTGGGCGTCCTGGTGGCCGGATGCGGTGAGCAAGGGTTCATGGTGGTAGGATAAGGGCATTCCGTGAACCGATGCCAGACGTAACGCCCATGCCCCATCACCTGATGAACCTTCGCAATGTCCCGGATGACGAGGCGGAGGAGATCCGCGAGCTGTTTGAGAGCCACGCCGTGAGCTATTACGAGACCCCTCCGAGCCGCTGGGGAATCAGCATGGGCGGCTTCTGGGTCCATGACGATGACGAGGCGCGCCGGGCGCGGGCGCTGCTCGACGACTACCAGCGGCAGCGCCAGCACCAGCAGCGGCAACGCTACCAGGACGGGCTGCACCGCGGCGAAGTGGCCGGCTTCTGGCAGCGACTGGTGCGTCATCCGGTGCGTATCCTGGCGGCCTGCCTGGCTATTGCCGTCATCATTGCCCTCACCCTGGCGCCGTTCCTCAACCTGGGCTGATGCACCGGCGCTCCGCGCAAGTCTGTCCCCCAGGCAGGATACCTAACGAGGGCAGTCAGACAGGGTGTGAGCTGGTTCACAGATTTACCAATCCGTGACCTTGCCGGTTCCGCTGAAAAACTCCCAATAAAGCTGCAAAAACAATCAGTTGTGCTATTTTCGGCAAGCATCGGCCGCGCCGACCGCGGGCCAGGTCGCTGGTGCCAATCTGTGGCCGTGTTCCGCTGGCTAAGGTTTTCCGCTCATCAAACGCGGGCCCGTATACCCACGGCACCTGCTTCGTTGCGGATAAAGGGAGTTTCATGATGTTTGCTGCCGCCGGCACTTTCCAACCTCGTCGATTGCTGGCCGTTCCGGCCCTCATGGTCACACTCACTGCGGCGCTGCCACCGGCTGCGGTCGCCAGCATGGGTAATATCGGATCGACCTACGGCGTATTGCCGTCCGACCTGGCGTCGGCGCAGGCGTTGTCGATGTTCAGCAGCCAGGTGTCTGCCACCTTCTATAACCCGGCCTACCTGACCACGGACCCCCGCGGCGAGCTCACCGCCGGCATGCTCCATGCCCAGCCGGACCTGGAGGCCAGCGGGGCCAACGGTACCTATACCCTCGACAAGGAAAGCCAGCATGTGCTGATCGGCATGAAAACCAACCTGTCCTCGATGTTGCGCAATGGCCCGCCGATCTACCTGGGTTTCATCGCCGGCGTGGAGAAATACGGCAAGGAAATGCTGGCGTTCAGTTCCGCAACTTCCGCCCAGGGCCAGTTCCTGCATTATGGCCGGCAGCCGCTGTTCCTCAACGTCGGAGCCGCCTCTGCGGTCTGGCGGGGGCTGAGTCTGGGGGCGTCGGCCCGGGTGACCCTGCACGCCGGTGCCGAGTTGCGTACCGTCAGTGACCTGGCGGGCAATACCGAACAGGAGAAGCTGTCGGTCAACGCCGAGCCGTCCATTCGGATGATCTATTCCGCCAGTGCCGACCTTGGTGACACCTTCTGCCCGGATCGCGATTGCCTGCTGAGTGGCTGGGAAGTGGCCGCCAGCTATCGTACCAGCTCTGATACCAATACCACGGTGGATGCCGGGGTGGTGATTCCCGGGCTGATTCCGGCTTCCGATCCGCTGGAATTCACCATCAGGACCTACGACTCCTACCAGCCGGAAACGCTTGCCCTCGGGGTGCAGTACCGGGGTGACGGCTGGCGCATCGGCGGCAGTGTGGAGCAGCAGAACTGGTCGGGGCTGAGCGACAAGTTTGACGGCGACCAGGTCCGTGACCAGGCCAATGTCCGCTTCGACGATATCCTGGTGCCGCGGATCGGCGCCGAGTACCAGCTCAGTCGCCATTTTGCGCTCACCACCGGCCTCGCCTTGCAGCCGTCACCACTGGAAGATGGTCTGACCCCGGATGTGAACTACTACGACAATGACCGGCTGATTGCCGGTATCGGTCTGGCGGCCGAGTACGACAGGACCCGGGTGCTGGCCTACCCCGTGCGCCTGGATATCGGCTACCAGTACCATCGGATGGACGATCGCGAGTTTACCCTCAGCACCATCGGCCAGGACAACGCCACAGTCACCAACGGTGCGGTCACCGCGGGCGGTGACGTCCATGTGGTTGCCGGCTCCGTCACCCTGAAGTTCTGAGCCGGAGGCCCGCACCATGACATTCCGTACCCGTGTTTTGCTGAGCACTGTGCCGCTGGCCCTGCTGGCCGGCTGTGGCGGCGAGTCGTCCTCGATGATCATGCCTGAGGCCGCGCCCACCCTGACCTACAGTTATCCCGCCGATGGCCAGCGCGAGGTTGCTACCCGTGCCGACCTGGTACTGCGCTTCTCGGCACCGGTCCCGCAGCCGGTGCTGGTGCTGGAGGATACTGCCGCCGGAACGCCGCTGAGCCATACCCTGACGCCGGTTGATGACGGCCGTAGCTGGGTGATCAGTCCCGACCAGCCGCTGGCGCCGGTCCAGCAATATCGCTTGCGACTGGCCGAGCCGCTGCAGGCCGGCGACCACCAGATCGACCGGCTGGACCACGACGGTGAGCTGGTGTTTACCACTCGCGCCAGCAGCAATACCTTCCGCAGTATGACCGCCACCGGCAGTGGCTTTGCCGTGGAGCAGATGATGCCCGACGGCGATCAATACCCGGTGATGGACTTCTCCACCCTGCGACTGACCCTGAGCCAGGCGATCCATCCCGATGCGGTGGTCTACGGCGAGTCGGTGCGGCTCGAGGACAGCACCGGCAACCTGGTGCCGGCCTTTGTCATCGCCCGCGGCCGCCACCTGGTGATTGACCCGCTGGCCGCGCCTGGCGCCGACAGTGACGAACTCACCGCCGGTGAGCAATACACCCTCATCCTGCAGGATCTGCCCAATCTCTATGGCGACGAGCTGGTCAGCATGGCGCGGAGTTTCGTGCCGGCGGAATCCGGTCCCACCGAGGTGCTCTACCAGACTGCCACCGTCAACAGCAGCAGCCAGGACCTGCGTTCGAAACTCAATGGCCAGCCGGTCAACGGCATTGCCCTGAGCTCGGTGCTGCTCGGAAACACCCCGAATTCCTGGCAGACCGGGGAGATGTGGGCGGAACTGGCGTATAGCCCGAATTTCCCGGAAATGACGCCGCTGCGCATTCCCCGGGGCACCCTGCTGAGCAGCACCTCGCTGGACGTCAACGTGGGCGGCGTCGTGCCGCTGATGACCGCCGCCGGCGTACAGCAGACCGGCGACATCCATGTCACCATGACCACGGATGCCATTGGTTACCTGTATCGCAACCCGTTCAGTGACGCCGACGATGCCCCGCGCCATGTCCGCCTGTTCATGGATGTGGCGATGAGTACCGCCGAGGGCCAGCCCAACTCGGCGCTGTCCCAGGACCTGCTCGGCCTGGAACTGGTCGGCGTGGCCATGATTCGCAACGGCACGCTGGAGATCGATGCCCTGAGCATGGTGGAACCGCGCCTGCTTGGCCTCGAAGACGCCGCGGCCCAGCTGGCGTTCAGCATCCGCGCCGAAACCGTTGATCGTGCCCAGCAGAATGCCCCGGCGCCGTTGGCCGACAGTCGCGGCCCCGAATTGCTGAGCTGGATGCCGGATGAGACTGGCAGCGGCGTGGTCGCCGCGCACCGGCCGGGGGATCCGGTCAGCCTGTTCTTTGATGAACCGGTGGATCCGGCCTCGGCCCGGCAGGGCGTGCGTTTGCTGGTCGACGGTGAGGAACCGGTTGAGGCGGTGGACGTCAAGGTGGATGGCACCACTGTGACCTTGCAGCCTGCTGGCGGGCTCGATCATGGCAGCCACTATACCGTGGCGGTCAGCAGTGCCCTGACCGACCTGGCCGGCAACGCCAGCCGAGAGCACAACCTGAACTTTACCATGCCGGCGCTGGCCAGCCAGACGGAGGCCTCGCCGCTGGCGGTGACGACCTACCCCGGTTTCCCCTGTGTGACGACCGGCCTGGACCTGGTCAACCACCGCCATGGCCGCTGCACCGGTACCCTGGACGGCTATGGCAATCCCCATAACGGCGCCGACGACCCCATGCCGGTGACCGAGTTGCCGGCGAACCGGCCAATCCTGGTGACCTTTTCCCAGACCATGGACCTGGCCTCTATCCGGCTGGGCGAAACCCTGCGGGTGGAACGGGTGACCGGGCTGGGCAACGGGAGCGGCAGTGATGTGGAGGCCGAGCCGGTCCCTGGCCGGTTGGAACTGAACCACCAGAAGGTGCGCTTCTATCCGGACCAGCCCTGGCAGCCGGGCAGTTTTTACCGCTATACCCTGGTGTCCGAGGCGTCGGCCTCTCCCGACTGCGGTCAGGCCATCTGTTCCCGCGCCGGGCAGGCACTGGAAACCAATGCGCTGGAAGGATTGAGCAAACGGGGTGGCCCCGACCTGACCATCTATTTCCGCGGCGGCGAGGCGTCGGAAACCGTGTTCCTGCCGTTGCGTAACCTGCCGGTGCGGGACGTCAACGCCGACAATGTGATCCAGTGCGGGATCGTCGACGAAACCAACAGCGATGGCGTGGTAATTCGCCAGCGCTACGCCCGCGACTGTACCGAGGCACCGGATGTAGTGTTCGACGGTGCCGGTAACCCGCTGACACCGCCCCAGGCAACCCGGGTAATCAGCCCGAGCCGGACCGATGCCCGGGTGGGCTGCAACCGCGACCGGGAAAGTCTCTTCCACGGCTGGATCGAGACCGACTGCCCCGAGCTCAAGTTCATCTACCAGACCGGGGCGCTGAATACCGAAGTGGTCGGACCGGTAGATCCGGACAATCCGGCCGCCGGCGTGCGTGTGCTGTTACACCCGACCCTGCTCACCACCACCTCGCTGACGGTCAATGCCAAGGTGCTGTCGGACCTGACCTGGGCGGAGACCCCCACCGGTCCGCAGGTGATCCGGATGCGCTATGCCGATGACGGTCAGGGCAACCGGACTGCCCTGATTCCCGGGGTTATCCGTACCGGTGAAGATGGTTACCCCGAGTTCAAGACCGAAGTGGACCTGTACCTGGATGCTCCGGACCTGCACACGCCGCTGGGCCTGCCCCACAACCAGCACAGCATCCCGCTGTTTCTCGACCTGCTGGGCCGGGTCCTGTTCCTGGAGGATGGGCGCCAGGTGATCGAACAGTACAATCAGCTGGCCCAGACCATTCCGGTCAGCGTTGGCGGCCTGGTGAACTTTGACCTGGAGATCCCGGTCAACGGCCTGCGGCTGACCTACCTGTCGCCGCCTGTGAAGGAGCTGTCCGGTTTCGCCGGTACCCGTTAGGGTAGAGCGCCTGATCGCTGCACACTGTCCTGATTTATGGACAGTGTGCGGCATTCCGGACATCCGGTTGCCGGCCACTCTCCACCGGCGTCACGAACGCCGCCGGCCGGTCCTGTGTCCGGAAATCCGGAAGCGGGCTGCCCGGAAAGGCCATCATTGTTGTTAAATCCCTTTTGTATCAATGGCCTGAAGAATTGGCATGGCAGCCGCATGGGCCTCCCTGGCCAAGGCTGCCGGGCGGGGCTGACGTGGTGCTCCCGCCGCCAACGAACAACAACAAAAGGGATTGATTATGAACCGATTTCTGCAGGGTTCGCTGCTTGCAGCGAGCGTCATTGCCAGCACGCTGACCGTTGCGGACGAGGTCCGCCCTCCGTTCAATCAGCGCCCGGCATTCCTCCTGGGCGAGGTCAGCCAGCATTACTATGACGGCATCACCGACGACCTGCTGACCGCCGGCCTGGGTGCGTCCGGTCTGGCGAGTCCGACACCGCCCGGGTTTGTCGAGCCGTTGCAACCGGGCCCGCAGGAGCTGCGGCGGCTGGCGATCTACAACAATTACCGCGCCCTGGTGGATACCGTGCCCGGTGGCGGTTATGGCGTGTTTTTTGGCCCCCAGGTGGGAGGCAGTGGTTCCGGGCTGATACCCGGTCATGAGTATGTCGCCTACATGACGGTACCCGGCAGTGAGGTTTCGGTGACGGTGATGGCCCAGGTACCAGACAGCTTTGACCCGCGCCGACCGTGCATGGTGACAGCGCCTTCATCCGGTTCCCGCGGCATCTACGGTGCTATCGGCACGGCCGGCGAATGGGGCCTCAAAAAAGGCTGTGCGGTGGTCTACACCGACAAGGGCACCGGTACCGGTGCCCACAACCTGGCCAGTAATGCGGCTCAGCGCATCGATGGCACCCTGAGCCAGGCGGACGAGCCGGTGCTGTTCCGTGCCGGGCTGGATGACCCGGCGCGGGCGGATTTCAACGCTGCCTGGCCGGACCGATTTGCCTGGAAGCACGCCCATTCCAGGGCCAATCCGGAAGCCGACTGGGGGCGCCATGTCCTGCAGTCCGTGGAGTTCGGCTTCTACGTGCTGAACCGGCGCTTTGGCCGTGAGCTGGGCAATAACCAGACCCTGATGACCATCAACCCCCGCAACACCCTGGTAATTGCGTCCAGTGTGTCCAACGGCGGCGGCGCTTCGGTGCGGGCGGCGGAGTTGGACGAGCGCGGCCTGATCGACGGCGTGGCGGTGTCCGAGCCCAACGTTAACCCCCGCCCGGATTCCGGCTTTACCATTCGCCAGGGTGACGGGCCGGTGATCAGCGGGCACAGCCGCAGCCTGCTCGACTACACCACGGCGCTGGCGCTGTACCAGGGCTGTGCCAACCAGGCCCCGGGCATTCGTGATATCGCCCCGCTCAACGGGGTGTTCAACCCCCCGGCGGTGGGCGCCAACATCTGCAGTGCGCTGGCCAGCCGCGGCCTGGTGAGCGGCGTCGGCACGGATGAACAGGCGGCCGCTGCGCTGCGCATCCTGAACGAGGACTTTGCCATCCAGCCGGAACAGAACCTGCTCGCTCCGGTGCATTTCGGGCTGTCAGTGGCCCAGAGCATTGCGATGACCTACGCCAATGCCTATGGCCGGACCGGGGTTGACGATCGCCTGTGCGGCCTCAGCCTGGCGGCGACCGATGCCTTGGGCGCGGTGACCCCGCTGGACCCGGTGCGCGAGGCGGCGCTGTTTGCCACCAGCAACGGGATTCCGCCCACGGCGGGTGTTAACCTGGTGTACGACGCGGCCGCCGGCCAGCCAACCCTGCTGGCCGCCAGCACGTCGCCCGGTACCGGCTTGCCCGACCACGGTTTCGAGGCCCTGCTGTGCCTGCGTGCGCTGGCGGCCGGGCAGGATCCGCAAACCGGCGAGCCCCTGCAGGGTGAAGCGGCCGACCTGGCCCAACGTATTGCCGCTGGCATCGATGCGGTCCGGGCCAGCGGCAACCTGCGCGGCAAGCCGGCGGTGGTGGTGACCGGCCGTGCCGACGCCATCCTGCCCATCAACCACACCTCGCGGCCCTACTTTGGCCTCAACCGGAGGGTGGAAGGAGAGGCCAGCGGGTTGCACTATTACGAAGTGCTGAATGCCCAGCACCTGGACGTCCTCAATGGACTTCCGGGTATCGCCGAGCGCTACATCCCGTTGCACCACTACTACTTCCAGGCACTGGACCTGATGTACGACCACCTGCGCCACGGCACCGCACTGCCGCCCAGCCAGGTGGTGCGGACGGTGCCCCGGGGCAGTCTCACCACCCCGCTGGCAGCCGCCAACCTGCCCGCCATTGCCGCCACGCCGGCGACAGCAGACCTGATCGAGTTCGCCGACAACCAGGTCCGCATCCCGGACTGAGGAGCGGCTTCTTCGCCCCCGGCGGGACGCCCGGACGGGATTGCGGTCCCGCCCGGGCGTTTGCCCGCACCCGGGGGGCTTCATATACTCCGAATGGCAGGCGCCTGGCACTTCCGGCGCGCAGCAGGTTCTGTATCATGCACAAGACACTTCCCGGCGGTACCCAGCAGATGACACAGCTTTTTGCCAAGAAGGACAAAACCGGGCTGACCCGCGACCTTATCGAAGCCCTGTTCCCGATGTTCGAGGAGGCCAGTGCCGGTGCCATCGCGGTGGACCGCGAGGCGCGCATCACCTGGATCAACAGCAGCTACTCCCGGCTGCTGGGGATTCCGGAGCCCGCGGCGGTGATCGGCTTGCCGGTTCGCCAGGTGATTCCCCACACCCGGATGCCGGAAGTGGTGGAAACCGGCAGCCCGCTGCTGCTGGACATCATGGAACACGACAAGCAGCAGCTGGTGGTGACCCGCCTGCCGTACTTTGACGATGCTGGCACGCTGATGGGGGCGGTGGCCTTTGTGCTCTACGATGACCTGCAGCCTCTGACCCCGCTGGTGAGCAAGTACCGCCGCCTGCACCAGGATCTGGTCGCCGCCCGCAAGGCCCTGGCCCGGCGCAGCCGTGGTACCCGCTACAGCCTGGGGGACTTTGTCGGTGCCAGCCCGGGCGCGCTGGAGGTCAAGCGGCGGGCCCGGCTGGCAGCCGGCCGCGATATGCCGGTGCTGCTGCTGGGGGAGACCGGCACTGGCAAGGAGGTATTGGCCCAGGCGATCCATTCGATGTCCGGCCGCGCCGAAGGACCCTTTGTCGGCGTCAACGTGGCGGCGATTCCGGAAAATTTGCTGGAAGCAGAATTTTTCGGGGTCGCGCCGGGCGCCTATACCGGTGCTGATCGCCGCACCCGCGACGGCAAATTCCAGCTGGCAAACGGTGGCACCCTGTTCCTCGATGAGGTCGGCGATATGCCGCTGCCACTGCAGGCCAAGTTACTGCGCGCCCTGCAGGAGGGCGAGATCGAACCGCTGGGTTCCAACAAGGTGATCTCGGTGAACGTACGGGTTATTGCGGCAACCAGTCGCAATCTTGAAGCCATGATCGCCGAGGGCAGTTTTCGCTCCGACCTGTATTACCGCCTCAATGTCCTGGAGATCGGCATTCCGCCGTTGCGGGAACGCCTGGCGGACCTCGGCGTTCTGTGCGAAGCCCTGCTCGAGGATATCTGTGAGGGCCCGGAGTTGCGGGGCGAGATGACTGATACGGCGATTGCAGCCCTGTCAGGTTACAGCTGGCCAGGCAATATCCGGGAATTGCGCAATGTGCTCGAACGGGCGCTCACCATGAGTGAAGACAGCGGTCTTCTGGATGCCGACGCCATCTTCAAGGTGCTGCCGCGCAACGGTGTCCGGCTGCCGCCGGCCCATGCCAGCCGCCCGGCCCGGCCACTGGCCGAGGTGCTGGCGGAAGCCGAGTCCGATGCCATCGAGGCTGCCCTGGTGGCCTGTCGTGGCAACCGGTCGCGTGCCGCGCGTGCCCTCGGCATTTCCCGTTCCGCGCTGTACGAGAAACTCAGCAAGATGTCCTGATTTCAGGACACCTGTCTTCTTTTCCGCACAAAAGTCTTCGACCTTGGTCTATAACTGTTCGGAATCCCGGACGGTTGCTCTTGCCAGGGTCGAGGCAGCTATTCCTATCTCACTGATTTACCGCTATTTATTGCCGATGGCATGGACCCTGCTTTATCCACTGCGCAAGACGTCAGAACAACGCAGAAAACAAGACTGACGCTTACTGTTGGACCCAGGACCCTGTCCGTCCTGTTTCCTGCGTTTTCTGGCTGAACTTCAGACCAGGCCTGCCCGTGCGTAGCACCGTCAGGCCAAAGACAACAACAAGAAGGACTCTCTTCATGTCGATCAAACAGAAGCTTTCCCGTCTGGCCTGTGGTGTGTCTGCCGCAGCCGTTCTCTCTGGCAGCCTGATCGCCACCGACGCCCTGGCCGCTGAAAAAGTGCGCTGGCAGGTGCCGCTGGCCTTCCCGTCTCATCTGGTTGGTCTCACCACGCCCGTCAAGCACCTGTCCGAGAGCCTGAAGGCGATCTCCGATGGCGATGTCCAGCTGCGGTACTACGAGCCGGGCGAACTGGTACCGCCGTTCGAGATCATGGACGCGGTGGGCAGTGGCAAGTATCCCGCCGGCTATACCTGGGTAGGTTATGACCAGGGCACCATTCCGGCACTGCCACTGTATTCCGGTGCGCCATTCAACATGGAGCCGCCGGCTTACCTGGCCTGGTACTATGAGGGCGACGGCCGTCAGTTGCTGGAGGAAATCTACGCCGAGCGCAACATCCATCCGATGCTGTGCAGCATCATCGGCCCGGAAGGGGCCGGCTGGTTCGCCAACAGCATCGACGGCCTGGACGACTTCAATGGCCTGAAGATCCGCTTTGCCGGCATTGGCGGCAAGGTGCTGGAGAAGCTGGGCGCGTCGGTCACCATGGTGCCGGGTGGTGAAATCTACCAGGCCCTGGAACGCAAGACCATCGATGCCACCGAGTTCTCCCAGCCGGCCATCGACAAGATGCTGGGCCTCGACCAGATCATCAAGAACTACATCATGCCGGGCTGGCACCAGACCCTGACCACCTCGCACCTGCTGGTCAACAAGGATGTCTGGGAAGGCCTCAAGCCGGAAACCCGCGCCCTCGTCGAGATGGGTTGCGAATCAGCCACCCTCAAGGGGTTTGCCCAGAGCGAGTGGGCCCAGCCTACCGCGCTGCGGGATTATCAGAAGGAAGGGGTGAAAGCCCAGACCCTGCCGGAGCCGGTGCTGCGCGAACTGCAGAAAGTCACCAACGAAGTGCTGGATGAGATCGCCGCCAAGGACGAGATGTTCAACCGTGTGCTGACCAGTCAGCGCGAGTTCATGGAACATCACTCCATCTGGCACGGCAAGGGCTACCTGCCGCGGGATTTCTACCAGTACGACTGATCAACGGAAGATGATCATGGCGGGCAAGGCGCTGACCTTGCCCGCTCCTTCCCTTTACTTCCGGAATCTCCGAGGTTGTTGTGACTGAGACCAATCTGCCCCAGGGGGCGCCGTCGGCGGTGCCCGATGATGACTATTTGCCTGCCAATGCGCTGTCCTGGCGGCTGGACCGGCTGGTGGTGGCGGTAGGCCGCCTCAGCTCCTGGCTGTGGATCGGGGTGCTGGTGGTGGTGCTGGTGAACGTGTTTTCCCGCTACGTGCTGTCGGCGGGCTCGATTGCCCTCGAGGAATTGTCCTGGCACCTGTTCGGGACGGCCACCATGCTGACCCTTGGCTACGCGGTGGTACGGGATGATCACGTCCGGGTGGATGTGCTCAAGGAGAAGTTCTCCCTGCGCGCCCAGACCATCATTGAACTGGCCGGTATCCTGCTGCTTGCCCTGCCCATCATCTACCTGATGATTGACGCCCTGGTGCCCTATGCCTGGAAGGCGTGGCTCTATACCGAGCGGTCCCAGGCGCCAAGCGGGCTGCCCTATCGCTTTATCTTCAAGAGCATGCTGCCGCTGGGCCTGGTCTTCGTGATGATCGCACTGGTTTCCCGTGCGCTGCGTTGCGCGACCTACCTGTTCGGTTTTCCCCGGGCAGTCCGGCCACCGAAAGATGACCGCGTCAGCGGCCATCCCAATCCCTGAGCGAAGAGGCTGCAGTCATGGGAATTGAAGCCATTCTTGTTATTGCCATGTTCGCCAGTTTCATGGTCCTGCTGCTGCTGGGCTTCCCGGTTGCGTGGTCGCTGGCGGGTATCGGGCTGGTGTTCGGGGTGATCGGCCATGTCATGGTCGAGTATTTTGACTCCGATCTGTGGTTTACCTGGCAGGGCACCATCGGCGTGCTTGACGCCAGGATCTACGGCATTGTCGCCAATGAACTGATGGTGGCGCTGCCGATGTTCATCTTCATGGGGATCATGCTCGACCGTTCCGGCATTGCAGAGAAACTGATGCACAGTCTGGTGCGGGTGCTGGGGCCGCTGCGTGGCGGTTATGCCATTACCGTGGTGATCGTGGGTGTCCTGCTGGCCGCTTCCACCGGCATTGTGGGGGCCTCGGTCGTGTTGCTGGGCATGTTATCCCTCGGGCCGATGATGCAGGCCAACTACAACAAATCGCTGGCGGTAGGCACAGCCTGCTCGGTGGGTACCCTGGGCATTCTGGTGCCACCGAGCATCATGCTGGTGTTGATGGCGGACCGCATGGGCACCGCCGAGGCCTCGGTGGGCAAACTGTTCATGGGAGCACTGGTGCCCGGCGTGATGCTGGGGGTGATGTATATCCTCTACATTGTGATTGCGTCCTGGATCAGGAAAGACCTGGCACCGGCCCCGAAGAACCGCCAACCCCTCGATGGGCGGGCGCTGGTTGACGTGTTCTGGGCCGTGATGCCGCCGATGGTGCTGATCATCGCGGTGCTGGGTTCGATCTTCTTCGGCATCGCCACCACCACCGAGGCTTCGGCCGTGGGGGCCGGTGGGGCCTTGCTGATGGCACTGGTGAGCAAGCGCCTGGATATGGCCACCCTGAAGGAGTCCTTGTACCAGACCAGTCGTACCACCGCGTTCATCTTCGGCATCTTCATCGGCGCCACCGTGTTCGCCTCGGTGTTGCGGGGCCTGGGTGGTGACGGCGTGATCGAGGATGCCATCACCGGGTTGCCGTTCGGCACCACCGGGGTGCTGCTGACGGTGTTGTTCATCACCTTCCTGCTGGGATTCTTCCTCGACTGGGTGGAGATCACCCTGATCATCCTGCCGCTGGTGGCCCCGGTGCTGTTCAAAATGGGTGTCGAACCGGTGTGGTTTGCCATCATGTTTGCCATTTGTCTGCAGACCTCATTCCTGACACCGCCCGTAGGCTTCTCCCTGTTCTATATCAAGGGAGTGTGCCCGCCAGGCATTACCACCCGGCATATCTACCTGGGCGTGTTGCCGTTCATAGCCCTGCAGTTGCTGGCCCTGGCCCTGGTGTTCTGGTTCGAGCCACTGGCCACCTGGCTGCCGAATGAGGTTTATGGCGGGCCCTGACCGGGGCCCGGCTTTTTTTCCGCTAGACTTTCCATAAATAACAACAAGGAGACAAAACCATGCGTCTCGAAAACCGCATCGCATTGATCACCGGCGCGGGCCGGGGTATCGGCCGGGCCATCGCCGAGGCCTACGGCCGTGAAGGTGCAAAAGTCGCCGTCGCCGACCTGACACTTGAGTCCGCCCGGGAAACCGTGGCGGCCATCGAGCAGGCGGGCGGTACCGCCATGGCACTTAAAATGGATGTCACCAACGAAGAAGAAGTTGACGTAAACGTAAACTATGTGGTTAAACAGTGGGGCGGTCTGGACATCGCTCTGGCGAACGCCGGCGTCCAGCACATCGACCCGGTGCACAAACTCGCCTTTTCCGACTGGAGCAAGGTGATGAGCGTGCATCTCGACGGTGCCTTCCTGGTGACCCGTGCCGCGCTGAGGCACATGTACCAGGGCGGTGGCGGTACCATGCTGTACATGGGGTCGGTGCATTCGCTGGAAGCCTCACCGCTGAAGGCGCCCTATGTCGCGGCCAAGCACGGCATGCTGGGACTGTGCCGGGCGGTGGCGAAGGAGGGTGCCGAACACGGGGTGCGGAGCAACATCATCTGCCCGGGGTTCGTGCGCACGCCCCTGGTGGACAAGCAGATACCGGAACAGGCCAGGGAGCTGGGCATTTCCGAAGAGGAAGTGATCAGCAAAGTCATGTTGAAGAACACCGTGGACGGGGAATTCACCACCCTGGAAGACGTGGCGGAACTGGCCGTTCACCTGGCCGCTTTCCCGTCCGCTGCCCTGACCGGCCAGTCCATCGTGGTCAGTCACGGTTGGCATATGCAGTAACACTCAGGAGAGACGGATGAGCAATACAGAACAATCACCGGTAGTCTGGTCTCCCACGGAAGACACCCTGACGCACTCCCGCATGGGCCGGTTCAAGGCCTGGCTGGAGCAGCAGGGCTTCGGTCCGTTTGCCGACTACCATGCCCTGCACCAGTGGTCCATCACTGAGCTTGACACCTTCTGGCAGAAGGTCTGGGACTACTGTGGCCTGGTCTGCGACACCCCCGCGGACAAGGTGCTGGGCAAGCGGGAAATGCCCGGAGCGCAGTGGTTCCCCGGCATGGAGCTGAACTTTGCCGCCAACCTGCTGCGGCTGGCGGACGGTGACCATGCCGGCCACGAGGCCGTGGTGGCTTACTGCGAAACCCGCCCGGTACTGCGCAAGACCTACGCCGAACTGAAAGCCGACGCCGGCGCTCTCGAAGCCTTCCTGCGCAGCAAGGGCATCGGTCAGGGCGACCGGGTAGCCGGGGTGGTTACCAACGGCTACGAAGCCCTGGTGGGCATGCTCGCCACAACCAGCATGGGTGCGATCTGGAGCTCGGCATCACCGGACTTCGGCATTGGTGCCATCCTCGACCGTTTCGGCCAGATTGAACCGGCGGCGCTGATCGTGGTGAACGGTTACGGATATGGCGGCAAGGTCTTCGCCCGCCAGCAGGACTTTGCCGGACTGATCGACGGCCTGTCTTCCCTTCGGTGTGTGGTCAGTGTCCAGCAGCTGCCGGACCAGGCCCCCATCCCCGGCCCCCTCGTCACCACCTGGGATGACGCCCTGGCAGCCGGTGCCGGCCAGGCGCCGAGCTTCACTCCGCTGCCGTTCAGTCATCCGGTCTACATCCTTTACTCCTCCGGCACCACCGGCAAGCCCAAGTGCATCGTTCACGGTGCCGGCGGTCTGCTGGTTAATCATGCCAAGGAACTGATGCTGCACGGTGACGTCGGCCCGGAAGACCGCTTCCTGTACTTCACCACCTGTGGCTGGATGATGTGGAACTGGCAGGCTTCGGCCCTGCTGACCGGTGCCGCCGTCATCACCGTCGATGGCTCCCCCGGTTACCCGAACCTCAACTTCCTCTGGGAAACCGTAGCCAAAGAGCGGGTCACCCACTACGGCACCAGCGCCCGTTTCATCGCGGGCTGCCGCAAAGCCGAACTGCAGCCGGCCAGAACCCTGGACCAGAGCCACCTGCGCGTGGTGTTTTCCACCGGTTCACCGCTGCTACCGGAAGACTACGACTGGGTCTACACCGACGGCGCCCCGAACGTCCTGCTTGGCTCCATCGCCGGCGGTACCGACATCTGCGGCTGCTTCGTTGGCGCCACCCCGTTGCTGCCGGTACGCCGGGGCGAAATCCAGTGCCGCTTCCTCGGTGTGGACGCCGTTGCCTACGGCGACGACGGCCAACCGGTCAGCGACGGCCGCGGCGAACTGGTCTGTCGCCAGCCGATGCCCTCCATGCCGGTGTGTTTCTGGGATGACCAGAACGGCGAGCGCTACCAAGACGCCTACTTCAACACCTTCCCCGGGGTCTGGGCCCACGGCGACTTCATCGAGTTCACCGAACACGGCGGCGCCATCATCTACGGCCGCTCCGACGCCACCCTCAACCCCGGCGGCGTAAGAATCGGCACCGCCGAAATCTACCGCCAGGTGGAAACCATCGGCGAGGTCAAAGACAGCCTCGTGGTTGGCCGCCAGATCGACGGTGACGTCGAAGTCGTCCTGTTCGTGGTCCCCGCCGACGGCCAGGCCGTCACCGATGACCTGGTCAAAACCCTGAAAACCCGAATCCGCGAAGGTGCCAGCCCGCGGCATGTGCCCAAACACATCGTTGAAGTCCCCGACATTCCCTACACCCGCAGCGGAAAGAAGGTGGAACTGGCGGTGGCCCGGCTGATCAACGGCTCGAACAAAGCCGACAACCGGGATGCCCTGGGTAATCCGGAAGCGCTGGACCTCATCAGGGAGAGGTTGGCTGCAGTAGGCTTGTTGCCGGAATGATCAGGGTTGTTTTGTTGACAAAGTGACGGCTTTCATCGCTGAGCAAAGGGTTGCGGAACCCCGCTCAGCAGTCCGATGAGCGGTGGGGCAAAGGCCTCCCAAAACTGTGCGGAGCCATGGATGGCGGAGCCCAAGCGCCACATGGATGTGCCGCAAGGAGCGTGTTTTGGGAGGCCTTTGCCCCACCGCGACCGCACCAAAGTCGGAAAACCCGATAAATTTTAGAAAGTTTCGTAAATTCCCGCCATTTCATGAGCCGGTAACCGAAGATCCGGTATTATCCGTACGTTCTTATACTAAGATCGTAATCAAAATTCAGTAAAAAATGCTATCTTAGTAGCCCTATCAAAAGTTCCGCATCAGTCATTGCTCCGGTCGGACGTTCACAAGACGCCTGACTGTGCCATGACCGTCCTGAACCCACCCAATAGCCTGAGGACGAAAATGACATCATCCAAAGCCAAGATTGTCTACACACTGACCGACGAGGCGCCTGCCCTCGCTACCCGGTCACTGCTTCCCATCCTGGAAACCTTCGCCAAGCCGGCTGGCATCGAGTTCGAAACCAGCGACATTTCTCTCGCGGCGCGTATCCTGGCGAACTTCCCGGATTACCTGGAAGAAAATCAGCGGGTTCCGGATGCTCTGGCCGAATTGGGCGAATACACCAAGGATCCGGACGCCAACATCATCAAGCTGCCGAACATCAGCGCTTCCATCCCCCAGCTGCGGGCAGCCATCAAAGAACTGAACAAGCAGGGCTACAAGGTTCCGGAATTCAAGGAAAATCCGGAAACCGACGAAGAGAAAGACATTCACGCCCGTTACTCCAAAGTGCTCGGCAGTGCCGTCAACCCGGTGCTCCGGGAAGGTAACTCAGACCGCCGTGCCCCGGCTGCCGTCAAGGCCTTCGCCCGCAAGTTTCCCCATTCCATGGGTGAGTGGAGCCCGGCCTCCCGTACCCACGTGGCCCACATGCGCGGCGGCGATTTTTACTCCAGCGAGCAGTCGGTAACCCTGGACAAGGCGACCAACGCCCGCATCGTATTCGAGAACAAAAAGGGCGAGCAGACCGTTCTGAAGTCTGATCTGCCGCTGCTGGAAGGCGAAGTGCTGGACGGCATGTTCATGAGCAAGAAAGCGCTGGTGAAATTCTTTCAGGATGCCATCGAAGACTGCGAAAAGACCGGCGTCATGTTCTCCCTGCACGTGAAAGCCACCATGATGAAAATCTCCCACCCGATCGTGTTCGGTCACGCGGTGAAGGTTTTCTACAAGGAGCTGTTCGACAAGTACGGCGAACTGTTCCAGGAAATTGGTGTTAACCCCAACAACGGCCTGTCTTCGGTGATCGAGAAGATCAAGCAGCTGCCGGAGTCCAAGCAGGAACAGATCCAGGAAGACCTGCACGCCTGCTACGAGCACCGTCCGGAAATCGCCATGGTCGATTCCGTCAAAGGTATCACCAACCTGCACGTACCGAGCGACGTGATTGTCGATGCCTCCATGCCGGCGATGATCCGTAACTCCGGTAAAATGTGGGCCCGTGACGGCAAGCTGAAGGACACCAAGGCGGTGATGCCGGAGTCCACCTACGCCACCATCTACCAGGAAGTGATCAACTTCTGTAAGACCCACGGCGCGTTCGATCCCACCACCATGGGTACCGTGCCGAACGTGGGCCTGATGGCGCAAAAGGCTGAAGAATACGGCTCCCACGACAAGACCTTCGAAATCAAGGAAGACGGCGTTGTGCGTGTGGTTGCCGAAGACGGCACCGTGCTGACCGAACACAATGTCGAGCAGGGTGACATCTGGCGCGCTTGCCAGACCAAGGACCTGCCGATCCGTGACTGGGTCAAGCTGGCGGTCAACCGTGCCCGCTCCAGCGGTATGCCGGCCGTGTTCTGGCTGGACGACGAGCGTGCCCACGATGCCCAGCTGATCCAGAAAGTCGAAAAGTACCTGGCAGAGCTGGACACCGAAGGCCTGGAAATCCACATCATGTCTCCGGTTCGTGCCATCCGCTGGACCATGGAGCGCCTGATCCGCGGCCTGGACACCATTTCCGTGACCGGCAACGTGCTGCGTGACTACCTCACCGACCTGTTCCCGATCCTGGAGCTGGGCACCAGCGCCAAGATGCTGTCCATCGTTCCGCTGCTCAATGGCGGTGGCCTGTACGAGACCGGTGCCGGCGGTTCTGCGCCGAAACACGTGCAGCAGCTGATCGAGGAAAACCACCTGCGCTGGGATTCCCTCGGTGAGTTCCTGGCGACCGCGGTGTCCCTGGAAGAGCTGGGCGAGAAGCAGCACAACGCGCGTGCCCGCCTGCTGGGCCAGACTCTCGACAAGGCAACCGAGCGCCTGCTGGAGAACAATCAGTCGCCGTCACGGGTGACCGGTGAGCTGGATAACCGTGGCAGCCACTTCCACCTTGCCCGTTACTGGGCCGAGGCGCTGGCCAACCAGGACGAGGACAAGGAGCTGAAAGCGTTCTTTGGCAAGTTGTCCAGCCAGCTGGAAGCCAACAAGGACAAGATCCTGGAAGAGATGAGCGTTATCCAGGGTCATCCGGCGGACATCGGTGGTTACTACCACGCGCCGGCGGAGAAGGTGTCGGCGGTGATGCAGCCGAGTGCCACCCTGAACGAGATCCTTGCCGAGGCCCGTGCTGCCGTGAACTGATTACGGTAACGCACCACCAGAAACCCGGAACGCAGCGATGCGCTCCGGGTTTTTTGCATCAGGGGCGCGGGTCATCGTCGTCGCCGTCGGCTTCCTCTTCGTAGCCTTGACCGGTTTCGCCGGCATGGCGCAGCTGGACCAGGGTCAGCGGCGGACCCACCAGCTCGAAAATGACCGTGGCTCCGATCACCAGCGGCAGGAGATAGGTGAGCTCAGGCAGTCGCTCGGTGGCGACCAGCGCCAGCCCCAGTGCAACCCCGGCCTGGGGCATCAGGCAGGCGCCAATGCGCTTGCGGGTATGGCCGTTGGAGCCGGCCAGGTAGCCACCGATCTGCCCGCCAACCAGGCGCCCGGCCACCCGCGCGCCGACATAGGCCAACCCCAGCATGCCCAGCGTCGGAAGCAGGGACCATTCCAGCTGATAGCCCGCCATGAAGAAGAACAGCGCAAGAAACGGCTCGGAAATTCCCTCAATGGAGCGGAACGGCCGGATATGGTGGCGAGCCTGGTTGGCAACCACCACGCCGAGGGTCATGCAGGTCAGCAGGTAGGACAGCTCGAGCAGACCGGCAATGCCGGCGGCCACGAAAACAAAGCCCGCGGATTCCAGCAGCATGGGCTCGCCGGGACGCAGGCGGCCGGTCAGCCAGGCCATCGGAAACCCCAGTACGATACCCAGCAGAACAGAGCCGCCGACCTCGATAAACCCCTGGGCCAGGCCCTCGCCGGTGCCACTGTGGCTGCCTCCCGCCAGCAGCTCCGCGGCCACCAGGGCAAGACTGAACAGGATCGCGCCCCAGGCATCGTCAATTGCCACGACCTGGTAGACCAGTCGGGTCAGTGGCCCCCGGGCACCGGCCTCGCGCATCACGTCCAGGGTCGCCGCCGGTGCGGTAGCGGTGGCAATGGCACCGAGCAGCAGTGCCGCCGCCGGACTACCGGTGACCAGCCACACCGCCACTGCGACGCACGCGGCTGTGCCCACGGTGACCGCCAGGCTGACGATGAGCGCTTCCCGGCCTTCGGCGAGATTCCTGACCGACATCCGTTCGCCCAGCAGGAACCCCACCATCGCCAGCGTCAGCTGGGTGATAAAGCCGAAGCTCTGGTCGCTGCCTTCCGGCAGCAGCGCCAGCATGTCCGGCCCGGCCAGGGCCCCTAGCAGCAATAACAGGGTTACCCTGGGAACATGAATCTTCTGGCCCAGGCCATGGGCGGCCAGTGCCAGCAGCAGGGTGCCGCCAATCAGTAGCAGGTCCGTGGCGTGTTGCACTCAGGCCTCCTGTTGCAGGGGCGTAAGGCGACCGCCGGTCAGGGTCGCCAGGTCCGCGGGCGCCAGCTCGATTTCCAGGCCCCGGCGACCGGCACTGACGAAGACGGTGGCAAAGGCTTCGGCAGAGGCATCGATAAAGGTCCTCAGGCGCTTCTTCTGGCCCAGCGGACTGACCCCGCCAAGGACATAGCCGGTGCTGCGCTGGACCTCCTGGCGGTCTGCCATGGCGGCCTTCTTGGCGCCGGCGGCCCGGGCAATCTGCTTCATGCTGAGCATGGCGGTGACCGGAACCACCCCGACCACCAGTTCCCCGGTTTCGGTAGCGACCACCAGGGTCTTGAACACCCGTTGCGGGTCGACAGCCATTTTCTCGGCGGCCTCGGTGCCGTAGCTTGCACTGGCCGGGTCGTGGTCGTATTCGTGGATACGGTGGTCGATGCGGGCTTTGCGGGCGGCGTTGATTGCAGGGGTCATGGTGACGGTAGCCTGTTTTCAGTCGGTGTCCTGTCGGATGATACGTTACCCGGACGTCACTGCGTATCCCCGCTGCCGTTTGATCAGCGCCGTGCGGCAATGATCGACGGCAGGCCGGCCGCAGGCTATGGTTGCAGAAGAATCGATGACGGATTGCAGCATGAAGGAAGCAAGAGGCCACTACACGCCGTTCTGGCGTACCCTGTGGATCGTGTTGGTATACCTGCTGGCGGCGGGTGCCTGGATTACCTGGTCGGACAACCTGGCCGAGCGCTGGTTCACCGACCCTCATACCCTGTCGCGGGTGCAGACCTGGAAGGGCGCGCTGTTTGTTGCCGTAACCGCCGGGTTCCTGTTCGCCGCGCTGTACCGCCAGCTCCGCAGGGACCGCCTGGTGGAGAGGGTGCTCAAGGATCGGGAGCGTCAGCTTGCTACCCTGATGGACAACCTGCCGGGTATGGCTTACCGCTGCCTCAATGACCGGCACTGGACCATGAAGTTTGTCTCCAGCGGCTGCTATGAACTGACCGGTTATCGACCGGATGAATTGCAGGATAACCAGCTGCTGTCCTACGCCAGTCTGATTGATCCGGAGGATAACGCCCTGATTCAGTCGACCATTGCCGAGTCGATTGTGCAGCAGCAGGCGTTTTCCCTGGAATACCGGCTGACCCGCAAGGATGGCCGGCAGATCTGGGTCTGGGAGCGGGGCCTTGCGGTCGAGGATGGCAGTGAAACCATTCTTGAGGGCATCGTGCTGGATAACTCGGAGCACAAGCGACTGGAACAGGAACTCGCCGAGCAGGCCATCCGCGACCCGCTGACCGGGCTGATCAACCGTCGCGAACTGTCCCGGCTGCTCAACGAGGAGATCCGCCGGGCCGAGCGCTACGGCCGCCACCTGGCAGTGGCCTGGATTGACCTCGACCACTTCAAGCGGGTGAACGATCACCACGGCCACGCTGCCGGCGATACCGTGCTGCAGTGGCTCAGCCAGCTGCTGACGGACAGCATCCGCAGTGTCGATGTGATCGGCCGGGTGGGTGGCGAGGAGTTTGTTGCGCTGTTCCCGGAAATGGATCTGGAAGAGGCCATGGAGGCCGCCGAACGGCTGCGCAAACTGGTCAGTCACCAGGGTGTAACCCTGGCCGACGGGCTGGAAGTACGGCTGACCATCAGTCTCGGAGTGGCGCTGTATCCCGATCATGGCGGTACCGCCGAGGAACTGTGTATCGCCGCCGACCGGGCCATGTACCGGGCCAAGGAAAGTGGCCGCAATCGCGTGGTGCTGGCCGGGCCGGAGTCCTCTGCTGCACCGGCCGGCATGCGGGAAGTGTGAACAATGACGCAAACCGCGGACCGCTTCGGCCAATGTTCCGCGGTAGCGGGGCTAGAATGATAGTCAGCCAATAACGATATTCGCCAAGGTGTACCCGATGAACCAGCTTGCCCGCCGCGCACTGCATACCAGCCTGATCCCGGATGATCTTTCCACGGTGACTTTCCGTGATACTGCCGGCGAGAATCCGGCAGCGGTCGGGGTCAGTGAAGAGGCGGTTGAGGCGATCTGGCGTGGTGTTGAACGGGTTTACCGCAGCGGGGTTCATCCCGGCATCCAGCTGTCGATCCGCCACCGCGGTGAGCAGATCCTGCACCGGGCCATCGGCCACGCCAGTGGCAACGGCCCCCACGACGGCCCCGGGGTGGCGCGGGTGCCGATGACCACCGACACCCCGATCTGTTATTTTTCCGCGTCCAAGGCGGTGACCGCCTTGCTGATGCACATGCTTGCCGAGCAGGGCCTGGTCAACCTGACCGATCCGGTGTCATATTACTGTCCGGAGTTCGGTCGCAATGGCAAGCGCACCATTACGGTGCACCAGATTCTGTCCCACCGCGGCGGTATTCCCGCCATTCCGCGGGAAACCCCGATCGACGTATTGTGGGATCGGGAGGAAATCTGGCGCCTGCTCTGTGATGCCCGGCCGGTAGAGGTGGACGGTGCCAAGGTGGCCTACCACGCCATCACCGGAGGCTTTGTACTGCAACGGGTGCTGGAGCAGGTGACCGGCGACACCATCGAAGCCTTCCTTGAACGCCATATCCGTAAGCCCATGGGAATGCGCTGGTTTACCTACGGTATCGAACCGGACCACGTCGGTGACCTGGCACTGAACTATGCCACCGGTCCCACGCCACGCTTTCCGCTGTCCTGGATTGTCAGCCGGGCGCTGGGTGGCGACATCCATACCGTGGAACGGGTCGTCAACGATCCACGCTTCCAGGAGGCGGTGGTGCCCGCCGGCAATCTCTGTGGTACCGCGGAGGAAATGGGCCGGTTTTTCCAGATGATGCTCAACGGCGGGGTGTGGAATGGCCAGCGCATCTGTCGGGAAATTACCATTCGCCGGGCCATCCAGCAGTTCGGTTCGTTGCAGATCGACCGGACCATGATGGTTCCCATGCGCTTCAGCGCCGGGATGATGCTAGGCGGCAATCCGTTTGGCCTGTGGGGGCCGCAGAGCCGCTACGCGTTCGGCCATATCGGTCTGATCAACAAGCTGTGCTGGGCTGACCCGGCGCGGGATATTTCGGTCAGCCTGCTCAATACCGGCATCCCCATCCTCGCCCATCACCTGCCCGCGCTGGCACGGTTTGTCTACACCGTCTGTGACCGGTTTCCGTTACTGCCAGAGCAGAGCCGGCCGCTCGCCGTGGCCTGAGGGCGGCGCTCAGACGGTCCGCAACTGGGCTTCCAGAATCCCCAGCACCGAGGACAGGATGTCACGGAAATCGGTCAGGGTCTGGGTTCGCTGGAGAACCTCGTCCCGCTGGTCATCCAGTTGCTCAAGCCTCGGGACCACCCGCCGGATGCCTTCGGTAATTACCTCGTAGGGGTAGTGGTGATCCATCACGTCCAGCTTGTTGAGCTCGGCAACTTCTTGGTGAAAGATGCTGATGATGTCATACAGCATATCTTTATGGCGGATGCTGCTGGCTTCCCAGTAGGCGTCATCGAGCAGCTCCAGCAAGGACAGGTATTCCCTGAGGGTATCGGCTACGGAGGTCTGGTTCATCGGCTCACCCTGTCTGGCTTCCGGCCCCCGGGAGGGACTGGTTGTGGCGGTGTTTTCGGCAACATCTTCCGGCAACTATAGCAGGGGCGGCCGGAAGTTGGATTCCGGGCGGCAGGCAATATATGAAACTCTGTTCATTGTTATTGTGTTCTGTCAGACAATTGGGCAGACTCTGAGCAATGGAATTTTCTCATTGGATGAGCAGAATTATGGATAAATACCCTGAAGGGCTGCCGCGGCCCGAGCGACAGCGCGACGTCAACCTCGACCACCATGACAGTGTTCGCTGTCATGTCCAGCAACGCCTCTGCGACGAAGTCGCGCAGCTTGAAAAGCGCATCGAAACCCTCCGGCTGACCCGTTCGCCCCACGCTGCCATCATGATCTCTGCCTATGAGCGGATGGTCGACCGCAAGCGCGGTTTCATGAAGAGTTGGGACCTGCCCGACTAGCGTCCCGCCGGCAGTGCGCTACTGACGCTCCGCCACTGCCACCGTGGCATAACGGAGCCATTCCTCGCCCGGGACCTGATGGCTGCAGTGGGCCGGATTGTCGGCACCGCTGGCCAGTGTCGCCGGTTCGCCTTCGGACATAAAAACCACCAACTCTGCCTGTGGATAATCCAGTGTGACCAGGACGCAGTCCGGATTCTGGCCGGCGACTGTCAGTCCTTTGGTGTTGCTCAGGTAGAGGGTATCGGTTTTCAGTCCGCTGAACTCCTGGCGCAGTTCCATGGAGCCGTAGCTGCGGCTCAGGTAATCCACCGTTGCGAATTCCGGGCGGTTATAGCCGAACGCGGAAAAACTGGTGGCGTCGAACTGCGAGCCGGCCAGCAGGCTGACCAGTTCAGGAGGTTCGGCGGTTTCGTCGTCCGCTGCCGGCTGCGCCACATACTGGATGGTGCGGTAAACCTTCTCGAAGCCCGGTTCGTTGTCCGGGCCCAGCGGGTTGTAGGTCCAGGCCAGGGTCTGGTAGAGCCAGACCCGGTCTGCCAGCGCCGCCCGGGCAAGGGTTGCCTGCTGGTCGGTAAAACGGATCAGCGCGCCCGCGGGGCGGGTGTTGTAGGTGGCGGCCTCACCGGCGTCGATGCGGTCACTGATGTAGCTGCGGCCCTCCTGGAAGTTGGTCACCTCAGCGGAGGCGATCACCTGGTTCATCAGGTCGAGGGGGTTGCGGACCCTGTTGTAGTCGATGCCGTTGGCGGACCGGACGCCGCCAATGAAAACATCAATGTGGCTGCGCAGGGCCTCCGCCAGGGCGCGGGCATCGGCATTGCCGGGGTCGGCCGGCTCGATGCCCCGGTAGAAATCCCGGAACCGGGTATGTTCCAGGTTCGACGGCCGGCCCTCCACGTCGGTCAGATCAAAGGTGGAGAACACCAGATCCACGTTGGTGGCCGGGTTGAAGGCGCTGTCGCCACCGTCGTCCGGACCGCAGCCGGCCAGCAGCAGGGTAAACGCGGTGATGACCGCAAACAGGCGGTTATGTCTCATAATCTGCGGCCTTGTAATGCGAAAATGGCGCTAACGGGTTAGAGTAATTCGTACGGTACGGGAGGCGTTCCCCCGGGCTGGCAAGGCTGTGGGCCAGATGATCCATGACAATAACCAATAACACAGGCGCATACCCGCGCGGAGATCACATTTTGCGGCAACGGCCCGCGGCCAGCGCTGGCCGCAGACTGACCGCTGCCGTTGTCGGCCTGCTACTGTGCCTGTTGCTGGCAGTGGCGGCTACACCGGTGCGGGCGGCGGAACCCTGCCAGGATGCGGTGGTTACCGTCACCGGTGCTACCCGGGTGCTGGATCTGGCGGGCTGCCTCTGGTACCTGGAGGACCCGGGGCACCGGCTGACCCTGGCCGACGTCCAGGATGGCGCCAGTCACCCGTTCACCCGCCATGAGACCGGGGTGCTCAATTTCGGTTACACCGAGTCGGCCTACTGGGCGCGCTTCGATCTGCGGGCGGGGGCCCAGGCGGACAACACCGACTGGATCCTCGAACTGGCCCTGCCGCTGGTGGATGAGGTGACCCTGTACCTGGTCCGGGATGGTTATCTGATCGACCAGCGCAGTGCCGGCTATGAAGGGGACTGGTCACAACGGGATCTGGCGGTGCCCAACCCCACCTTCCGGCTGACCCTCGAGCCGGGCTCGGATACCCGGGTCTACCTTCGCATTGTCACTGCCAACACCTTCCGCCTGCCGATAACCCTGTGGCACCTGAACAGTTACATTGAGAAGGTGTCGGTGGATGAGGCGGTGCGCGGCCTCCTGCTGGGCAGCATTCTCGCCATCCTCGCCTACAACCTGTTTGTCGCCGTGTCGGTGCGTGAGCGCAGCAACATCTACTACGTGCTGTACCTGGTGTCGGCCACGGTATTCATCGCCACCGAACAGGTGCACGGTACCCAGCTGCTGGACGGACCGCCGGCGCTGCTGCACAAGAAGTACCTGCATTTCCAGATCATCATGACCTGGTTCTGGGGCCTGCTGATGGCACGCTCCCTGCTGGAAACCCGCGAGCGGGCACCCGACCTGGACCAGATCATCCGGCTCTGCATGGCCTCGGTGCTGGTGACGTTTGTGCTGGCGCTGTTCCTGCCCTACCACATTGCCATGGAATGGATTGTGGTGGGTTCGGTGCTGCTGAGTTCGCTGATGATCGTGGTGAGTTATCTGTCCTGGCGTTACTACAACCCGGCGGCCAGGGCCTACTTCTTTGCCTGGACCATCGCGCTGGTCGGTTTCGGGGTCTATGCCCTCACCGTCATGGGTTACCTGCCACTGAACATTTTCACCGGCTTTGCTCCGCAGGTCGGGCTGACCGGGCAGATCATCCTGTTTTCCTTCGCCCTCGCCGACCGGATCAAACAGGTCCAGGGCCAGGCCCTGAACTGGAGCGAGCGGGCGCTGGCCAACCTGCGGCGTTACCAGTCGCTGTTCGATAACGCCATCGAAGGGGTCTTCCAGATGTCCCTGGAGCGCCGTTTCCTGACCGCCAATCCGGCGATGGCCGGCATGCTGGGGTTTACCAGCAGCCGCGAGATGATCCGGGCCACCGGTGACGTGCTGACCGCCTGCTTTGCCGACGAACGGGTCCGGCACTGGGTGATCGACCAGCTCCAGCATACCGGCACGGTGAAAGGCATCGAGGCCGCCTACCGCACCCATCAGGGCCAGGAACGCTGGGCCACCATCTCGCTGCACACCGTGTACGATGCCAGTGGCGTGCCGCTGCACCTGGAGGGAACCTGTATCGATGCGACCGAGCGCCACCAGCGCCAGCGCATCGAGAAGGAGCGTGAGAACGAGCGCATGGAAAAAGAGCTGGCCCGCAACTCGGCGGAGGCCAAGAGCCAGTTCCTCGCCAATATGAGCCACGAGATCCGCACCCCGCTGGCGGCCATCATCGGTTATGGCGAAAATCTGCTCGACCCGGAGCTGGATGAGGCGGAAAAACGCACCAGTGCCGAGACGGTGGTGCGGAGTGGTCGCCATCTGCTGGATCTGGTCAATGACATCCTCGATCATTCAAAAATTGATGCCAACAAGCTGGATGTGGATATCGTCGCGGTCAGTCTGCCGGAACTGCTCGACGAGATCCGCGCCTTTTTCATGCCGCGGGCGCGGGAGAAGGGGCTGGATTTCCGCATTGTCTGTGAGTACCCGTTGCCGGAACGGATCCAGACCGACGCTACCCGCTTCCGACAAATCATCATCAATTTGTGCGGAAATGCACTCAAATTTACCGAAAAAGGATCGATCTCCCTGATTATCGGTTGTGAAGCCGAGGCCTCCCTGTTGCGGGCCCGGGTGGTGGACACCGGTATCGGGATGAAACCGGAGCAGCTGGCCCGGTTGTTTGACCCGTTCGCCCAGGGCAGCGCTGCCATTGCGCGCCAGTATGGTGGCACCGGCCTTGGCCTGAGCATCTCCCGTCGCCTCGCGCAGCTGCTGGGTGGCGACATTACCGTCAACAGCCGTTACGGCGAAGGCAGTGAGTTCGAGGTCACCATTGCAACCGGCCCGCTGGAGCGGGTGCGGTTCCTGCACGACGGCCAGGAGCTGGGCCGGCGCGGTACGCTGCTGTCGACGACGGTGCCGCCGCGGCTGCGGGGGCGCATACTGTGTGCCGAAGACAATGATGTGAACCGCAAGCTGGTGTCGCTGCTGGTGGGTCGTACCGGCGCCACCCTGGAGCACGTGGCGAACGGCGCCGAGGCGCTGGAGGCGGTGACCCGCGAGCCGTTTGACCTGATTCTGATGGATATCCAGATGCCGGTGATGAATGGACGGGATGCGGCAGCGGCAATACGTGAAGCCGGCATCAATACCCCGATCATCGCTCTCACCGCCAACGTGATGGCGGAAGATATCCGGGATTACCGGCTTGCCGGCTGTAACGAGCATCTTGCCAAACCCATCGACAAGGCCCGCTTTTACGATCTGCTGGCCCGCTATCTGAGCCAGGAACGGGCCGGCGAGGTCGCTGCCGGAGTGCACTATCACGGGCGGGTGTTGCTGGTGGAGGGCGACCCGGCGGACCGCAGCCTGACCGGGCAGATATTGGCCGGGCTGGGGCTGCAGGTCACCCCGGTTGCCAGCGGCGCCGAGGCCGTGCGTAAGGGCCTGGCCCAGTCGTTCCAGTTGGTACTGATGGCCCGCAACCTGCCGGATATGGACGGCGTGGCCGCCACCCGCCTGCTGCGCCAGGCGGGTTTCCGTGCGCCGGTGATCGCGGTAACCAATGGCCATGGCGACGGGCTTGATGACATGCTGGCCGCCGGCTGCGACGGCAGCCTCGCCCGCCCGCTGGCGCGGGCAGCCGTCGAGGTGCTGCTGGCCCGTACTCTCGGCCCGGCGGACGATCGCCTGGCGGCGACGGAGGAGGACGTGGCGGCGATCCGTCAGCTCAGTCAGCAGTTTCTGGCTGGCCTGGGTGACCGGCGCGAGGCGCTGAACCAGGCCCTGGCGCAGCGGGATGCCGAAAACCTGCAGCGCCAGGCCCACCAGCTCAAAGGTACGGCCGGTGCCATGGGGTATCCCCGGATGACCGAGCAGGCGGCTGCGCTGGAGGCCGCGGTAAAATCCGTCAGCCCGGACTGGGAGCAGGTTCGCAGCCGGCTGGCCGGACTTGATGCGATGATTGACCAGGCGATGCGGACCGGCGCGGTCGAAACCTGAAGTGATGATTCACAGGACGCAGGAAGGTGTTATGTCAGACGAAGCAAGCCGCAGTGAAAGTCAGTCCCTGAGTATGATGTACGGTACCTATGCCGATGTACTGTTTGTCCTGTTCCCGTTTCTGGTCATCGGCATGCAGCGCCTGTGGGAAGGTGACCTGTACGACGTGTTACTGCGCCCGGACCTGAGTATCGCGGCGGCCATCCTGGCAGGGCTGGCTATCGGCAAGTTTGTGCTCGGCCTGGTCGGTGAGCGGGAACTCGGTCCGTTCAAGGAGCGTATTGTTTTCTTTATCGCCCTGACCCTGTTCGTGGTGCTTGGACCCGCCATCATCCTGATCCTCAGTATTGTCGGAGGAGGCCAGCCGCCGGGATTTGTGGCCTTCGTCCAGCCGGTGTTACTGATCATTGCAATTTCGCTCTACACCACTGCGATCAGTATCAGTAATATTCTTACCCGCAGTGGCCGCCATAGCCCGGTTGTCCGACGCGACACCGCGCCCGCTGGCGGTCTGTCCGGCGGGCCCCAGAGCCTTCCGGAGCCGCTGGTGATACCCCGCCGCTCGGGGGAGGATTCGGCATGACTGGCCAGACACGGCGACCGCCGTCCGGAAGACAGGAGACGTACCATGGATAACCTCAGCGTATTGCTGGTGGAAGACGAGCCAACCATGCGGGCGGTATTGCGGGAAATGCTGTTCAATGCAGGCGCATCCCGGATCGAGGAGGCCGCCGATGCCAGTGCTGCCAGAGCGGCCTTCCAGGACCAGGTGTACCAGATCGTCATGCTCGATCTGGGGTTACCGGATGGCGACGGCCATGAGTTGATGGCGGAGTTCAAGGCGCTCAGGGCCAGTCAGCACATCGTGCTGGTGACCGCGGATGACTCCATCGAGAGCATTCAGCGCGCCATCAGTGCCGGCGCCAACGGTTACGTGGTGAAGCCGTATTCCCAGGAAAAAATCCATGACGTGGTGAATAACTACATCATGGTCCATGGCGGGGATCCCGCCTTGATCCGGGGGCTGAGCCGCCATCACTGAACGGCGCAGCCCCGGTCGGCTGGCCGACCTGAATCAGGCAACCTGGCGGGCAATCCAGGAGTTGTAGCGGGTTGCCAGGGCGCGGACGTAACGGGCTTCGGCGCCGTCGAGATTGCCCAGCACACCCTTGAAGATCCAGCCGCGTTCGTAAAGTCCGAGTACCCGCTGCTCGTCATCCAGGTTGACCCGCTGGTTCAACTTTTTGCAGATTGCATCCAGCAGCGGCAGTTTTTCCGGGCGCTTGATGGGCCCCGGGCGGTTGCCGGCCGGCTGGTTCGCTGCGCGTGTAGGTGGATGTCTTCTCATGGTGTTCTCCTTGTCGTTTTGCCACTGCAAAAACAAAAAACCCCGGGACTGGGCGGACCGGGGTTCATCACGGAGAGTTCGACCCGGTCGCTCAGATGGCTCCCGGGACTGACCGAAAGCCGTTAGCTGTCTTTCACCATTGCACACACAACCGGCAGACGGCGGCTATGGGCGCCCCGGTGGGTGATCTGGACAGTGCAAATAGTTGGCATTGCTACCTCTTCTGAAACCGGTCGACGGAGGGCTGGAACAGCGCCCGGCAACCAGAACGTCAAGCTGCTGAAAACGACTTCGATACTTGCCACAGTGTATAGCCTGGCCGTGGCTTTGCAAGAGCGATCATGGCAAGAGTGATCAGGCTTCGGCAAACCCCTACAGACGCTGTGGTACGGTGTGGTCATAATTCTCACCGTCACGTGTTTTACGTTGTGCAATCCTCAGCACCAGCCACCGGTTGTGGGGTGTTGAGTGGATCTCTCCTATTTTTTTCGAGCGGCCTTCGGGCCGCTCTTTTTTTTGCCCCGGCTGACCCTCTCCTGCCTCCTTCGGAAACTTCGTAGCGGCTAGTCCCTACAGCCCTGAAGCCGCCGATTGGCGATAATTTGCACACTAACTGATCATTCATCCTGATGATATTGCAGAGGTTGAAACCGAAGAAAATGCCTGACGAACCCGGAGCTGCCAGAAAACTTCGTTCGCACATTGTTGTTGAAATCGTGCTGGTTGCCGCCTTGCTGGTCTATCTGGTGATGGCCCAGAGCCGTGTGGTAGGGGATGACCTGTCGTTTACCGTGGTGGGTGCCAGCCTGATGGCACTGGTGACTTACTGGACCCTCAATACCCTGCGTGATGGCCTCGAGCTGATCGCGGTACGGGCCCGGCGCATCCGGCACTGAACCGGCAAGGGCATCCGGTCAGGCTGGCCGGCTCTGCCCGGGTACCTGCAGGGCCGGCGCCGGCTGGCTGACCTGTTGCCAGGTTTCCCGCAGAATCAGTGCATCATTGGCCGCCCGGTGGACCGGGAGGCCAAGATCACTGATGACCTGCTGGCGCACGGCGGGCCAGCTCTGGACCTGCGGCGAGGTCAGCAGCATCGATACCGATTCAAGCTGGAAGCTGGGAGTGAGTTCCGCCGCCCGATACAGGCGGTGCAACCAGAAGCTGTCAAATGTCCAGGCGTCACAGTACACCTGGCCAGCCAGCAACTCGTTGAGACCCTGCGCCACTTCCCGTACTGCAATGCCTTCCCGCTCCAGAGTGCTGCGGCTGATACCGTGGATACGCTCGGCGCTTTCGGACCAGTCCTGCCAGATGACGTGGGGGCGGATCAACCAGCTGTGCAGAGAACCGTCGCCCAGGCACACACCGACTTCGATCGGGTAACTGGCGATCAGATCAAGACTGGATGCCTCGAAATCGATAAAGGACGGAGTGGCTTCGGTTATCATGCCGCCTAGTTTTTGTTGGTGTTCGGATGTCAAAGTGTACCCCTACGATCCCGCCGACGCGAACCCATCGTGTCATCGGACTGTTACAATACGTCCATTGACTGCTATCCCAGCTGAATTCGGGTCCGGAGTATTAAATGTCTGATACCGTTGTTGTGATCTACTCGGGAGGTATGGACTCCTTTACCCTGCTGCACCTGGCCCGTGCCCGGGGTTACCGGGTTCATGCCCTCTCGTTCAACTATGGCCAGCGCCATGTCCGGGAACTGGACTGCGCCGCTGCGGTTTGCCACCAGCTCGGCATTCCCCACCAGGTGCTGGACATCACCGCGCTCAGTGCGGTGATGGCCGGATCGGCGCTGACCGGCGGCGATGAGGTGCCGGAAGGCCACTATGAAGAGGCCAGCATGAAGGCCACCGTGGTGCCCAACCGCAACATGATCCTGTTGTCCCTGGCCACGGGCTATGCGGTGACGGCAGGCGCCGGGGCGGTGTGGTACGGTGCCCACGGCGGTGACCACGCCATCTACCCGGACTGTCGTCCGGAGTTTGTCGAGAAGATGGATGCGGTATGCCGGATCGCCAACTATGAGCCGGTTGCCATCGAGGCGCCATTCATGGCCATGGACAAGGGCCAGATCCTCGGTGAGGGCCTGGCGTTGGGGCTGGACTACAGCCAGACCTGGACCTGTTATAACGGCCGGGAAAAGGCCTGTGGCCGTTGTGGTTCCTGTGTCGAGCGCCTGGAAGCCTTCGCCAGCCATGGCCTGACGGACCCGCTGAGTTACGAGGTGGAAGCCTGATGTACCGGGTCAAGGAGGCGTTCTATACCCTTCAGGGCGAGGGTGCGCAGGCCGGTCGGGCGGCGGTGTTCTGCCGTTTCAGCAAATGCAACCTGTGGAATGGCCGCGAGCAGGACCGCGAGAGCGCGGTATGCAACTTTTGTGATACCGACTTTGTCGGCACCGATGGCCAGAACGGCGGCCGTTTTGCAACGGCTGACGAATTGGCGGATCACATCCGCCGCCTGTGGCCGGATGCTCCAGGGCGACCCTATGTGGTGTGTACCGGTGGCGAGCCGCTGTTGCAGCTGGATGATGCCCTGATAGCGGCCTTCCATGCCCGCGGCTTTGAAGTCGGCGTGGAAACCAACGGAACCCTGCCGGCACCGGCCGGCATCGACTGGCTGTGTGTCAGTCCCAAGGCGGATGCCGAGGTGGTCATCCGCCAGTGCGACGAGCTCAAACTGGTGTTTCCCCAGCCGCTGGCGCCACCGGAACGCTTCGAAGGCATTGCGGCCAGTCACTACTTCCTGTCACCGATGGCCACACCGACGGTAACCGAGCCTGAGCTCGATCCGGTGCGACAGCGCAACACCCGATTGGCCACGGATTACTGCCTGGCCCATCCGCGCTGGCGGCTGACCCTGCAGATGCACAAGATCATCGGTATCGACTGAACCCCGCCGGCGGGGACCGGGCGGGCGCTTCAGGCCATGGCCCGCAACCGGGTGGTGGCCGGCGTTACCGGAATCCGCGACAGGGTACGGTGATGACTGGGACTGATGCCGGTCCAGCGCTTGAAGGCGCGGGTAAAGTTGGCGGCATCGGCGTAACCCAGGCTGTCGGCAATCTGGCTCAGGTTCATGCCGGTATTCTCCAGCAACTCCCGCGCCCGCTCCAGCCGCACCTGGTCCACCAGATTCTGGAAGCTGGACTCCTCTTCCTGCAGGCGTCGCTTCAGGGTCCGCTCCGACACGAACAGAGTACCGGCAACCCGCGCCAGTTTGGGGGGGAACGGGTGGCTGGTTTCAATGACCCGGCGAACCCGGCAGGCGAAGCCGGCGTCTTCGGTGAGCTGGTGCAGGGCCTCTTCGCACTGGGCTCGTGAGGTGGCAGCCAGCTGGTCATCGGAGAACTTCAGCGGGGCACTGAGCTGGGCGGTGGGGACCAGGAAGGCATCTTCGGTGGCGTTGAAGCGTACCGGGACGGCTATCCGCTGGCGGAAACGCTGGAAATAGGCCGGTTCCGCACCACGGCGGCGGATCTCCGAACCAGGAACCGCCACACCGGTCAGCTGCACTCCCATGGTGACGCAGCCAAACAGCATCGCATCCATGATGAACCCCTGCAACGGACCCAGGTCGATGCTGCAGGACACCTGGAATACCGCGTGACGGCCCTCGGTGCGGCGGGTCACTCGCAGATGGGGAGCCCGCAGTGTGAGGTAGCGGCTCATCAGGTCCAGCGCTTCGCCCAGGGTGCGACTGCTCATGACTGCGGTGCCCAGGGCGCCGTGCAGCGGCATTTTCATTTCTCCGGCCAGCATGATGCCCAGCCCCGGCTCGCCACTTTCGATAATCGCCCGGGTCACGAACTCACTGGCCTGGGCCTGGCTGACCCGCAACTCGGTGGATTTCAGTCGGACCGGGTCCAGTCCCACCCGCAGCAGCAAGGCCTGCTCGTCAACGCCGATGGTGTTCAACAGCTCAGCCAGCAAGTGTAGATAGATAGCGGGCAGGCCCAGATCCTGGTTATGCGAAGCTGAGGCGCGCATGTCTCTTTCCTCGTTGGTTCTGATTTTTATTGTGTCGCTAACAGGCAGGAAGTATGACCGGATTGGCCATGGCTACCCATGGCTTGGTTGACGGGTCAACAGGATACATAGGCCAATTGGCGGATAAAGCCGGTCAGTGCCCGGGCAGAGGCACCGGGGGCCTCGATCATCGGCAGGTGACCGACGCCACGGAATACCCGGATGTCGGCATGGGGCGTGTGGGTGCGGAAGTAATCCACACAGCGGGTCGGGGTGATCACATCACGGTCGCCCCACTGCACCTGCAAGGGGATCCGCGATTGGCCCAAATAACGGGCTGGCGCCAGGGCATCCGCCACCATGTCGGCAAAGATATGGCGCAGGCTCTCGGTGCGCCGGAGCAGGTCGGGCGCCAGCAAGCCGGTCATCGCCACGCCCATCGGATTGGGCTTGCCGTTACCGACGCTGTTGAACATGCGATAGACGCTCTTGAAGTCCCCGGGTATCAGTATGGCGTCACGGTCCGAGGTAAAGGGGGCGTCAATGTCGACGCCGGCATGTTCCGGGATGCCGGCACTGTTGAGGAGGATCAGCGAGCGGGCCTGTGGTTCCATGCGATGGGCCAGTACCGTCGCAATAGCACCACCCATGGAGCTGCCAACCAGGTGCACGGCGGTCAACCCGAGGCCATCCAGCCATTCCCGCAGCCGCAGTGCCTGGGCTTCAAAGCGGTAGCTGGCGTCGGCGCGGTAGTCGCTTTCGCCGAGACCGGGAAGGTCAGGGACCAGCAGGTGCCAGTCCATGGGGAGCCGCGGCAGCCAAAGGCCCCAGTTTTCTTTCATTGCGGCAAAGCCGTGCAGCAGGACCACTGTCGGCCGGTCCTGGCCGGGTGAACCACGCTCCAGCCATACCATGCGGTGGCCATCGACCAGGGTTTCTCGACGTTTGGCCCGGGCCAGCCAGCGGTGACCGGTGCGGGCCAGTGGCCACAGATCGGGGGTCGGCAACATAGCAGCGTGCTCTCAATTAGGAATGGTTTGCCGAGTTTACCCCGTTGCCGTGGGCAGACCTTGGCTGCCATGCCGCCTCGGGCGGGCGTTTCAGCAAGCTGGCGACGGACCGGTTGTGGCGTCAGAGGGCCAGGTCGGTAATCAGGGGATCGTGGTCAGAGGATCGCCAGGGGCCGGTGGCGGCAACGGCGCCGCGATAATCGAGGTCCGCCGACTCATCGGCATTGATCCGCCAGCTGGTGGTCTGCAGCACCCGATCGGCCAGTCCGGTGGACGCCAGGCTGTAATCCAGGGTGCCACTGCGGCCCCGGTAGCGGTAAGTGTAGGCAGAGTCACCCTGGAAGTGACGCAGCAGGTCGGTATAGCCGGCATCGGTAAACCGGGTGATGGCAGTTTCCCGGGCATAGGCGTTGAGATCGCCGGTTACCAGGGTTCCCGCCAGGCCCCCGGGGTCGGTCAGGCTATCGAGCCAGCGTATCATCGTCTGGGCCGCCCGCTCCCGGCGCCGGGCATAGCAGCCCTGGCCGTCCTGTTGATCGCGATTCGCACCGCTGGCGCCACGACAACTCTTGGATTTCAGGTGAACCGCGACAATTCGCACGGCCTGCCCGCCGCCGGCGGGGCGGAAGGCCTGCGCCAGCGGTGGCCGGCCCAGTCCGGCCCAGATCCCTTGGCCGGGCTGCTGTGGCGTACTGACAGGAACGATCCGGTCTGCGCGAAACAGCAGGCCGTTGCGGATGGCGTCGCCGCCATTACGCTCTCCTTCACTCCCTCCTTCAGCCCCGGCCCGGACAAAGCGCCAGTGTTGCCCCAGTGCCTGCGCCAGTTCCGCGATGGCACTGTGCTCGCCGTAGCCGTCATTTTCCAGTTCGGATAGTGCAATGACGTCGGGATCGGGCGCTGTCAGGGCGGCAACCAGGCGCCGGCGCTGGTCGGCAAACTGACTCCCGGTTTCTGCGCCCCGCGCGGTTGGAAAACCACCGTCGCGGCCGTTGCCGTTAAAGAAGTTGTGCAGGTTGAGACTGAGCACCCGCAGGTTGCTGCCGGCAGGCCGGGCTGCAACCTGCTGTTCAACCGCGGCGGCGCGCGGATTGGTGGGGTGAAACACCGGCGCCTGCTGCGGTTGCAGGCGCCAGCCATCGAAGCGGTAGTCGAGGATGCCGGTCAGGCCGCTGATCCGGGTTCCGCTGCGTACCCCGTAACTCGACCAGGGCGCGGGAGCCGGCCAGGCCAGTGACTCCGGATAGCGGGTGGCGCGGTTGTCATCAAGGTGCAGGCGCTGGCGTTGCTGTTGGCGCAACAGCTCGGCGGCACCGGCGCCGGGCGACAGGACCTGGGTCGGTGCGGGTTGGCTGGCCGGTGCCAGCGTCAGTTCGCCATAGCGGTGAAGGTTATGGTTCTCCACCACGATCAGGGGCTCAATGAAACTGACCCGCATGGCTTCCAGATGTTCCGGCGCACGGTCTCCGGGCCAAAGGTGGCTGAGCCGGACCGGTGGCGGCGTCGGACCCTGGCCGCAGAGCCTGAGGGTCTGCACCGCGGCAATTTCCGTGAGGCCGTGATACTCGCGGACCGTACCGGTTACCCGGACCCGGTCTCCCGGTTGGCCGGTTTTCCGGTCGGTAAACACAAACAGGGCATCCGAGGTTGTCGGGTCATCGTCGGTTTCGGCGGCGGCCTGCTGGAGATAGAAACCGCGAAAGCCGCCAGAGTGGCGGCTGTCATGGGTGAGGATGCCTTCCACGGTGACCGTTCGCCCCAGCAGCGGGGACTGGGTGCCCCGACCCTGGACGGCGGCAATCGGGGTGGCACCGGTCCTGCAGGCATCTGCCATTACCTGGGTGGCCAGCAACAACAACAGCAAGAGGTACCAGCGCATCAGGCGGGGCTCGGGCAATGGGACATGGGCCGAGTCTAGCAGATCCTTAATGCAGTCCGGCAACCTCCACCGCGGGGGTATTGCGGGCGGGCAGCCAGGGCGAGAGGTTCTCGCGATTGGCCAGTTCAAGCTGGTGAACCATCGGGTCGCCGCGGCTTTCCCGTGGCGGAATGCCCATCAGCGCCAGCAGATACTCCACCAGCGCGGCGCGGGAGTCGAGGATCAGGCGCTGGTCTTTCATGCCGAAATCCGCTGCGATAATGGCGCGCTGGGACTGGCTCAGACGCTGGTCCGGGCGCAACTCCACCGTCACCATGCGGTTCCAGTCGTCATCCTGGGAGGAGGTGTGGCGGCTGCGTTCGCTGCTGACTTCCGGGGTGCCGCGGAAGCGGCTAAGGGCAAAGTCGTGGAAACCCTGGCGCTGTTCACACCAGGCCCGCACATGCCAGCGCTGACCGCTGCAGACCAGGGTATGGGGTTCAATGGTCACCGGTGTCGGCTCCGGCCGGATCAGCGAGACGTAGTCGGCATCAAGCTGGCGGTTCTGCCGGGTCGCCGCGATGATGGCGCGAACCACCGCGGGATCCGCGCTGCAGCAGGGCGCATTGATCATGGTGCTGTTGGGCAGGCTGATATCCAGCGACTCAAAGGTCTGGCTCAGGGCGTCGTAGCGGGACAGCAGATCGATATATTCACCCGGCAGCCCCTTGGTCACCACCGGCCGGAAGCTGGCGGAGGGTACATAGCCCTTGAGGTGGCGATCATAGACCAGATTGCCGGGGGCAAGTTCGCGGAGGTAGGTGTTGATGTCCTTGGAAGCCTGCTGTCGTCCGATTCCGAAACCGTGACAGATATGATTGGTGGTCAGTCGCCCTTCCCAGAGGGCAATGATTTCAATCAGTCGGTAGCGAAGCAAAAGGTCCCAGCGAATGGGCCAGTCCGTTTTTTTCATAGGCTTGGACTCTTTGAGTTGGCTGAGCGTGACTCATGAAGAGCTTCATGGTAGCAGCATTGATTGGTGGCCGTGAGTTACGTCACCTTAATGTAAAATACTGTCAAAGCGGGCTATGACTGGGCTGGCGGGCCGGTTTTCGCGGGTCTCGGCAAGTGCGTAGTGGAGTCACCGGAGCGTGACTGATGTAATGCCGGCACAGCAGAAATCACTTGGTGCTGCTATGTTTTCCTGAGCCATTCACCTGCAATCCGGAGCCCGCTGGATGACCCGCATGGTCACGTCCCTGTCCGCCCTTATTCTCAGCATTGTATTGCTGGTGAGTGGCAATGCCTTCCTGATGACCCTGCTGGGTATCCGCATGAGTATCGAGGCGGTTGATCCGGCGACGATTGGCTGGGTCCTGGTGTGCTACTCCATCGGTTTCGTGCTCGGGACCCTGTATCTGCACCGGGTCATTGGCCGGGTCGGGCACATCCGGGCCTTTGCGGTGTTTGCGGCGCTGGCAGCGGTATCGGCCCTGCTCTATCCGCTGGCGGTGTCGGCGATTTTCTGGGCATTCCTGCGGGCACTGTCCGGATTCAGTATTGCCGGTGTGCTGGTGGTGATTGAGAGCTGGTTCAGCAGCCGCGCCACCAATGCCAATCGCGGTGCCCTGTTTGCGGTTTACCAGATTGTTTTCTACCTGTCGGCGGCCGGAGGCCAGCTGATTGTCAATGTGGGGGATCCGGCCGGTTTCGTACCCTTTACGCTGGCGGCCATTCTGCTGACCCTGGCACTGATTCCGCTGTCCCTGACGCGAATGGAAGCGCCCGCGATCGAGCAGTCTGAACGCCTGTCGTTTTTTACCCTGGCGCGGGAGTCGTCCTCGGGGGTGGCCGGGGCGCTTATTTGTGGGGTGTTGATCGGTGCGTTTTATGCCATGGGTCCGGTCTATGCCACTCTGGTTGGACTGGACGTTGGCCAGACCTCGACCTTCATGGCCAGTGCCATCGTTGCGGCGATGCTGCTGGCCTGGCCCCTGGGGCGGATCTGCGACCATTACGATCGGCGCCGGGTGATGCGCTGGGTGGCGCTGGCCGCCGGCTTGGCCTCCCTCGCCGTTGCCTTCCTCGGTGCCGAGCAGCGCTGGCTGCTGACCTTGCTGGTGGGCCTGGTCACCGGTTTGTCGGCGTCCATCTACCCGATTGCCGTGGCCATCACCAACGACCGTATGGACAGCAACCGGATTGTCGCGGCCAGTGCCACCCTGTTGCTCAGTTATGGTATTGGCAGCGTCATCGGTCCGATCGTGTCCGCCGAGCTGGTCAGCTGGCTGGGCCCCCACGGCATGTTCCTTGGCAATGCCGGGTTCCTGCTGGCCCTCGTCGTGGTGACCAGTTACCGCATCAGCCATACCCACGATATCCCGGTGGCCGAACAGGAGCATTTTGTTCCGGCCATGCCGGAGTCCTCGCCGGTGCTTACCGAGATCGATCCCCGCAACGAGGAATTCCATGAATCTCCGGAAGCTACGGAGATTCGCGAAGAAGCCCTGCAGAAAGCGGGCTGAGCTGGCACGACCGGCAGCACTCGCGCCGGTCATTTCCTGCGCTTTGTCACCTGCAGCGGGGCAGTTCGGCCCCGTTATGCGCCGTTCTCTCGGTTTTTCCCCATTTTGATTTTCTCTGTTATTCTGTTTTCTTATCAATGATTAGCTTACTATTAGTGAATTCTTGGCTGTAAGCCAGTTCCACCGCTGTTTACCGGAGTCCCAGGTCATGAGTATGAGAGAGCAGTTCCCCTTCGCTGTTGCACGTGTCACCCGGCGCTGGCGCAAATTGCTGGATGAGCGTCTGAAGGACATGGGCGTGACCCAGGCCCGCTGGACCACCATGGTCTATCTGCAGGAAGGCGGCGAGGGCCTTACCCAGCGCGAGCTGGCCGGGCTGATGGCTATCGAGAACCCGACGCTGGTACGGTTGCTGGATAGTCTTGAGGAACAGAATCTGATCGAGCGCCGGCCGTGCCAGCACGACCGGCGTGCCCGCCGCCTGTTTCTGACGCCGTCCGGTGAGTCATTCATGGACGACCTCAATGCGCGGGCGGCACAGTTGCGGGCGGAGATGCTCGACGGCGTCACCGACGACGAGATCGAGTGTGCCTTGCGGGTGTTCCGCAGGATCATGGAAAACGCTGAACGGCAGAAGTAATTGCTGAACGGCAGACGTCATCGCTGCCGGCCGTTGAGCACTCCGGAGGTGCTGTTCTGGGCAACCATACGTTGGAAGCATTACAGGCCCGCTATGGCGAGCGCTGGCGCTGGCTGGCGGTAGCAACAGTCATGCTGGGTACCATGGCGACGGTGCTCAGTGCCACAGTCGTGAATGTTGCGCTCCACGATATCATGCTGGAGTTCGGCATTCGTCAGGGCCAGGTGCACTGGCTGGCCACCGGCTTCATTGCGGCCATGACCACCACCATGCTGGCGTCGAGCTGGTTACTGGATCATTTCGGTATCCGCCGGACGCTGGCCGTCGCCATGCTGTTGTTCAGCATTGTCTCCGTGCTTGGTGGCTTTGCCAGTACCCCGGAACTGCTGATCCTTGCCCGGGTTGCCCAGGGCGCGGTGGCCGGGCTGATGCAGCCGATGGCGATGTTCCTGGTATTCCGGATTTTCCCCCGGGAGCGTCGCGGCCAGGCCATGGGCATCTATGGCATGGGGGTGATCCTTGCGCCGGCCCTGGGGCCGGTGCTGGGCGGTTTTCTGGTCGACCAGTTCAACTGGCGATACGTCATGTTCGCGCCTGCCCCGGTGACCCTGCTCGGGGTCTTCATGGCGCTCCGTTTCCTGCCTCTGAAGCCACAACAGGCTGACCCCTACCCCTTCGACCTGCCGGGGCTGGTGCTGCTTGGCCTGGCCATCGTGTCCAGCCTGGATGCCCTCAACCGGTTGCAGCAGCCCGCGGGCAACGAAGTGACCATTGCGGTGCTGGCCGCCGTGGCGCTGCTTGCCCTGGTACTGTTTGTCTGGCGCGAACGGCGGGCCCGTCATCCGCTGCTGAACGTGGCACTGCTGAGGCGACGCAGCTTCCTTTACGCCAACATCGGCGCCCTGGCGCTCGGCCTGGCGTTATTCGGCTCTACCTACCTGATTCCGCTGTTCGTCCAGACCGCACTGTCCTATTCCGCCACCGAGGCCGGTCTGCTCATGCTGCCGGCAGGGATTGCGCTGGGCATTACGTTTCCGCTGGCCGGGCGTCTGGCGGACAAACGCAGCTCACGGGGGTTGATCCTGTTCGGTATCACCCTGTTTGCCCTGTCGGCGATGCTGTTTGCGGTGTCCGGCCTGGAGCTGGCTTTCGGCTGGCTGGCGTTATGGACCATTCTTGGCCGCATCGGCCTGGGCTTCATGTTGCCGGCCTTGTCGACCGGAGCGCTCAATCCGCTGGAGCCCCATCAGCTGGGGGCGGGCTCCAGCACCATTAACTTCACCCGTCAGCTGGGCGGTGCTTACGGGGTCAACATTGTCGCATTGAGTATTGAATACGGCGACCATGCCGCGGGCCTGCCGACCATCGGCGCGTTCCACTCGGCCTGGTGGCTGGTAGCGCTGTTTGTCGGCCTGGCCGCGGTGCCGGTCTGGCGGATGAAAGTGTGATGCCGCGGGTGGGAAATCGGAAAGCCTGTCCGTTTCGTAACCCCTTTTTATCGGCTTGTCAGCCGTCAACGGTGGACAAGGCAGACGTCAGCCCGCGAAAATAGAGGGTCAAAGGCCGGGTGTTCATTCCGGCAGCAAGAGGATTCGGAGTCATGAGGTTGAGAGAGTTTCTGGCTACCCTGGTTGTCTGCCTGTTGCTGGCAGCAAATCTCCAGGCAGCCGCACAGGCCCCGGCGACAGCGCCGCAAACCGGTGGGGAGCAAGGGGAGCCGCAGCAGCCCCGGTCGCCGCTGTTCACCGTGGAGGGGGACCTGGCGGGTACGCTGTCGGTATTCACCACGCGCTATGAAGATACCTTTGCAGCGATAGGTAACTCGCTCAGCCTGGGTTACCTGGAACTGGTCAAGGCCAACCCCGGGGTAGACCCGTGGCTGCCTGGCGAAGGGACCCAGATTACCCTGCCACGGCAGTACGTGCTGCCGGATGTGGAGCGCAAGGGTATTGTGATCAACCTTGCGGAATACCGGCTTTACTACTTCACTGAACAGGGAGTACAGGTGTATCCGGTAGGCGTGGGTACCGATGACAATCCGTCCCCGCTGACGGATGCCCAGGTTACCATGCGCCTGGAATCACCGGCCTGGTATCCGCCCGCGAGCATACGGGCTGAGTATCAGGCGTCCGGTGACTACCTGCCGCGGATGATTCCGCCCGGTCCGGGCAATCCGTTGGGCTCCCATGCCCTGTTGCTGAGTGAGGAAGGCTACCTGATTCACGGCACTAACAAGCAGTTCGGTGTGGGTATGCAGGTCAGCCACGGCTGTTTCCGGATGTACAACGAGGACATCTCGCGCTTCGTCTATGAAGTACCGAAGGGCACCCCGGTACGGGTGATCCGCGAGCCGGTCAAACTCGGTATGAGTGGCAGTGAGGTCTGGTTGGAAGTGCACCGTCCGAACGAGGAGTACACCGACGAGGATCGAAACCGCCTGTGGCAGGCCGTGACAACGGCTCTGGAGGAATTCCGGGAGCAGCGGCCGGAGGTGGAGCTGAAGCGGCGGGCCATTGAACTGGCGGTGGACCAGGCGGATGGTATCCCCCGCATGGTTGGTGAGCGCGTTACCCGGGTTGCTGCCGATGGCACCGGAGCACAACCTGAAAGCGATGGTGCCCGTGAGGCCAGTGGAGAACCGGTACAGCTCTGGTTCTAGCCGGCCATAAGGCGTCACGGGTACGGTTTCGGGAGGAATCATGATGAATGATCAACCCGGGCGATACCCGAGAACGGGGCGTTTGTTCTGGTCACTGGTGGCAGTTGCGCTCGGGGTTGTCCTGCTGCTGGGCGGCCCAGCCCGGGGTGTGCCCGCCGACAACAAGGCGGCGCCCGGCGGGCTTCTCCTCAGTATTGACGGGGCTATCGGCCCGGCCACCATGGATTATGTAGTCCGGGGTCTCCGCCGGGCCGAGGACGAGGGCGCTGCCCTCGTAATTATCGAACTGGATACCCCGGGCGGCCTGGTCGAATCCATGCGGGGTATCATCAAGGAAATCCTCCTCTCCCCGGTCCCCGTTGTCAGTTTTGTCTTTCCCGAGGGTGCCCGCGCCGCCAGTGCCGGTACCTATCTGCTGTACGGCAGTCACGTGGCCGCGATGGCGCCGGCCACCCACCTCGGCTCTGCCACGCCCGTTCAGATGGGCGGCCTGCCGGGCAGCCCGGAGGAGCCGGCCAGCGACGACCAGTTTCCCCAGACCGAAGGCGATTCCGGCAAGCGCCGTGGAGGCAGCGCGATGGAGCGCAAGGTTCTGGAGGATGCCGTCAGCTACATCCGTGGGCTTGCCGAACGCCATGGCCGCAATGCCGACTGGGCCGAAGAGGCCGTGCGCGAGGCGGTTAACCTGGGCGCCAGCGAGGCGCTGGAGAACAACGTTATCGATGTGGTGGCCCGCAGCCTGGATGACCTGCTGGCTCAGCTGGACGGCCGGACCGTGCGCATGGCGGAGGGTGAGCGCACCCTTGAAACGGCCGGCCTGGTGCTCAGTCGCTTTGCGCCGGATTGGCGAACCCGCCTGCTGTCGGTGATTACCGATCCCAACGTCGCCTATTTCCTGCTGATCATTGGTTTCTACGGCATTATTTTCGAACTGGCCAATCCCGGCGCCATGGTGCCTGGGGTGATTGGCGCCATTTGCCTGATCCTCGCGTTGTTTGCGTTCCAGGTGCTGTCGGTCAATTACGCCGGGCTGGCGCTCATTCTGCTGGGGCTGGCGTTTATCGTCGGCGAAGCGTTTCTGCCCAGCTTCGGTATGCTCGGGATCGGCGGTATCGTGGCCTTTGTTATCGGGTCGGTGATCCTGATGGATGGCAGCCACCGGGATATTTCCCTGCCCACCATCGGCGGCACGGCGGCGGTCGCCGGCGGGTTTATCCTGTGGACGGTGACCCGCTTTATCGGTTTGCGCCGTCGCCACCCGGTCAGCGGGAGGGAACAGCTCGGTCATGAAGTAGCCGTTGCGCTGGACACCTTTGCCGCCGATGACGGGGGGTACCGGGGGCATGTCCGGCTCAGTGGTGAACGCTGGAACGCGGTGTGCGCCGAACCGGTGAACGCGGGTGATCACGTCCATGTTACGGCGACCGAAGGGCTTACGGTGACGGTTGCACGGGGTAACCCGCAGCCCTGACCAGCCTGCGGTGTCATGATCGGATACAGACCAGGAGGCAATATGATCGGTGAACTGATTCCTTACCTTGCGCCGACAGTGGTGCTGCTGCTGATTCTCGGGTCAGCCATCAAGATCCTGCCTGAATACGAGCGGGGCGTGGTGTTCTTCCTGGGCCGTTTCCAGGGGGTGAAAGGGCCTGGCCTGATCATCATTATCCCCGGGATCCAGCAAATGGTACGGGTCGACCTGCGGGTCGTCACCCTGGATGTGCCCAGTCAGGATGTGATTTCCAGGGATAACGTGACGGTTCGGGTCAACGCCGTGCTGTACTTCCGCGTGGTGGATCCCGAGCGGGCCATCATCCGGGTGGAAGATTACAACGCGGCGACCAGCCAGCTGGCGCAGACAACCCTGCGCTCGGTGCTGGGCAAGCACGATCTCGACGAGATGTTGTCCGAGCGGGACAAGCTCAACGCGGATATCCAGGAAATCATTGATACCCAGACCGAGGAATGGGGCATCAAGGTGGCTAACGTGGAGATCAAGCATGTCGACCTGAACGAGTCCATGGTGCGGGCAATTGCCCGTCAGGCCGAGGCGGAACGGGAGCGGCGGGCCAAGGTCATTCACGCGGAGGGCGAGTTACAGGCGTCGAAAAAACTGGTGGAGGCGGCCGATATCATGTCGACCAATTCGGGGGCGATGCAGTTGCGTTACATGCAGACCCTGGCGGATATGAGCAACCACAATGCCACGACGATTGTGTTCCCGTTACCACTGGATCTGGTGAAGACGTTCCTCAAGGACTCCCCGGCAAAGGATACTCCCGCCACGCCGGGTGACAGTTGAGGCAGGTGTCCGCCCACAAAAAAGGCCGGTGAGTAACCGGCCTTTTGTCGGTCGCAACAGCCCTTACTTCTGGCTGGCGCGCTCCAGCATACGCTTGGCACGCTCGTTGGCTTCGTCGGCAGCCTGTTGGGCGGCACGAGCAGCAGCCAGAGCTTCGTCTGCAGTCTGCTGGGCAGAACGTGCAGCGCTAGCAGCGCTGTTGGCGGTGTTCAGAGCGTTTTCGGCAGTCTGCTCGGCAGAAGTCGCAGTTGCGTTGGCTTCGTCGAGAGCAGCCTGATCAGTAGTGGCACAGCCGGCAGTTACGACGGTGGCCAGAGCAAACCCTGCAATAGTCAATTTACGCATATCAAATCCCCTTATTGGTCATTTTACTTCCTGTGATCCAGAAGTCAGTGTAGCCGACATCCTGTCGACTCGCGCCGATAGGCAACGACTACCGGAGTCGTGAAACAGTGTAAAACACAATCGAGCAAAATGTTAACTAACGATACGTAAAACTTCTGAGGATATGACAACAACTTAATGCTCAGGGGAGGATGCGGATGGGGGTACCGTCGGCGACCAGTTGCCAGATTTCATCCATCTCTTCGTTGGTGACTGCAATGCAGCCATTGGTCCAGTCCAGCCCTGCATACGCGAACGCCATGTCGCCGGCCTCGTTGGGCAGGCCGTGAATCATAATGCTGCCACCGGGGTCCAGGCCCCAGGCCCGGGCCAGTTCGGCGTCACGCTTGTTCGGGTAGGAAATGTGGATGGACTTGTAGAAATCGCTGTTGGAATTACGCCAGTCCAGCAAATACTCGCCTTCCGGGGTCCGTTCATCGCCCTCGTAAAGCTTGTGTCCCTTGGGATTTTCGCCAAGGGAGATGCGGTAGCTGCGGACGACATCTTCGCCGTCAAGCAGGTACAGGCGGCGCTCACCTTTGCGGACCAGGACTTCGCTGATATCGGCGGCGATCTCCAGCTTGGCGGGCTTGCTCTCCGGCATGCGCATGTCGGCCCGGGCAAGCAGGTCGGTAGCAGCGGCGGTGATCGGCAGCAGCAGGCTGGCGGTCATTAACAGCAATGTCAGGAAGCGTCTGGCAGTCATGAAATTGGCTTACTGAAGATTAATGTGGATCTGGCACAGTTTATAGCATAGCCCGCAAGCCAGCTGTTAAGAGGTTTTGTTAACTTTTTGCGTTATCTCTTATCTCGACGGGCTATTTTGTGAACTGTCCATCTTCAGGCCGACCTTGGTGACCTGGTCGGCTTCGGTTGCCCGTGCCACCAGGGTTACCGGACCGAGTGTGACGGTATCGCCCACCACCGGGTGACCCTTGGTGCGCCGTGCAAAACACTCGGCCAGGGACAGCTCCGGTGGCAGCTCGTCGAACTCGATACCATAGACCTGTTCGACGTCGCCAAGCAACGCGTCGCCGTTGAGGACAAAGTCGCCAAAGAAGGCCCTTTCCGCCAGGTGCTTGGGCGCCTGGCGACCGCTCATCACCTTGCCGAGTTCGGTCAGCGCCGCGGGGGTGGCAAACATGGCCACGACATCACCGGAACGGACTTCCAGGTCCGGCCTTGGCTGGTAACAGACCCGGTGGCGGAATACCCCGGCCACCGCGGTGTTCTCCGGCAGCCTGAGCTGGCCCAGGGGCCGCGCTGCCTGCCAGATTTCACCCCGCAGCGGGAACAGCATCAGTTCGTGGTCGCCGGTGGCCGGAACGTCCAGCGGCAGCCGGCGGTAGGGGTCTTCG